>Ga0315281_10001027_pt1 | contig 40596 bp, 30 predicted proteins | sample YL17G07_0_MG_FD_204540 | JGI IMG/M metagenome (GOLD analysis project Ga0315281, IMG submission 204540) | Sediment microbial communities from Yellowstone Lake, YNP, Wyoming, USA - YL17G07_0 | ecosystem: Environmental > Aquatic > Freshwater > Lake > Sediment | place: USA: Wyoming | collected...
AAAAAAGAATATTGTTAGGTGTCCAGGAGATCAACAAGCAACCCGTGGTACATCGGTGGCGCAAGTTTGAATTCTCAGAGAATTAATTGTCTGTGTTTTATTGAAACGTTATACTAGATACTAGGATGGGGCAGGAGGTGCGTTTTACTTGGTGTTTGCTATCATATTACTTTGTAATCTCAGTTATGACAACCACGCATCCCCCGCAACTGCATTAGCTACGGCTATTTTATGGCCTGAGGCGGTATACCAGTTTTTGAGCTTGATATCCGCATTTCTGTGTCGGCCTGGAGGTTTTTAAAGTGATAATAATCCATAATGCCCAAATTCCCTTCACGAAACGCTTGTGCAATAGCCTTCGACACTTCTACGTCGGCCGCAAGTATCTTAGCCCGGTTTTCTTCCGCAACGGCCTTCATTTCCTGGAGGCGCGCATCAGCCATGCCCTGCCGCTTTTCAGCCTCTGTCTGGGCCAAACGCTTGTCAGTTTCAGCCTGCCCGGCCTGTAGTTTCGAGCCTATGTTATCACCAATTTCCATATCCACAATGTTAACGGACAATACCTGAAATGCTGTGTCTGCATCGAGTTTTTTCTCCATAACAGTTCTGGATATCGCATCGGGATTTTCTAGCACTTTTTTGTAGTTTTCCGCGGAATCAATAGTGGCGATAATCGCCTCACTAACGCGACCAATAACCGTCTCCTCGCTTGCCCCCCCTATCAGACGCTCAATCTTTGTTCGCAAGGTGATGCGTATCTTTACCCTCAACTGAATTCCGTCTTGTGTAACGGCGCACAACGCGGAACAACCCTTGGTAGTATCCGGGAAATCTATAACCATTGGGTTAATGCTTGTTCTTACTGCATCAAATACGTCTCTCCCTGAAAGGTCAATGGTGCAAGCGCGTTCAAAGTCCAGCTCGATTTTTGCGTGAGACGCTGCAACCAGGGCGCGCACAACATTTTTTATGTTTCCACCCACCAGGCAGTGTGACTCCAATGACGACGACGCAATATCAATTCCCGACTTCCTCGCCATTACACGGCACTCAACGATGGTATTAATGTCAATCCCCCGTAGTGTCATGCCAATCATTTGCAGAAAAGACACATGAATATCCGATGCAAGAGACTTGATGTAAAATCTCCCGTACTTATACAAAACAAATGCAAAGGCAAGTAACGACAGTACGACAAAGGCTATTGCGGCGGTATTTGTGAATGTTATTAGAAGTGGTAAATGTTGCATACTTCCTCCTCTGCAAAAATATCCGCTAAATTCTTGCACAGGCTAGAAGCCTGTGCCACCGGATAAGTTTATCAATATTTTATCATAAATTCTATATAATTTAACATGGATTTACTTATGCTTTTCAGGTAAATTTCACTTACGGCAAATTTCACTCTCCACCGAGGCGCAGTTCCTTAAACTTCTTGACATTAAAAATCGTTTAAGCTATAACCTGTAAGAAGTAATCTTGCGAGGCTGAGATCCTGATTTATTAAAAACATTTGGAACCACAGATCCCCTGGCGCGGCCTCTGGCCGCAACCAAATTCGAATATCGAAATACGAAACAATTTCAAACGACAAAAAACTCAATGCTCAAAACTTTACGTAAGCCTCATCTAATCAATACCTTATAGTTGTGCATTTGAAAAACGAGCATAAAAAACAAGAAGTTGATAGATTGTAGTACAAATTTTAATAAATTTAAGAGCTCCCTTGAGAAATGGGACAAGTGGGTTGTTTCCCAGGCCTATTTAATACCGGCGGAATTGTTACATTATAATTTATCTCCATTGGTAAAAAACAAAACATCGATAACGTATTTAACGAACATCTATTTAAGGATAAAAACCTCGTGAAAATAATAATAGCAACATTTTTACTACCTTTACTGCTCACATTTTCCGCTACCAGCCGGGCTGACTCGCCGATTACCGCCACAGATTTTTATAAGGCGTATATGGACGTCAAGATGGTTCAAAGGGCGCATTTAGAGGGGGTTATGGGACTGGAAATTGCTGAATTTCTCTCGTCGCCTGATAATCCGATAGACGTTAAGGCCGCCGTAATTAATGCCCTTTCATGGAAATTTGACGGCAAGAATAACGCAGAATTGTATGCATACTATCTTGCACTGTTGTACCACTTGCCCGTGAGTGAACTGAATACGGATTTTCTCGGCGCTGATGAGACGTTTTGCCTGGGTTATCTTACCGTAATGGACGATTATTTCCACCCGGAATTTGCAATACCGCTACTTGATGAAGCCATTAAGTCTATAAAGGACAGTTTCACTGTTTCGATTATTTTCGCCATTGTAAAGGCTCAAGCAGCATTTGATTCCGATTGGTGTGCTGTGTGGAGGGAGATCAAAGCTGTCCTGGAAAACAAAAAACTGAAACAGGACTTACGCCCCGATGCGACAAAGATAATTTTAGATTACATGATATTATATAAAGAGTATTGCGACTAAGCTATCATCAAACAGGCGAATAATTGGTTGCTTGTGGGCAACCAGTAACGTAAACAATCATAACGCTGTAAAAGAGCTGGTTGAAATGGAATAGGAATCTGGTTGCACAGGCTTCCAGCCTGTGCAAGAATTTAGCATTTACCGAAAAACTTTTACTGTTGGGAATGTGCCGCTTTATTCTACAAACGATATTAGCCAAAGGCCTAATTTAATTATAGAAATCGTATAAAAAAAGGGAACTTCCAAATGTCTTTCAATGTTTTTATCACCCGTCAAATCCCTGACGAGGGAATAGTGCTTTTGCGTAAATGGTGTCAGGCTGTGGAGGTAAATCCACACGACAGGCCTCTCACTTACGATGAACTCCTGGAAAAGGCGAGAGGTCGGGATGCGTTGATTACTATGCTGTCGGACAGGATAGACTCCCACCTGATGCACGAGATAAAAAGCCTCAAGATTGTTGCCAACTATGCAGTCGGATACGACAACGTCGATGTAAAAGCGGCCACCGGTAGAGGAATTGTGGTCACCAATACGCCCGGTGTGTTGACGGATAGCACAGCCGATATGGCCTGGGCGCTCCTCTTTTCCGTTAGTCGCCGGATTGTCGAGGGCGATAAGATCACCCGCGCCGGTAAATTTGTGGGATGGGCGCCGCTGTTTCTGCTGGGCGGCGATGTGGTAGGAAAGACCCTGGGTATTATCGGTGCAGGCAGGATTGGGACGGCTATGGCTATGCGGTCAAGGGGCTGGTGCATGAAAGTCCTCTATACCACACACACGAATAAAAACGCCGTACTGGAGGAGATGCTGGGCGCGCAAAAAGTAGACCTGAAAACGTTGCTGAGAGAATCAGACTTTATCTCCATCCACACCCCCCTTACAGAAAAAACCAGGCATTTAATCGGCGCAAAGGAGCTTGCCATGATGAAGAAGACCGCCTATCTTATCAACACGGCCCGCGGCGCGGTGATTGACGAAGCGGCGCTGGTAGAGGCCTTGAGAAATAAGGTCATTGCAGGCGCAGGGTTGGACGTTTATGAGGAAGAACCCAAGCTAAAACCGGGGCTTGCGGCACTGGAGAACGCCGTCCTTGCCCCCCATCTTGGCAGCGCTACCGTAGAAAGCCGCAACAAGATGTCTGTCATGGCGGCTGAAAATATTGTAGCCGTGTTAAAGAAGCAAAGGCCGCTCCATTGTTTAAATCAGGAGGCGCTGATAAAACTTAATACTTAGGCTTGTCTCGCGAAAAGCCGTAACCTTGCAATTACGAAACAATGTGGTGCGTCATCCGCATAATACGGGGAGAATATTATAGCCAAAGGAATGCAATTCAATCTTCATTCAGAAGAGTCTGAAATCGGAGTTAACGTTGTATGGACTGCAGAAAAACTGGCAAATACGATTGAAACCATAATGCATGGCGGCAAGCTGCCCTATCATCCTTCTCAGGAAGTCCTTTTGAGGTTCACGAGAAGGCATTTGGTGGAAAAAAAGATTGAAGCTCGAAACTCACGTTTTTCAACCTGATCAATGCGATGCTTATTTTTTGTTAATGCGATATGCCACATTGTTGCCTAATTTTCTTTTAAATCTTCCAGCTTTACTATTTCAACCTTGACGTTTGCGGCGGAAAGGATTTCTTTGGCGAGAGGATCAGGGTAGTCAGTTAGGGTAACAATGCGTTTGATGCCCGTGTTAACCAGCATTTTCGCGCACAGGGAACACGGATAGGTAGTGCTGTATAAGGTAGCGCCGGAGATTTTAACACCATGATGGGATGCCTGGAGCAAGGCGTTCATTTCGGCATGAAGGCCGCGACAAAGCTCGTGCCGTTCTCCCGGTGGCACCTTGAGTTGCTCACGCAGACAACCGATTTCCAAACAATGCGGAAGTCCGCTTGGGGCACCGTTGTAGCCAGTCGTAAGGATATGCTTGTCCAACACCAAGAGCGCCCCCACCTGCCTGCGGAGGCAGGTAGACCTTTGCGCAACTTCTTTGGTAATTCTTAAAAAATATTCATCCCACGAAGGTCTTTTTGACATGATTCACTCTTATTTCATTTACCGATACAAAACTCTGAAAATATTTTATTTAAGATGTCTTCCGTTGTGATTTCACCAACAATCTCGCCGATGGCATCTATTGCTGAGCGCGTTTCCATTGCAATAAACTCATAGCTTTCATTGTTTTCTGCTGCTTCTTTCGCCTGACGAACCGATTGAAGTGAACGATAAAGAGCCTCCCTCTGCCGCCGGTTAAAGGCCAAGCAGCCACTCGGCAACCGGGTGGTCAAATCCCCTCCTAGCACACTCGCCGCCAATTGCGCCTTAAGGGTTTCCAACCCATCACCCGTTAAGGTAGAGGTATGAACGAGGGGATGTTTTCTTATTTTTAAGGGTAGTTCTGGCAGAAAACCGGCTTTTATTTTATCGCATTTGTTAAAGACAATAATGGTGTTACAGCCAGGAACGTCAAGTTCCAACCCGTCCAACTGCGCCTCAACGTCCTCACTACCATCAAGCACCAGAAGCAGGAGATTTGCTTGTTTCATTGTTGTGTGGGTTTTATCCATTGCGCTGAAAGCAACCATATCCTGTGTAACGTTGATACCCGCCGTATCAGATAGCCGAAAACGGATTCCGTCGATTTCCAAAGTGTCAGTAACAACGTCGCGCGTTGTCCCCGGCTCGGCGCTAACTAGCGACCTTCGTTTCCCTAGTAGGGCGTTAATAAGACTCGATTTCCCTACGTTAGGCTTGCCATACAAAATGGTGTTAATACCTTCAGAAGCGATTTTTCCCGTCTCAGATTCAAGCAAAAGGCGGTTAATGCCTTCCTCAATGTTCAGTAATTTATGAATTATTTCACCATGGGATATTATTTCAATATCCTGGTCTGAAAAGTCGATGGCGACCTCAATGCTGGAACAAAGTGAAACAATCTCGTCTTTGATATGATTGATTCGGTGGGAGCCTGCGCCACTCAGTTGCGCAAGCGCTGTTTCCCGTTCTTCGTCCGTTTGCGCACGGATAAGTTGCATTACCGCTTCTGCCTGGGTAAGGTCGATACGTCCGTGCAGGAAGGCGCGTCTGGTAAACTCGCCCGGTTGCGCAAACCGAATATTCTTTTTCGTTAGAATACCCTTCGTCAGGATGGCGTCCAATACCATTTTGACGAGCAACGGAGAACCAAGGGTATGGACTTCTACCACGTCTTCTTTTGTATATGAGTGTGGTTGCTTCATGACGTACAAAACTACAGGAATATCGACGTGTTCCTCATCATAGTGAATGCTACCCGCAACGGAGGTATAGGTAGGAACGGTTTCTAAATCAAGACGATGACACGAAGCGGTAAATACACCCTTTAAACAGGCAATTGCTTCAGGGCCGCTGATTTTGATAATTGCGTGATACGCCCTTCCAACCGGTGAGGAAACTGCAATAATCGTATCCTGAATTTCATGAGGCATTTCTGCAAGGCATTTGAAATTAACCGATTCTCACTTTTTTGAGAGTTTTACGGATTAAGAGAGTCTCAAGAATACTGAGTAATGTGCTTGTCGTCCAATATATAGTAAGGCCGGAAGGCATACTGTAGAGTATGAAGGCAAACATAACGGGCATAAAAGACATCATCTTTTGTTGCGCCTGCGCTTGCGGGTCCGCTGCGGGGGCCTTGGGGGTTATCCTTGTCTGTGCATACGACGCGGCCGTCATGATTAAAGGGAGTATATTGAGCGCGTTTCCGAGGATAGGCAGGCTAAATGAAAAATGGAGCAGGGTATCCGGTCTTGAAAGATCCGTTATCCAGAGGCAAAATGGCGCTTGTCTCATTTCAAAGGAAATCTGTAAGGTGCGGAAAAGCGCAAAGAAAACGGGCAATTGTAGAAACATGGGCAAACATCCGCCCATGGGATTAACCCCATACTTTTTGAACAACAACACCTGTTCCTTGCCTAGTTTCTGTTTATCATGCTTGTACTTTTCCTTAAGTTGACTAACCAAAGGCTGTAACTGCTGCATTCTGAACATAGACATCTGGCTTTTCCTGGTTAACGGGAATAAGATGGCTTTGATAACAATGGTTAATATAATGATGGATATTCCATAATTCGGTATGACATGATGAACGGTGTTCAAAAAAGCCAGAAGAACCTTACTAATGACATGAAACCAGCCGTAGCTAAGAAGGGCGCCCAGGGTATCGTATTGTTTCAGGTATTCCTCTTTTTTCGGTCCGGTGTAATAAATAAAATTGTGGTTGACTGCCCCGTGTGGTGGCAATCTGAGCTTATGTGTCTGGACGGTAACCATGAAATCACCCGTATCTGCTTTTTCGTTCGAAAGGGAGCCTTGCGCATCAAATGCCTGTGCATTAATCGACGCCACTAAATCGTTTGACGCGGGTTTCAAAACCGCAGCAAAAAATTTATTTACCGCACCAGCCCAAACAATGCACGTGGATTCTTCTACAGTGGGAAATTTTTTCGTCGCAATTTGAACCAGCTTTATCCTATTGTTGCCCATATCTCTTCCGATTACCGCCGCCATATCCGAAGCGGGTATGCCTTCGTGGGCAATCATGGATGACGCGATGATGTTGTAAGACAATGTGATTTCAGTATCCGTGTTATTTTCTATCTGTACGTCCATGTTAACGTCGTATTTGCTGGGAAGCAAGCTGAATGTCTTAACAAGACGCAACCCTTCTTCTATCTGCGTAGCAAATACAACTTTGTTACATCCCTGCTTTGATACGGTATAACGCTGTTTCCTAAAATTTGATCTCTGAAGGATGTTATCAATGGCAAGCGGATAATATTCCGTAGCGCCGTCCTTTAGTAGCGAAAGTGTGGTTTTGGCTTCCTCACCCTTAAATTGCTTGAGTTCTACTGATTTGAGACCGGCACCTTCATTTGTCAGGTCATACTTTACCAATTCATTCTCAATGACAACTTCCTGGAGTGGAATGTCAGTCTGTGATTGGACAGATTGGTGTGAAAACGCTGGTACTTGGACACGGTCTTCAATCTGCGTTGACCGGTAAGGTATTTCTTCTTTCGCCGCCTCATTCGGAACAGTCTTTTTCGGCGAAAGCAACGGCATTATAAACGGGTAATACAATATCATAATTATCCCACAAGCAATCATAGCAATCAGCGACTTTTTATCCATTCATCTTTCCTTTTTTTTCGTTCGGTAATTCAGCTTCCTCAATAAGCATTACGGGGATATCATCTCGTATCGGATATCTACGCCCACATTTCACACATACAATTCTTCCATCTTCCATAGTAACGTCTGCTTTGCAGAGCGGACAGGCCAGAATATCCAGCAAATCTTTCGAAATCATACGTAATAACTCCTCCCTCGTTTTCAGGGACTTAAACAAATAACAAAAGTCAAACGCTGTTACGAAACAGCATGAGCATAATCTTTATCAGCTCTTAACAGTATGGCTTCCACCGGACTGTAGGATTCAAGCATTGCATGTTAACAAACAACATTGGTAATTTCAAACTAAAATTATGACTAGAAAATAAAAACACCTTGAATCCTTCGTAAATGCTGGCTATTAAAGTGTTTTGTTATATTTTTACCTTTTACATCATTATTGTAGCAGCTTGCGTTCTCGATAATTAAAGAGTAAGAAACAAATCCGTTTAGCTTATTATTTGTCTCAATAATTATTATTTCATGATGGAATAAAGGTTAAAAGAACCTATTTCTTGCAAAAAAGGTGTTACTTGCATTGTCTGTATTCATATAAGACCCACTGTATTAAATACTTAAGATGTATTTGATAAATATCTGTTTAATGAAAACATTTTGTGTTTATAATATGTTATAAAGAGTGGAAATATTGTGTTTTGTAAACTGAAAAACGGGAAAACGTAAATTTATGAACAAATTAGAGTATAGTGATGATTATCTTGCAGAAAACACGCATGAGAGTTATGCAGTCGTGGAAAATTATTATGATGAGGAATCTTTCGAAGAGAAGCTAAAGTCCAGGGACTATGATCCGGTTCGCCTTTATTTAAAAGATATGTCCAGTTTACCGCTCTTAACTCGTGAGGAAGAACTGTTTCTGGCCAAGAAGATAAAAATAATGAAGCGCTTGCTTCACAGAAAGATACTGTGGTTTGATTATGCGCTGGAAAATTATGTCCGCATCCTGGAAAACAGCGATAATGACTCAGATATTGTGCAATTTGTTGACACGGTGGTAACAAAAGACCAAACAAAATTTGAGAAAGTGGAGCAAATACGTAACGTTACGGAGACAATTAGAAGCACACTTCTAAAAAATATAAAGGATTATGAAAAAATCGGTAGAAGGGACGTACCGGCTTCTGTGAAAGTGCGGCTTATGCGGAATGTCTTATCCAGAAAAAGACACTTGATCCGCGAGTTTGACGCCCTAAATATCCGCACGGAATCAATACTGCCCGTAATGAAAAAACTGCTGGACGCCTTTGTGGAGGTATTAAAAAGAAGAAAGAACGCACAACGTTATAAAAAAGTATCCATCACAAAGCTTTTGAACAACTCCGCTGAATTAAAGACTATATTCATGCTAAGCGCAGATGAAGTAAAAAATGCCTTTCATGCTATTAGCACCGTATATCGTGAATACGAGTTGGCTAGAAAACAGTTCGCAGAAAGCAATTTGAGACTAGTCGTAAGCATTGCAAAGGTATACAGAAAACGGGGAATGGCCTTCCACGACCTTATTCAAGAAGGAAATACCGGTTTGATGCGGGCTATTGACAAATACGATTACCGTATGGGTTTTAAATTTAGCACATACGCCACTTGGTGGATTAAACAGGCTATTATCAGAGCTATCGATGACAAGGTAAGGACGGTACGTATTCCCGTTCACATGACGGAGGTTATTAGCAAGGCGAATCAAGTATTCAATAATACCCACAACAGTCTTGATAGAAAGCCGCAATTGGAAGCCATAGCAAAGGAGGCAAACATTCCGATTTCCGAGGTATTCAGGGTTTTTCGTATTGCATCACACCCTATTTCACTGGAAAGTCCGGTTGGCGAGGATAGCGAAACACAATTTGAGGGTTTTATTCAGGATAAAAAGATAGAGTCACCGGTTTCCACGGTTCATCAGTCGCTGCTTAAGGAACAGCTTCAAAAGGTACTCAATACCTTGAACAATCGGGAGCGAGAGATACTAAAGCTACGCTTCGGGATAGACGACGGATATACTCACACCTTGGAAGAAATCGGACAGCGATTTAACATAACCAGAGAACGCATCCGTCAAATAGAAGCCAACGCAATCCGCAAACTTCAACATCCGTTGAGAAGCAGAAAACTAGAAGGATTCCTGGAAGGCGCCATTTCAAACTAATATGACGAATAACCGTTGTGGTTGGCTGTGAAATGGGGGGGGACGTGTGTGTTGCGCATTCCGTTTATCAGGGCTATTCGACATTAAACAATAGAAATGTTTAAGCGACTTCACATATATACCAGAGCTATGATGGAACATCCTTTATGGCGGTGGATGTACTGATTGCGTTCAGTGCGAGTAATGCAAACCAAAACCCTGGGTACAGCAAAGTGGAAGCAATCTTAAACAGCGGCAACGCTGTTAGAGACTGCTTCACCACTCAGTTTCCTGCAACAATATGCCACGTAGCGAGATTTTCCCCGAAGTGATCTACAGTTATGTAGTTTCGGATTACGCGTTATCATGTCTCCTTCTACGCCTTTTCAAAAGATACTTCTTCCTATTTAACCTATGTTTCTTCTTACCGCAAAATCCGTTTGCCATACCATCCTTTCAATAGATTCTATAATTGTAACACTAACATATTTATTGAAAAGATAAATGATACCCATTCAATAAAATAATTGCAAATGAATTTTAAGTTCTTTTAAACAGTTTAGGTGGCTTAGATTTTATCCTATCAGAAATTATCCAACAACATCTTTTTTATTTCGCTATAATCATCTTCGGTAATTAGACCTTCCAATTTAAGGTCTTTTATTTCCCGTAACTGCTCTTTTACCCCCAAATCACCCATGCCCTCTCTCAGCAACTTTGCCTTTTTGTAATTATAATCTTCTTCCGAAATAATTGCTTCAGTCGTCAATTCGCGGAGTATGAGCAACTTACTTTTAATCTTGCTATCACTTTTTGCGATTTTTTCAGAAGGCACTGCAGCCTGAGTTTCTTTGGATGTATCAACATGGCCCGACATCTTTTCCTCAAGTTTCTTTATCCTGCTGTCCAAATCAGCGGTTCCCTTCTCAATTTTTTCTTCGACAGTACCCACCCTTTTCGTTATAGGCTGCTGATAAGCGTCAGAAGTCAAGTCAATAACAAGCCAATTCTCATGATCCGGTTCCAACCGCTGACCCATCGACGACGCTAATTTCCAAAAACGGCTCTGCGTTATTGCTGCCGGGTTCTCGCTCACCACAGTAAATTTCTTTTTTTCAGACATGGTATCGTTATACGTCTGAAACGTGTGTATGCGGCTGAAGACGATATTCAGTTTCTTATCTGCAATAAATAAAATACAATAATTCTGCTGGTCGCTCAAAAGGACCCTTTCTGAATAGGAAGAAATCGCAACAACCTGAGTCGGGGTGGCGACTGATAATGCCTGCACTACAAAGGGAACCAACTTCCGAATCTCGTCATCTTGGAAAACCCGCATGGTATCCTTTTTCTTTAATAACCCCTTCTCTTCGTAATAGACGTACGATAACACATTGGTAATAACATTTCCCGGTATATCATAAGGATGATTAAAACGGATACGTTCACCGTCACTTTTTACCGTAAACGACTCGTGCTTTACAACGATCATGCCCTCTTTGTAAGTCTCCGCACGCACGCCACACAACGCATTGCAGCAGATGAGACAGGCAATCCCTATAACCAGGGGGATTTTCTTCCATCTTAAATATTTCATTATGATATCCCTCATCCAATAATTTCCACTGCTTCAGAAAGATAACTGACCTCTGTTAGTTCTATATCCAATTCCTTGCCAATACCTTTTGTGTTGCCTTTAGGCACAACAGCCCTTTTAAAACCTAGTTTTTGCGCTTCCTTTAAACGAATTTCAATTTGGCTTACGTTGCGCACCTCTCCGCCCAACCCAACTTCTCCGATAACAATGGTATCATGGGGTATCGGTTTTTCTTTAAAGCTAGACGCAATCGTCACCGCAATGCCGAGATCTGCAGCCGGTTCATCCACCTGTACCCCCCCTACAATGTTAACGAAAATATCCTGCCCCCCTAACTTTAATCCAATCCGTTTCTCAAGAATCGCAAGGATCATGCAGACCCTGTTATAATCAACACCACTGACCTTCCGCTCCGGCATGCCAAACGTTGCCTTGGTAACCAGCGCCTGGATTTCAACCAGCAATGCCCTCGTTCCTTCCATACAGGAGATGATAACGGAACCAGTGCCGGGTTTTTTCCCGTGAGATATAAATATCTCTGAAGGGTTAATCACTTCCTGTAAACCACTTTTCAGCATCTCGAAAATTCCAATTTCGTCCGTAGAGCCAAAACGGTTCTTAACAACCCTTAAGATGCGATAGCACTGAAATTTTTCCCCTTCAAAATATAACACCGTGTCTGCCATGTGTTCCAATACCTTCGGCCCGGCAATAATACCTTCCTTCGTTATGTGACCGACCAGAAAGATTGCTGCACCCGTGGACTTGGCAGTTGAAATCAACTCATGAGCACATTGACGCACCTGCGCAACGGTACCCGGCGATGACTCTAATTGTTTCTTGTAAATCATTTGGATAGAGTCGATGACAACTAGCGTAGGATTTGTATTGTAGATATTTTCAATAATAAAATCCAGGTTTGTTTCCGCAACCACCAGCAAATTATCAGACAAGATGGAGAGTCTTTCCGCCCGGAATTTGGTTTGTTCTACGGACTCTTCGCCGGTAACGTAAAGGGTTGTATACCCTTGCCGGCTGATACATTGACATACCTGAAGCAGGAGCGTGGATTTACCAATGCCAGGCGTCCCGCCAATCAATACCGCGGAACCGGCAATCAGACCTCCACCCAAAATCCTGTCAAACTCATTCAATCCGGTTGCGAGACATGGACAGTCCGACAATTTTACCTTTGTTATCGGCTGGGGTAGTTGGCGAACCATGGTACTAGAGATGCCGGGCAAGTCCTTATTGCCAGCGCTAACCTCTTCAATCGTCGAACCCCACTCTCCACAACCGCCACACCTTCCTACCCACCTCAGACTTTTCCAGCCGCACTGCTGACAAACATAAACCACACTGCTTTTTGTCATAATATTTCCTAAGAACAGAACCACAGATTACCTGGCGCGGCCTCTGGCCGCAACCAAATTCGAAATTCGAATATCGAAATACGAAACAACTTCAAACGACAAAAAACTCAATGCTCAAAAATTTATGTAAGCCTCATCTAATCAATACCTTATAGTTGTGCATTTTGAAAAACGAGCATAAAAAACAAGAAGTTGATGGATTGTAGTTTGTAGTACAGATTTAAAATAATGTGTGGGTTTAATAATCAGAAATCTGCGTAATCTGTGAAACCTGTGGTTCCAGTAGTTTTTTTCAAAATTTAGCTCATCGGTGAAGACAAACCACGTACAAAATATTTAATGCCTGCGGCTTCTACGACCAGTAAAAAACTGATTAGCCTCTGAGAGCTTAACGTGACCTGTGTATAATGCCTTTCCAACAATCATCCCTGCTAGAGGCAATTGGCCAAGCGCCTTGATGTCTTCCAGTGACGAGACCCCGCCCGAAGCTATAATTGGCGTTACAACCGTTGCAACAAGCTCCTGTAAACCAAGTATGTTCGGCCCTTGCAGCATACCGTCTTTTGATATGTCGGTATAAATTATTGCGCTCGGTAACAGCCTTTCCATTTCTTTAGCAAAGGCGAGCGCCGTCCACTCACAGACCGAAGTCCACCCCTTAACGGCCACCTTTCCATCTTTAGCATCGATTCCAATTGCAATGCGCTTGGGGAATTTGGAGCAAAGTTCGGCCACCCACGCCGGCGAATCTATCGCCCTGGTACCGATAATTACGCGGTTTACGCCCAGTTCCAATACCCTTTTTACATCCTGCGTAGTCCTTAACCCGCCGCCAAACTGGATGGGTATCTTTGTGTTCTTGACGATTTGTTCTACGATAGAAAGATTTTTCGGCTTACCATCAAACGCCCCGTCGAGATCGACTACGTGGATATACTTTGCCCCTTGTGCCTGCCACGACCTTGCCACGTCAACGGGGTTGTTGGAAAAAACGGTCTCTGCGTCCTTTTGCCCCTGTGTTAAGCGCACACATTTGCCGTCCTTTAGATCAATTGCGGGTATAATAAGCATTGAGATTTATAAATCTCCAAAATTTTTAAGTATGGCAAGCCCCCATTGCTGGCTTTTTTCGGGGTGAAATTGCGTTGCGAATATATTTTTATACCACACCATTGAGGTAAAACGCACGCCATAGTCTGTTTCCGTCGCAATAACGGCGGCATCATCGGGACAGACGTAATAGGAATGAACAAAATACATGTAAGCATTACGCGGCACATTTTTCAGGATGGGTGCAGATTCACGCCTGGCACTAATCTGATTCCAACCGATATGGGGGATTTTCAATTTTCCATTCGCTTTATCTTCAGGAAAATCAAACCGGACCACCTTGCCCGGTATAATATCCAGACCGTCATGTTCACCGTCTTCATAGCCCTTTGAAAACAGCAATTGCAAGCCAAGGCAGATTCCAAGGAATGGTCTGCCGGAATGGATACAGTCCTTGATGGGTTCTATAAGATTGCGTTGCCTGAGACCTTCCATTGCGTCCTGGAATGCACCCACGCCAGGGAGCACCAACTTCTCAGCGCCTTTGATGTCTTTGGGGTTATCCGTTACCTTGACGGCAAAACCGAACCGCTCAAATCCCTTCTCCACGCTACGAAGGTTGCCCATTCCATAATCTACGATGGCAATCATATTAACCGTTATCCGCCGCTACCCTTTGGTATAATCACAAACTCTACGCGGCGGTTTTTTGCCTTTCCGGCTGTGGAAGTATTATCGGCTATAGGTTGAAATTGTCCAAAACCGGCGATGTATACCCGCGTCGGAGGAATGCCACAATCTTCTATAAAGAAATGAAGCACGGCCGCGGCCCTTGCAGTGGACAGTTCCCAGTTTGATTTGTATTTTTCTTTCTGCTTGCTAATGGGATCGTTGTCTGTGTGTCCTTCAATCCTAACCATTTCATTTGGCGCCGCAGTTATTACAATGGAGGCAATCTTCTTCAGTACCGCCTTGCATTGTGATCTCAGTATGGTTTGACCTGAATCAAATAATATAGCCCCTGGCAATGATACGGCAACTGCCCCACTCTTTATCTTTACGGTGGCACCCGTGCCTCTCAGTTTCTCTTCAAGCTCGCGTCTCGAATTTTCGAGGCGATCCAACTCACTTTTATATTGGTCTGTCCTCGATAACAGTTCCGCGTTTTCTTGCTGTAAGCTTGAAACATTTGCATTGAGCTGTTGATTTTCAACCCGTAAATGTTTTACCTCGGAACAACCGGCCCCCACCGCCAAAACTCCTGCGAATCCCAACAAACACAACTTGCGCGCCAAACAATATTTTTCTTGCATACGTTTTTTCCCTCCTTTTGCCGTAAAGAAATGGTAAATTCTTGAATTATGTTAAGGAACTTAATTGGGAGAATTTTTTACTAAACGTCCAATTTATTTGTAATTATATTTCTATTTCTATTTTAGCTGCAACGCTAATGAAATCCTGTAAACAAAACAGTAAATAATCGAATGTACCGGTTGATAACTTCTATAAAATAGTCTTGCATCATGATACAGACTATCGTTGCCAGCGACAAAAACGGGCCATAAGGAATCAGACGGCTTTTCTTCACAAGTAATGCAGGGACAGCCATGAAAATTCCGAAAAACGGCGCGACGAAAAAAACGGTTATTGCCAGTTTCCAACCGACAAATCCACCGATCAAGCCCATAAGCTTTACGTCGCCAAAACCCATAGCGTCTTTTTTGAACAACCATTTTCCGAAAATACTACAGGCAAACACCAGCCCCCCGCCGGTGAATATCCCCAAAGCGGAAGCAGTCAAGGCGTCTACCCGGCAAATGCCGAACAACGAAAAATTCCTTAAGGTATCCGGCGCATGGTGTAATTCCGGGAACAGCACACTCAACACAAGCACGAGCGGCATACCTGCCAGGGTAATTTCATTAGGAATTATTAACAGTTCCAGATCAACAAACGTGACTACAATCAGGGCGCAAGCAAGTAAAAAATAGATAAGAAACACACAGAGCGGTTCACCCCTGCCTTGCGCAAACACGTAAAACAAATGCACACAGAGATAGCCGGTCAATAACTCTACCAGCGGATAACGTAACGATATCTTTACGCGGCAAGCCCTGCAACGCCCCTTTAACAATAAATAGCTTAATACCGGTATATTGTCATACCATCTAAGGTATGTATTACAACAAGGACAAAACGAACGGGGCAATACCAAAGACTTCCCTTTGGGAACCCGATATATACAAACGTTTAAGAAGCTTCCGAAAACAAGTCCCAAAACAAAAAGGTAACTATCAAGTAAATACGTATAGTTATTTATTGCGTATTTGACCGTCATGGCTGCCATAATGGTATTAGGTTTTGCAAATTTCTGTTTTCCAGTGATGACCCTGTGGATTAACTATCTTTTTTTCAATATGAGGTGCTACATTAATAGCATGTGCTAAATAGCTTTATATTGCATACCTATTTGATTTCTAAGGAGTTTATCAACAGGGCCAGTAATGTTGCTTAATGTGTTACAAACCTAAAATAGCTATATTATTGATCTGTTATGATACAATATTTCCATTGGAAACAATAATTGCTCTAACGCAAACCACTTAGTTCAATCTGTGGAATCCTATCAAAACCGATGAACAATTGCAAGATTAAAAGCAGCAAGTGCATAGAGATGAATATTTAATAGTGCAATTATTTTTCAAACAAGGGCGACGGTGCTGTTTGCTGGGACGCGCCGATTGCGTACAGGTGATTATCATTTGAGCCTATGTAGACCGTACCGTCAGGTCCAATTGCAGGGGATGACTCAATGGCGTCCTTTGTCTGAAATGACCATTTGAGAACGCCATCCGCACCAATAGCATACAGTTTTCCGTCGCTTGAGCCTATGTAAACAGTTCCATCTCCATCGATTGCGGGAGACGATTCCACCCAATTGTTAGTTTTAAAACTCCACTTGAGCTTACAGTCGGGATTAACAGCATATACAAAGCCGTTATACGAACCAAAGATTACCGTTCCGTCCTTTCCCACTGCCGGTGTGCAATGAATGGCCTTCCCCGTGTTAACATACCACTTAATGCTACCGTCAGGTTTTACGGCAACCAGTCTTCCGTTATCCGTTCCGACGTACACAACACCATCTGCCCCTATGGAAGGGGAAGAGTAAGAGTGGTACACACCGGAGCCTACCCGTTTCATCCATTTTTCAACACCGTCAGGAGACAAGGCGTGCAATGCACCGCTCGTTTCAAATAGATAGATGGTGCCGTCTGTCCACACGGTCGGGGACGCCGTGATGTTGCTCTTCCCGGTATATTTCCATTTCAAAACACCGTCAAGTGATAGGGCGTAAAGGTTGTTGTCGTCCGAGCCGAAATAGAGGGTGTCATTGGTAATAGCGGCGGAAGAAAGGATAAGGCCGCTAACGGCAAACGTCCATTTGGCTTTTCCTTCCGGGGTAATGGCGTACATTTTTTTATCTCTGCAACCGATATAGATAGTCCCATCTTCTCCAATCGCCGGCGAGGCCGTTATTTCATTCCCTACCTGAAACGCCCATTTTGTGGAACCATCCGGGTTAACCGCGTAGAGCCTGCCATCGATAGACCCAAAATAAATAACGCCGTCCCTTCCCACGGATGGGGATGAAGTTACGCGTGTTTCAATCTTATAAGACCATTTTAGCGCATTGGTCTGTCCACCCCTATTATCGCTTTGTCCCGTATGCCGGATATCCCCTCGAAACATCTGCCAAGGGATTTTTGCGGTTTCTGCCGCCGCATTGAATTGCATAAGAAGCAGCAAGACGCCGGAAATAGCTGACGCTAAAAGAACACGTGTTTGTAACTGCATTATATATTTCCTAAATTGGATATTGTTTATAAAATAATGAACTCACCGGGGTATTGTACTGCTATCTCCCCCCTCACAATGCCCCCTTCCCAGAACCAGAAGTGCATCCGTAACTGCCCGCAACACCTCCCCACAGCACATCGCGGACTTGCAGAACCTCCCAGTATTGGTTTCCCGTAAATCAGCACGTAATTTCGAATCTTCGTAATAATCCAACTCGTTTCTATCGCTCTATTGTTGAAAACGAAGCAAGGATACTACCAGAAAAGGGCGACAAATTCAACGGTTTTCAGGCGGATGCTTGGAATTGATTCAGACGCGGCTTTTTTGTACTCACGCATAGGGAGACAGGACTCTGTGTTCCGACATCGACTCATTCCCACGCTTTCAGGCTGGAAACGAGAGAAACGTGATGTTCATTACCGCCATAACACCGGAAGACGTCCTTAGCCGTGTAATCAAACTTGCATCGGCAGAGTAGCAGGAGGCCTGGTTTAGGCCGCAAAAATAAGCATTGCAGGGAAAATCCAGCGAGGCAAAGCATTTAACCAACCAAAAACGTTTGTAACCACAATTTCACAGATTTATGGGGTGGTATTCCAGGCCTTCAGAGAATCGATAAGCGCCTTTGCCTTATGCATCGTCTCTTCGTATTCTTCTTCTTCCTTCGAGTCGGCAACGATGCCACCCCCAACCTGGAAGTACAATTCATTGCCATTCAGGATAAAGGTGCGGATGGCGATGTTCAGGTCTACGTTTCCGTTAAAACCAATATAACCGATTGCGCCAGTGTAAACGCTCCGTTTGGTGGGTTCAAGTTCATCAATAATCTGCATGGCGCGAATCTTTGGCGCGCCGGTAATAGAGCCGCCGGGAAACGTGGCCTTGATGAGGTCTATGACGTCGTATCGTTCATAAAGGTCGCCTTCAACGGTTGCAACAAGATGGTGTACGGTAGGGTAGGTTTCAAGCACTTTTTTTTCCTTAACGTAAACCGAGCCATAATCGCAAACGCGTCCGAGGTCGTTGCGCAAGAGATCAATAATCATGGTGAGCTCCGCGTCATCCTTGGGGCTGATAAGCAGCTGCTGTTTCAATTCCTCGTCTGCCCTGGCGTCCTTCCCGCGCGGACGTGTCCCTTTGATGGGCCTGGTTTGGACGCGCCGGTTTTGAATGTTAAGAAAACGTTCCGGCGAGGAACTCACGATGGCAACGTTGTCAAACGTCAGGTAACAGGAAAACGGCGCCGGGTTAACCGTGCGCAGCCTTTTGTAAAGCTCGTGAGGCGGGCCGTCGAAACGGGACTCTATGCGCTGAGAGAGGTTAACCTGATAAACGTCACCCGCTGCGATGTAATCCTTAATGCGGCGCACAGCCTTCATGTAAAGTTCTTTTGTGAAATTAAATTTCAGAAAGGGATCTGCTATCCGTTTTCCACACACCGGTTCATCGGTTTGGATACCGACGCCGGTTTTTCCGGATAGGGAACCGGCAATCTGTTCAACCCTCTCCCGTATAGCGCTATCCAACCCGAAGTCCACGCCGATTACAGAACATTTTCCCAGATAATTATCGTAGGAAATTATCGTGTCGTAAAATGCCATATACATATCGGGCAGACCGATATCATCCAGGGCTTTGCCGGGCAGCCGCTCTATAAAATGGCATAAATCGTAACCTAAATAACCGACAACCCCGCATTGGAAAGGGATAGACTCATTCGTGTTGAGTATTGAGAATTGTTTTAAGAGATTACGGAGATGTTCAAACGGGTTGCCTTCATTTTCAAGGACGCCATCTTTATCAGTTAAGGTGATCTTGCGCCCCTTCGTCTTCATGACCAGAAATGGATTAAACCCAAGGAATGAGTGTCTTGAGATACTGCTTACGGACAAGGCGCTATCGAGGAAAAATACGTTTGGACGGGAAACAAACCGGCTGAACGCCTCCAAAGGGGAGCAGGCGTCGTTAACCTCACGAATAAAAGCCGTGCCTGTAATGCTATTGTTCAATCACACATTCCTTAAAAATCTCTATCTATGGCTTGTCTTTGCAAGTGAGCCAATTTTTTTCTGTAAGTGCTAAATTCTTGCACAGGCACCTTGCCTGTGCTTTTGCTTGTTTTTATTGGTACGAGGCCTTGCCTCATCAAACCTCAATTTGAAGCCAGGCACAAAATACGCGCCAAGCAGCGCCATTCTAGAGGTGGCCTAAATTTTTGTCAAGGTAATTTGCCTGAATTGTGCCCGAAAAGCCACTTTTGTCCTTGTTATTTTATGTCCAACCACTATAATTTTACCAGGAGTTATTCCCGATTATACCGTTTGCCCCAATGAATACAGGGAAATGGGCCATAAGTGTGATTCCCCTCGTTCCCAAGCTCCAGCTTGGGAATGTGCCTGTATCAGAAGCTCCTGCTTCTTTTCCCCCGGAGGATTTCATTTTTCTGATTCAAAGCAATGGTTATCTTTTTTACCAATAGACTATTCATCGAGGGTTTCTTATGCAGGATTATATAGATAAATACCTTACCCATATAAAACACAACAAGGGTTTTTCAACGCAGACGCTGAGGGCATACCGAAACGACTTGAGCCAATATCTTACGTTCCTTGAGACCGAAGGCTGCTCAAACCTTGGAGATGTCACTAAATTATTACTTCGCAAATTCCTTGCCCTGCTGAAGAAACAGAATTACTCAAAGGCCACGATTGCAAGGAAACTGGTGTGTATTCGCTCTTTGTACAAATATTTGTGCCGTGAAGGCATCCTGGAACTCAACCCACTGGAAAGTATTCGGGCGCCGAAACAGGATAAGAGGCTTCCCCATTTTATGAGCGTCAATGACGTCGAGACGCTATTAAACCTCCCGGAACAAAATACGTTATTAGGGATTCGTGATAAGGCGATAATGGAGACCTTATACAGCACGGGTATCAGGGTAAGTGAACTGGCAGGGATGAACGTTGATGACGTGGATTTCTTCAATGAGGTGGTCAAGGTGAGAGGGAAGGGGAAGAAAGAACGCCTGGTACCCATCGGAAACCATGCCATGAATGCCATTCGCCTGTATCTGGATAAAAGGAATTCAGACAAGCCGTCGCTTTTCCTGAATCATCGCGGGGGACGCCTTACCGACCGTAGTGTGGCGCGGATGATGGAAAAATACGTAAAAATCGGGGGCATGTGTTCAACAATTTCCCCCCACACCTTTCGGCATAGCTTTGCCACCCACCTCTTAGACAACGGCGCCGATTTGCGGTCAGTGCAGGAACTGCTAGGCCATGCCAACCTTTCCACCACTCAAATCTATACGCACGTCACCACGGAGAGGCTTAAACAGGTATACAACAAGGCTCATCCCAGGGCATAAAGATGAACTAATTGTTGGTTAAGGGCACTTTCCCTCAATCTCTCAATTTATCAGCAATTTGCTGTAAAACGCAGATGCAATTAAATTCGCTTTTTCTTACAGAAGGCCTTAAGCCCTTCAAGGGAAAATGTGTTGATGACGTCTTTTGCCTCCAGCCACCCCCTGCAAGCTATACCAACGCCCAGTTCCATCATCCACATCTGGTCCAGGTGGTGGGCGTCCGTGCTGATCGCAATCTTAACGCCCCGTTCTTTTGCCTTCCGGCAGTTAACGTCATCAATGTCCAGCCTGTCGTAAAAGCAATTGATCTCCAGCGCCGTGCCCGTAGCCGCGCAGGCGTCTATAACCTTGGACAAATCAACGTCATATCCTTCGCGCCTGCTGATCAGGCGGCCGGTCGGATGGCCAATGACGTTCACGTATGGGTTCTGAATGGCGGCAATCATGCGTTCGGTAATCTTCTCCCGTCCCTGCTTGAACCCGCTGTGGATAGAGGCGATAACGACGTCTAGTCTTTCCAGTAATTTGTCGGGAAAATCCAAAGAACCATCCGGCTTGATATCCACCTCAGATGACTTAAGGAGGGTAAAGCCCTTGAACTTGCCATTGAGCCGGTCAATCTCATCCATCTGTTCGAGCAGTTCCTCATTATTTAATCCGTGTGCAACGTGGAGTGACTGGGAATGGTCGGATACAACAAGGTATCGGTAGTCCATCTTCATCGCATACTCCGCCATCTCCTCTATGGTCGGCGCGCCGTCGCTCCAATTTGAGTGGTTATGGAGGTCTCCCTTGATATCGGAAAGCCTAACAATGTTGGGCAATTTCCCCTGCTGAGCAGCCTCGATCTCTCCACGGTTTTCCCTTAGTTCCGGGGGAATCCAGTCCATGCCCAGCGTCTTATAAATATCTTCCTCACGGCTGCCACCGATTTTTTTATCGCCCTTAAAAATGCCATATTCGCTGATCTTCATCCCCTGCTTTTTGGCAATTTCGCGGAGGCGAACGTTGTGTTCCTTAGAGCCGGTGAAATATTGTAATGCGGCGCCAAACTCGTCTTCGTGCACCACGCGCAAATCCACCTGTACACCTTCTTCCACACGAACACTGCCTTTGGTATCACCCGATGCGATGACTTGCGTTACCCCGCGCATCGTTACGAAGGATTTTACAATATCTGCGCCGTTATGGCCGGAAGCCAATATATCAATATCTCCCACGGTTTCCTTCATCCTCCGAAGAGAGCCTGCCGCCTGCACCTCTTTACTCAGCGGATTGCGCTTTAATTCTGCTATAATTCTCTTCACCACCGGGTATGCCATACCGATAGAAATCCTTTGCAGGCTTGTCTTAAACAACGCAATCCCCTTGGTGATGTTTTCAATCTTCTTCTTCCCCATCCCAAAAAGTCCCATTAACCTGCCATCTTGCAGGGCTTTTTCCAGGTCATTTAAACTGACAATGCCTAATTCCTTATGGAGCGTGGCAACGGTTTTTGGTCCTAGACCCGGTACTTTCATGAGGATTAGCGTTTCTTCAGAGACGTCCTTCATCACCTCATCGTACTTAGCCATCCTACCCGTGGTAATGTACTCCACGATTTTTTCAGCCGTGCCTGTTCCTATGCCGGGGACGTCCGTTAACTTTCCGGATTGAGATAGCGCTTCTACATCCTCGGTTAAATCACCAATAACACGCGCAGCCTTTCGGTACGAGTTTATACGGAAGGTGTTCTCTCCCTTGAGTTCAAGCACGTCTGCAATACGTTCGAATAGCGTTGCAATTTCATGGTTTTTCACTTAAAATACTCCTACTTTTGTTGGGTTTACCGCCCGGCGCGGCGCAGCCACAACCAGGGCGGATTTGTCGTATAGGAAGTTCAATGTCGTTGGATTTATAGATGATATAGTATCAAATTTTTTGGCGTACATACAGTCTTTTTCAAGCAGACGCCCGACGAAAGGTATCATAGTGCAGCAAAGCCGTAACCAAGACCCCCTTAAAAAAGGGGGATAACGGGGGTTGTAAAAAAACTTTCAAAAAACTAAATTGTTACCGAAATGGAAAACATACAGATAAATATCAATCATGTCTGGGTTATGGTGGCGGCCTGCATGGTGTTCTTCATGCAACTGGGATTTACCTCGTATGAAGCCGGCTTTTCGCAATCCAAGAACGCCATCAGCATCTCTATCAGAAACCTGGTGGAATTCCTTGTGTCATCCCTGATGTTTTATGCCGCAGGATTCGGATTCATGTTTGGAGTGAGCCATACCGGGTGGATAGGCACAAACCACTTTTTTGCCGGCGGAGTATCATCACACACCGGTAGCCTGGCATACACCTTCTTCTTTTATCAACTGGTCTTTGCCGCCACGGCCTCCACGATAGTATCAGGCGCTATAGCAGAACGATCGAGTTTTATCCCCAATGTCATAGGTCCTGCATTCATGGTGGGCATTATATATCCGATTTTTGGCCATTGGGCATGGGGAAATCTCTTTTATCCTGAGCAGTCCGGCTGGCTGGGGAAAATGGGATTTATTGATTTTGCAGGTTCCACAGTAGTGCATTCGATTGGCGGGTGGTTCGCCCTTGCCGGCTCTCTGGTTCTGGGACCCAGAATTGGCAAGTACAACCCGGATGGCACCTCAAATCGCATGGGATTACATAACGTCCCTTTGGCCACATTAGGTACATTCTTCCTCTGGTTTGGCTGGTTTGGTTTTAATGGTGGGAGCCTTTTGCGTGCCAGCGCTGATATTGGACTCGTCATTACCAACACAAACATGGCAGCGGCTGCAGCAGGGGTTTCTGCGCTCATATTCAATTATGTAACGGAAAGGAGACTCGATGCCGGCAAACTCTTCACGGCTATATTGGCCGGTCTGGTAGCCATAACGGCAGGTTCAAGCAGGGTAACACCCGATGGCGCTATCTATATTGGAATAATTGCCGGTATTTTATCCATTCTGGCCCAGGACTTCATCGAGAAAATACTAAAAATCGATGACCCTGTTGCTGCTGTTGCAGTTCATGGAGTGGGTGGTGTCACAGGCACCCTTTGCGTGGCGCCATTTGCCGAAAAATCAACCCTTCTTGTAGAAAATGGAAGTCGGCTGCATCAGCTCGGCGTGCAGGCAATAGGTGTTGGGATAGCTTTCCTCTGGTCATTTGGGCTGGGAATGCTTTTTTTCTGGTGTCTTAAAAAGACACTAGGCATTCGGGTAAATCCCAACGAAGAAAAGAAAGGACTCAATGTCGCCGAATATGAAGACGTGGCTTCATGGCTTGACTTTATCCGTATTTCGAGACTTCAAGACCTGAATGCCCTGCTCGAAAAAAAGGTTGCAGAACGAACTGCAGAACTCCAGAAGACAAATATCGCGCTGGAAAAGGCCAACAGGCTTAAATCAGAATTTTTAGCGACGATGTCACACGAGCTTCGTACCCCGCTGAATTCAATTATTGGCTTTGCAGAGGTCTTGAAAGATGAAGTCGCCGGCGCGTTGAACGCCGAGCAGAAAGAATATCTGGGCGATATTCACGGCAGCGGTCAACACCTGCTCAATATGATTAACAGCATCCTCGACCTCTCGAAGATTGAGGCAGGAAAATTAGAACTCCATTATGAACAATTTCCTGTTAAAGAAGCCGTAGACGAGGTATTAAATGCCATTATTGGATTTTCCAATAAGAAAGGCATTCGTATAGATACCTATATTCGCAAAGATATCTCTTCTATAACCGTTGACAAAATAAAGTTCAAGCAAATCATGTATAATTTGTTATCCAATGCCATCAAGTTTACACCGGAAAATGGCAGAATTTCCATTAATGTCACCCTTATAGATAATTATTTGCAGATTGCTGTCAGTGACACCGGTATCGGCATCAAACCGGAAGACATGGACAAATTATTTGAGGCGTTCCGCCAGTTAGACGCATCACACGCCCGCCGCTATGAAGGAACCGGTCTTGGGTTAGCGCTCACGAAACGTCTCATCGAACTGCATGGGGGCAAAATCTGGGCAATAAGCGAATATGGGAAAGGAAGCGCCTTTACCTTTACTTTGCCCGTAAAACCTCAAATAAAATAGTGGAAGGAATTAGGATTTCTTTTTAAACGGAATATAGAGCGAAGAGCCTCTTCACTCTACATTCAGAACGTCGCTGAGGACCTCATTTATTATGCGTATTCCCCTAACTAAATATGGATTAAGAGAGTTATTGATGTTTTGCATTCCTTGTGTTGCAGGCATTGGCTTTTCTCTTGTATTATTTCCCTGGGTTGTCCCCATCCCGCTGTTTTTCTTATCATTCCTGCTTAACTTTTTTCGTGACCCAAACCGACAAACCCCTCAAGACTCCGCACTCATCATCGCCCCTGCGGATGGAACGGTATCCCATATCGTTCCCGTGTATGAGGACGGCTATCTAAAATGCGACACCACAAAGATCAGCATTTTTATGTCCGTATTAAACGTCCACGTAAACCGCGCGCCGGTAAAGGGACGGGTAGAATTTTTGAGGCATACAAAAGGAAAATTTCTTGATGCACGGGATGACGAGTGTTTCAGTTCCAATGAAAACCATTTAATGGGCTTGTCTTTGATTGGTAGTGACGTAAAAGTCACGGTAAAACAAATCGCCGGAAAGATCGCCAAACGCATCGTGTGCGCCTGTAAGATGGGCGACGTTTTGGGACAGGGGCAGCGATTCGGTATGATCAAGTTCGGTTCGCGGGTAGAGGTCTTCGTTCCCGCATCCGTCAAAATCGACGTGATGGTAAAGGTCGGCGACAAGGTGACTGCGGGAAAGACTGTGCTAGCCCTTATTCAAGCGTGAATATTTTGCAAAGAGCGGAAAAGTAGGTAGAAATGCCTGAATTTACTGGTTAAAACAAGGATATGTGAATATCCTAACCCGAACGAGTCGGAAGAGAAAATTGTATTAAGAAGCGGTGGAAAATAATGTAATATATAGCTAAACAAGTCAGGTTTTCGATGCTTAAACCAGGAAATACAAGGGGCACACCCAGTATTTCTCAAAAAAATAGAAGCTTTTGGCTATAGGTTTCGCCTTACTCAGCCTAACCTTGATTCATGAAATATAACTAAAATATGAAGATAACATTTCTGGGAACAGGGACCTCTCACGGCGTTCCGATGATAGCCTGTAACTGCCGGGTGTGCGTCTCGAACAATCCGAAAAACAAAAGGATGCGCACCTCCGCGTTGATTTCTGAAAACGGTTATAACATTCTCATCGACGCCACACCAGAGTTAAGACTCCAGTGCTTGCAAAACAGGGTAACCCGGCTAGATGCCGTTCTTATTACCCATCCCCATGCCGACCATATTTTCGGTATGGACGATCTTCGCAGATTCAATCTGGTGCAAAAAAGTGGTATACCCGTTTACGGGACGGCGCACTCATTAGACACCATACGGCGGGTATTTTCGTACGTATTTGAGGACCGGCCAGGCAGAACAGGCAACATCCCTCGATTTTTTTTGAACCTTATTAACGGAAACCTAACTATAGGTGGACTTTCCATCGTGCCGATAGACGCGTCTCATGGCGATGAAAAAGTAACGGGTTACCGGTTTGATAAATTTGCCTATCTTACCGATGTCAGTGATATTCCTGAAAAATCTTTGGAGGCCCTAGAGGAACTGGACGTACTTGTAATTGGAGCGCTTCGTTACACTCCTCATGTAAAACATTTTAGTGTAGAACAGGCATTGCGCGTTGTTAAACGCTTATCACCACGAAGGACTTACTTTACCCATATATGCCACGATATAGAGCATGAAGAAGATAGACGTAAACTTCCGGAAGGGGTTGAATTCGCATTTGATGGGTTGGTAATCGATGTGTAATTTACTAATCCAAAAATCTGTCCGTTTATTTGGATACCGGAATGTAATGACGGGTATGCGTCATGAATCATGGACTTTCCCTGTAATTGATAATAGTTACAACTGCTCACCAACTTATCGCAGCTTAGAATATAAATTTGAGAATCGTTACTAAGGGGACACGGCATGAAAAACATTCTTATAATTGATGACGATTTTAATATACGTAATTTGCTGAAAGAATCGCTAAGAGACAAACAATTTCTTGTTTCTGAGGCCAACAACGGCCAAAATGGGGTTGAAATGTGCAGAAAGAGAAATTACGATCTGGTAATTGTGGATATTTTTATGCCGGAAATGGGTGGGATCGAGTTTATTAAGGAGTTGCAGCAATTTTCACCAAAAACAAAGATTATTGCCATGTCAGGCGGTGAAAAACACCACTTCTTTACTTCTAACGCCGTGCTCAATACAGCCATAGCAAGGGGCGCATTGCGGGCTTTTAAAAAACCTTTCCAGATAAAAGATATGTTGCATCAAATAGACGAACTTCTTGCGTTAGACGAAGCTCAGATTGGGCAGGCAAGCAGTCAAACCAACCCTACCACCTCTATGTCTGTCAACACGACCTTTAAGGTAGACCGCCGGCAACTCCCACAAATTATTCCCATAATTGCCGACCTGGCACAGTATGCTGATAATGAGCAGGTGACGATTCGCCTAACGGCATCCTCGCTAAGGGGATTTAGTAAAGAATGGTTAAAAAATGAGTTTCTGGAAAAACTGAAAGAAGTTGGGATTTCTGATATTGTAGACAGTTAAATGATTGGATAGGAAATTCCAGATGATTTCTACCGTATTGCAGGTCGTGCGGCAAACCTAAAGGTTCGCCCTACGTGAGCGGTTTATCGGCAAAATTGTCTTTTATTTTTTTAAATTTATTTTCCGTTGAAATAAAGGCATCAACGACGTCGGGGTCGAAGAGTTTTCCTTTGCATTTTGTAATCATTTTGAAGCAGATATCATGATGTATCGGCTCTTTATAAACACGTTTGGAAGTTATTGCGTCATAGACGTCTGCTAAGGTGACAATCCTTCCCATGAAGGGTATCTCCTCACCACTAATGCCTTTGGGATACCCCGAACCGTCCCAGTGTTCATGATGGCCTTCAACAATGCCAATTCCCGCACGGATAAACTCATTCCCCGGAAATTGCAGTTCAACTTCCCGGAGGGTTTTTGCTCCAATAAGGACGTGCGTCTTCATTATTTCAAAATCTTCTTTGCTCAGTTTGCCTTTTTGCAAGAGAATACTATCGGGTATCCCTACTTTCCCGATATCGTGTAATGGGGATGCCTCATAGAGGATTTCAATAAATTTATCATTAATTATTGTCTGGTACTTCGGAAAGATACGCAGCCTTTCAGCAATAACCTTACAATATTCCTTCATCCTCAAAAGGTGCTGTCCGGTTTCAGAATCCCTTGATTCCGCAAGTTTTGCCATGGCAAATATCGTTGCCCACTGCATGGAGGTGATTTCACGCACCTGTTCATTTACGCGTATCTCCAATTGTTTATTGTAGTTTTCTATGTGCTTGCGGTAGCGGTTCTCAATGTCATGCAGGCGTTTTTTCCCCAGGCAGGCGTTTATCCTTGCCCGTAGCAGGATTGCGTTGAATGGCTTGTTCAGATAGTCGTCTGCGCCAATTTCCGTGCACTCTACGATGCTGTTGGTATCATCAATAGCGGTAATCATGATAACCGGAATGTGGCGTAGTTCTTTATCGTTTTTTACAAACTTCAACACCTCAATACCGTTCATTTTTGGCATAAGGATGTCTAACAAGACTATGTCTACCTTTTCATTTCTAATACAATCCAACGCCGCAACGCCATCCACCGCCATAACGGGTTTATGTCCCAGGGTCGTTACAAGGTCATGCAAAATCATACGATTAACCGCGCTGTCGTCAACAATAAGAATGCTTGCGATATCCATTTTTATAAGGAAGCCATTTAACCGGGAGGTAGCATTGCTGAAAATCGAACTATTACCCCATTCCCTTCACAGTCTTCCACCCATATTTTTCCACCAAGTGCTTCTACTGCCATTTTACAAAAGGTTAAACCAAGTCCAACTCCATACGTTGATGTATGAGAATCATTGTGTATTTGAAAAAATTTGTCAAATATCTTCTCCTTGTATTCATCGGGAATCCCTGGTCCGTCGTCGGCCACGCTTACCAGCGCCTTGTCCGTCTGTCTTTCTATAGAAACGGCCACAATCGTTTTTGCATGTTTCAGGGCGTTTATAATGAGGTTCTGCATTATTCTGGAGAATAGTTCCTTGTCGGATTGTATCACAATAGTGTCCGTATCTGTATTCAAAATAATACGGAGGTTTTTCCTTTCGGCCAGAGGTTTAAATCTATCGGAAATGTTTTTGAGGTGCTCTACCGCTTCCAATCGCCCCAAAGATATCGGTAACTCTCCGGTCTCGAGCCTGGAAACGTCAAGTATGCCTGCAATAAGAGAGGTTATCTCCTCGGTAGCATCATACATAAATTGCAAACTATTGCCCAGTCCATCGGAGTCGATATTACCGGACACCATCTTCATTTGTAACAACTGAATATAACCCACAATAGCAGTAACAGGGTTTCGTAAATCATGGACGATCATGTGCAGCACCGCGTCCCTTGCCTGCTCTGCCGCCTGTAATGCCTTGTAATTCCGCGCAAGTTCGTCATGGAGCCGTTTTTCGTTGTCCCGTAAATGCTTCCTATCCAGGCAGGCGTGGATTCTTGCCTTTAGGAACGTTGCATTAAAAGGTTTTATCAGATAATCTTCAGCACCCTTTTTTATACAGAGAACGACACTCTCCTGCTCATCAACGGCCGAAACCATAATTACCGGAATGTGGCATAAATGTGGGTTGCTTTTGATGTGTTCCAAGACCTCGTAACCGTTCATTTCCGGCATAAGGATGTCCAGCAGCACCAGGTCAGGACTTTCTTTTTCTAACTGAGGTAAAGCCATTTTTCCGTTACTTGCCAGAATAGGTGTGTACCCCAGGGACTGTACCAGGTGGCTGAGAATGTTTCGGTTTATTTCATAATCATCAACGATGAGTATTCGCGAAGCAATTTGCATAGGTTTATCCATTTTACTGATTCTCCTTGTCTTTCAGGTATTTGTTCAGCAATTCGAATAACTCATCGATACGAAACGGTTTTGCAAGGTGTTCGGTGCACCCGAAGGCCGTCTGCGCCGCCTCGTCATCCGTGCTGGTGTTGGCCGTTAACGCAACGATCGGAATATTTGCAAATTCCGGCATAGAACGTAGTTTACGGGTCGCAGTCAAGCCGCCCATAACCGGCATGCGAATATCCATGAGGATTAAGTCCGGTTTATGTTTCATGGCCAGTTCTACCGCTTCTGCGCCATTTTTAGCGCCCACAACATCATAACCATGGATTTTCAACACATCGAGAAGCATACTCAGGTTGATTTCATTGTCCTCTGCTACAAGAATGCGGCGTCCAGAATGGGTGTTTTTCATATATCCCTCTTTTGATTTTACATTCTCATACCGACCATTGTTGATTACGAATATTCTTTATTTCAAATAACGATAAAGGATTTCAAATAACTCTTTTGATTGAAGCGGTTTTGGCAGGTGTTCCGTGAAACCGGCTGTAAACTGTTGCTCCTTTGCATTATTGCCCGTTAGCGCGGTAAGGGCAATGATCGGGGTGTTTTTGAATTCCGGGATTCCCCTGAGCTTTTTTGTTGCCTCTAAGCCATCCATCACCGGCATCATGATATCCATGAGTATTAATTCCGGCTTGTGTTGCAACGCCTGTTCGATGGCTTCCAATCCATTTCTGGCAACTGCTACCTGGTGGTTGCGCATATTCAACATGCCAAGGATCACCATCAACTTAATTTCATTATCCTCAACAAGGAGTATCCGTCGTCCCGTTGGAACGTCTTTTGTTTGCACGGAGTCATTTGTATCGTTATCGCCTTTTTTATCCGCAAATTCACAACAAGGCAAGGTAAACCAGAAAGCGCTACCCTTTTCCGGTTCGCTCTCCACTCCGATTTCTCCTCTGTGCAATTCCACCAAACGGCGAGTCAGTGCAAGGCCTATCCCCGTCCCCCCAAGCTGTTCATCCCTGGTCTTGTCAACCTGATAAAACTCAGAAAATAGGCGAGCTATTTTATCCTTTTCAATACCAATGCCGGTATCACTGACCTCTATTTTCGCCCATGATCCTATTCTGGTTATTTTTATATCAACACGTCCGCCTTCCGGCGTGAATTTGAGGGCATTGGAGAGCAGGTTAAACATAATTTGCTTGCATTTTCTCAGATCAGCGACGAGTGACGACGCAGCCGGTTCCAAAGAATAAGTTAGCGATATGTTTTTTTTCTTGAACTGAATGCCCATCATGGACAGGACGGACTGAATGAGGTTTTCCGTATCAATCACTTCAGATTCTAACGTCATTGCGCCTGCGTCTATCTTTGTGATGTCAAGTAAATCATTAATCAACGCCAAAAGGTGCTTCCCGCTCGTATCAATTTGATTTACATATTCAAGTTGCTTCTCGTTCAATTTGCCAAAATATTGGCCATGTAAAAGATCGGTGAAACCCAAAATCCCATTAAGAGGGGTGCGAAGTTCATGACTCATGGAAGAAAGAAAGCGGGACTTCGCGCGGTTGGCTTCGTCAAGGCGGAGGTTAACGTCCTCGGTTTTTTTTAGCAGGGCGCTCAACTCTTTCGTTCGATCCTGTACAACTTGCTCCAGATTATTTCGTTCTTTGTGCAACTCATTTTCAATTTTCTTTCGCTCATCTATTTCCATCATGAGGTTTAAATTGGTACACGCCAGTTCCTCTGTGCGTTCTATGACGCGCTGTTCCAGGCGTTCGTTGAGTTCATTCAACTCCCGCTCCATCTTTTTTCTTGCCGTAATATCGTGGGCAATGCCTTCTACGGCATTCACAGCGCTATCCTTGAACCGGGGGGATTCAAGAACCTCCAATCTGTGAACGCTTCCGTTTTTATGATAAATCTCTACCTCAAAAGGAGGTTGTTGAATGCCTTTGATACTCAAGTCGGTATGGTGGACAGCTATCCGATTGATAGGGTTGCTTGTTAAATAGGCGCTATAGTGCGTAAGGAATTCATTTACCGAATAACCAAGGATGCTATTGATTGATGGACTGACATAGGAAAAAATGCCTTTCGTGTCATGGGCGTAGAAGAAATACTCGTTCTTTAGATTTTCCACCAGATTTCTGAATTTATATTCACTCTCCTGTAAAGCTTCTTCCGCCAGGCCACGTTTTATGATTCCTGCCAGGGTATTTGCGAGGGCTTCCAGGAATTTTATTTCACGCTCCATTTGCTCGTGATGGCTGTCCAGGTACAACAGCATGATTCCCTCTACCTTTCCATCCAGTAGTATAGGAACATTATAATGCGAATGTGGCTCTATCCCTTCATAGTGAATATCACGAAATTCATCCGAGCATCGTGTAAACAGTATCTTGCCGTTTACGGCAGCCAAACCGCAGACGCATTGCCCAAATTGAATTTGCTTGCAGGCATTTGCATGTGCTGCGGATATGCCTTTTTTGACCTTCAGGGTAAGAACGTTTGGCTCTTCAACAAGAAAAATACACCCCTTTGGGAGAATAGTAAGCCACGGGATGGCTAAAATAACATCCAGCGCTTGTTCCAATTGAGCGGCAAGGGTAACACCATGAAACGACGTTTTCAATAAAGCATTTAGTATCTCCTGACATTGATAAGTAAACCTTAGTTCTTCTTCATATGTTTTGCGGCCGGTAATGTCTTCTTTGACGGCCACATAGTTGGTGATTGTGCCATCAGTATCTTTGATGGAAAAAATGCGGGCAAATTCCCAGTAGAGTTCCCCATTCTTTTTCTTGTTGTGAAACTCGCCTTTCCACTCCTGGCCGGAACTGACGGCGTCCCACATTGCCTTATATATCTCAGGGCCTTGTTTTCCGGATTTTAAGATTCTCGGATTTTGTCCAAGCGCCTCTTCGTAAGAATAGCCGGTGACCTGGCAAAATTTTGGGTTAACGTATTCAATGTCGCCGTTTTTGTCGGTAATAACGACCGATACAGAACTATTTTCTATGGCCATCGACAGTTTTGTGTTTTGCACTCCAGAACGAATACGTTCGGTAACACGTCCGATTTGAATTGCCAGGATAGCAACCACATCGCAAAGCAGTTTGTTAAAGGGTTCCTTTTGGGTTGAGAAGAATTCCAAAATATAGGTGGCCTTGTTGCCTTCTAAAATAGGAAAGGCGAATGCCCCCTTTACCCCCAAATCAACCCCTTTCAACCTTGCCAGGCGAGCCCGGGGGAAATTTTTATCTTCAGCAATATCGGGAATCCATTCCGGCTTTTTTGTGGCAAAAACGCGCCCCGGCAGTCCCTCCCCTACAACAAAACTCGCCTGGGCGGTAATATCCTTTAGCGGGTCAAAGGTCCCATTTTCCTTACAATACCACAAATCCATGGGTTCTAGTTTTGTGCTTCCATCGGGCAATACCAGCGATTTAAAGGCGTGTCCCACCTGCCATCCGGCATAATTGCAGACCTTTTTCAAACACGTAAGGATCGTATCGTGAATAGTTTTACCTTCATTCACCACGATCGTAACTTCGTGTATCAGACGAATAAGGTCTGATTTTTCTTCTAAGGATGCTTCTTTTGCGTCTCCGTTCAAGGATAGACTCCCTTACCAGTTTAATTTTAGCTATTTGCAACAATGGCTATACCGCTTATCATAGTATAGATGCGTTTTATCAAAATATGCCCTGTTGCTCATCATCGCCTCATTCGATACGTTTACCACTTTTCCTATGATTTGTCAATTGATAACAGGTGCGTTTATAAGAATCCAAACAAGCTAAATCGTGATTTATTAACCTATTTTTTGTAGAGCACCGGTTGGTATTATAATCAGTACAGGTTTTGAATCCATATTCGAAGAACTCCTCCCGAAAATACGTGTATGCCTTAACTGATACCGTATTCCCTATATGATTATTGGGGGGCAGGCGGTGCTTCTTTACGGTGAACCGCGGTACACAAGAAGAAAGAATAAAACCTAACCGTATTTCGCCTCGTTCCCAAGCGTCAGCTTGGGAACGAGATTGCAATAAAGGTAGGGCTGGCGTTTGCACCTGATATTATAATGACAAGCGGGAACGCTTGTCGTGTCTTCTGCTTTGAGTCAGAAATAAATCTTTCCAAAAGAGCGAAGCAAAATCTTCTGGCACAGGCGCATTCCCAAGATCGAGCTTGGGAACGAGAAGATGTGTAGCGCAGGTGGTTTATCCCACGCCCTTAAACCGGAGATAAGAATTCGGCGCTACGCTTTTTGTTAAAAGGTTAACATATTCCCACTATGGCCAAAAGCCACATACAAGGCTTCGCGGAAAATACTTTTGGCAAAATAATACGTGTAACTTATTTCAATAAGGAAAATTCTATTTCCGTCTGAAGCAAGACAATAGGACGATGAATGACGTATGCACTACGCCGTAAAACCCCCCTTTTTTACCTTATTCCAGGCGGCGTCCATTTCTTCCAGGGTACACTTCTCAATGTCCTTTCCCATAGACGCAAGCGCCGTTTCCATTTTTTTAAAGCGATCGGCAAATTTATATATGGTCTTGTGAAGCACGTTTTCTGTGTCTAATTTTAAAAAGCGGGAGAGGTTGACGATGGAAAACAAAAGGTCTCCAACCTCTTCCTCAATATGCGCCGGCTGGTTCTCGCGAATGGCCTCTTTCACCTCTGCCAGTTCTTCGTCCACCTTGTCAATTACGCCGTGGATGCTTGGCCAGTCAAAGCCGACCTTGGCCACTTTCTTTTGCAGCTTCTGGGCCTTTTGGAGCGCCGGGAGGTGCTTGGGCAGTCCGTCCACGACAAACTTTCTTTCCTCATTCCCCTTTTCCGTCTTTTTGATTTCCTCCCACTGGCGAATCACCTCTTCCGGGGTAGCGGCTGTGGCGTCGCCAAAGACGTGTGGGTGGCGGCGCGTCATTTTATCAAGACACAACTCCATAACGCTGCCGATATCAAAGTCCCCCTTTTCCCTTGCAATTTGGCAGTGAAAGATAATGTGAAAGAAGAGGTCGGCCAGCTCTTCTTTGAGTTTATTAGGGTCTCCGGAATCTATTGCGTCAATTACCTCATACGTTTCCTCTACCAGATGTGGTTTTAAGGATGCGTGGTCCTGCTCCTTATCCCAGGGGCATCCGTCCTTACTGCGCAACCTCTGCATTAATTCGATAAGTTCTTGAAGCGGTGAAGTGGATTTGTCATTCAATGTATTCATTAGATATTATACCGATAGTTAAAAATTAATTTTCACTCTCAATTGTTCAATCTTCTTGATTGCCGCAAGGAGGTCGTCTTTTGTGTGGCTGCTCTTTTGCACGATGGCCGTGATGTGGCCATTTAATGTCTTTTTGTCTTCGGCGGTAATGTCTTTGGCCGAACAAACAATGATGGGGATGGCTTTGGCTACCGGATGCACCCGGAGCCGTTCCACGACATCAAAGCCGCTTACGCCGGGCATCATAAGGTCGAGGATGATAAGATTAGGGTTTTCGCTGATGGCAAGATTAATCCCTGCTTCGCCACCATACGCCCTAAGCGCACCAAACCCCTCTTCTTCCAATATCGTGGCCATAAATTTAACGGCCTTTTCGTCGTCGTCCACCACCAATACCTTCCAGGGTTTATCCGCGTCCTTTTTCAGAGGCATACAGGCATTCACAGAGCTAATGAGACTTTCTCTATCAACGGGTTTGATAAGATAATCGACTGCGCCCAGGCTGTAGCCCAGTTCCTTATCATCGACAATCGACACGATAATCACTGGGATATCCGCCGTGTCGGGGGATTTTTTCAGTTCCGAAAGGACGTCCCACCCGTCAAACTTCGGCAGCATGATGTCGAGGGTAATAAAGAATGGATGTATTTCCCGTGCCTTTCTGAGTGCTTCTTCTCCATCCTTTGCAACAATTACATTGTAACCGGCGCTCGTCAAATACACTGTAAGTATGTCGGCGGCCATACGGTCGTCTTCCACGATGAGCGCCGTTTTTGCCCCTTTTTTTACCATGATCTCTGTCTGTGGCAGTTGTGCCTCCAGCTCCTTTGGTTTTGTCGCCTGCGGGACGGCCTTCAGCGGTATGGCAAAATAAAAGATGCTCCCCTTTCCATATTCGCTTTCAAACCAAATTTTACCTCCGTGCATCTCGACAATCCGCTTCGTCAGGGCAAGCCCCAGCCCCGTGCCTTCGTATTTTCTGGAGAAGGAGCTATCCGCCTGCCAGAATTCTTTAAAAACCTTTTGCTGATCTTCGGGCTTCATGCCAATTCCGGTATCCGATACGGAGATTTGCAGCATATCATCCACGATGCCGGTCTCAATAAATATTTTTCCGTTTTCATCGGTAAATTTTATTGAATTTGAAAGTAAGTTATACAGTATCTGCTTGAATTTGACACGGTCGGCCTCAATAGCGCCCACCTCCGTTAGCATCTGGGTTTTTAGTTCCAAACGTTTCTTGTTCGCAAGACCTTTCAATATGGTATGCACGTCCTCAATGGCCTGCGGGACAAGGAATGTTTCGTATTGCAATACCATCTTTCCCGCTTCAACCTTGGATAAATCCAGGATGTCGTTGATCATTTGGAGAAGGTGCTGGCCGCTACTGTGGATGTCCTTGACAAAATCCACTTGTTCTTCGTTCAAATCCCCGGCAATTTTGTCCCGTAGCACCTCAGCAAAGCCAATGATGGCATTGAGGGGGGTGCGCAATTCGTGCGACATGTTGGCCAGGAATTCCGATTTCATCTTATTCGCCTGTTCCAGGGCAAGGATGGCCTTTTGTAAGTGGGAGGTCTTTTCGGCAATCCGCTGTTCCAGGGTGGCATACATTGACTGCAATTTGGTGGACATGGCGTTAAACGCCCTGCCAAGCCGCCCAACCTCGTCACGGGATAAAATATCCACGTTCGTTGCAAGATTGCCCGTTTCCGTAACGGTGGTGACGGCGCTCGTCAGCAGTTCGATAGGTCGCATAAAGCCTCTCGTCGTTATAAAGACAATGACTACAACCAGCATGATACTGGTCGCGCCAAGAATAATAAAAAAGAGGATGTTTGCCGCAAATCGTTGTTCTGCAATTTCTTTTGGGATGATAACGCTGATAGCCCCGCGCAACTCACCAATTTTATAGTCGTAGCCGGCGGCGTAATTATTTTGGATAAATTCCGGGGCAAGTTCCTTTTTTCCGTGGCAAAGCAGGCAATCCTCTTTTACGTGCAAGGCATACAGGTAGCGCTCCACCCTTTTACCGTCAACGACGTCGTCTTCCCAGTATTCAATCAAATTTGGGTCTGCATCCATTTCCCGGAGGACTTTTTCTTCGAAAGGATCAGGCTTGTTAAATAAGTTACGGTATTTTATACTTGTTTGTTTGATTACGTAACCGGTTTTTTCGGTGAATTTCAAGCCAATGGCACTGCCGGAAACGGCGGGGATAAAATGTTTTGTTTGATCGGTGATGTCCAATTTTGAAGCCTTCAGGGCGGAAGCGAGATAATTTCGGGTAATTTCCAACTCCATCGCAATCAATTTTGCCTCTTCCCTAACCTCTTTGGTGAACTCCTGGCGGGCCCTGTGGTAGATAAAAAAGGCGATCACGCCATTTAAGGTTATCAGCAGTGCGGCCAGGAGTATGGTGAGTTTGTGCCTAATCTTCATGTTTTTTCCCCTGTTTTCTTCCCATGCGGTCGTAGCGGAATATGGAGCGCCCGCATTGCCCGCAGGTGTGCAATTCCTGGAGTTTTTCAAGATAATCCATAACGGTTTGAACGACCGAGGCGTGGCTCCACGTCAAAGGAGAAACTGAAATGGCCGCTCCCGTATAAGGATTGATTTGTTCCGCCAGCACGCCGGAAGGCAGCGCACGCAACACGACCCACCGCAAATAATTTATCACGCGCTCAAGGTCTTCAGGGGTTTTGGCGATTGCCACGTAGTATTGCGCCACCCACATAGTGCAAATAATCCACGGGTTGCCGGGAATGGAGTCGTCGCCGCCGACGCGTTGATAGAAGTCGCGCTCGTATCGGGCAATACCCCCTATTTTCGTCTTCACCCACAAGGCCTCTTCGATGGCCTTCATGGTGTTCTGCACCTTTACGTCGTGAGGGTCGTAAACGCCGAAGGCAAACATGCCGTAGAGGCTGGCGTCGATTGTCGCGTCGCGGTCGAATCCTCCGTCCTTTTTCGGGTAGATCATCCTTAGAAACCTTTTATGCTCTTCACTGTAGAGGTATTGGTCGATGGCCGCCTTTATTTGCGCGGCGGCCTGCCGGTATGTTTTGGCTTTTTCAACGTAATAAAATATGTCTGATATGTTTGCGGCCGCAATCAATCCGCCGTATACGGTGGCGGTTGTAAACGATAGTATGCCGCGCCGTTCTTCCCACAAGTCATAAGACGGAAGAGGAAGCCCCGTATGTTCGTCCCGGTAGCTCACGAGAAAATCAGCCGCCTTCTCGATAAAGGTATGGTAGAGGGGGCGGATTTCCTCGATCTTCCGGTATTTGTCGTAATATTGTCCTATGGCCCAAAGCACCAGCGCCGTTTCATCTTCCTGAATTGGGACATGTATATCATCGCCCTTTACCCACGGATGCCATGAGCTGCCAAAGGAACCGTCGGGGTTGTATTTATGGAGCAAAAACCCATCATCCACCATCACGCTGGCGCAGAAGTTGTAGGGGGCTATCACCCCGGCGCAAAAATCGAAAAACTTCCGGCACATCGTGATGTATCCGGCCTTCATCAGGGCATAGCTCACCAGCGCGCCGTCGCGCGGCCACATGTAGCTGTAGGTGTCTTTCGCGTACTGCCTGATATCAGAATCGTTTGCGGCAATAATGGCGCCTCCGCTGTCGATTTGCGTGGGAAGGATAAGGAGGCTTCGCTTAAAGAGATCGACGACGTCCTGCGGCAGATTGCCAAAATCAAACTCCTCTTTATTAACCCAGTAGCGCCAGTAGCTCGCCGTCCGGTCGATTATTTTTTGCGGCTTTTCACTCAGGAGTATGTCATTCAGCCCATTCACTTCGCCGTAATTCTTTCCCACGGCGATCCAGTAGTAAACGACGGCTTCGCCGAGCGAAGGGATTTCCATATAGGCGCCGATGGTGGAGTCTACGGAGCCTTGCGCTATGGGGTTTCCACCAAGCACGCCGTCCTCCGCGTCCCTCCATGTGCCTTCCGCTCCCTGGTGCCGCTTAATGCCCGTGGCATACTCGCGCACGCCCCATACGTCGCCCGCGGAGCAGTTTACCAGAAAATATCGGGGACCCTTGTAGTGGATAATGCAATTCTGCTTTGCATCATAAAACGCCGTATCGCCGACCTCGTTTTCCATAATATTGAGGTCCTGGTGAAAGAAAAGGCGGATATCCCTCTTCGTATTCTTTAGATTATGAACCGTTACCTTGCGCAGGTAGATATTCTTTTCAAAATCAACAACGTCGTTGCAGGTAAGCTGAATACCCAGCCTTTCGTTAAAGGCGCGCACGGAGGTTACAAGTGTCTCTTTCAGGTATCCCAGCGTGAGCTTCCATTCCCGCGCATTAACCCAAGAATACCCCTCACGCGTCCAAACGCCAAACCTGCTGGGATTCCCCTGCGCGTGGTTTTCTTTTCCCACACGGGGAAAATAAAAGTCCCTGATAGCGTAATCCGCATCAAAGGCGACCAACAAAGAACCGTTACCGACAGGGATGTCTCTGGGCATTGTTCTATTCCTTAGCTAAACGAAAAGTTATTGGATAACTGTTTTACCGTAATGATTTCCAGGCCTTTCTTGCCTGTTTCTATCCTTTTGTGTGTCTTCTGATACACCTTTATTTTATCAGTCTTTTCAAGGCGTTCAAGGGAATTTAATTCTTGTGGGTTTTTATGGATTGACGAGGAAACAGCGTGGAATACCTTTGCCATGTCGCAATTCTTAAAAGACTATTCTGAAAAGGATGCCATATATGACAACCTATAACTTTGGTGATATTGTGCTTGTAGGATTTAGCAGGTTTAGGTTTGCCTCACGCCCGGCAGAACCGTTGGATTTTGCACGCATATACACGCGTTTGTACACGGACGTTGCCTGCACGCCTGCACGCACGCATCTCTTGCACGAACTTGCATACGTTCGCACCCCATCACATGTTCCAAAGGTAATGTCCCTCGCCGGAGACGAAATTTCTGTTGCTTATAGAATTACTTTATATATACTAAAAGCATGGTTTATTTGACAAAATGTCCTGTTTGTACCGGAATAGCAGATGTAGGATGGGCATTGCCCACCTTCTATTTTGCATAGACAACAAATTGTCACATTCAGATGCATCGTTTCTTCATTCTTTTGCGAAGGCAGGCAACGCCTGCCCTGCTTGACAATCTTTTTGGGAGATTGGCAATAAATGTCTATGCGGCTGCGAAGTAAATTTATTATTATTTCCCTGGTTGTATGGA
>Ga0315281_10001028_pt1 | contig 40595 bp, 30 predicted proteins | sample YL17G07_0_MG_FD_204540 | JGI IMG/M metagenome (GOLD analysis project Ga0315281, IMG submission 204540) | Sediment microbial communities from Yellowstone Lake, YNP, Wyoming, USA - YL17G07_0 | ecosystem: Environmental > Aquatic > Freshwater > Lake > Sediment | place: USA: Wyoming | collected...
AGGCATGGTGGCAGGCGAACCAGGCGCATTACCAGCAGGGCGTGCGTTATTTCATGGGCGAGCCGCCAGGCGTACCCCATTGCGAAAAGGTGCTGCGCGAAGGCTACCAGCGCCAGCGCATGGCCGCAGCCGGGTATCTGTGCCTGCTCAATCCGGGCACACCCCTCTTCAACACCAGCGCACCGGCCTGGCGCCAGCAGCGCTGGCTCGGCAGGATGGGGCAGGCGTCATCTTCGCAGCAGTGAGCGCTGGCTTTTCTGGCAGGCGCGTGGCGGTTGAGCGCAATTTCCAATGGAAGGGCGCCTGCCTATCCGGTTTGTTGCCAAAGAATGTAGGTTGGGCTGAGGTACGAAGCCCAACAGACCCAATCCTCATTCAAAACAACGGTGTTGATGTTTTTGGTTTGTTGGGCTTCGCGATAAAATCGCTCAGCCCAACCTACGTTTTCTAATTTGGCAACAAACCGGATAGGCGAGGAAGGGAGATCGTTTGGCAACAGGCAGAATTCCTGGTCCATTGGATGCCGGTGCGCATGTGCAGTGGAGCGGCGAAGGAACGCTCTGCCGTGCGCCGAACCCGCTGCCCGGCGATGCCGGCAACAGGATTCCTTCACGCGTCGCGGCAGAAGATCGCGATCGCCGAGTAGTTGTCCTGCCCCTTGTGTCCGTTGGCGAGCACCTGGCTCTCCAGTGCCTGCAACCAGTCCGCGCCGCTCGCAGTAGCCTTTAGCGTCCCCTCCAGCTCATCCTCGTCGACGTATTCCCAGAGTCCGTCACTGCAGAGCAAGAACACATCTCCGTCCTGCAGGTCGGATTTGACTGGTTCGATGCGCGGCTCAAAGTCGTCGTCGTTGCCGAGCGCGGCGAACAGCTGGCTGCGGTGCGGGGAAGTGCGCAGTTCGTGGGATTGCAGATAGCCGGCGTCGACCATGTTTTGCACCACGCTGTGGTCGCGTGTTTGCGTGACGATGCGCCCGTGCCTGAACAAATACAGCCTGGAATCGCCGAGATGCCCCCAGACGGCCTGGCCATGTTTGGAGTCGATGGCCAGCACCACCACCGTGGCGCGCATGTCGGCCAGCCGCGCGTCGCGCCGCTGGCCATCGATCAGCGCCGCATTGGCGGAGCGGAGCGCCGCTTCGATCGATTGTGCGCTGCATTCCGGGCTGTCGTGGAACCAGTCGAGGACATGCCGCACCACAATCTTGGACGCGACATCCCCGCCGTCGTGCCCGCCGGCACCGTCTGACAGGATGCAGAAGGAGGCCTCCGGCCCCGACCAGCAGCCGCAGGCGTCTTCATTGACCTGCCGGCCGCCGGGTTTGGAAAGCACCAGGATTTCGAGTTGCATTGGGCGCCTGGTCTAAGGTTTGTGGGTTTTCTCTTCCTGCCTGAGCTTGTCGATCTGCGCCTCATATGCGCGCAGAAAAGCCTTGCCGAACAGCTCGTGGAAATCCTCTTCCGCCTCCCTGGAGATGTCGCCGTACATCTCCGCGAACAGATCCCACAACCTGGCTTTGCGGTGCATCGGCAGCAACGAATCGATCATCCGCTTCTGCGTCAGGCGCCGCTCCAGCCGCTCCGGATCGAAGCGTTCCAGCACGCCCGCCAGCGCGGCCCGCATCCCCGCCATGAAGCCAAACTGGTGCGAACGCAAATCGTTGTAGGCATCCTTCATGGCCCGCAGCGGCGTCATGAAACCGTGCCCTTGCGGGGCCAGCAGGTGGGATAGGGCCACTTCGGCACTCGGCGAGAATTTGAGCGGATTGTTTTCCTTTGCCACGATCATGGTGGCATCCGCGCGCACCTCCTGCTTGGTGAGCGCGCGTGCAAGCAACAGGTCCAATGTGCCCTGGGTCGCCTCGCGCAACAGTTGCCCGAAGGTGTTCATCATCTCCGGCGTCAGCTCGCCGGGAAGGGCAAGATTCGGCACGCCGGCCCCGGCAAGAAACGCCTGCAGCAACTCGTCGCGGCTGGCTGCGGCCGCCGGGCGTGGTGCAACGGGCGCAGCTTCTGGCGCGGCTGGTGGCGGCGCAACCTGATTCGGGGGTTGCACCCCGGGCGCCGCCTCATCGCGTCGTTCAGGCTTGGGCGAAGGCACCACAACGCTCTTGATATCTCCGCCGCCAGCGCCGGATTCCGGGCTTTCCCACGACAGCACCATGCCGGAAGACCCGGGCGCAGGCACGCCGCTCTGCGCTTGTGGCGGTTGGCTGGCGGCCTTGTCCGGCTGTGGCGGCGGACGCTGCATGCGCACCGTGTCTTCCTGCCTCGCTTCCGGCGGATGGAATGCGCTGCTCAACTCCGGGGCGTCGTTTCTCTGGGTACCGCCGGCGGGTTTAGGCGCCGGCGCCGCGCCGAGCGCCACCAACGGATCGACGCTATGCGTGGCATCGTGCTGATTGAGCGGTTCCGCCAGCGGATTGCCCGGCGCAAACGGCGCGGGCCCGGCACTGGGCCCCAGTCCGAACAGTTCGTCGATACTGGCTGTCGCAGTGGATTGCCCCAGCCCGAGGTCGGATTCCGCGGCAAATCGCGCAGGCGGGTTTGCTTGAGCCGGCGGCTGTGCCGACATGAGGTCCGCAAACGGATCGAAATCGGACGGAATGACGCTAGCCGCCGATGGGGCCGCAGGCGCTGCAAACGCGTTCCTGAGCGGTGCAGTTGCTTCCGCCCCCCCCATCTGTGGCACCGCCGGCGCGGGCGCGAGCAGATCGGCAAACGGGTTGGCCGCGGCGGAACCGCCGCCGAACATGGCCAGCGGATCGTCCCTGGACGGCACAACGGCAGCAGGTGCGCGGGGGGAGAGATAGGTTTGGTCCAGCTCCGCAGCGGGCGCACTGCCATCCGTTGCCCGCAGCATGTAGCCGCCAATCCCGATTTCATCACCGGCGACGATGACCGCCTCCTGGCCGTTCCCGAGCGGGCGGCCGTTCACGTAGACGGGTGTCACGGTGCCGTGATCCTGGATCACGAAGCTGCCGCCGCGAGAGATGATGGAAGCGTGCAGCCGCGAAATGTGCTTTTCCAGGTCGGGCAGCATCAGCGTATTGCTGTCAACCCGGCCAATGCTGCCGCCCTGTTCGCCGAACTCGGCAGAAACCGGCTGCACTGGCGGCAGGCCGTTATAACTGGTTACCTGGATACGCATCGTAAACGCCTTTCTTCCCGACAATTGGCGCACGGCCTGAGGGTCACTGTCAGCCGGCAAAACAGCATTATCGCACCAACACGCGCACCCGGACTATTGGGGATCGGAGCGCACCGCTTTCCGGCCGGCATGGCGCCTCCCTCACCCCTGACTTCTCCCGGAGGGAGAGGGGGCGAAGGCCCGCTTCGCGGGTTTCACGTTAACAGCCGACGATCTTGAACTCGACCCGGCGGTCCAGGGCGTCGCGCGCGTCGTCGGTGCCGGTGCCGACGAGGTTCTCGCGGAAACCCATGCCCAGGACCTGGATGCGGCCCGCCAACTCGGGCACTTCGGCATCGAGGCGCTGTTTGATGACCATCGCACGCTGCTGGGAGAGGCGGTCATTGATGTCTTCCGCGCCGGTGCGGCTGGTGTGGCCGATGACCTTCATGCAAGCCTTGGCCGCCGCGGTCTGGCGCGCGATCTGGCGCAGCCACAGCGCATAGGGCCCGCTCACCTTGGGATCGGTCCAGAAGTCCGTCGAACCGGGACGGAACAGGAACTTGATGCCGAGGGTGTTGTTGGCGAGCCCGAACGCGACAATCCTGCCGAAAGCCTGCTCCGCCTCGCCCGCATGGCCGAGCTTCCAGTGGGCGAGGTAAAGGCCGTTCAATACCCGCAACTGCTCGCCCGCGGGCGTGGCCAGGGCATTCCTGTACAGCGTCAGCGCCTCCTGGTAACGTTCGCCGTTATAGGCGTTCGTCGCCTCGTTGATCAGTGTCGCCGTATAGACGCGTTCGATATAGGCGGCATCCGCCAGTTTGCCGACCGCGGTTTCGGAAGTGCGCACGTAGCCGTCAACAACCTTGTCCTTCACCAGCACCGGGCTGTCCCGGTAATACGGCGTGGGATTGGTATCAAGCCCGTCGTCGCGCGCAAGCGCCGAGGCGTGTGCCACGACCACGCCCGATTTGAGTTCCGTCAAAGCCAGGTTGAGCTGAAAGGGATTGGAGGCGCCGCCCCGCGTGACACGGGTAAACGTGCCGGTAAGCAGATACTGCGCCCTGCTCAGGCTTGCCGGCTGGAAAGGCAGAATATCGAACTGGGCATGCTTCGCCCGCACCCGCTCCGCCACGCGCTGTTCGACCATGTTCGACACCGCGGTCTGCTGGCCGGAAGCAGCGTCGATCACGGGATCGATCACCAGGACGCGGCGATTGATTTTCGCTTCGACCTGGGCCAGAAACCCGGGCAGTTTCTGGGTCTGGTTGAACAGATCGTCGGTCGCGCCGGCAACCGCCTGGTCGAAAGACACTTCCCCCGTCCGGGGAGGTGCGCTGGGCGTGGCACAGCCGACCATCGCGAGGATGGCGGCTGCATGGGCGCACCATGCCAGTACCCGTGATTTCCCGTTGTTTTCGATCACTTGCAATCCCTCCGCAGCAGAGCTTCTTCTTGTGGTGTGAGGGGTTCGCCCAGGGACGCGCGTTGCAAAATGTCGCTGCACTGGCCAGCCCTGTTTTCAATTGTAATGGAAGAAGTTCCGGGAGCAAGGTGCGATTGCGCAGTGCCAGGCCGGGCGGCGGGGCGGCTTTTGCCGCCGGGTTCGCGCTGAACGGTGGCCCTGGCGGGCGCTGCGGCCTCTGCCGCGCCATCCGCATTGCCGGGCAAAGGCGAACCCTTGCCGATGCGCGCCGGCTCGGACGGCTTCTTCCCGGCGGGGGACGGAGCCGGGGAAAGCGGGGCCGCGCCCGATCCCGGAACGGCGGATGGAGCAACGGCCGGCTTCGGCTCCATGCCGCTCGACTGCGGCGCTGCCGTGGCGGGCTTCGATTCTGCCGCAGGCGATATTTCGGCCGTTTTCCCGCCGGTGAAGAAAACCGCTGCACCGACGGCCGCAGCCAGCGCGGCAACGGCGGCTGCATAGACGGCAACAGGCCGGTGCTTGCGGCCGGCGCGCGCTTCTGGCGACCGGCTGTTCCGGTCCGGCGGGACGCCGGCCGCCACACCACGGTCCTGACGCCGCCGCTCCGCCAAACCGAGCAGCGTGCGCAATTCGCTGACACTCTGCGGCCGGTCTTCCGGCTTTACCGCAAGCGCCTTGTCGATGCCTTGCAGAAACGCCGCGCTGTAACGGCCCGCTGCCGCCTCGCTCAAGGGCACCAGGGAATCCTGCATCACGCGCCCCACCGCCGGCAGCGGCGCCTTGCCGGTAATCGCGTAGTACACCACCGCGGCGAGCGCGTAGATATCGGTCCACGGGCCCTGCTTCAGGGGAGCCGTGTCCGCGTATTGCTCCACCGGGGCATATCCGGGCTTCAGGATCACCGTCAGCCCCTGCGTCATGTCGCCGATCACCTGGCGCGCGGCGCCGAAGTCCAGCAACAGGGGGCGGCCATCCTTGAGGATCAGGATATTGTCGGGCGAAACGTCGCGGTGAAAGCAATGCTCTTTGTGGATCACGCCGAGGGCGTCCAGAAGCTGCCCCAGCAGGCGCTTCAGCCACGCTTCGTCGGGATGTCCGTCCGGCTCTCCCAGCACCTGCTTGAGCGTCATGCCTTCATAGAACGGCATGACCATGTATGCCGTGCCGTTGCCCTCCCAGAAGCGGTAGACCTTGACCAGCGAAGGGTGGTCGAATTGGGCGAGCAGCCGTGCTTCGTTGATGAAACTGCGCAGCCCCGCCTGAAAGGTTTCCGCGTGCCGCTCCGATTTTACGGCGACGGTCGCGCCGCCGGTCCGTGCCGCGAGGGCGGCAGGCATGTATTCCTTGAGGGCGACTTTGCGATGCAGCGAATGGTCCTCGGCAAGATAGACGATGCCGAACCCGCCCGCGCCGATGATCTCCGTGATCTCGAACTCTCCGAGCCGCGTCCCGACCGGCAAGGCATTCTGGGCGGACATCATACTGTCCGCCTGCGCGGCTTGCGACAAATCCGCAGCACGCTGCGGCATGACCGTACGGTCGTCATCGTCTGTGGGGGAGTTGCTGTTCATGGGGTCAACCAACGGCATATTTCAACTCGCACGCCCGGACTACAAGGACTCCCGGTGCGGCGCAACGCCTTGCAGCAGGATGGAAAAGTAGTCCTCCGGCGGAAGACTGGAAAAGCAGTGCAGTTGGCCTGCTTCGGACTCTTCCGCGGCTGTCCACCACAGCGTCTTTCCCGCTCCGGTGGCTGCCAGCACGCCGTGGGCAGTGGCCGCCAGCAGGCCGGGAAGCGCGCTCAGCCTGGGCAGCGGCAGCGTCTTGGGAGCATTCGATCCGGTCTGCCACCATGCGGCAAGCTCGCGTGCACCGCTGCGCTGATGCGCATCGCCGGTGCCGGCGTCCAGGAACGGGGTATCGGCCAAACCCTGTTCCAGCGCAGCAGGCGAAGCGTCGACCGAGAGCATGGAGAGCGCAAGCCGTTCCAGCGCCTCGTACCATGCCTGCGCGGAAAAGGCCGTGGTCACGGTCTCCGGGTGGGCATCGAGCTGCGCCGCCAGAGTCAGCGGAAAATAGCGCCCGACCTTGTCCACGCTCGGCATCAGCACGCCGGCCCAGCCGTTGCTGCCGCAGGCGCCCGGCATCAGCGCGAAGCGCCAGATCGGGCTGGTCAGGTATAGCCCCAGCCACTGCTCGCCGAGGTGCGCGCGGCTGGCGGCGATGGAGTGCTGCAGCCAGGAGTCCCAGGCATGCACAAACTCGTGCGGCAAGCCGCGCGAGGCAAAGTCGCCCAGCGCCGGAATCTTGCCGTACCAGCCCGTGGTCAGCGATCGTCTGCCGGTCACTACAGGCTTCCCGGACAGTTGAACTGTTCGAGTTCGCGCAGGCGGAACGGATTCTGCACGCTGCCGCTGATCACCTCGAATTGCGCCTTGCGCCCGTCGATGTTGAAAGTCACGATGGATTTCTCCGGCAGCGAGGTCGGCGAAATTTGCGCCCGGTCCAGCATGCGGAACAATGCCCATGGCCCTTCGAACACCTGGCCCGAGGTGCCGCTGGCGCTGGCTGGCGAAACCTGCAGGCGCACCTGGGTGGTGCCGCGCGTGCCGGGCCACTGCACCGGGACCGGGACCTGCGGACCATGGCTGTATTTCACCAGCTGCCCGTCGATGTCGAGAATGAACTGGGTAATCGAAGCGTCCATTTCCAGCGGCTTGAAATCGAGTTTGATGGCGGGTGCGCGCCCCCCGCTGCGGAAAAACACGTCGCGAATCACCTGCGCCCGGTAAAACTCCTGCAGGGCACCGGAGGACCTGCCCATGCTGGCATCGCCTATCTGGCGGAAACTCCAGGGACGCGTCGAGGTGTCGACATAGGGCGCGAGGTTTTTCTGGAAGAATTCGTCCATCAGCCCACCCGGAGCAAACAGACGGGCAAAGTCGTCCTGCGTGACGTCGCGCGTGCTGTTCCTGGTGAACGGATAGCGTCCCGCGATGGCCTTGTTGCAGAAGTCGCCCATCGCGGCATTCAGCGCCTGCCCCAGGTTGGCCCGGGTCGCGCCGAGCGCCTGTGTGGTGCCGCTCGCCGACAGGCTGGTCAGCAGCGAGCGGATCGGCTCGGGCAGGCGCCCCGCCTCCGCCTTGATCTTGTTGGGTACTTCGCTTTGCGGCGGTGCGGTGGCGGCTTTGACTGCAGCCTCGGTGGCGGTGAGCAGCGTATAAAGCTCGTTGATCAACGTGGTGGTGGCATCGATCGGCGCGGGCTGGCCGGGTGCGGCGGCGCGCACCATGCGCCTCAGACCATCGAAGCGGTCGTCGACGATGTTTTCGGGGCGCGAGACCACTGCCACCGTCGGCGCCCGCTCGCCGCTCTGGCCGAACATTTTCAACAAGTTCTCGCGCGTGCTCGCAACCTTGTCGGTTGCCTTGTCGACTACCGTTTTGTCACCCTCGTCAACCTTGACCAGGGTGACCTCTTTCACGATGGCGCGCATCAATACCGGCAGCGGCGAATCCACTGCGGAAAGCACTCGTGCCGCTTGAATGCTTTCCTGCAGACTGCCCGGGCGTACCAGCTTGATGTCGTTGATGAACGCTTCCCAAATCGTCGCATAATCTTGCAGATATAAACGCCGCACTTCATCGAGCAGGCGGGCCTTCGCTTGGGGATTCAACAGCCCGGCGCGATTGCTTTCCTGCGTCCCGAGTACCCAGCTCTCCTCGCTCACCAACTGCCTGGTCACGTCCTCAGAGGCCTGGACGAAAGCCTTGTAGTAGCCGTCGTAGCTGAACAGCCCGGGAACACCCTTGCTCAGGGGCTGCCCGCTGGCGCGGGTGAACACCAGCGGCGCCGATGGGCCGACCACTTTGGCAATATTGAATTCCGGAATGTCGGCGCCCACCCCCTGATGCTTCAACCGGGTATAGATGCGCTGCGCGAGTGGCGTCTGCGCGACCTGGTTGCGCACCGCCGCGATCAGTTGGGCATCGGCGCGGATCGGCGAGGCGAATTCGCCACTGTCCAACAGATGGCCGAGATGGGTTTCGAGTTCGCTGCGCTGCTCGACCGTGACTTCGCGCGGCAGGCTGGTTTCCCATTCGGCAGTGATGAACGCCTTGAGCGAGAGGGGGTCGAGGTGTTCCGGATCGTTCAACATGATGTAGGCTTTGAGGCCTTCGTACAGCAGTTCCGAATTCGCCTGTCCGCCGCCGCGCAGCAGTTCTTCGATGCGCATCGCCAGACGCGGCAGCAGGGCATCGCGCAGCAGGCGCTGGTAGGCGCTGCCCGCCGCCGCCCCGAGCTTGTCGCCCTGGTAGAGGCCGAACGTCATCGACAACGGCGGCTTGTTGCCATTGATGCTGGAAGTGCTGCCGAGACCGCGCACCGCCTGCAGCACCGGCAGCAGGCTCATCACCTCGGTCGTGCGCGTGACCGGGAAGCGCTCGACCTGTTTGGCAACGGCCTGGGCCTTGCCGCTCACCTCGGCGACATAGGCCTTGTTGCGCGAGTAACTCACCCCCCAGGCAATGGTCGCACCCACCGCAATCAGCCCGGTGAGCGCCAATGCCCCCCATTGCAGGGCCGCGCGCCGGCGTTCCCAGCGCAGGCTGGTACCGGCGAGCCCTGCCTCGTGGAAGATGACGTCCTTCACCAGGCGCGTCAGGAAAAAACTCTTGCCGCTCGGCCTGTTCGGCGCCAGCAGCTTGCGCTCGAGCTGAAGCGCGCGCGCCAGGTTGCCCATCACGCGGTCGATCGGATTGCCTTCCTGGGTGCCGCTGGTGAAATAGACGCCGCGCAGCAGCGGCTTTTCCTCGAATCGCGACGGTGTGAACACCTTGCCGAGAAAGTCATCGAGCGCCTCTTTCAGGCCACTGAACTGCTGCGGAAAGGTATAGATCAAGGCACGCTTGTGCGGATCGCGCTCCTGCTGCATGCGATCGACCAGACGATCATTCAAACGCTGCTCGAGCGCCCCGAATTCGCCCGCAAAACCGGCAAGCGGGCCAGCGTCGGCCTGGTTTTCTGCAAAAGGGAAAGTGGTTCCCCATGCTTGGGCGCGTTCCTCCCGGCCGTATTCGCTGAAGAACTCCATGAATCCGGCCAGCAGGTCGGCCTTGGTCACCAGCACGTAGAGCGGGAAGCGGATGTTGAACGCCTCATGCAACTCCTGAATGCGCTTGCGCACGGCGTTCGCCTGCGCCTCGCGCTGCGCCGGAGTTTGCTGCAGCAGATCCAGCACGCTGACGGTGACGATGACGCCATTGACCGGCCGCCGTGGCCGGTATTTCTTGAGCAGTTGCAGGAAGCCCGTCCAGGCTGCGCTGTCGGCTTCCTGATTGCTTTCCTGCGTGGTATAGCGGCCAGCCGTATCCAGCAGGACGGCTTCATCGGTGAACCACCAGTCGCAATTGCGGGTGCCGCCGATGCCGCGGATCGCCTCCTGGCCGAAACGTTCGGCGAGCGGAAACTGCAGCCCGGAATTGATCAGCGCCGTGGTCTTGCCCGACCCCGGCGCACCGATGAACATATACCACGGCAGTTCGTAGACGTATTGCTGGCGCGTCAGTGCGGCGAACGCCGGCCGCTTCCTGCCATGCCCGCCGAGCTTCGCCTGCTTGAGCACCGTCACGGCTTCTTCGAAGCGTTTGCGCAACAGCGCGACCTCCTCGGCACCGGGACCATCCCCCGGCTGCGCCTGGGCCGGCGCCTGCTTCACCAGCGCGTCCATGAGGCGTTCATTGAGCCGCCTGGCCTTGATCACGCCCCACGCCAGCTTGCCCAGGTAGACCAGCAGCAGCAGCGCGATCAGCACCCACCGCACCGTGCCCGACCCGAGCGGGCGATAGTCCGCGATCGCGATCAGCGGACCCACGAACCAGATCAGCAGGCTGATGGCGAGCAGGCCCAGGATGGCCATGGTCCAGCGGTTGAAGATGAGCTTGAGTACTTTCTTCATCCGGTCAGTCTCGCGGTCCAGGATTTGCTGTCACGTAAGCTTCCTGCTTGCCGTTATGGGATACGAACAGGGTGATTTCCACCCGGCGGTTGCGCGCGCGGTTGGCAGCCGTGTCGTTGGGCGCGATCGGCTCCGCGTCGGCCCGCCCTTCGCCGCGGAAGCGGTTGGCCGGCGCGACTTTCTGCGCAAGCAGCTGCATCACGGAGCGCGCCCGTTCCTGCGACAAATGCCAATTGGAGGGAAAGCGTGCCGAGCGTATCGGTTGATTGTCGGTGTGCCCGCTGATTTGGACATGCCCGGGCACAGCATTGAGTGCCTCGGCGATGCGATCGAGAATCGGCAGGAAGCTGGGCAGGATTTCCGCACTGCCGGGGGCGAACAGGCCATCGCCTTTCAGCGTCACCACGCTGCGGCCGTCTTCGTCGCTCACCGACACCAGCCCATCCTGGATCTCCTGGGCAAGGAATCCGGCCAGGCGCGGCTTGGGCGCTGGCAACGGCGGGGGCGGCGGCACATCGGACTTGACCCGGATCGACTGGATCTGGGCGAAGACCGGGTCGGAGGCGCCGTTGAGGAATGCGCTGAAGCTCAGATACAGGACCAGCATCACCCCTCCGCCCGCTGCGAGCGCAACCCACAGCGGCAACGCCGACAGCACCTTGGAACGCTTGATGGCGGCAGACTGCCAATGCGGCGACAAGTCGCGCTCATATTCACCGCGCTCCTTGCGCAGCATTTGCGCCAGCCTTTCGGTCAACGCATCGAGCTGCGCCTTGCCGTTGTCGACGACGCGATAGCGGCCTTCCAGCCCGAGGCTGAGACAGACATACATGAATTCCAGCAGGTCGCGGTTGCCCGCGGGATTCTCGGCCAGCTTCGCCAGCAGCTGAAAGAACTTTTCCCCGCCCCAGCCCTCGTTATGAAACATGACCAGCAGGCTGTGCCTGGCCCAGATTCCGGAACCGCCCCAAGGCGTGGAAGCGGCGGTTTCGTCCAGCAGGGTGCACAGCGCATAGCGCGCGGCGATCACCTTCTCGGGCGCGACCCCGGCCGCTTTGGCACGACTTTCGAAGGTCTTGATATGCTGCGCCAGGAAATCGCGCAGCCCGGAGGGGTCGGCGTGCTGCAACGTGCCGCGCAGTTGCGGCACCAGGTCGAGCAGGGGATTGGCCGCCGCGATCAACGGGTTCAACCCGCCGACCAGCACTGATCCGCTCATTTCCATGCGCGGCGTTGCGGCAGAAGAAACGGGTTGAGCCGGCTGCACAGGTGCAGCGGCACGGCGACCGGGAGAGGGAATGATGACCGTTCGGTCCGTGTCGGGCGATGCAAACGGATCGTCTTGCGCCATGCTTTCTCCCTAGGGCCTTATCGCCCAGAACTCGAGTTCAAGGCCGGGAAATTCCCCGGCGATGTGCATGGCGAGCCCCCCGGAGCGCTCCAACTGCGCCCACATCTCGCCGCCGCGCTCCAGCTCGAAATAGTTGAAACCGGCGTGGTAAGGAATCTGGCGCGGCGCGACGGGCATTGAACGAAGGGGAATGCCGGGCAGTTGCAGATTGACCAGATCGCGAATGCGCTCGACCGGACCGATCTTGACCTGGGTCGGAAAGCGCGTACGCACCACCTCGGAAGAGAGCTGCGCGTTCACCGCCAGCACGAAGTTGGCGCTCTTGAGCAGCTCCAGGTCGGAAATGGTGGCGACGCGCACGCCGTATTGGCGTTCCTGCAGTTCGATCGGAATGGCGTTCTGCTCCAATACCATGCTCAAGGAGCGGCGTAAATCGGACACCAGCGGCGCAAAGCACTGTGCCAGGTCGTCATGCCAGTATTCCGGGTAGCGCGGCGGCCGGCGGCTGCCATGACTGAAAGTTGCAAGCTCACCAGCCAGCGCCAGGCAGGTTGTGAACAGGCGCTCCGGATGCAGCAGCGGGTGCACCGCCAGGTGTGCAAACACCGGCTCATAGCGGTTGACGGTCTGCAGCAGCAGAAAATCCGCAACCTCCGCCACACCGCCGCGTCCCGGCTGCGATATCCTGGCGCCGAGCGCCTCGCCGCGCTGGTGCAACAGTCCAAACAGCTCCCGTACATAACCGGCCAGGGTGCCGTCGCTGCCCGCATGCAGCATCGGAGGGATGAAGGCCTTTTGCAGCACCACATGGTTGTCGGCACGGCGCTCGGTCACCTGCACCACACCCAGTGTGGTGTAGGCATCGGTCGCATCGCGCTTGCGCATCAGGCGCAAGCGCAAGTTCCCGACCTGGATCGGAGCGGTCCGGTCCGAGTCCGAATTGGAATCGCCGACCTCGGCCTCGGCCGCCGAGAAGCGCGCAAGACTGGCTTCGGCATGGCCCGCGAACTCGACTTCATCGCCACCGGCACGCCGCATCGGCAGCGCCAGCACGATGAGTTCATCCTTGACATCGATGCCGAGTTCCAGCGGCGCCGGTGAATCATCCTGATGGGGGAAATCGAAAGGCGTGCCGTCCGGCAGGATGCCGCGCGCGGCCGCCAGCTGAATCTTGCCGAGCGCCAGCGCAGTTGCGTCCAATTCGATGCTGCTGAAACCCCAGACATAGCCCAGCAACGGTCCTGCCCGCCCTTCCAGCAACCTCTCCAGGTAGCGGTCGTGCTGCTGAAAATGCTGCGGCTGAAGGAACATCCCTTCGGACCAGACGACTTTGTTATTCCAGGGCATGCCTATATTTTCCGTGATCTGGCTGTTACAAGCAGGATTCTATCAAACCGTCGCCTCATTGAGGCGCAACAATCCAGGGACCACACCGCAACCGCCCCTGGCAAAACCCGCCGCAAACCGTGCGCGCCATGCGATGCGCGCCGACAAAGGCGCCTCATTTGGCCGCTCCAATGCTGATTTTGCTCCCCTCCAGCTTGATCAGCACCGGTACGACCTGGCCCGGAGCGACTGCCATCGTCCCGCGCCATTGCGCGTGTTCGAGATCGCGAAAGGCGGCAATAACGCCCACATACGTTGTTTCCGGCTGCAGCTTGCGCTCCAGCTGGCGTTTCTCGCCGGGGCGGAGCAGGAACTCTTCGCGGGCCAGCAGCTCGGCGCCAAGCGTTTCCTTGTCCCGTTCGTAGATGGAAAAGAAATCGGCGCCATTGAACGCCGCCATGGATTTGAGCTCATACAGCCTGACCACAACCGGCGAAGGCCTGCCGCGCGAATCGGGATTGACGCTCGCCTGGACATCGAACTGCGCCTTGACCAAAGCCGGCTTCGGCGTACCTGCGCAGCCAGCCACCCCAACCAGGGCCATAGCAAACGCCATCCAGGCCAGGCGCGAACCGAATTTCATTTTGTACTCCCCTTTGCATGAGCTGCGTGCTCCGGCGGCGGCCCTGGAGGACCTGCGTGCCCCGCATTGGCAATCGCTGCAAAAAGCGCGTGCGATGGCGCTCATCCCAGTGCCATTGTCATTGTCATTTCACTGCATTCTACGTCACGACTCGGGGCACAGCAACCATCTGCAGGACCGGGGGGCATTAACGTGTCTGCCCGCTCTTTCGCAGCGTGCCGGATCGCGTTGGCATCGCTCGTTGCCGGCGCAGCAAAACGAATCGTGCCACTGCAGGAAATCCCGGCGGACGGTTTTTGGAGAGCTGAACGCACAGCACAAGCATCGACTCAAGATTTCCCCGCGATAGCCGAAGGCAGATACAATTGGAATCACATCCGGGTTAAGCTCCTGCCGGGAGATTTCATGGCTGCGTTGCGATTTTTTCGATTTTCAGGCGACAGGCCCCCAACCCGCAATGTCCGGGACCAGCGCTCATCAGGCCGGACAAGTTGCCCCAGAAATCTTCACGCTGGCTATATAATGGCATTTTTTCTGAGCCGCTTCGCTGCCAGCAGCACAAAAAAGTCAGGCCGGAATCCAATATTATCGGCGCGGTGGGAGTATGTGCCTGCAACAGGCTCGCATGTTGAGCCAAGGGAGTCATGATGCTCGAAGAGATTGGGCGCTATAAAATTCAGGGGGAGTTGGGCCGGGGCAGCATGGCTGTGGTGTTCAAGGCCTACGACCCCAGCATTGACCGTACCCTGGCAATCAAGGTATTGCGCCAGGAACGCTGCGAGGACGCTGAGTACCGGATGCGTTTTCTGCGCGAGGCAAAGGCTGCCGGTTTTCTCTCGCATCCCAACATCGTTACGATCTACGATATCGGTGAAGTCGATGACCGCCCATACATCGCAATGGAGTTGCTGGAGGGGGATCCGCTCGACGAATACATGCGGTCGACCCCGAACCGGCCCCTCGAAGAATCGCTCACCATTGCCATCCAGCTGGCAAAAGCGCTGGACTATGCCCATGGGAAGGGTGTCGTCCACCGCGACATCAAGCCCAGCAACATCATCCGCTCGAAGAACGGCAATCAAATCACCATCACGGACTTCGGCATCGCGCATGTCGAAGACCCGGATGTGACGCGCCATACCCAGATGGGCGAAGTGCTCGGAACTCCCCAGTACATGTCGCCGGAGCAGGCTCTGGGCAAGAAAGCCGACGCGCGCTCCGACCTTTTTTCAGTCGGGGTGCTGCTCTATCAGCTGTTCTCCGGGAAAAAGCCGTTCGTGGGCGGCACGATTGCCAGTCTGCTCCTGGAAATCACCACAGCAGAACCGGCCCCCATCGAGCAAGCCGTTCCCGGCCTGCCGCGCTCCATCAAGCTCATTATCGAGCGCCTGCTAAAAAAGCAGCCGGAAAAACGCTTCCAAAGCGGCAAGGAACTGGCGGATGCCTTGATCGACGCATTGCAGGATATCCGTGAGAAGAACCAGCAAGGCAACAAACCCCGCATCGTGCCGATTCGCGTCAAGTGGGCCCTGATCATGGCGGCCATCGTTTCGGTCACCATGATATTGGGCGCAACCTGGCTGTACAACCAGCAATACAGGATCATGACGCAGCAGGTGACCGAATACGGCAGCTCCCTGGCACGGTTCATGGCAACGGAAAGCGCCGAGTCCATTTTGCGGGAAGACTGGATCGCGATCGAGACTTTCGCGCAGGATGCCATGACGGGACAGCAATTCAGCTATGTGACGGTGGTCGATAGCCACGGCGTCGTTCGCGGCAGCAGCAACGGCAAGACCGGGCAAAGCTACACCAGGGTCGCTGGCAACGGAAAGCTGTTTGGCAAGATAACCGACGTTGCGATTCGCCGCTACGAAGCTTCAAAAGCTTCGGAAATGCTGGACTTCGAAGCGCCGATCACCTTCAAAAATCGGGAGATCGGCAGGATCCACCTGGGCATGCCCTGGGATCCATTGGAGAAACTGGCCCAGCAAACCGTTATCACCATGGCCATACTGATGGTCGTCACCGTCTTCGCGGCAGCCTTCGTCGCCTATATGCTTGCTGCTGCGGCTTCCAAGCCGATACGGCTATTGCAAAAAGCATTGGGCGAGATGCACAAGGGAAATTCGGGCTACCGCATTGCAGAAGTTCGCAAGGACGAATTCGGGCAGCTTTTCGAGTCGTTCAACGAAACGGCCGAAGCACTTCAGGAAACGCATGAACATACCGAGCCGCCGGCTTCCAGCTAAGTCCAGGCTTTCCCTCCTCCTTCTGCTCCTGGCCGGCGGCTGCGCCCAACGCGGGCCGGTTGCCGAGCCCCCGCCTGCACTGAAGCGCCCGCCTGTCGCCGCACCCGGCGTGGCGCTCGGCAAGGAATACGTCGTGGTCACCGCGACCCCGCGCGATACCTTCCAGTCGCTGGCGTCCCAATACCTCGGAGACAGGAACAAAGACTGGCAGATTGCAGACTTCAACAAATCGGAGCGCGCCGTTCCGGGCCAGAAAATCGTCATCCCGCTGGTTCATCCCAACCCTGTTGGCGTTTATCCGGACGGATACCAGACGGTGCCGATACTCTGTTACCACCGGTTCGGCAACAAACGCGACAGAATGGTCGTCACCCCGGAAGCCTTCGCCGCACAGATGACTTACCTGCGCGACAACGGCTACCGCGTGATTCCATTATCCAGCCTTCCAGCCTTCCTCAACGGCGAGGCGCCGCTGCCGAAACGTTCGGTCGTGATTACCATCGACGACGGGTACCAGTCGTCGCACGATATCGCCTACCCCATTCTCAGGAAGTTCGGCTTTCCCGCAACCATCTTCATCTATTCGGACTTCATGAACGCGCGCGATGCAATGGATTGGGATGAAATGCGGCAAATGGCCGCGTCCGGACTGATCGATTTTCAGCCGCATTCGAAAACGCATCCGCACATGGCCGACCGCCAACCGCGCGAAAGCCCGGAGGCCTACCAGGCCAGGATCGAGGAAGAAATCCGGGTGCCTGGCCAGAAAATTCGGCAACAGCTCGGGCTGCCCCTTTACAGCTTCGCCTACCCCTATGGGGAAACCAACGATCTGGTCATCGCCGAACTCAGAAAAGGCAACTACCAGTTGGGCACCACCGTGCGCGTGGGCGGCAATCCCGCTTTTTCCTACCCCTTCAGGCTCAGGCGCACGATGATTTTCGGCGACCGCGATATGGACAGCTTTGTCAGGGCCCTGGAAGTGTTCAGCCCGGTGACCCTCAGGTAACGGACCATGACTTCCCGACTACTGATCAGCGTGCTCGTCGTGCTTGGCCTGGGGGGCTGCTCCACAGCTCCGCGCATCGCCACATCTCCGGCAAAATTTCCCCCTGCTCCGGAACTGGAGATTCCGGAACGAGCGGTGCTTGCCCGACAACTGGCTGGGAAAAACGACCTTGCCGAAGCGCTGGTGCAGTGGAAAATACTGCGCACCATTGACCCCTCCAATGCGGAGTATGGCGCCCAGGTCAGCGCCCTGCAGAAAATCATCCATGAGGAAGCAGAGAGCCATCTCGCTGCGGGGGTGGCCAACCTGCGCCTGGGAGCTTACGACACGGCGCGGCTGTCCTTCCTGAAGGTGTTGGCACTCGACCCCAGGCGGCGCGATGCTCTCGGCTATCTGCGCGAGATCGACGAACAGCAGGCGCGCTCCAACCACAAGAACGGCATGCCCGATGCCGCCTATAGCAGGAGCAGCAGCCGATCCGGTCCGCGCCTTCGCAAGCGGGCGTTGCGCAGCCAAGGGGGCGAGGAAACCGCCGCCCTACCGTGAAAGGTTCTTCAACCGCTCCTTCAGCTCAACCGCTTTTGCGCGGTTTGACTTGGCCAGAGTGTTGTTGGGGTCGATCTCGAGCACTTTGTCCCAATTGCTGATCGCCTCATCCATATTCTGTTTACGATAGGCTATCGTGGCATTGCGGTGGTAGAACTCGACGGCCCGCGACCGGACCTCCGTTAGCTTGACCTTGGCGCCCAGGTGATCCGGCCTGGCCGCAAGCACGGCGACGAAAGATTCATAAGCTTTCGTCCACGCACCGCCTTTGATTGCTGTCAACCCCGCCTGGTACGTCTGCTCTACGTTAACCTGCCGCGCAAGCAGATCGGACTGGGCTTTCAGCCGTTTGTTGCCGGGATAGGCGGCAAGCCCCCTGTCAAGAATGCTCCTGGCTTCCACAAGCTGGCCGGCGCTGGCCGACGACCCGGAATAATCCACGTAAACCGTGATCACGAAGTCTTTCAGTTCGGCGCTGCCGCCATCCTCGCGCAAGGTGACTTCCAGCATGTTGATGGCGTCCTGGAAACGATTGGACGCATGCAGCTTCCTGGCTTCCGACAACTTCAGGTCGCTCATGTCGGGCTCGGCTTGCGCGGCGGATTCCGCTGCCACCCCTGACGGCCGCTTGCCGGGCACCTTGACGGATTGTCCCGCTTCCAGGTGCCCCGGAACCTGAATGCCATTGTATTTCGCGAGAATGTAGAACTTGTAGGGATCGCCCAGAAAGCGCTTGGCAATCCTGGATAGCGTGTCTCCCGGCAGGCTCTTGTACGAAAAGTATTCCTTGCCCAGCGTTTCCACCGGGTCGGCGTCAAGCTGCTGCAGCAGATTCCTGCCCGCAGCATTATTGGGCTCCACCACCAGCAATCGCTCCAGCGTGGGCCTGGCCTTGTCGGGGGTTCCCGCCTGGAGTTCTTCCAGCGCTTGCAGAAACAGTTCCCTGGCGGTGCGCGTGTCGGGCGGGGCCGCCGGTTGTGGTGGCACCGCCGGCTGCGGCGCTGCCACTGGCGGCGACGGAGTGGGGGGGGCCGTGACGCAGCCACTCAGCCCGACGATCAACAGACCAAGTGCCATGTGGGAAAGACGCCGCATCATGAGATATTTTTCCAATATTGTTTGCACTGTTTCAAAGCCTCTTCTACATGCTGCACGGGTGACGCATCCTGAATCTTACAGAAGAACCGTCCCATGTTGCACCTGCGTCTTCGTAGCCGGTCGGCCACCAACAGATCGCAATTGCCATGACCGTTAGGAGTCAATCGCCGTTTCAACAGAAACCACCAGAACCGTAACGTTGTCGCGCGCACCCTGGGCAAGTGCCTGGTCGATCAGCCGATCACAGACTTGTGCGGGGTCGGCGTCTCTCATGGCGGCCGCAATCGCCGAATCTTCCAGTTCCTTGTTCAGGCCATCGCTACACAGAAGGAAGACATCGCCGTGCCTCAGTTCCCCGGTGATGCTATCCAACTGCAACTCGCTGTCTCCGCCGACTGAACGCGTAATGATGCCTTCCGCCGGATGCCGCATAGTGCCCTCAGGAACCACGCCCGCTCGAACAAGCTCTTCTATCAGGCTGTGATCACGCGTCAGTTGCTCAAGCGCATTGTCGCGATAGCGGTAAAGCCGGCTGTCCCCAGCCCAAAGGCAACAGAAACTGCCTTCGGCCAGCATCAGCGCCACCACCGTGCTCCCGATCATCTGCACGTCGCGCCGAACAGCCTCCTCCCGCAGGAACCGGTTGGCGGCCCCCAGCCGCTGGCTGACCAGATCGGCGTATTGAGCGAGGCTGTCGGGGGCCTCGACGCTGCGACATAAATCCACTACCGTACTGCTCGCAAGCTCCCCGAGCAGGTAGCCGCCCATCCCGTCAGCCACAACCCACAAGCGCTCATGAGCCAAATCGAGGCAGTTGTCTTCGTTGGCCGCGCGCGCTCCCCCGGGGTCGCTGCGTGCGCAGGAATGCCAACGAAATCCGAAAGCAGCCGCCGAGTTTATAGGCCAGATGCGCCCATCCGAAACACTATCCGCGGGCTCCGCAGCCGCTGGCCCGGGGAGGGGTGCTCCCTGCTCACCATGGACAACACTCACCGCGATCTCGTAGTTGCCGATGGACAAACAGTCACCATCACGCAATTCGCGGGAATTTCCCCACCCGATAGGCTCTGCGCCATGGTTCAGCCAGGTGCCATTCATGCTCATGTCGGTGACAAAAAACCCGGTATCACGGTAACCAATCGAAGCGTGGCTGGAGGACACAAAGCGATCGGCGTCGGGCAATATCCAGTCGTTCTCCGCAGCGCGGCCGATTGTACCGCCGCGAGCGTCGAAAATCCTCGTTGCGTCCTGGCCGAGCAGTCGTTGATTGGCGGTCGTCACGCGCATTGTCAGTCTCATAGGCGAATTCAAGAAGCCACCATAATTGTGATATTTGGTCTAACGGTCATGGCAATGGCCACCCCGGAAGATGAAGCTCGCCATGACCGTTTCCCTCTCTCCCGTACGCGGGAGAGAGGGACGCAGCCTCGCTGCGCGAGTTTCACGTTAACGATAGCAGATTCTGGTGCAAAACCGGGGTGTCATCGGCAATAGCGCCGCGATCGCTCCCGCGCCAAGCCGTACCGCGCCCCTCCATTCTCTGCATCCCCCTCATGGACACTCATGTCAAGAGGCTGCGGCAGCGCAACCCGGAGACATTCCAACCTGAATGTTGCATTAAGTTCCTGATCGTTCTCATCATCCATCCAGAAGGCGTATCGACTGGGGCTTCAACGACAGGGATGATTAAATCTTTTCACGGGAATTCTCCGGCTTGGGCTCGCGGTTCAGCAGTTCTTCCACCGCCGCTTTCGCCGGCATTCCTTCGTACAGCACGCGGCACACCTCCTGCGTGATGGGCATTTCAACCCCGAGGCTGTCTGCCATGCGCGCCACTTCGCGGGCGGTGGACACGCCTTCGGCGGTGTGGCCGAGTTCGCGCAGGATTTTTTCCAGGCTTTCGCCCTGGGCGAGCTTGAGGCCTACGGTGCGGTTGCGCGAGAGGTCGCCGGTGCAGGTGAGCACCAGGTCGCCCAGGCCGGTGAGTCCCATGAAGGTTTCCGGCTTGCCGCCGAGGGCGATGCCCAGGCGGGTGATTTCCGCGAGGCCGCGGGTGATGAGCGCGGCGCGCGCATTGTAGCCCAGGTGCAGCCCGTCGCAGATGCCGGCGGCGATGGCCATGACGTTCTTGACCGCGCCGCCGACTTCCACGCCCGCCACGTCGTCGCTGTGGTAGATGCGCAGCCGCGGCGCATGCAGTTCGGCCGCGGCTGTCCGGGCAAAAGCGGCATCCTGCGAAGCGAGGGTGATCGCAGTGGGCAGGCCTGCCGCGACTTCCCTGGCGAAGCTTGGGCCGGACAGTACGCCGCAAGGAACGCGCCCGGCGAGCTCTTCCGCCGCGACCTGGTGCAGCAGCTTCGCCGTGCCGGCTTCGAAGCCCTTGCATGCCCATAGCAGCGGCACGCGCAGGCCTGCGGCGACGGACTGCTTGAGCACGCCGCGGAACCCGGCGGTGGGGACCACGGCCAGCACCAGATCGGCGGTCTGTAGCGCTTGTCCCATGCCGGCCTCAATGCGGACTGATTCGGGCAGGGAAAATCCCGGCAAATAGCGCTGGTTGGCGCGGCTCTGCGCCAGCAGGGCGGCGTGTTCGGGGTTGTGCGTCCACAGCGTGACGCAGTGCCTGGAGGACAGGCTGATGGCCAGGGCGGTGCCCCAGGCGCCGGCCCCGAGAATGGCGATGTTCATGCGCCCCACACCTGGGTGATTTTGACGTAGCCGGTCTGGCCGTCGCGGTGGCGCACCCTGACCCAGCCCGCGCTGCCGTAGTCGAGGAGTTCCAGCGCCACGCCCTGCTCCGCCTGGAAAGCCGGCGCGGCATTGCCGTCGGCGGCCTGGCGGACGTCGGCGAGCGGCACGGTCACCAGCACCGTGCGCTTGTCGCTCAGGTGTTTTTTCTCGATCCAGGCGAGTTCTCCTCTGCTGTCGCGCACCTTGGCCCAGCCTTCGAGGCTGACGACGACTTCCACCGGGTAGTATTGGCCGACGACATAGAGCCGCCTGGCTTTTGCCGAAGGCGCGTCGTAGAGGATGGCGGAAGCGCCGGCGACGGAGCGGTAGTCCAGCGCCTGCGCCGAGCCTGCAAGCAGTATGCACGCCAGCAGCGGCAGGGCAGCCAGCCGGGAGCGGAAGGTCACGCGCCGCTCCAGCCGGGTCAGTGGGTCGCCTTGGAGGCGGTTTCCTGCTTTTGCTGCTGGTAAAGCGCTTCGAAGTTCATCGGGTTCAGCAGCACCGGCGGGAAGCCGGCGCGCGTCACTATGTCGGAAATCGCTTCGCGCACGTAGGGGAAGAGGATGTTGGGGCAGGCGATGCCGAGCACAGGGTCGAGTTCTTCCGCAGCCACGTTGCTGATGCGGAATATCCCGGCCTGGGCGGCTTCCACCAGGAACATGGTGGTGTCTTTCAGCTTGGCTGTGATGGTGACGGTGAGCACGGTCTGGTAGATGCCGTCGCCGACGGCCTCGCCCGCGGTGTGGAGCTGCACGTCGATTTGCGGGCTTTCGCGTTCGAGGAAGATCTGCGGTGCGTTGGGGATCTCAAGGGAAAGATCCTTGAGGTAGATTTTTTCGATCGCAAAAACGCTTTGTTGTTCGCTCATGGATTTTCCTAAAAAAGAGGGCGGCAAAAAACGCCATTCTACTCCATCTTCATGACGAATTTAATGACGTTGCAGCCAGCTCTTTAGATTGGCCGCGTCCATCGCGCCCGCGACGCGGTCGATTTCGGCGCCGTTCCTGAAAACCGCGAGGGTGGGGATGCTGCGTATGCCGTGCTGGCCGGCCAGCGCCTGCTCGCGTTCGGTGTCGACCTTGGCGAAGATCATGCGCGTCTTGAGCGTTTCCGCTACCTGGGAGAAGACCGGCGCCATCATCTTGCACGGGCCGCACCAGGGTGCCCAGAAATCCACCACTACGGGCAATTCACTGCGGCCGACCAGGCGCGCAAAGGTATCGGCAGTGAGCTCGAGCGGCACGCCGCTGAGCAGCGGCGTCGCGCATTTGCCGCACTTTGGGCCCTGCTCCGCGCGTTCTGCGGGGACGCGGTTGAGGGCAAAACATTTCGGGCAGACAACATTCATACTCCATCCCCCTTCAAGCTCCCTGCAGCAGCGGCTCCAGTTTGCCGGCGCGGTCGAGCGCCGACAGGTCGTCGTAGCCGCCGACATGGAAATCGCCGATGAAAATTTGCGGCACGGTGCGGCGGCCGGTGCTTTGCTCCATCACCGTGCGCTGGTCCGGTTCGAGGTCGACGCGGATCTTTTCGATCTGCGCCACGCCCTTGCGCTGCAACAGGCGTTCCGCCATCACGCAGTAGGGGCAGGCCCCGGTGCAGTACATCCTGACCGCGGCCGTCATTTCGCCACCGGCATGTTTGCTTGTTCCCAGGCGAGCATGCCGCCCTTGAAGTTGTACACTTCGCCGAAGCCGGCGTTGCGCAGCACGCGGCAGGCGGTGGCCGAGCGCGCGCCGCTGCGGCAAACGACGACGACGGGCTTGTCGCGGAACTTCTCCAGTTCGCTCACCTGTTTTTTCAGCTTCAGCAGCGGGATGTGGCGCGCACTGGAGATATGCCCGCCAGCGAATTCCGCATCGTCACGCACGTCGAGTACCAGCGCATCCCTGTGGTTGATGAGTTGGGTCGCTTCGAGCATGCCGGCTTCCTTGACTCCGGAAAGCTTGCGGCCGATGGCGGGCCAGATCAGCATGACGGCACTCACCAGCGCCAGCATGACCAGCGCGATATTATTTTGTACGAATTGCACGGCCAGGCTCCTAATAATGAAAAACTCGCGAAGCGAGACTGAGTCCCTCTCGCCCGCCGGCGGGAGAGAGCCAGGAGAGAGGGCTTCCCAGACTCAGCAAGACGTTCCGCAACTCTCTTTGACGCCCAGCCTTCTCAGCACGCTGTCCAGCGGGCAGATCCCGGTGAAGCCGCTCTGAAACAGGTTGAACCCGACAAAGCCGGTAAACCACAGCCAGAAGTGGCTCTGATACAACGGGCTGGCTTCCACACCGAGGAGGAGCGAAACCATCACGAAGAAACCGGCGACGATGCGAACGATACGATTGACAGTCATTGCAGCACTACTCCTTCAAGAAAAAACTCAGGCAAACCTGCGGTACATCACCGCGTAGTAAAGCACCGGTATCACCACCAATGTCAGCAAGGTGGAGACGAGGATGCCGAAAATCAAGGATATGGCCAGGCCGTTGAAAATCGGGTCGTCCAGGATGAAGAACGCACCCAGCATGGCGGCCAGTCCGGTCAGCACGATAGGCTTGGCACGCGTGCTGCCGGCGCGGATCACCGCTTCCTGGAACGGCATGCCCTGCTCCACCTGAACATTGATGAAGTCCACCAGCAGGATGGAGTTGCGCACGATAATCCCGGCGAGCGCGATCATACCGATCATCGAGGTCGCGGTAAACTGCGCGCCGAGCAGCGCATGCCCCGGCATCACGCCGATGATGGTGAGCGGGATGGGCGCCATGATGACCAGCGGCGTGACATAGGACTTGAACTGCGCCACCACCAGGAGATAGATCAGCACCAGGCCGACGGCGTAGGCTGCGCCCATGTCGCGGAATGTCTCATAGGTGACCTTCCACTCGCCGTCCCATTTGACGGCGTAGCCCTTGTAGGGGTCGTCGGGCTGGCTGATGAAGTATTCGCCCAGGATACCGCCCTCGGCCAGCTGCATGCCGCTCACGCCGGAGCGCATGGAGAACATGCCGTAGAGCGGGCTGTCGAGCTTGCCCGCCATGTCGCCGACGACGAACACCACCGGCAGCAGGTCCTTGTGGTAAATGGTCTTCTCGCGCTCGGTAGGGACCACTTCGACCAGTTCTGAAAGCGGCACCAGCGCGCCGTCGCGCGCCCTGACGGCGAGCTTCAGCAACTCGTCCAGGCTGCTCTGACGCTGCGGCGCCAGTGCGATGCGCACGGGGATTTCGTACTTGGCCGAGCTGCCGTGGATCGGCGTCACGTTCTCGCCGGACAGCCCCATTTTCATCACCGCTACGATGTCCTTCTGCGCCACGCCCAGCAGCGCCGCCTTGTTTTGCAGCACGCGCAACACGAACTTCTGCGCGTCTGCTTCGACGGTGTCGTCTACGGCCACGATGTCGGGGGTCCTGGCGAATACCGCGCGCACTTTCCTGGCCACGGCGATCTGGCCGCGATAGTCCGGTCCGTAGACCTCGGCCACGATGGGCGACATCACCGGCGGGCCGGGCGGCACTTCGACGATCTTGACGTTGGCGCCGTGGCGTTGGGCGATTCGCTCGATGGCTAGGCGCACGCCGGAGGCGATCTCGTGGCTCTTGCGGTCGCGCTGGTGCTTGTCCAGCAGGTTGACTTGGATGTCGCCCACTTCCGGCCCGCTGCGCAGATAATACTGGCGCACCAGGCCGTTGAAGTTGATGGGCGAGGCGGTGCCGGCGTAGGCCTCGTAGTCGGTCACCTCAGGCACTGTGGCGAGATAGGCGCCGATGTCGCGCAGCACCGCCGCGGTGCGCTCCAGCGGCGTGCCCACCGGCATGTCCACCACCACTTGGAACTCCGACTTGTTGTCGAACGGCAGCATTTTCAGGATCACCAGTTTCACCGCCGCCAGCGACACCGCCGCCACGATGGCCGCCAGGATCGCGATCCACAACCTGCGCCGGTTGCGCCGCCCCTGGTCGCGGTTGAGGAAAGGCGTGAGGCGGTCGCGGAAGAACTCGTACAACCGGTCCGGCCCGCCGTGCGGCGCCGCATGGTGCTTGGCGAGCAGCTTGAAGGCCAGCCACGGCGTGACCACGAAGGCGATGGCGAGCGAGATCAGCATGCCGATGCTGGCGTTGATCGGGATCGGGCTCATGTACGGGCCCATCAGCCCGGTGACGAAGGCCATCGGCAACAGCGCCGCGATGACGGTGAGGGTGGCGAGTATGGTCGGCCCGCCGACCTCGTCCACGGCCGCCGGAATCACTTCGGACAGGGGTGCTGCATCCAGTTCCCTGCGGCGATGGATATTCTCCACGACGACGATGGCGTCGTCCACCAGAATGCCGATGGAGAAAATCAGCGCGAACAGCGACACGCGGTTCAGGGTGAAGCCCCACGCCCACGAGGCGAACAGCGTCGCGGCCAGGGTCAGCAGCACCGCCACGCCGACGATCACCGCCTCGCGCCGGCCGAGGGCGACCAGCACCAGCAGCACCACCGAGGCGGTGGCGAACACCAGCTTGGTGATGAGCTTCTGCGCTTTGTCGTTGGCGGTCTCGCCGTAGTTGCGCGTGACCGTGACCTGCACACCGTCGGGGATCACCGCCCCCTTGAGCTGGTCGACGCGCTTGATGACACGCTCGGCCACGTCCACGGCATTCTCGCCGGGCTTCTTCGATACCGCCAGGGTCACCGCCGGATACTCCGTGCCCGCGGTGAGCCCCTTGCTCCTGGCCGCCGCGCCGCCGCCGATCCACACGTAGCGGCCCGGCTGATCGGGGCCGTCCAGGACCTGCGCCACATCGGTCATGAAAATGGGCCGGCCTTCCTGCACGCCGACCACCAGTTGCCTGACGTCTGCCGCGCCGGACAAATAGGTGCCGGTCTGCACCAGCAGTTCCTGGTTGTTGGACACCAGATTGCCGGCGGGCTGCGACGCGTTGGAGACCTGCAAGGCGTCGCGGATGTCCTGCGCGGAGACCTGGTAGGCGCCCATGCGCTCCGGTTCCAGCAGCACCCGCACCACGTGGTTGGGGCCGCCCACCGTGCGCACTTCGCGCGTGCCGGGGATGCGCTTCAATTCGATTTCCGCGGCGTGCGCCACCTGCTGCAACTCGTATGCGGCGCGCGTTTCGTCCGGGGTCCACAGGGTCAGCGTAACGATGGGCACATCGTCGATGCCGATGGGCTTGACGATGGGTTCGCCCACGCCGAGATTGGGCGAAACCCGGTCGCGATTGGCCTGGATGGTGTCGTACAGCCGCACCAGCGCCTGGATGCGGTCCTGGCCGACCTTGTACTGCACGGTGAGGATGGCCATGCCGGGACGCGACACGGAATAGATGTGGTCGATGCCGGAAATCTGCGACAACACCTGCTCGGCGGGCGTCGCAACCAGATTCTCCACGTCCCTGGCGGAGGCGCCGGGGAAGGGAATGAACACGTTCGCCATGGTGACGTTGATCTGCGGCTCTTCCTCGCGCGGCGTTACCGCCACCGCGAACGCGCCGAGCAGCAGCGCCATCAGCGCAATCAGCGGCGTCAGCTGGGAAGACAGGAAAAACTTGGCGATGCGCCCGGAAATGCCCATAGTCTTGAGGGGATCGATAGGGTGGGTTAGCGCAGCGTAACCCGCCAGCCTACTGGTCCCTGGCCCCTTTCTTCAAGTAAATCCCCGCCTTGACCGGCTCCAGTGCCACCGCTTCGCCCGGCATCAAGCCGGCCAGCACCTCGATCTGCCCCTCTGCTGCCGCCTCGCCCAGGCGCACCTGGCGCAAGCGCACTTCGTCCCTGGCACCCACCACATAGACCGCCGTGACTTCGCCGCGATGCAGCACTGCGGCCGCCGGGATCAACAGCTTCTTCGCCTTGCCCACGGTGAAGTGGGCGCGCGCGTATATGCCGGGAATGATGTCGCGGGTATTTTCCGGCAGGTCGATGCGCACCCGCGTCGTGTGCGTCTTGACGTCGGCTGCAGGCAGCACGGTGAAACCCGTCGCCTGCACCCACTTGCCGAGGGAAGGAAACTCCACGGCGGCACGCGGCGACTGGCGGATTTCACCGAGTTTGTACTGGGGGATATTGGCCACCACGCGCAGGTCCCTGGGGTCGAAACCGGTCATCAGCGGCTTGCCCGGCACCGCCATTTCGCCCAGCTCCACGTGGCGCGCGGCGACCACGCCGCCGTACGGCGCCACCACCGTGGCGAAGCTGCGCGTGGTGGCGGCCTGCCCGGCGCCGGCCCGGCTCGCGGCGGCCTGCGCCTGGGCCGCCTTGAATTCGGAAAGCGCGCGGTCGAGCGCTGCCTGGCTGACGAATTTCTGGTTGAACAACTGTTGGGTGCGCTCGTAATTGGCCCTGGCGTTTTGCAGCAACGCCTGCGCCTGGGCCACTTGCGCCTGGCTGCCGGCAAGCGCCTGGCTCGCTTCGGTGGGATCGATGCGCACGATGACCTGGCCCTTCTTCACGTAGTCGCCGACGTCGAAATTGATCTCGACAATACGCCCGGCAATCTGCGCCGCAACCGTGGACTGACTGACTGCCTCCACCAGCGCCTCGGCGGCGTAGGTCTGGTCCACCTCGCGGTATGCCGCCGGCGCCGTGGCAAACGGCACAGCGGCCCGCGCCGGTAGCGCGAAGGCAAGAATCAGGACGGAAAACACAAGGCTGAGTGCGGGTCTGGACACGACAAACTCCCGATGAAAGACGTATTAGAATACCCTAATATACCAATCTTTTCAAGTTGCAAGAGCTGATGCGCGTAGCGGTCCGCGGCCGGCTGGCAAAAATCCACCGCCACGCGGGCGTCCACGGCCAGAGTGCGCCACCGGCACGTGGAATGCCGCCGGCAGCGCCTTCGATTCCATTCCGCCAAGCACCTCGCGGCCCCCGCGCCAGAACATTTTCGATGGGCAGGCGCGCCCCTTCCACGTCCGGTTGCAGATGGTGCGCCAGCGGGCCGGGCACCTGCAGCAGCAGTTGCTGTCAGGTTAACTGTAGCACTGGAACATGGCACTACTGCTTTGCGCTATATTTAGCACTGGTTACGCCAAGGGAAAAGCCGTGCAAACCGCCTTCATCACCCATCCCGCCTGCCTCAAACACGACATGGGCGGTGGCCATCCGGAAAGCCCGGCGCGGCTCCACGCCATCGAGGACCAGCTGATCGCGACGGGACTTTACCCGCTGTTGCAGCACCACGATGCCCCCCGCGCCAGCCGCGAGCAACTGGCACGGGTGCACAGCGAGCACTACATCGACGCCGTCGAAGCCGCCTCCCCCAGCCATGGCTTGGCCTATCTCGACCCCGACACCTCTATGAACCCGTTCACCCTGGAAGCCGCGCTGCGCGCCGCCGGCGCCGCGGTGCTGGCGACCGGTCTGGTGCTCGGGCAAAAGGCCGACAGCGCCTTCTGCAACATCCGCCCGCCCGGACACCATGCCACCCGCGACCGCGCCATGGGTTTCTGCATTTTCAACAACGTCGCGGTTGGCGTCGCCCACGCCCTTGCCGCGCACGGCCTGCAACGGGTCGCCATCGCCGATTTCGACGTGCACCACGGCAACGGCACGGAAGACATCTTCAGGGACGACCCCAGGGTGATGCTGTGCTCCACCTTCCAGCACCCGTTTTATCCCCATTGCGGCGCGCACAGCGGCAGCGGCCACATCATCAACACGCCGCTGCCGGCGGGGACGGACAGCGCCGGTTTCCGCGCTGCGGTAGTGGAACACTGGCTGCCCGCCCTGCAAGCGTTCCGCCCGCAAATGCTGTTCATCTCCGCCGGCTTCGACGCACACCGCGAGGACGACATGGCAGGAATGGCTTTGGCAGACGCGGATTACGGGTGGGTGACGCAGGAGCTGAAAACGCTGGCGGAAGAGTCGGCGCAAGGCCGCATCGTATCCGTGCTGGAAGGCGGCTACGCCCTCTCCGCACTGGGACGCAGCGCCGCGGCGCACATCAAGGCGCTGAGCGGATTGTAATTCCAATTCGCAAAGACAACGATATCCGCGTTGGCTTCGTCTTCGGCTCCTGGCCGGACCATGCGTACGGTCTTCGTCGCCTCATCCTCGCCGCCCTGTTCCCTTCAGGCCGGTCGAAATCGATTTGAACGATACGTCCGGCAATCTGCGCCGCCACCGTGGTTCGCATAGCCTGATACATCAATCTTTTCAAGCTGCAAGCGCGCGCCTTGCAGGACTTATTCGCTCACCAGCTGGTCGGCGCGCGTGAATATCCAGGTGCGCGTGATGGAGAGGACGTCGGTGTCCTTGCGGATGTCGTCGGGGAAGGGCGCGTAGGGCGCGGCCAGTTCGACGATGCGACGCGCTGCGGCGTCGAGCACCTTGTGCCCCGACGAGCGGTTGATCTCGATATTTTCCACGCGGCCGTCGGCGCTGATGGCTACGGTGAGCTGCAGGTAGCCGTAAAGCTTCTGCTGCCTGGCGGCCTCCGGGTAGTTGAGGTTGCCGACGCGCTCCACCTTGACGCGCCAGTCCTCGACGTACTGGGCGAAACGGTACTCCCTGGTGCGCGCCCCGACGAAAGCGCGCTTGGGCCGCTTCTGGTAGCTGTCCCACTCGCGCGAGATCTGCGCCTCCATGCGCGCCATCGCCAGGCTTCTCTGCGCGAGATTCGACGTGTTGGGCGCCTCGACTTTTTCCTCGACCGGCTGCGGTGCCGTTTGAGCCTCTGCCGTGCTGTGTTTGGACTTGATCCGTGTCATCAGTTGCTGCGCCTGCTGCTCCATCTCGCGCACGCGCTTGCTGGTCTGCTGCACGTCGCTTTCGGGCTGGTCCAGGTTCATGGTCGGCAACGGGCTCTTGGCGCGGCGGTCGAGATCGGTATTGCCGCCGCCTTCCAGGTTGGCTTGCGCCAGGGCATCGGCCTGCAGCGGCCGCGACGCCGACTTGCTGTTGACCAGCACCACCTCCAGCGGCGGAGGCAGGTTGGCGAGCTTTTTGAGGTCGGGCAGCTTGAAATGCAGGGCGAAAATGACGAAGAGGTGCAGGGCGGCGGAGGCGAACAGCGCCACGGCCAAGCGGTCGGTATAGTCCAGCCTCGCGCCGAAGCCGGCGAATGGCGCCGCAAATTTCAGTTGCCGCATCTCGATCCGGGTGAGTGTTCTGTGTGCTGCATTCTAACAACTAGCGGAGCTTTTGGATCGCACTTTAGACGATTCCGGCCGTGCATGCGCAGGTCGGCTCAAGGCGCATGGCGCCGGAGCCGACAGCGGCGCGTCGGGTCCGCTGCGCTTGACCCGACCTACCGCTGACCGCTAGTCCTCCAGCTTGTGCTTGAACTGGCACAGGAAGGTCAGCTCCATCAGGTCCAGTTCCGACAGCGCGAGGGCGACGCGGGTTCCCGGCACCAGCTCCGGTAGCGACGGCACGCGCGTGACCAGCGGCAGGTTGTCGAAGCGCACGAGATTTTCCTTGATCACGGTAGCGCTGCCTTCCACGATGCTCTCCTGCTGGATGTAGCGCATGCACCAGTAGCGCTCCATGTTGCGCTGGAAGTCGCCGTAGGCTTCGTGCGCGACTTCGAAGTCGCGCAGCGCGCCGAACAGTGCTTCGCTGTTCGCGGCATAAGGGGGCGCTTCGCCGCGCGTCAGCGCGATCAGCTGGCGCTGGTTGACCAGATCCACCGAGCGGCGCAGCGGCGAGCTCGACCACATGTACTGCTCCACGCCCAGCCCCTGGTGCTTGCCGGGGGTGGTGCTCATGCGCACCTTGCCGTTGTTCTGGCAGCGGTAGATGCCGGGATAGCCCCTCTCCCCCAGCGTCTTGGCCCAGCTCGAATTGACGTGGATCATCAGCTCCGACACCACCTTGTCGATGGGGTTGCCGCGCATGCGCTGGGTGATGGTGACGCGGTCGTTTTCAATGCTGAAGTTGTAGTCGATCTGCGGCATCCTGCCCGGGTCCTGCTTGCCGCGCGCCGCCTCCAGCCTGTCCGCGAACTGCCACAGCAGGGCGAGTTCGCGCTTGAACGGGTAGTCGGCGCCCTCGCGCTTCAGGCTGTCCTCGTTGAACACCTGCTCCAGCGTGTCGTGGCGCAGGTTGGCGGCGATGCGCACGCGCTCCACCGTGGTGCGCGTGGCAACCACCGAAAAGTCGGCATCGTCCACGTCCAGGTACATGGAAAGCGCCGGGCAGGTCCTGCCTTCGCTGAGGGTGAAGCGTTCCACTATCTCGTCCGGCAGCATGGTGATCTTGCCGCCCGGCATGTACACGGTGGAGGCGCGGTCCAGCGCGATCTGGTCGAGCTCGGAGCCCTGCTCTATGCCCAGCGCCGGGGCGGCGATGTGGATGCCCACGCGCCAGTTGCCGTTGGTCAGCCTGACCACCGAGAAAGCGTCGTCGATTTCCGTGGTGGTGGCATCGTCGATGCTGAATGCCTCGACGTCGCTCTCCGGCAGCTCCGGGTGCTCGATGCACGCGCCGATGTCGGGAAAGCCGGCGCCCCTGGGAAAATGCTCGAACAGGAATGCGTTGAGGTGATACTCGTGCGGCGAGGCGATCGCGCCGCACTTTGCCAGCAGCTTGGGCGCGCTGAGCCCCGTCGCCACGCACGCCGCCTCCAGCGCCTTGCATTCCAGCGTGTTGCGGTCGGGCTTGTAGAGCAGGACGTTGACGTGCGGCCGCAGCGCCTCGGGCAAAACGCCGGCGCTCAACTGATCGACATAGGATGCCAGTTGCGTCGCCTGCTGGCGCTTCTTTTCCACGCTGGCAAGGGCGGCTTTGAGGGAGTCTTCGGGAGCCGGCTTGTAGCGTCCCTTGCCTTTCTTGTAGAAGTGCATGGGGGAATTGTGCAGGCGTATCAATATCCCTCCGGCCTCGGCGGCGCTCGGCGCGTGGCCGAAATACTCGCGTGCCAGGTCGGTGAAAACGATCTCGTCGCTGCCCGCGACTTCCCACAGGAAATCGGCGTCGGCCTCCTCCGCGATGGCCTGCGCCTGTTCCAATAGCGCCGCCGCGGAAGGCTCGGCAAAGCGCAGCAGCACGGCGCTCGCCTTGATCTTGCTGCGCTTGCCGTGGGGTGCTTCGACCTGCAACGAAGTGTCGTTGTCGGCGAGGATGGCGGCTACTTTAAAGCTGCCTTCCTCTTCGTAAAGGATGTTCATTCGGGATGCGACCTTGCAAAGGGATGCAGAGTTTAACGGATTAGCCTGCTTTAAGAAACCTGACGTTATGTGGTTGCGAAGTATGGGATTTCAAGGCTGGAAGTCCTGTCGCGGCGGCATCAGGTATGTCAGAATTGGCGGCAGTCATAGCCAGCATCGCGTCCGCCAACAAAAAATCAGTGATCAGCTCCTTGCGCCAACGCCTCTCCCGTTTGCTGTCCCGGTCGGCCCTGCTGGCGTTCGCCCTCGGCATTCCCGCGGCCATCGACGCCGGAGACCTGCCGCCCAGCGATGCCGAAATCGCCAGCGTCGGCAGGAAGTACGGCGCGCCCGCGGCAATCAGGGTGCAGCAATGGCGCGCGATAATGGCGTCCGACAAGGGCACGGATGACGCCAGAAAGCTCGATCTGGTCAACCGCTTCTTCAACGCGCTGCCCTTTGTCAGCGATGCGGAACACTGGGGCAAAACGGACTACTGGGCTACCCCGCTGGAGTTTCTGCAAAGCAACGGCGGCGACTGCGAGGATTTCGCCATCGCCAAGTATCTGACCCTGCGCGAACTGGGCGTGCCCATCGAGCGGCTGCGCATCACCTACGTCAACGCCATCGCGCTCAACCAGGCGCATATGGTGCTGGCCTACTACGCCACGCCCGATGCCGTGCCGCTGGTGCTGGACAATCTGCAACCGGCCATCCTGCCGGCGTCCCGCCGCAGCGACCTGGTCCCGGTGTATAGTTTCAATGGCGACAGCCTCTGGCTTGCCAGGGAGCTGGCCGGCCGCGGCCGGCTCGTGGGCGGAGCGGGGCGCATCAACCTGTGGCGGGGGCTGATGGAGCGGCTGCAGCAGGAAAAACAGGATTAACATTCGAGCAAAAAGGTTAACGATGAAACTTTCGCGTCTGCTGATCCTCATCATCTCGCTGCTATGGCTGCTGATCCTCATCGGCACGCTGGCCATCACCGCCCGCAACACGCGCGACTATCTGGAAAGCCAGATGCGCTCCCACGCCCAGGACACCGCGACCTCGCTCGGACTGTCGCTCAGCAGCAGCGTCGCGAAGGGCGACCTCGCCACCGCCAATTCCATGGTGGATGCCCTGTTCGACCGCGGCTACTACCGGAGCATCGCGATACGCGGCATGGCGGGCGAAACCCTGGTGCAGCGCGACCAGCCGGTGCAGGTGCGCGACGTGCCGGCCTGGTTCACCGGCCTTTTTGTGCTGGAGACCCCACCGGGCAACGCCCTCGTCATGCACGGCTGGAAGCAGGCCGGAACGGTGGAGGTGGCGAGCCATCCGGGTTTTGCCTACAAGGAATTGTGGCACGTCTCGGTGCAGGCTTTCTGGTGGGTGGTGGCCGTGGGTATCGCCGCCTTCCTGCTGGTGGCGCTGGTATTGCGTCTGGCCCTGGCCCCGCTGGCGGACATGGAACGCCAGGCGCTGGGCGTTTCCCGGCGCGAGTTCGCCACGTTGAAGAAACTGCCGTGGGCGCGCGAGTTGCGCCGCGTCGCGGAAGCCATGAACAGCATGTGCGTCGCGGTCGCACGCATGCTCGGCGAGCAGACTGCGCTGGCCGCGAGAATGCGCGCCAAGGCCTATCAGGACGGCGTCACCGGCCTTGCCAACGGGCGCAGCTTCCGCGAGCGCCTCGACCACCTGCTCGGCGCGCCGGAGGAGTTTTCCGCCGGCGCGCTGTTCTTCATCCGGCTGGACCGTTTCGACGAGTACAACGACAGGCATGGCCACGTGGCCGGCAACCAGGCACTGCGGCAGGCCGCGCTGGCGCTGGGCAGCGTCTGCTGCCGCCACGAAGGCTGTTTGCTGGGGCGCATGAACGGCCCGGAATTCGCCATGCTGGTGCCGGACGTCGCGGGCGAAGAAATCGGCGCGCTGGGCGACAGCGCCATCGCCTCCCTCAAGGCCCTGAGGCACGGCGAGGACGGCGCTCCGGCACACGTCGGCATCGCCGTCTGCCAGGTGGGGCAAAGCGCTTCCGGGCTGCTCGCCGCCGCCGACACGGCGCTCGTGGCCGCGCAGGAAAGCGGCGCGAGCTGCTGGCGTCTGCACGGCGGCGCCGGCGCTGCGGCAACAAGGGGGCTGGGCGCCGCCGAGCGCAAAGCCCTGGTCCAAACGGCGATCGACACCCGCGGCATCGTCCTGCACTACCAGCCGGCGGTTGCGGTGGATGGCGGCGCCGTGATGCACCGCGAGGCGCTGGCCCGCATCGGTGGCCCGGACGGCGCGCTGCTGGCGGCCGGCTCGTTCATGTCGGCGGTCAACCAGCAGGGACTCGCCGCCGAATTCGACAAACAGGTGGTCGCCCAGATGCTGGCGTTGCACGCGGGTGCTGCGGAACAGCTTGCCGTCAACCTTTCCGGCGCGTCGCTGCGCAGCCCGTCATTCGTCGATTGGCTGTGCGCGCAACTGGAAGCGGATGCCGCGGGTGCGGGCCGCCTGGTGTTCGAAACCGCCGAACTCGCGCTGCTGGACGATCTCGACGCCGCCAGGACAGCCATAGCGCGCATCCGCCGCACCGGCGCCCGCTTCGGCGTCGACCGCTTCGGCCACAGCGCGGCCTCGCTGGGCCATTTGCGCAGCCTGGACGTGGACTACATCAAGATCGACGGCAGCTTTATCCGCCACATCGATCAGAGCGAAGACGGCCGGTTTTTCCTCCAGGCGCTGGCCGGAATCGCCCACGGGCTGGGCATCAGGGTCATCGCCGAAGCGGTGGAAAACTGGGAGGAGTGGGATGTGCTGAAAGAACTGCGCATCGACGGCGCGCAGGGGTACTTTGTCGGCGCGCCGCAGGTTCTGTCGCCGGCAGAACCAGCTTGAGCATTTGTATCGGATCTCAACAGCAGGGCCGAAAGCAACGCCAGCAGGACAGGTTCACATAACCACCAGTATCAAAAGCAATCAGCCCTGCTTCAGCAGCGCCTCAAACTGCTCGATTGGCATCGGACTGCCGAACAGATACCCCTGGTAGTGAGTGCAATTTCTGTTCACAAGGAATTGCCGTTGCTCTTCCGTCTCCACCCCTTCGGCAATGACGTCCAGGCCCAGGCTATGTGCCATGGCAATGATGGTGCTTACAATCGCCTTGTCGCTGCTGTCGGCGGCAATATCACGTACGAACGACTGGTCGATCTTGAGCTGATTGAGCGGAAGCTGTTTGAGGTATTGCAGCGATGAAAATCCGGTACCAAAGTCGTCCAATGAAAACTGGATGCCGATCTCGTTCAAGGCGTTCATGGTGACGATGATGCCTTCGATATTCTCCAGCAACACGGTTTCGGTCAATTCCAGCTTGAGTCTCGTTGGGTCGATGGCATGACGTTGCACGATGTCCCGCAATTCAGCCACGAGGTCGCCCCGATGAAATTGTTTGGCGCTCACGTTGACCGCCAGAACGAGGTCGCGGGTCAGCGGGTCTTTCTCCCATGCCTTGATCTGGGCGCAAGCGGTCTCCAGAACCCAATGGCCGATGGCCAGTATCAAACCTGTTTCTTCCGACAGGGATATAAACCTGTCCGGAAACATCAAACCGCGTTCGGGGTGTATCCAGCGGATCAAGCCTTCCGCGCCGATTGGGCGGAGCGAACTGTCCACCTGGATCTGGTAGTGCATCTGGAATTGCCGGTTCTCAATGGCCTTGTGTAGTTCGTTACTCAGGGTGGCGCGATGGGTGATGGTCACCTGCATTTGCGGGTCGAAAAAGCACAAGGAGTTGCGGCCGGCTTTTTTGGCCTGATACATGGCGATGTCGGCCTGTTTCATGAACTCTTCTGCCTCTTGTTGATGGCCCTTGAGCAAAGTGGCACCGATGCTGGCGGTGCAGCGGTGGACATATGAGCCAAGGTGGTAGGGCTGGTCGAGCGCAGCAAGTATCTTCTCGCCGATGGATTCCGTCTGCGCTGCCGCTTCGATGGGTTGCCCGCTCAGGTCCAACAGCATCACCAGGAACTCATCGCCACCCATGCGGGCCACGGTGTCGCATTCGCGTATGCAGGACTCCAGGCGTTGCGTGACCTGTTTTAGCAGCATGTCCCCGATGTCATGGCCGAGGGTGTCGTTCAGTGTTTTGAAGTGATCCAGATCGACAAACAGCAATGAGCCCGCCCGGCCGTTGCGCGCAATGGAGGCCAACGCCTGCTGAAGCCGATCGAGCATCAGCCGGCGGTTGGGCAAGTGGGTGAGCGGATCGCGGGTCGCCAGCGATTCCAACTGGGCATTCATGATCTTGAGTTGTGCGTTCGCCTGTTTGAGCTCGGCTCTGGAATTATTCAGTTCGGTAATATCCCGCCCCACCCCCAACACCGAAATTACATTGCCTGACGAATCGCGCTCGGACGTCAATCTGATATGGCTACACATCTCCTTCCCGTCTTTGTAAGGCCAATTCAGCTCGAACTGGGCACTTTCGCCACCGGCGAACAGCTCTTCAACCTGCGCTTCATAGACTGTGGAATATGGCCCGCCCGGAAACTCCGATGGCTTCCTGCCCAGCAATGCGGCCACGCCGCCAGCTATCATTGCTCCGAAAGCCGGGTTGACGTAAATGCGGCGGCAGTCTTTGTCATAACGGGCGATGGTGTCGGGTGAATTTTCGGTCAGGGTACGCCATTCCTGCTCTCGAATAATGAGCGCTTCTTCCTTGTGTCTCCTGTCGTCGATATTGAACGTCACGCCGATAAACCGTCGACCCGGGTTTCCGCCGTCGCGATCCATGATTTTGCCGTAGTTGGCATACCAGACCCATGCGCCGGATTTGGCGAGCAACCTGAACTCGCAACGATATTGCGGCGTAACGCCCGTCAAATGATCGTTGATGGCAGCCTTGACCAGCGCGATGTCATCGGGATGGACCAGCTTGAAAAGATCGTCCATGAAGGGGAGCGATTCTTCCTCGGTATAACCGAGCTCGCCAAAGGTTTTGGTCGCCCTGCGGGTGACATCGCCAGTGACCAGATCGTTTTCCCAGAGGTCGAGTCCGGCCGCCTCCAGTGCAAGCTCCAGGCGATCCTTGTTGATGTCCTGTTCAGTCATGGGCGCTCAAGCGGGATAGGGCATTGCACCGGCATAGCCGATGTTGCGCAGCAGGCCGGCAAAGGACGCGACCACACCGTCGGCCTTGCAGAGTTCCGCTGCGGCATCGACCTTGACGATGCTGACGGCTTTGCCCGTGCTCCGGCCGGTGCTCGTGTCGAAATACACCGCCAGATCGTTGCTTGCATTGGAGAAACCCAGCCCCGTGCTCTCCGAGTAGTAGCAGATCGAATCCGGGGCGATGATGTCGGGCACATTGCCCAGACTCGAATACATGATCAGGTTTTCGTTCAGGTTGTAGATGGTGTGCGTTTCCGTGCTGAGACTCCGATCGGGCGAATTGTCCAGGCGGATGACGCCGGCATCGAGCGACGCACTGGTGGTCGACTGCGTAATGGCAGTGATGTAAAAATTGGTGGCGATGGGCGTAGCCGTGCGACCGGTAATGCCGGCGATCTGCGACGCGACATCGGCGGTTGAAGGAGGGTTTGCGGCGTTCGACAACAGGAACTGCCCGAGGGACCATGCCTGCGCCAGCGTTCCCTGAATGTAGTTGCCCGTCAAAGCGTAGCCATTGCTCGCGTTGGAAGGCCACAGCGCAATCCCGGAGAAACTGCCGAAGGCGGAAACAATACCGCCAGCCAGCGTTTCAACCTGGGCGGAAGTGGATGCATTCAGCGCGGCAGATTGTACAGCCGCAGCCGTCTCGGCATCGTTCCCCAATGCGCACGGACTCGCAGCGAGTGTGGAACTGCCGCCGTACGTGGTCTGCGGCAGTTCCGGCACTGCCCGCCCCGCCCCATCGCCATTGACGACCCATGTAATGTAATTGCCGGATATGGCCGCCGCGATAAGCGGCATGATGGAATTGATCGGCCCGGTTTCGACCGGGATGACGCAGCCAAGTATCGCACCGGTCGTGCTCTCCATGAGGTTGACCGTGTTGGCGATGGCGTATTTGACGTTCGCCAGTGTCAGACTGGTAGCGGCATCGGGCGAACCCATCATGGCCAGCACGCAGCAATTTGTTGCGCCGTCGTAATCCTGAACCGGAACAGTCCCGTTCCATTCACCGGACAGCTCATTTATCACGCTGACGGCATCGTAATAGCTTCCGCCCCCGCCACTCGCGAGAATCGCCGAACCCGCGGCGATGTATTGCAAATCAGTGATCCCATACTGATGGGCAGCCACGGCCTTCTCCTTCCTTGTGTACGAAACTGCGTGGCAATGAATTCACCTCGTGGGGGTGCCGCGAAGTATATCTGCCTTCAGCAGTGTCTGGCAATTTTGCCAAGGCTGTCATATAACAATTTGATTGCAAATTGAAAATGGCATGTTTTTGGTGTCGCGGTTTAAACAGGAATGCTTTGCGAAACCGGGGGTTTTCCCGCGCGATTTCTCATCATGCATTCAGGCAAACCGGACCGGACGCCTTCTCCAGGCCCCGCAGCAAAAACTGGCGGAAGCCCATGACCGATTTGACGATGCCGAACGAATAGCGGTTGTCCAACACGCACAACACAAAGCTGTGAGCGACTGCCACCCTGCTATAATCAACTTGGAGCGGGCTTGCATAGGGCGCGCGAATCGTTCGAAAGGGGGCGCATGGATTCCGACGCACCAGGTCAAAAGGACGGTGTCTGGCGTTGCTGTTTCCCATGGGTGGGTCAGCCGTTCGCTGCGTGCCGGGTATATCCATGGCGTAGCGTCACTTTCCGTCGTGCGGCGTGGCGGATGGCACGCGTGGGCGGAGCGCTTTGGCGCGGGTTGACGACAGGCTTGGGCAGACTGCTGTTGTTGTTTGCCGCCGCAACCATCGGTGTGCAGTGCCTGAGAGCTGGTTCAACGGGTTGCAGCAATCGGTAGCGTTGCAGATGCGTGCGGGCAACGGGCTTCGCCTTGCGCAAGCCTATTTCGCGCATGCCGGGAACGACGGCGCCCAGCGTCGCCACTGGCTTGGCAAGGCGCGCGATGCGTGCGCCCGGGCTCAGCAGGCGGATTTTCGGCGACAGTACGAACAAGAAACGATGGGTCTTCTCACCGAATTGAAGCGAGCCAATGCGGTGACGCGCAGATCAGTGGTTGGCATTCCGTAACTGCACGCGTTAACATATTCCGCCTTCGCAGCCGCTGATGGTGTGCCGCAGGTCGCAACTGATCGGCAGTTGCGTGCCATTATGCAGAGTGTCGAACTATACCTCCAGATTCCCCAGCGCTATAATTTTCGTTGGACAAGAGTTATTTTAGATCTTGCAAATTAAACGAGCCGCCGATTCATAAAACAACAGTCCCCATCATGCTCAAGATTCAGATCAAAACCATCAGTATCGCCACTGGCAAAGACCATCCCCATCTGTCTAAAGAACAAAAAACGTTCAACACCCTGATCAAGAAAATTGATGAAAAGCGCGCCAGTCTAGCCGCCTGGCAGGAAATTATTCCCTCGTACCAGAAAAAATACGCCAGCGAACTTGTTCCGCTGGTCGAAACCTCACAAGACATACAAATTGAGCTGGTACGTTGCCTTGACCGCGCCAGTGATCAAAAAGGGTTTACTTCGGCTGAGCGCCGCATGATCCATGACCTGATTAGCGAGATGGCTGGGGGACTTGCAGCAGAGCGTGACGATGCAGATTTAAAAAACATCTACAACAAACACAGTGGCTCCGACTTCGACGCTGAAGAAACTGCCGCCATGGAAGGCATGAAATCCATGCTTGAGGACGTGATGGGTGTTGAGCTGGGCGACGACTTGGACATGAGCTCACCCGAAGAATTATTTAAGCGGGCTCAAGCGCACATGCATGAACAGCGGGCACAATACGAAGCTGACCGACAGGCGCATGAGGAACGCCAGGCAAAACGAAAAAAGACAGCCAAACAAATAGCCAAAGAGACGCAGCAATTGGCCGAAGAGCAACAAACCAGCCAGTCCATCCGCGAGTTGTACCGCAAACTGGCCAGCG
>Ga0315281_10001029_pt1 | contig 40590 bp, 34 predicted proteins | sample YL17G07_0_MG_FD_204540 | JGI IMG/M metagenome (GOLD analysis project Ga0315281, IMG submission 204540) | Sediment microbial communities from Yellowstone Lake, YNP, Wyoming, USA - YL17G07_0 | ecosystem: Environmental > Aquatic > Freshwater > Lake > Sediment | place: USA: Wyoming | collected...
CTAAGAAGCGTTTGTACTCCAACTCCCCCCAGATGAAACTCGAACAATATTTGGTCAATATCTGAAAAAAAAAGGCGCGAATCAAGAAAACAGGAGCGGATTGCGAAAATACTATTCTGACTTCTTCCACCATCCCTCAGAGAAACAATCTCATCGTCGAAATCTCCTTGAACAGCGGAAGCCTGCAGTCCTTTTCAGAGACAATGATGTCTTTCACAGGCCACACGATTACCTGACTGAAACGGTCCACGCCGTGACAGGAGCCTGTAATGATGTCTTTCAAACGCCACAAGATTACCTGACTGACACGGTCCACACCGTGGCAGGAGCCCGCAACGAGGTCGCGCCTGCCTGCCGGCAGGCAGGGAATGGTCCACGACTTTCATACTGCGATAATATCCAAGCGGATCGAAAGAAACAATCGCGGCAAGTTGATCAGGCTGTTACTCAAACAACCTGTCTGATGAAATCTCTTCGAGCAGCGGAAGCGTGCGGTCCTTTTCAGAGACGACGATCTCTTTCACAGGCCACTCGATTGCTAGAGACGGGTCGTCCCACCGGATACCTACTTCATCGGACGGTGAATAGAACTCCGTGCATTTATACTGAATGGTCGCGCGTTCGTTCAGCACCTGAAATCCGTGTGCGAATCCGGCCGGAACAAATAATTGCTGATGACGTTTGTCGGAAAGGGTGACGCCGTACCATGTGCCGAACTTTGGGGACTTCTTCCTCAGGTCGACGACGACGTCGAATATCTCCCCGTCAAGAACAAAGATGAGTTTACCTTGCGGGCGTGGAATTTGGTAGTGCAGGCCTCGAATAACGCCTTTCTTGGAAGATGAAATATTGTCCTGGACAAATTTCTGCGGAAGCCCGAACTGCCGATATTGGTTTTCATTCCACGATTCAAAAAAATATCCGCGCTCGTCGTTGAAGATATCGGGCTCCAACAACTTCACGCCTTCCATGCTTGTGTCGTTAATTGTCACGGATTGTTGAGCAGGTTGTGTAAGTATTGGCCGTACGGATTCTTTGCCATGCGCCCGGCGAGGCGCTCCAACTGATCCCCATCGATCCATCCGTTGCGAAAACTAATCTCTTCCGGACAAGCGATCTTCAACCCTTGTCGCTCCTCGATTGTCTGGATAAAGTTTGCGGCCTGCAACATGGACTCGTGCGTACCCGTATCAAGCCACGCAAATCCACGGCCAATCAATTCTACTCTCAACTTCTTGCTTCCGAGATACCGCCGGTTGATATCTGTGATCTCAAGTTCACCCCTTGGAGAAGGTCGCAGTTCTTTGGCGTAAGCCACAACGTTCGCATCGTAAAAATAGAGTCCTGTAACTGCAAAGTTTGAACGTGGAGACGGCGGCTTCTCTTCTATTGAAATTGCTTTTCCTGAAGCGTCAAACTCGACGACTCCGTACCGTTCGGGGTCGCGGACAAAATACCCGAACACAACCGCGCCATCCTCGGTCGTTGCCGCGCGCTGCAGCATTTCCTGAAGACCGTTTCCGTAGAAAATGTTATCACCGAGGACGAGACAGGATGGAGTTCCAGCGATGAACGACTCCCCGATGAGAAACGCTTGCGCAAGGCCCTCAGGCTTCGGTTGCACCGCATACTGTAGTTCGATCCCCCATTCCTTGCCATCCCCGAGCAGTTCTCTAAACCTTGGCAAATCCGATGGAGTCGAGATGATGAGGATCTCTCTGATCCCCGCAAGCATCAGGGTCGAGATTGGGTAATAAATCATGGGCTTGTCGTAGATCGGAAGCAGTTGTTTGCTCACGGCCCTTGTTACAGGGTGCAAACGGGTGCCGGAACCGCCGGCGAGAACGATCCCCTTCATCGTCGCGACACCATCACTTCGTCAATTGTTGTCATGGTATTATAGCTCCCTTCCGTCTACCGATTCATCTCAATCAGATCACGATTCGAATGTTCTACACTTAACTCGTACTCTTGAACACGATACTACTCGAGCTCGATAATGGATGCCGTACGCAGGCTGCTCAATATACCGAACGTCGTTCTTGTCGTTGATCGCAGGGAAGGAAAATCGATTGGACTTTCACCCCCTAGCGTGCACGCATCAAGGAACATCTTTATTTCTTCACGATGACCCTTCGTCCCATCGAATTTCTTGCGTTCAACTTTGTTCTGCCGGTGAACGGAAAGACTTCTAAAATTCTCCATCCTCAGAACTGTCCCTCCCGCATACACCTCACAGTATTCTTTGTCCACCGACACATCACCGTTGGCTTGATACAGAATCGTTCCGACGGAACCATTTTTGAAATCGATCACGATAGAAACATTGTCCGCATCTACAGCAAGAGTGTTCGAAGAACGGAGTGAACAGGCAACGACGCGAACCGGTTCACTCCCGGTTAGAAATTGCAAGGTGTCCACAAAATGGCAAACTTCACCGACGATTCTCCCTCCTTGCACCGGGTCCTGTATCCAATGATCCTTCGATACAAATCCGGCATTCACTCGATACAGCACCGAGGTTGGCTCATTGATCTCCTCGAGAATTCTCCTCATCTCCCGGATGAGCTTGCTGAAGCGGCGATTGAACCCGACCATCAACAAGCTAGCACGTTTCAAATTTACTTCACGGTAGGCTCTTTCGATTTCTTTCAATTCATGTTCATTCAACGCCAATGGCTTTTCGACAAAAACGTGTTTCTTTGCCCTGAGAGCAGATACGACGAAATCTGCGTGCGAATCGTGCCGGCTTGCCACAAAAATGATGTTGCTATCCGGGCTTTCAATGAGTGAAGCAGGATCAGAACTGGCACGCTGAAAACCGAAGCGCTCCGAAACGACCTTGGTGCTGACCGGGCTAGAATTTACTATATCAGCCAAAACCCCGCCAAAATCCTTTATCGAAGGCAGCAAATTGGATTGTGCAAAATTTCCTGCGCCAATAAAGCCGATACGGGCCGAAGTGCTTGGTCCACTGAGAACATTTTGAAACGGCATTGCGGTTTGCTCACGTTCGATCACTTTTTCCGGATAGGATAGAAGAATGGCAAGATACTTCTCCTTCGATTTGCCCAATAACAAGTCGTACGCACTCGACGCGTTTTCAATTGGAATCGTGTGTGTCACGAGAGGTTTGACGTTGACGCGCCCGGAGGCAACTAGATCGAGGAATGCTTGCATGTTGCGGCGTTCGGTCCATCGGACATAGCTAAAAGGATAATCTAGGCCTTTCACTTCATAGTCTGCATCGTAACGGCCTGGCCCATAGGAGGTAGAGATTCTCAGTTCTAATTCTTTTTCATAGAAAGGAGATCGAGGAACATTCATACCCACCGCTCCAACCACAACCACGCGCCCTCGTTTCCGGGCGAATTGCAATGCCAACTCCAACGGTTCGTTCGATTCTGTGGCGGCTGTAAGAATCACGGCATCGACTCCAAAGCCGTTCGAAAACGATTCGACATGCTTCTTCGAACTGGCGTTGCTTTTCACACACACATCGCAACCCAATTGTCTTGCGAGCTTGAAGTTCGCTCCGGAAATATCGAGGCCAATCACCGAACAACCCGAGGCCTTGAGAAGCTGAACGGTAATCAAGCCAAGAAGCCCAAGACCGACTACCGCCACACGCTCGCCGATACGCACATCCGCCTGACGAATTCCTTGTAAAGCGATTGCACCGAGCGTCGTGAAGGCGGCATCATCTAGCGAGACACGCTGCGGAACTGGAACGGCAAGATTTCTAGGTACAGAAATAATCTGAGCGTGCGAGGCGAACCCACCTCCGGCACACGCCACTCTGTCGCCGGGTCGAAAATCATCAATAGAGGATTCTAGAACAATACCTGCCGAGCTGTATCCGAGCTCCTTAATTCCTTCCAGACGCGACCGCACTTTCTTATAGGTAACGATCCATCCATCCTGCTGCGCCGCTCTCAGAACTTGTTTGACCAGTGCGGGATTTTTACTTGCGTTTTCGACTAACGAGGCTTGTCCGCGTTGAACAGTCGTTCGCTCAGTCCCTGCGCTGATCAGCGAGTACGCGTTCTGAACAAGCACAAATCCAGCCTTGAGGATCGGTATCGGAAACTCTTCAACAGACATTTTCCCCGTTTTCTGGCGTTGTATAACCTGCTTCATCCTTAACCCTTTGGAAAATATTGACCCAATGATCGATTTTCTTTGCAAAAAAAACTCTTGCCTACAACAGAAGTCTTACCGAAACGTAGGGCACGTATTCAACGGACTCACTCAAAAAGGAGATTCTCTTCAAATGCACTGTTGCCTCGATTGATCGATTCCAGCGCGAAGTACTCCACGCTGCGTGCAGCGCGCCCAGCACGTGGTTTGCAACGATAATGAATGAAGTTCCAGTTGCAAAATTGTATAGGCTGTTCGCATCCCCGCGCATCTGACGGTAGGCAAGAAACTTTGCAGAAACCCGGTCGCTGACAACGTCTGCGGGGCCGAAAGAGCCTGCGTCATCCCAGCCGCCCCCAAATTGCGGATACTTTCCGATAAGTTCAAAGTACTGTTGCTCAGGCCGAACGGGAAGACGATGGGAAAACCCCGACCCTGCAACGAGGCCAATTTGGGCTTCGACTTCATTCAGTCTCCCCCAATCAATCTGTTCCCACGGCGCAGAACCTTTCGTGAGATCGTACATGCCTGATACATTCGTAAGACTGTAATATGTGGCGTTGTTCTCGATCCATCGTGCATAGCGGACTACGGAAAAATGGTCGTCCGCAAATCGTTGAAATTCTTCAGTCTTCTTGTCCGCTTCTCCGGTCTTTACCGCATAGGCAATCCACAAGAACGCTTCGGCTGCGAAAAAACCTGCAGCCGCCCAATAAGATTTCGCGTAGTACTGTCCCGCACCGGGCAGAGCAATCGAAAGAACTCCTGCAAGCATTGGAGATTTCTTTTCATACGGTCCTGGCGATTCGTCTTCGTACGTCTCCGGTGACGGCCCGGGCGCTGTGAGTGCCAGCTTCAGCGAGAGCGGAATCATTGCACAGTGATCCGGTGCGCTCTCTGTCATCCCGCCCCCGTGCCGGAACTGTCCTTTGGCAGCACCGGTTCCGAGAACCACTACAATCACCGCCACTAAGATCCGATGCATTATCTCCACTCGCGGATTGTTCTACGAATATTTCCAAATTCAAAGTCGAACAACACACCAAAATACCATCGCCACTCCTCGCCGTAGGTGACACTTGCTGCGTTTACACTGCGGGAAAATCTGTCGAGTCCGTAGGCACCAGAAAAAAAGAAACGCGTGGGATACGAATAGAATGAAAACGACTCAAGACGAAGTTCAAACCCCACATCTCTCTTGAACAAATTGACCGCGGGAGGTTTTCCAACCCACGCATCGCCAACGTCAACGAACACAGAAGCATAGAGCTTTGTGAAATAGAATTGCAGCAGGCGCGTTTCCAGGTGCGTGAACAACGGGAACCGGTAGGTCAGATTAAGCGTCGCATACTCATTGCCGCCAAGGGCGTAGAACGAATATCCTCGCATGCCGAACAATCCGCCGGCGTAAAAGTCGAAAAACTCATCAACATCTTCGCCGAGAATACTTCCCCCCTTCAAGCCCACTGAAATCGTGTGGTTTTGGAATGGTAACGGAATATGCTCTGTCCATTGCGCCTCCAGCCGATGGAGATCGGGCTTGCTGTACACCGGAACCCGCAATCCATTCTTGTACTCAGCAGAATCGGATGGATTGAATTGGTTCAATTCCACTCCAACTTTCATCCAGATCGTTCTCCCAATCGGGTTGATCGCTTGATTGACGGAACGCTTCACGCCATCGTAATTGAGTTCGACTGAGAAATCGTTCGCAATCAGGTATACAGAGCGCGACGCAGGAATATCGCCAAACGTTGGGTGGAACCAACTTCCAAAATCTTGTGCGTAGCGGCTAAGCGAGTACTTGAGGCGATAATCAGTATGCTCGCCGAAGACTTTACCGCTCAATGAGAAATCAAACGCGAGGAGATTAAACTGAATTTCGGCATGAAACTGGCGGCGCAGAGGAGTGTAGAGTTCAAACCCAAAATCGATTTTGCGCGTAACATTGAAGAGTTCTACAGTAAAATCTGGCTCCCACCCAACCTGATAGAGAAGGGGCAACTTATCCCGATACCCCACTGAAAAATAGAGGTCCCGTTCAAATCGACGGTTGACTGCCACGCTTCCAAAGAGACTCAACTTTTCGAGGACCTCCGATGAGACGAAAAATATTCCGGGCTTGATGACATCGAGCCCAGTGGCGCTGCTGTTGTAATTGTCATACCGTAGGAATGGAACCAAAGAGCTTGAAGAGAAGATAGGGCGATACTTCTTCGATTGCGTAACATCACGTACAGAATCGTTTCTGCTTGATTCCAATTCGTGGAGTGAAGAAGAGAAGGCGAGACTCTTGTGCTCGGTACCATTGGGCTGAACGCTGTCACGATAAAGTATCGCAATCTTGTAACCGTCACTTTTGTAGCTTGCGAATGCTATGTCGCCAGTCGAAATCGTTGTGGGTAGGAAAGCTCCACCAAGCACAGTGGTGCGTTTCACAATCTCGCCCGTTGCAAGCGTGGTGCTATAAATGTTGTATACTCCCCCTTCGTCCCACGAAAAATAGAGTTGCTTACCGTCGACAGAGTAGCACGGATTGCGCGAATCGCCAGAAAGTTCAAGCCGCCGTAGCGAATTTCCACCGCTATCAATGAGAGCCACCGACTGATTATGCCCTGAGGACAATCCGAACGCAATGGTGGAGCCGTCGGGAGACCAGCGAGGTGTGAAAACCTGCTCGCCGTTTCTGAAATTCGTCAACCGGCGAAAATGTTTGCCGTCACTATCGCAGGTGGCAACGTTGAGCGTTCCGTCGCTACCGGTGCTGAAGACCAATCTCTCCCCATCGCTCGACACCGAAGGGTTGAATGCGCGCCAGCCGTACGTGATTCTTTTTTCCTTTTTGTCGGAGAGATCAAATCGGTACAAATCTGAATAGCTCGACCAATGAGAATTGTCACGGGTCGATTTTGCGTAGTAGAGGACCTTTCCGTCCGGCGAGAACGAAAGCGAAGAGCGAGTATGAATATCCAGTTCTTCGGATTGTTTCGTCGTTCGATCGAACATGTACACCTTGCTTAAACCAAAATAATCCTGGCCTTTGTTTGAAACGTAGACAAGCTTTGATCCATCGGGGCTAAAGGAGGGATAGAAGTTTCCGAACCCCTCTCGTTCAATAAGAGTGCCTTCCTTTCGATCCCTGAGGGTTTCTTGAAATCGTTGATTGTATGCTTCTTTCTTTGCTCGACTCCACTCGCCGAACAATTCCTCGCCCGTCTTGTCGAGTACCGACTCGATCGCGCCATCAATCGTCAATCGCTGGGGCGCGGAGAGCGCGTTCGAAATGGCGACTAGTTTGTCGTTGCCGTACTTCGTTGCAATGTAATCAACGATAGAGTAGCCTGCGTTGTACGAGGATTCATTTCCAAGGCTCGTTTTGCCGAACACAGCCATCTCTTCCCAAGAGAGGGGTTTCCCTTCAAGCATGTACATTCGCAAAATCATGTCGCGGTGCGAATCCCACACATCGAAGTCCAAATCCGGATGATTATACTGCGCCACGCCTTCTGCAAACCAACTCGGTACAACGAATCCCGAGAATGGATAGGATACAAGCACATTCGGAAATCCGTAAAGCACATCCGGTCGGCGTTCCTCCTCGTAGCCGAACCATTGGAGGTACAAAGCGGGGATCTTTCTGCTCAATTTCATTGCCGTTTGCATCTGGACGATGTGAGTAAATTCGTGCGTGATCACGTTGAGCAGCCACGGATGAATGCCGCGGAGTTCAAAATCGAGCGAGGGAGCCCAGATTTCGATCTTATTATCATAGAAATAGGCCGACCCGTTTGAATAATCGTCGTGGTCTCGGATGACGATGCTGACCCGTTGGTCGGGTTCGTGCCGATACATCTGTGTAATCGGTCGGTAGATTTGCTCTGCAATCTTCGCCGCAAGGGTTCCCGTTCGTTCCGCGCCATTATGGTAGTGAACAAGAAAGTGGTCAGTCGTAATGGTGTTCCATTCTAACTCCGGATGCGGAAACGTCTCCTGCGCTACGAGAGGAGACGCTACGATCACCGATACGCATGCCAGAATGAATTTCACCATCAGTTTAGGGAGACGGAACCGTTCGTAGCAACATTCCTCTCAAGGTCGAACACAAAGGGAAACGAAAAACCTTGCCAAAAAAATTCTAGGCGAACGCGTGATCCGATTCGATAATTTGCATCGAAGGAGCCATCCTCGAAATAGAGAGGGACTGGAGCAAATCCGATCGGCAATCGCTCCTGCGGAATCTGATACTGCCCACTATCATTAGTGGTCGTGACATTTCCTCCACTCACCGCGACCAGATACGTTTTTACCGTGTCCGACGTGCCGAGAATGTACTTCACGTAGTATATGCCGCTTATCACCGGATCGCCAGCGCCATTTTTTCCGCTCCACAGATATTCAAAGTCTCCAGTCGGTACATTTTGTTGAAAAAGCGTTCCCAACGGCTGATTGGTTGCGGAAAATAGTTGAACCGTCACGAGTGTCTGATTTTGCGCTACGTGGATGCCGCGGATCGGCGGCGGTGATGAATCTAGGTATTCGAAATAGTAAAACAGTCTGACCTCAACTCCGAGCAAGCTTCGTTTAAACCGATCGGTAACTTGTCCCTCGATTCGGTATCCTTCGATCCGATTTGTCGTCTCAATTGGCAGCGGTCGCTCGCATCCAATTGCCAACACTGTCGTTGCGATAATGAACAGTTGCTCTACAGCTTCCGTTGGCCTGCTCAAGCCATTCCCTTCGAACGTTCTTACTTTACGACCGCAATCTTCACGACGGCGGATCCGGAGCTGGCGGCAGAATTCGCTTCAATGGTCGCCAAATAGATTCCGCTCTGAATTCTCGAAACATCCCATCGAATTTCATTGTCGAGGCCGGCCACACCGGTTCCTTGGAGTTCAGTAATCTTACTCCCTGCCAAATCGAAAATCGTCACAGTTACGTTCGCGTTTTGAGAGACATAGTATCGAATCATCGTGGAGGAGCCGTACACCGGATTCGGATAATTATAGACGCGCTCCTTTGGAAAAAAATCAGGCGCAAGAGGCCGCGGATCTGCAATCGTACCGGAGGCATTCCAAGAATTTGAAAAATCAAATCCGTGCATGGGCCATCGAACATTGCTTGTGGTATACAGGGATGAAAACTCGACAACGGAGAGCTGGTTTGTCTCGGACGACAACCAGGCAAATGCAGTGGCCGGCTGATTTGAACTATTGCGATAGGGGAAAAACACTCCGGATTCGACGCCTGATGTTGGAAGTTGATACCGAACGGGCAACGATTGGCTCCCGGCTTGCGCGACAGACATGATTCCACCGGACTCGAGAACATTCAGATTCACGTTGCCATCTCCAGAGACCGATGCGGAAAGAAGCCCTTGAGCTACTGAATCTACGGAGGATATCCGCTTCGGATATCCGTCAATAAGGATCCCACGGTAATTAAATGCTACTACCGATCCATCCTTTGTCAGAAGCAGAATTTCTTTCTTGCCATCATTGTTGACGTCTACTAATAGTAAGTCACGTATGGCATCGAATGAGGCCGCGGCCACGTACGGAGACGGCACGAATGTGGAAACTGGGTTCTGCCAAGCTACGACCGTGGCAGGAACAACAACGTCTACCGTATTGTCTGAACAGAGGGCAACAACCTGGTTCTTTCCATCGCCAAGCACGTCCCCAGAAACTAATCGAGTAATCTTCGACGGCATTTTTGCCGATGATTGGATGGCTCCTGACGACAGAAATGCAAGAAAGAGAGAATCGTCATCTGCGAAGGAGAAAAATCCAGATGAAGGAATCTGACAATAAAGCAACCTGGTTGTTGAAGTGAGCTTCTTTCTCCAGAGTATGCCTCCTTGAAGGCTTGCACATTGGAGCGTGTCGTTCGATTTGAAAATCAGGAATGAATCAACGAACGCCACTGTTGCGCTCTTGGCATAAAATTTAGCTCTCACATCGAACAAGCTGTCTCCATTCTGGTCTACTGCATTCCAAAGAAAGACCCAGGGATCGGAGTAACCTGCAATGGAGACCAGCGAACTCCCAGAGGCTTTGTAGCAGACGAACGTCGAAATCGAGCTTGTATCCGCTCGAGCAACTTTCCCAGAACTAAAGCCGCCAGTCATGAATGGGTTACCGTTCTGTCGATAGGCATACAAGAAGCTGGGTTGTCCAGATGTCGATGAGGAGATCGAATTATGGAGCAACTCAACAGTACCATCGTTATCAAGGTCCACAGGAAGCAGGTTCGTTGCTTTGAGGGTAAGGGATTTGGGAAATCCTACAACAGACTTGATGGTGTTGCTGCCAAACTCCACTGAAAAGGTCATTCTCAGTCCACGCTTGCTAAAATCCTTGATCTTCACAAGACTGGAAGCTCCCTTATGGCTGTTGCTGTTGGGATACGAGTATTGATCAAAGCGATTCACGTAGAGCTGGGCTGTATTCTCTGCGTACCAACAATCAAGTGGTGAGCCAGATTCTGATCCAAACCCATTGTCGGAGACTCCATAGCTCTGACCGATATCTAGCGCCCCATCGGCTTCTTCTAGCTCTACTCCACGGTGGGAAGGGTCCGCGTTTACAGAATTGGATTCACGCTTCGCGCTGATTATTCCTTCGTCGATATGCCAAATCAGAATGCCTCCACCCTCGTACGTCTTGTCGGAGCTGGTGCTTAGACCTATCAGTGCCCAATCGAAATCCTCGACATCAACAACAGACCCCGTTATGCCACGAACATCCGCATAAGTAAGAAATCCAATTGAATCGTACGGCACCGTAAAGATTCCTTCGCTGCCGTTTTCATTCCTGGTGGTGATTTGTTGACCGTCACCATTCCCGTTGCGAGGTCTATTCGCATCGCGGTTACGATTTTCAACTAAAAAGTATTCTGAAGATGAGATGGGAATTTTGTAAATCGTATCTTGCGAGCCTGGGTCAGATGGAATCCCAACAGCGGGTACAACAAGATTTGTCGCATTGGAGCTGATCACGATTGGCTGAACCCACCCTAATGCCACCTTTTCCCAAGCACTTGGTTCAGGTGGAAAGATGCCGCTATATGCAAAAATGCTCGCCCCGTCCATCAGCCCAAATTGGCCTATGCCGGGTCTTCCTGTCTCCGTATTGAAAAGATCCGGTAGCCCAAGATAGCTGCCGATCGATGCGGCAGTCAGTCCGTTCATGCTGAGCTTCAATGTATCTGACGATGACCCCGTACTCCCCAGGATGCGCGTTTCCGATTCAGGAAGGATTATGGTATTGTCGATCGTGAATGTACCATTTCGCACGGAAATTCCACTCGTGAATCCAACTTTTGCAAACCCGTCGGGTGTAAACGTCAATGAGGGCAAGTCAAATGGAGTGCCGTCGAAACCAAGGATGCCGACAATATCGATATCTCTTCCAATTCCTGCGTGGAAGATCATGAAGGCGTCGTAGCGAGAGAAATCAAGTCCTTGAAAAATCGCAAGAGTATCGACAGTTTTCCACGTGTCGGAGGCAAGATTCGCAAGAGGTTTATTGGTATTATCGTTTGCCGTTGGAGAGTATGCAGACATTTGTTTGTTGAGCTGTACAACTGATGAGAGAATCGTTCCCTCAATTTGGAGTTTTCCGTTCGACACCTTTGAAAAATAATTCTTCACAAACTGAATTTTGCGTGAGAAATATGCTGAATTATGTGGCGGGGGGTCAAGAAGTCCCGATAGCGGAGCTAGTTGGAATTTTCCATTTCCAGAAGTTCGAGAGTCGTTGTCTTCTGCGAATTCGACCAAAGCGACCAATATCCTCAAGGTATCTGGTGCAGTGAAGGTTCGGATGCTTCTAGCAATTCCGGATGATGCTGTGAGCGCGTGGCTAACCCGTAGCAGCTTCTCCTGCGAAAGACCAATGTTGACCAAAAGTAGCAAGACGCAAACAGTATTGCGCACGGAAACTCCGCTGAAGTGATTCACTGCGTTGAAATGTGGGGTTGCAAGAAACTAGTTTCCGCCCAGCCCAATGGATGCCGAAAAACGAAGTGTCTCTCCGAGGGGATGTTGTGCTTCTAACGCGCTAATGTAACTGAAGTCAAACCCATAAATATCGAATCGAAGACCTGCCCCAAAGGTCATGAACTTCCGATTCCCTGCGTTGGGATCTTCGTAGAAGAAACCCCAGCGGAGCGCGAGTAGTTTTGGCGCACCATACCAATATTCGATACCCATCCCCACGTTAAATTGCTTCAGCTGGTCGCTTGTCGTTCCGCCGGTCCATGTGCTGAAAATTCCTTTATAAAATTCGTCGGCCTTTGTACTGTCGCGATGGACAAGTAATCGAGTGAAATCTGTAATAACGGTAATGTTGTTGATTTCGCTTTCAAGCACCTTCGCCGCTAGCCCCAATCGCAGATTCAAAGGAAGTGGATCGGCTTGGGCGCGATCGATATAGGTTAGCTTTGGACCGATATTTGACAAGCTCGCGCCAAAGCTCAAGGCGTTCCCAAAATCAATTGAAGTAAAAGGAATCTGGAACGATTGTGGTTTGTACAGGATGCCGACATCGAACGCAAAACCGGTCGCAGCACCTGCGCCAGGCTCATATGAGCCGGTCGCTGAGCCAGCACCTGCATCCTCTGCAAGAGCACTTCGGATAAGCTTCATGCTAATGCCAAAACCTACATTCTCCGTGATGCGAGTGGCGTAACCGACCGCTATCGCGAATTCGTATGCTTTGTATGAACCGATCGGTTCGGGGCCTGAAGTGGCCGTTCTCGTAATCTCGCCTAGGTTCAAGTAAGTCAAACCAACCGCAATCGTTCCATCCAATTCTTGGACTGGAAGTTTGTAGGCGGCGTGCGCAATCCACAAATCGGAAAAGCCAAATTGCGGAAGCCAGTTTACGTGTGAAAATCCCAGTTCGGATCCTGTCTGAAAAGCATACCCTGCACTATTCCAATGAATCGCCCAGACGTCGTCGGCCATACCAACGCCTGCTTCGCCCATTCCAGCATTTCGCGAGTCTGGCGCGATCAGCACAAATGGAACTGCCGTCGTCGTCACTTGAGCGCGCAGATTGTTTCCTGCCGTCGCAAATACAATGAGGCTCCACACAAGGGCATTCTTTATCATGAGCAACTTCTCCTCTTAAATCATGTCTAGTTAAAAGTAGTCTCTTTTGAAGTAAGATTCAATTTTTCAGCCGTGACCCGAAGCATCGAAACATATCGGTGAATGTCTGAGTGACCGATTGCTAGCTCTCCGATTGACTCTTCATTCGTTTTTTGGGTCGTTACGCGAAATGAGCAACGCATTGCAATAGCATTCTCTTCCCAACGACACTCGACCCCCCAGATGTACCAAGCAATGCTGTGAGCGTAGACACTTCGCTTGTCAACATTAGAGATGCGTTTGTCCTTTTGTCAACGGTTATCCACCTGGTTCTTGCACGGCTCTCGACTGAATTATTTTCAAAGTAAGCAATATCTTCTTGCACCATAACTTCTCGCCTATTCGATTCCAAAGGGACAAGTTCGGGGGGCATCTCCCAGCTTGTTTAAGCCCCTCATCAACATTAATACACTTCCCCGACATCTTGTTTGAAGGGTGTTACCTTTTTTGCCAGTTGGGTCAAAAGACAGCTGGCGATCCGGGCCGAAGCAATGCTCACTGATCTGCCTTGGTTAACCTTCGCTGAATGAAGCCTTTCTCTTATCGACGGACGATTTCGGATCGAATCTAGTTGCTCGCTAGATCACTCCTTCAAAGAACGTTGACTGTCCTCTTCCGAAAGCCTAACCAGGATCGGGCTCTTCAAAAACGAAAAAACCGAATGAGGAACGGCCTCATCCGGTTTGATTATTGCGACCGAATATTGGCTAGGCTGTTCCAAAAAAAACCTGATAAGAGAAAATCAGGAACTAACCTATACCAACAATGCGATAGCTAACTACTCTCCTTGTTTATCTGATTTAAAACTACAGAAAGAGATCTCCATAGTCAAGACATGGTTTCGAGTTTGCGCGATTGTGTGATGTAGCTCGCAACACTCTTGAACTTCAGTTCGACGGCAAGAGTGGATTCCTCCGTTGCGAGTCACGCATTTTTTGGCTAAATTTGAAATTGAAAATTCTTCCGATCAATGTCTCGTCCTTTGAATATCCTTTTTGTTACTAGTGAAGTTGACCCCTTCGCCAAAACCGGCGGTCTTGCCGATGTTTCGAGTGCGCTCCCAAAAGCTATCAAAGATCTTGGGCACGAAATTCGAATCATGATGCCACGGTATCGATTTATCAGCGAACGAAAATTCAAACTTCACGATATCATTCGTTTGCGAGATATCCCGATCCCAATTGGTGGCGAGACCCACGTCGGTCACGTAAAGTCATCTTTCATCAACACCTTCAAGGAAAAAGTTCAGGTCTATTTTCTAGATAATGAAACTTACTTTGGTCGAGATGGAGTATATCAAGCAACTACTACAAAAAGAGATTACAAAGATAACGACGAACGATTCATGTTCTTTTGTCGCGGGGCGCTCGAAACTTTGAAACGCCTCGGATGGCAACCCGATGTGATCCACTGCAATGATTGGCAAACCGGACTCATCCCAGCCTACATCAAGACGATCTTTGCAAACGATTCCTTCTTCAAAAGCCTTCGAACGGTATTCACAATTCACAACATGGCATATCAGGGAGCGTTTCCCGCAGAATCATTCTCAAAGACTGGCCTTCCGAAAGATACATTCAAGCCAGACGGCGTTGAGGCTTACGGTAAATTCAATTTTCTCAAGGCCGGCCTCTTCTATGCCGATACCATCACCACGGTCAGTGAGAAATATGCTCAGGAGATTAGCTCTTCTTCCGAATATGGCGCTGGCCTTAATGGTCTGTTGGCTACGCGTCGAAAGGATTTGAGAGGGATTTTGAATGGAATCGACTATCAGATTTGGAATCCGCTGTTGGATAATCAGATCTACCGCAAGTACGATTCTAAATCCATAGAAGCGAAAGCTGACAACCGAAAAGCTCTTGCGACCCGCTTCGGGTTTGACCTTGCCGACAAGCGTCCGATCATCGGCGCAATTACTCGACTCGTGGACCAGAAAGGATTTGACCTCGTCCTTGAAGTCCTCGAAGAGATCCTAAAGATCGATGTGCAGTTTGTCTTGTTGGGCTCAGGCGAGTCGAATCTAGAAAAGAAGTTCGAGGCAATTCAAAAGAGACACGCAAAACAGATGGGCGTATTCTTTGGGTTCGATAACGAGCTGGCACACATGATCGAGGCCGGAAGCGACATGTTTCTTATGCCTTCGAAATACGAGCCGTGCGGATTGAATCAGATGTACAGCATGCGATATGGAACGGTGCCCGTTGTGCGAGCCACCGGTGGCCTTGATGATACTGTGGAAGATTACAGCGGGCACGGCAAGGGGACTGGTTTCAAATTTGAAAAATACGACTCCAAGGAAATGTTGAAAGCCATCCATCGTGCTGTAAAAGTATTCCACCAACCGGAGGAATGGAAGAAAATAATGCGCAACGGAATGGCAATAGACTTTTCCTGGGAAAATTCTGCTCGCCGGTACGTTAGCCTTTACAAGGACGTGTTGAAACAATAAAACAGCGATGCGATCAGAAGTCGGAGTGTTTCTCGACCGAGACGGCACAATAAATACCGAAGTTGATTTTCTTAGTTCTCCCGATGCTTTAGAGCTCATCCCTCGCGCGGGGGAAGCTATTCACGAACTGAATCGATTGGGTACAAAGGTATTTGTTATTACAAACCAGTCAGGTATTGCTCGTGGTTTCTTTTCAGAAGAAGATCTGGCCAAGGTCCACCTGCGTTTAGAATCGCTACTTGAGCCGCACGCGTCTCGAATCGACAAGATCTATTATTGCCCGCATCACGCCACCCTTGGACGGGCTCCGTACAACATCACCTGTGAATGCCGGAAGCCGAACTCCGGAATGCTGGAATTAGCCCGGCGCGAATTTGGTGTTCACCTTGATAAATCATTTGTCATCGGCGATCGTCGAGTCGACATGGAGGCCGGACGTAAGGCTGGAGCAACAACGATTCTTGTTCGAACCGGATATGGTGAGGTTGAGGAAGAAGAATGTCTCGCCGCCGGCTGTGCAGATTTGGTCGTCGGGAACATTTACGAAGCAGTTCAAGTCATTAAGCACAAGTTGTTTTCATAGAAATCTCCTAAACTGAAGGACATTGCCGCGTGCGCGTTTTTGTTTTCTCTATTGTATTCTTCTCATGCGGATGCCTGAACGAACCCAATGCGGTCGGCATAGACTTGCTGCCGACATCGGATTACCCGCTTGTCAAGAGCGACACCGTCTATGCAAACAGTGATTCGTTGGCTTACGCTTTTATCACTTCTGAAGTTGACTCGCGGATGTTTGTAGGGAATTATCAGAGCTACACCGCATGGTCGTTCGTTGAATTCGGCTTTACAGGGTTCGACTCGTACAAATCGCTGCCGATTCTTGCGGTCAAATTGCGGATGAAAGCGAACTATAGCTTCGGCGGTTCAGCTTCTCCCCTTGGAGTACAACTATTTGCAACAACACAGAACTGGCATTCTGATTCTCTGATGGTTGATTCACTTTTGTCTAATCCCACCGCTTACTATCGAAATCCTGTTATCGGGTCGACAAGTGCTATCGCTTCCGACACATCCTGGTTCGAGGTTCCAATAAGTGACACCGCCATCGTTCGTCGATCAATCATTCAAGAAGCTAATGGTCTTGGAGACGGAGTCCTTCTTCAACCGTTGAGCATCAACGGAATTAAGGGATTTGTGTCCGGGAATGTCCAGTCAGTTGATGAGCGACCAAAAATTGCAGTTACGTTCGATAGTATGGGCGTGCAGGTGACGCGTGAAGTAAGTGCAACCAAATCGCGAAGTCTGACGCACATCTCCTCTGCCAATCTTGTTCAGAATTCGAACCTTCTCTATCTCCAAAATGGAGTTGCGTATCGACAGTATCTCGGATTCGACCTGTCGGGCATCCCTATTGGTTCATCAATTAGTAAGGCAAATCTTGAAATTACACTTGACAGCGCCGCGTCGGCCAGGAACAGCTATGGCAGTGATTCGCTCGTAAGTTATTACCTGAGCAATGATAACTTGCCAGCCTCTACCTCGTTAAAAGTCTCAACGAAAAAAACCTCTTCCGGAAAGCACGTCTACAATGTCGAGGTTGCACGTTACGTGCAGAACTGGCTAATTCCAATCGTGACTCAACGCCGGCTTCTTCTTCTTGGGTTCAGCGAACGGACCACGCTCGACCGCTTCGCTTTTTACGGCAAGTCATGGCCAGATAAGACCCTTCGACCCAGAATCATCATCACTTACACACCTCCACCACAGCACAGGAGCGCAACTCCATGAAGAAGATTCTCCTTGTGCTTCTCGCCTTGGGAGCCCCCTTGTTGTTCGCGGGTGGTCCAATCTATACGCGATATGGGTACGGCGACTTGCTCTTCTATAACGGAAGCCGAAGCTATGCGATGGGCGGCGGTGGGTTTGCCATGCTGGGCGATAATTTCATTAGTCGAATGAACCCAGCGTCGCTTTCGCAAATAATTCGGACGCGCTTTTCAGCTGGACTTGACTTTAGCCGTTACACAACTGAAAGCACCTCTGGAGCCTCCACATTCATGCAGGCCGCCTTCCAAGGGATGGCTTTGGCCGTCCCACTGGACAAGGAGTACGGAATAGTGTTCTCGTTCGACGCGACACCCTATAGTGCGGTGAGCTACACTGTTGGGCGCAGCGACACGACCCTAAATTCAACCCAAGAGTATTTTGGGGGCGGGGGACTCTCCACGCTTAATCTGGGACTCTCCGTTTCAATCTCCCCCACTATTCATTTCGGTGCAAAGTTCCACTATTACTACGGAAGAACAAATCAACTTACAAAGATTGATTTCTCGGGCTCAGATCGGGTGGACTATAGTATTGACCGGTCAGTCTATTACAGCGGGCTCGGGTTAACACTTGGGTCGGTGATTCAAGATATTGGATCCTTCATCCAGATGCCTTCGCTTTCAAAGCTTGATGCGGGAATTATACTTGGACTGCCTGCAACCCTCCAAGCACGCGAAGAGGTCACCTCCTCAGTGGTTTCGGACACGACATTTCTCAGCGACGGAACATCTGGACTTCCGCTGAGTTTCGGCATCGGTTTTCTCTACCGTCCAAATGAACGCACGAATTTAGTCGCCGACCTGTTCACGCAAAAATGGAGCGGGGTCTCGCTTTACTCCTCGCTTCCGAATTTTAAGCCGCAGAACAGCCTTCGAATAAGCGTCGGCGTTGAGTTCCTCCCTGCTCGCGACGCCGTTTCATATTGGCAACGAGTGGTTTACCGCGCCGGAGCCACATACAATAGCACCTATAACAATATCAGCACTCAAACCAATAGTAATGGGGAATACGTCAACGGAGAAACCATTACCGAAGCTCTAGCCACAGCTGGGTTGGGCTTGCCGATTAGTGTAGACGCTCGACTCAATCTCGGACTGCAGGCAGGGGTTCGAGGAACGCTCGCAAACGGGCTACAGCGGGATACAATCGTTCGATTGTCGTTGTCGATTTCTGGTAACGAATTGTGGTTTCTCAGGTTTGACGAGGAATGAATGATTGCCATCGCAAGCGATCACGCCGGGTTCGAGTACAAAGAACAGATCAAGAAGTTGCTTGACGGACGCCAGTTGGCGTATCGCGATTTTGGAACCAATTCAAAAGATTCTACAGACTATCCGGACTTTGCATTAGCCGTTGCAAACGCCGTTTCGAAAGGCGATTGCGAGCAAGGCATTCTCATCTGCGGAACGGGCATCGGGATGTCCATTGTTGCAAACAAACGCAGCGGCATTCGTGCCGCTGCCTGTGAGTCCGCGACTGCGGCTCGATTGGCACGTGAGCATAATGACGCCAACATCCTCACCTTGGGCGAACGACTAACCGGATGGGAAGTAGCAGCGGATATCGTAACCACATTCATCACGACAAAGTATTCCGGCGGTGAGCGACACAACCGCCGCGTGAACAAGATTCATTCACTCACCAACCTCTGATGGTATGAGCGCCCTCCAACAGACCGACCCTGAGATTTACAACGTTCTCAAACAAGAGGTGCATCGACAAAACTCGAAACTTGAGTTGATTGCGTCCGAGAACTTCGTCAGCCTCGCCGTCCTTGAGGCGCTTGGTTCCCATCTTACCAACAAGTATGCAGAGGGCTATCCCGGGAAGCGTTACTATGGAGGATGTGAGTTCGTCGACGTTGCCGAGAACGTAGCGCGCGATCGCGCGAAGAAACTTTTTGGCGCGGAATATGTGAACGTTCAGCCGCACTCCGGTTCTCAAGCCAACATGGCAATCTACTTCACTTTCTTGAAACCGGGCGATACTGTGCTGGGGATGAACTTGTCGCACGGCGGGCATTTGACTCACGGCTCGCCCGTGAATTTTTCCGGTCAATTGTATAGATTCACCTCCTATGGAGTCGAGAAACAGACAGGCTACATAGACTACAATGATGTTGAGGCAGCGGCCAAAAGAGAGAGGCCGAAAATGATTACCGTCGGTGCAAGCGCCTATTCTCGCAATATCGACTACAAACGATTTCGTGAGATAGCGGATTCGGTGGGAGCGTTCTTGTTTGCGGACATCGCACATCCCGCCGGACTGATCGCTGCCAAGCTGTTGAACGACCCCCTTCCCCATTGCCACGTTGTTTCGACAACGACACATAAGACGCTTCGGGGTCCCCGTGGTGGAATGTTTATGATGAGCAAAGATTTCGAAAACCCTTTCGGATTGGTTGCTCCAAAATCGGGCAGGACAAAGATGATGTCTGAGTTGCTGGATTCCATGGTCATCCCCGGCATTCAAGGGGGCCCACTGATGCACGTTATCGCTGCAAAAGCAGTGGGGTTAGGAGAGAACCTTCGTCCGGAATTCAAATCGTACGCCGAGCTAACGATAAGAAATGCACAATCGCTTGCTGCGTCGCTCGTAGAGCGCGGATACAACATCATTTCTGGTGGTACGGACAATCATTTAATGCTGGTTGATTTGAGAAATAAGAATATCACCGGCAAAGATGCACAAGAGGCGCTCGACCAATCCGGCATCACCGTGAACAAGAATGCCGTACCATTCGATGACAAGTCGCCGCTAATCACGAGTGGCGTCCGGATTGGCACCGCTGCAATTACCACGCGAGGAATGAAGGAGCCTCAGATGGAGATTATTGCTGAGCTGATCGATCGGGTGATTCAAAACTCCACTGATGCTGGAATGCGCTCACGTGTCGCATCCGAAGTGGAACACCTCTGCGCACGATTTCCGCTGTATCCAGAACTAAACTGACCGGGCCGCCGGTGGCTTCTCTCTTCGAACGGTTTCTCGCCCGCACCATCTCCGAACGCATTCCCGGCGAAAATGAAATGTCCTTCCTCGACCACCTCGAGGAACTTCGCTGGCAAGTGGTAAAGGCGGCCGCAGCGTATCTCGTTGCAACGCTCGTCTGCTCCTATTTTGCTGAGTTCATCGTGCAAGATCTGTTGATGAAGCCTCTTCGCGACGTTGGACTCAGCGCGCAAGTACTCTCGCCCTACGGTATCGTGCTTCTCTATATGGAGGCGGTGCTCATTTGCGCTCTTATTGTGGGGATGCCTGCGATTCTGTATTTTGTTTGGAAATTTGTCGCGCCTGGATTGCTTCCGAAGGAACGTCGCTATGTTTCTCGCATCGTGTTCTTTACATCCTTCTGCTTCTTTGCCGGCGTTGCATTCGCATATGTAGTTCTCATTCCTACGGCCCTTCGATTCTTTTCTTCATTCGGGACAAGCAATATTCGTTTGAATGTCTCAGTCGACCACTACATTAGCTTCATTCTGACGATGCTCCTTGGTTCTGGACTCGTGTTTGAACTGCCGATGGTTTCGTACTTCCTCACGAAGCTTGGGTTTCTCACGCCGCCGTTCATGCGTCATTATCGTCGTCACGCAATCGTTGTGATCCTCATTATTTCGGCTGTTATCACCCCCACACCGGACATGGTGACGCAGGTGCTGATGGCACTGCCTATGTTTTTGCTCTATGAAGTCAGTATTTGGGTGTGCGTGTTGAGTCTGAAGAAAGTCGAACCGACTTGAGTATCTTCGCAAGTGCGTCCGTTTCGCTGGAACAGATCCGCCGGCCTATCGAGCGGGAGTTAGACCAATTCGACGCGGTCTTCCGGCGGGCACTAAAGTCGAAAATTGGGCTCGTCGATATTGTTACCCGCTACATTATCCGACAAAAAGGGAAACGGGTTCGACCTATGCTCGTACTCCTAAGTGCCAAAGCATGTGGACCTGTTTCCGACCGTTCATTCCGCGGGGCCGGGTTGGTGGAACTGCTTCATACCGCAACGCTTGTTCACGATGACGTTGTAGACGATGCGGATACACGTCGTGGATTTGCTTCAATAAACGCCGTGTGGAAAAACAAAGTTGCGGTATTGCTCGGCGACTATTTGCTATCTCGAGGATTACTGCTAGCGCTTGAGCAACACGATGTAGATTTCTTGAATTTGACCTCAATCGCGGTAAAGCGCATGAGCGAAGGAGAGTTGCTGCAAATTCAAAAAACTAGACAGCTGGATCTTACGGAAGAGACTTACCTGCAGATTATTGGCGACAAGACTGCCTCCCTTTTCGCAACGTGCACTGAAATTGGCGCAGCAAGCGCTACCGATTCAGCCTCCCTCCACCAGGCATTGCGGTCGTACGGCGAGAACCTTGGGCTCGCATTTCAAATCCGAGACGATCTTCTCGACTATCTCGGGAAGAAGAGCATCATCGGCAAGCCAACGGGAATCGACATCAAGGAAAAAAAACTCACGCTTCCTCTCATTCACGCATTGCGAAACGGTTCTCGAAAAGATGCGCGACAAGCGTTGCGAACCATCAAGGATGGTGCGAAGGAGAAGCAGATCGAATGGGTCATGAAATTCGTAAAGGAGGAAGGCGGAATTGAGTATGCCTCGGAGAGGGCGTTAACCTTTGCAGCACTTGCGCGAACAAATATCGAATTGCTTCCTCCTTCATCGTCGAAAGAATCGCTTCTCGGCTTCATTCGATTTGTCACTGAGCGCGAGAAGTAACTTCTTCTTTTGATTCCTCAACAGAGTCTCCCCTGTTCCGCTGAACTCAACCTCCATCAGGTTCAATCCACGCAATCTTGAGCTCGGGAAGAAAAATCTTCAGGTCGATATAAGGTGCTGCCTCACCTATCGTTTTGATTTCCGACGAATGCCTTTAGTTCCGACCGTCGAAAGTTGAGCTTTGAGCTTTGACAGCTCCTGATCTGCCGACCGAAGCCGTTGCGCCACAATTTCAGCGAGTTTGAGCACAATCTTGAGCCCGAGCTGGCTGTTACGTTCGATCAGCTGAAAAAGATCGGGTCGAAAAAATCCGATAAGCGAACTGTCGGTTTTGCAGTTCGCGTTTGCGGAACGGGGCGATTCGTCGAGTAAGGCAAGTTCGCCGAAAAAATCTCCTTCCGTCAATAAGACGAGTTCTCCGTTTTCACCTTCATTATTCGCCAGCGAGATGCTGACTTCACCTTCTTGAACAATGTACATTCCCAACCCCGGGTCGCCTTGAACGAATACCGTTTCCCCGGCACGATATGATCGTTTGTGAATAATTGCGGCAACCTCCTTCAATTCCCTAGGTGCCAACCCACTGAATGCAGGGACACGGCTCAGCAACTGTTCAGTCGAACCTTCGCGGATTCTCCGCCCAGAAAATATGTTCTTCCAAAGCGCGTTGCCGGTGACGATTTTCTTCAGTGCCATCAGCGATTAGAGAAAGTTGAGCCAGCCGTGTTCGTCGTTCCCCTCACGGACGATACCAAAGAACATCTTTTGCAACTCCATTGTGATCGGACCCGGTTTACCTTCGCCGACTTGGATTCGGTCGACCGATCGGATTGGAGTAATTTCGGCGGCGGTGCCTGTGAAGAATGCTTCGTCTGCTGCATACAACATCTCCCGCGGGATTTGCATTTCCACAACCGAATATCCTCGCTCCTTTGCGAGTGTAATGACGCTCGACCGGGTAACTCCGGGAAGCAAAGCCGAAGAAAGCGGCGGCGTGAAGATAGTATTCTCTCGAACCAAAAAAATGTTCTCGCCGCTTCCTTCGCTGACGTGCCCGAAGGTGTCCAAGGCAATTCCCTCAACATAACCGCCGGCGATCGCCTCCAGTTTTACCAACTGCGAGTTCAGATAGTTGCCACCCGATTTAGCCATCGTGGGCATGGTGTTGGGCGCGGGACGATTCCACGAGGAGACCGCGACATCGATTCCCTTCTCAAGAGCATCACTTCCGAGATAAGTACCCCATTCCCAAACGGCAATCGCGACATCGACAGGAGTCCCGTGTGGGTTGACACCAACATCGCCGTAGCCTCGGTAGACGATGGGCCGAATATAACAGGCTTGCATTTTGTTGGCGCGGATGGTTTCCTTGATGCCCTCTTCGAGTTGCGTTTTGGTGAAAGGAATCTCAGCGCGATAGATTTTTGTTGAATCATACAAACGACGCAAATGAGGACCGAGCCGAAATATGGCCGACCCCTTCTTTGTGTTGTAACATCGGATACCTTCGAACCAACTCGACCCATAATGCACTACGTGCGACAGTACATGAATCTTGGCCTCATCCCAATTGATGAGTTTCCCATTCATCCATATTTTTTCTACAGGTTTTACTGGCATGATGATCTCTCTCTTTCTTGTGAAGTTAGATGGATATTTGAAATATGCGATACCGACGGTCAATCACCCCGTGCATCGCCTCGGCGGCGCGATTCATCATCACGTTATCCTCTAATACCCAACTGGCTTCGCCGTAACGGTACCCCAGCTTCTGCGCAGTCGCCGCTAACTCGTAAAACAAAACTCCCGCCGCACCCGTACTGAGATATTCCGGAAGAACTCCCAGAACGATGATCCGAACCTTGTCGATCTGCTTCTTCTTTGTGAAAAGATGCCATAATCCCGGCAAAAGCATTCCACTCTTGTTATATTTCAACGCCACATTGATATCTGGCAGTGCAAGACCGAATCCGATGGTTTTGCCACCCTTCACAGCAAAGATGATCAGCTCGGGAACAACCACTGGTTTCAAATCTGCAGCGAGCGCGTCGATTTCCGGGTCGGTCATCGGCACGGCTCCCCAATTCTTGGCCCACGCTTTATTGTAAATTTCCTTGATGCGTGCGACTTCAGCATCAAAGTGTTTCATGTCGAGTGAATGCAGTTCGATGCTCTGTCGTTGGCGAACGATGCTGTTCGCACGGTTGAATTTTTCCGAGTAGACCGTCTCCTGGCTGAGAAGATAAGCGTAGAGATCTTTCTCTTTTTTCAACCCATACCGAGTGAACAACTCGACATAGTATGCGGGATTGTATGTCATCAGCACAGTCGCGGGCTTATCGAAGCCCTCGACGAGCAGGCCGTACTCATCGTTGACCGACGGGCTCGCCGGGCCGCGCATCGCTTCCATCCCCTGAGACTTCAAGAATGATTTTGCGCGGTCGAACAGTGCATTTGCTACTTCCTGGTCATTTACGCACTCAAAAAATCCAAAGAAGCCAACCTTATCATGATGTTCCTTGTTGTGATTATGGTTGACGATGGCGGCAATGCGCCCTACCACCTGGCCGCCGCGCTCGGCCAAAAAGAACTCTGAGGTAGCGTGAGAATAGAACGGATTCTTCTTCCTGTCCATCAACTTTTGCCGATCCATAATTAGTGGAGGAACCCAAGCAGCGTCTTCTTTGTAGATCTTCCAAAGAAACTTGATGAACGCAATGGTGTCTTGTTTGGCCTGGATGGGACGGACGACGAGGTTCTTCATAGGCTTGAAAAACGAAAGCCGCTAGAGCATTCCAGCGGCTGATGAGTTACAGGGTGAAACCATCGGTGGATTAGTTAATAACGCCAAGCTTCTTGCCAACCCTCGAGAATATCTCCAAAATCTTGTCGAGGTGTTCATCTTCGTGCGTTGCCATATAGCTTGTCCGCAGCATTTCCATTCCTGGCGGAACCCCTGGCCGAATGAACGCATTCACGAACACGCCAGCATCGAACAAATCTTTGGTGAAGACGAGAGTCTTCATCGTATCGCCAATGATGACGGGAACGATCCCCGTTTCCGGATCGCCGATTACGTGGAACCCGAGGCTTTTCAATCCCTGACGAACCTTATTGGCATTGTAATGAAGCCGTCCAATCCGCTCCGGTTCTTTCTCGAGGATATTTAATGCTGCTAACGCTGAAGCCACGGAGGCAGGGGTTGGGCTTGCGCTAAAAATAAGGGCTGGCGCAAAGTGTTTCAGATAATTGATCACGGATCGCGTACCAACAACAAAACCGCCAAGAGAAGCAAACGTCTTGCTAAACGTCCCCATGGTCAAATCAACCTCTTTTTCCAGACCGAACTTGCTCGCCGTACCACGCCCGCCCTTACCGATAACTCCTGTTGCGTGGGCATCATCGACCATGACTCGGGCGTTATATTTTTTAGCAACGGCAACGAGCTTTGGAAGGTCTACGATCTCACCGGAAGTACTGAAAACACCATCTGTAACGATTAACTTCGGTGATTCCATTGGCAGCCGAGAGATAACGACTTCAAGGTGTTTCATGTCGGAGTGTTTGTAGCGAACCACCCCCTGTTTATCATCGCCAACGTACGATGCCGCTCCCTGCGCCATCAAATTTGCCATTTGAATACAGGCGTGGTTATCTTTGTCGGAGACGACATATTCTCCCCTCTGCACGAGCGTGGGGATAATTGCCTGGGCGGTCTGGTAGCCGGTGCTTATCAACAAGCAATCTTCAGTGCCCAGAAACTTCGCAAGTCGCGCTTCTAACTCCACGTGCAAATCGATCGTGCCGGTCAGGTAGCGAGACCCTGAGCACCCCGTGCCGTACTTCCTTATCGCGTTCTCGGCAGCCTCTTTTACCTTTGGGTGTGCGGTCAGCCCCAGATAGTTGTTTGAGCCGGCCATGATGATCGGTCGTCCCTCCATCATCACCACGGGTCCTTCGTTGGCTTGAATCGGGCGAAAGTAGGGATACAACCCTGTGGCTTTGGTCTCATCGGCGCGCGTGAATTCTGCACATTTGGCAAAAAGATCCAATCGCTGCTCCTTAAGTGTGCGCACGAAGAATTTTTGGAAGGCGTGCGGGATTTGAGGCCTTTTTCTATAAATTAGCGTTGAGAATATACTCCAATAAGCCTCTAAAGTCAACGAAACTGAATGGTCACAGAAACACACAAGCTCGCACTCGTTACGGGAGGATCAGGGTTCATCGGCAGTCATGTTGTAGAGGAACTCCTTGCTCGAGAACTTCGAGTGCGATGTATCGCTCGCAACAATCTCCGATGGCTCTCAGGCCTTCCCGTCGAAATCGTCCACGCCAATTTTGAAAACCGTCGAGAGATTGACGATTCTATGCGTGGGGTTGATTTTGTGTTCCACATCGCCGGAACGACAAAGGCGAAGACTCGCGAGGCTTACCGGAAAGGAAACATTGAATCGACGCGCGTTCTACTCGAAGCTGCGGCACAGGAAGGAAGCGTTCAGAAATTTTGTTTCATCAGCAGCCTGGCGGCAGTTGGACCAAGTACTGAGGGAGTTCCTGCAACTGAATCAACGGTTTGTCATCCAATCACCGCCTACGGCAGATCGAAGCGTGAGGCGGAGTTACTGTGTGAGTCGTTTGCCACCCGGGTTCCAATAACCATCGTACGGCCTCCAGCTGTCTATGGACCGCGCGATCGGGATGTTTTTGAGCTTTTTCGATGGGTGGGCTACGGATTAAAACCGATTATTGGCAAAGAAGAAAAACGATTCAGTAGCACCTTTGCCCCAGACTTAGCAAAAGGAATTGTGGAAGCGACGCTTTCCAAAAAAACAATCGGAGGAACTTATTTCATCGCGGACCCAATAGTGCATTCGTTAAGCGAGCAGGTAGAGATGATTTCCCAACTCGTTCACCGGAAGCCAATCTCGATTCACTTCCCCACGCCGTTATTGTACGCGGTCGCAGGAATTGTCGAAGCGATTTCTTTCTTCGGGCCACGGCCGGCCGTGTTAAGCGTGGATAAAGCACGGGATTTGTTGCAGGCACATTGGGAGTGTTCCCCAGAAAAGATCAGGAGAGACATCGGCTTTGTTTGCTCCACACCGCTCCGCGATGGACTTGCGAAGACCTACGTGTGGTATCGAGAACAGGGTTGGCTCTAACGCTTTAGCGCAAAAAAGAAGTCAGCCAATAACATCCCCACGCCACTGTTGCCGAAAGAGGAATCGTCAAGACCCACGCTGTGACGATCTTCGTGGCAACGCCCCATCTGACGGCAGACAATCGCTTCGTGGCACCTACTCCCATGATCGCCCCGGTAATGGTGTGCGTTGTACTAACGGCAATGCCGCTGAAGGCTGTAATCAACAGGGTAAACGCGCCAGCTGTCTCTGCGCAGAATCCACCAGCGGGTTTCAGCTTAGTCACCTTTTGTCCCATCGTCTTCACGATTCTCCAGCCACCGAACATCGTACCAAACGCAATTGCGATATGGCACAAGATGATCACCCACCACGGCACTTCAAACGATTTCAAAAAACCCGACGTCACGAGCAGACCGGTAATCACCCCCATGGTTTTCTGTGCGTCGTTCGTTCCGTGCCCTAGACTGTAGGCCGCCGCGGAAAGGAGTTGAAGCTTGCGGAATATTCTATTCACTTTCGTAGAAGATCGGTCGTGAAAAATCCACATCAATAGCAGCATGAGGACAAAGCCAATGCTCATTCCCATCAGCGGCGCAACGAGCATGAAGATCAGTGTTTTCGTCCAGCCCTCAAGCAGAATCACGCCCAACCCTCCTTTAGCAATGGCGGCACCGGCATAGCCACCCATGAGCGCATGTGAAGAGCTCGTGGGAATTCCAAAGTACCAGGTTATGAGGTTCCAAACGATCGCTCCAAGCAAGCCAGCCATGATCACGTACTCGTTGACCGCAACGAGATCGATCAATCCCTTGCCGACAGTTTTGGCGATATGCACGTCGAACATAAACGCTGCCACAAGGTTGAAGAATGCGGCCCACATGACCGCCTTCCGCGGCGTCAGCACCCGCGTCGAAACAATCGTTGCGATGGAATTCGCAGCATCGTGAAATCCATTTAGAAAATCGAATACAAGCGCGAGAAGAATGATGAAAATTACCAACATGAGCATGGGAGGGTAGTCGTCTAGGAATGTTTGATGTAGATGCCTTCGAGCACATTTGCAACGTCTTCACACATATCCGTTGCCGTTTCCAACCCCTGGTAGATTTCCTTCAACTTGATTACCTGAATCGCATTTTTCTCTTTTTCGAATAAGTCGGCAATCGCTCGTTCGAAGATCTTGTCGGCCTCGTTCTCATACTCGTTGACTGTTTTGAATACTTTCTGAAACTGATCGCCTTGCTCGAAATCGCGTAGCAATCGAACGGCCTTTTGCACCTCGTCAATCGAAAGATGGAGAATATCTGTCAATCGGATCATGCTCTCTGGAAACTTTGTGAGCTTGTAAAGAGAAACCCTTCCCGCACTCCCATCGATATGGTCCATAATGTCGTCGAGCCGGGAGGTGAGCATATGAATATCTTCGCGGTCGAATGGCGTGACAAACGTGGAGTTCAGTTCGGAGAATATCCGATGTGTCACCGAGTCGCCTTGGTGCTCGAGAACCGATATCTGAGTAACAATTTTGTCGCGCTCAGTCGCAGTTTTGGTGAGAAATAACTTCTTCAACAAGTTGCCAGCTTCAACGATGTTCTGTGCGGACTCATCAAACAAATCGTAGAAGTGATGGTCCGATGGGAGTAGCGCCTTTACGATTTTGTCAAACATGTTCTCTGCCTTTCAGATTTCGTGGTTGCAAAGCGTTAAGCCTTAGCGATTCGTTCTTTCATACTCCGGTGCTCATCCCAAAGTTCTTTAGGCAATCGCTTGCCAAATGGGAGGAAGAATTCTTCAATATTGTCCGCCCCCTTCTTCCAACCCTCCTTGTCGAACGAAAGGAGTTCCTGCAACGCTCCGGAGGCAAGTTTGAGGCCGTGAACATCAATCGACTTTTCGGTAGGGATGAATCCTATGGGAGTTTCCGTGGCTTCTCCCTTTCCATTTACCCGATCAAGAATCCATTTCAACACACGGATGTTTTCCCCATATCCCGGCCACAGGAATTTTCCCTCTTTGTCTTTTCGAAACCAATTTACTCGAAACACTTTCGGCTGTTTTCGAATCCTCTTTCCCATATCTAACCAATGGCCAAAGTAATCTGCCATGTTATATCCGCAGAATGGAAGCATCGCCATCGGATCGCGTCGCACAACTCCCACAGCGCCTGTGGCGGCAGCGGTTGTCTCCGCCCCCATGCCCGCACCCATGAACGTGCCATGCTGCCAATTGAACGCCTGGAAGACGAGCGGCACTACGGCTGAGCGACGGCTCCCGAAAATAATCGCGGAGATTGGAACACCCATCGGGTCTTCCCAATGCTTTGAAATGCTCGGACATTGGCTGGCCGGAGCGGTGAATCGTGAATTTGCGTGGGCAGCCTTCTCTCCTCCCGGCTTCCAATCACGCCCTTGCCAGTCTTTCATCCCTTCAGGCGCGGGCGTGCCGATTCCTTCCCACCACGGTTCATTATTCGGTGTCAGCGCTACGTTGGTGTAGATCGTATTGCGATTAATCGTTTGCATCGCAATCGGGTTCGTTGCGTAGCCTGTTCCGGGCGCTACACCAAAAAATCCTGCCTCGGGATTGATTGCGCGTAACTGGCCTTCGGCATCAATATACATCCACGCAATGTCATCGCCCACTGTCCAGACTTTGTATCCCTCCTCCGAAAGCGATGAAACCATCATTGCCAAATTAGTTTTCCCCGATGCGCTGGGGAATGCTGCTGCCATGTACGTGGTCTTTCCGCCTGGCTCCTCAATACCGATGACAAGCATGTGTTCAGCCATCCAGCCTTGTTTCCGAGCCATAAAACTCGCTAGTCGGAGAGCAAAACATTTTTTCCCGAGCAGAGCATTTCCGCCGTAGCCGGAACCGAAACTCATCACATAATTCTCTTCCGGAAAATGCATGATGAACCGGCGCTCCGGGTTTACGTCCCCGATGGAATGCAGACCTGGAACAAACTCCTTGCTTCGTTCTAAATGTTCGAGCGCGACTTTGCCAACACGGGTCATAATATGCATGTTGGCCGCTACGTAGGCACTGTCGGTAATCTCCACTCCGACCTTACTGTATGGCGATCCCGCAGGACCCATCAAGTACGGAATAACGTACATCGTGCGCCCCTTCATGCTTCCGGCAAACAATGTTTTCATCCTTTCTTTTGCTTCGCCCGGCGCCATCCAGTTGTTATTTGGTCCCACATCTTCTTTGTTCGGCGTGCATATGTACGTGAGCTGTTCCGTACGCGCAACATCGTTTGGGTTGCTCCGATGCAAATAACAGTTCGGATACGTATTTGGATTTAGCGGAATCAACGTTTTGTCGGTCAACATGGTTTGGATGAGCAAGTCGTACTCCGCCTTGCTTCCATCGCACCAATGGACTTTGTCCGGTTTTGTTAGCGACGAAGATTCGTCAACCCATCTCTGTAAGTCGAGGTTCATTGTTCATACCTTTCATGTTCTAACTTGATGATGTTATGACCGCGGTTGCCACTTTCGAACCGCCTCTATTTCTATCCTCAACTCGTCGCCCAGTAATGAACTCGGAACGGGGTCGGGATAGAATTTCTGACAACAGGCATACGCCTCCAAACTGGATGCATTCCAATACGAAGGACACGACGCACAGTGAATGTTTTCGCCCTCGAGATAGAAATCCGTTGAGCGGCAATTCTCGCTCGAACTGACGGCGGTAACCACACGACCACTCGAAGTTATGTACGCGAGCAGGGGAACAGAGAGTTTTTTCTCTGGATCGTAGAATCGAACGATGCGATTTTTGACAACGTCGGTGAGCGAAACAATGATGAATGGTCCCTGGACTGTGGCGTTAATGACCGTGCTGGGGATCTTTTCGTTTGAAGGAGTAATCGACGCAGAAATTGTGGGCTGTTTATCGATGATGGGATGAAATTGGCGGAACGCTTCCCGATAGAAAGTGAGTGCGCCAACGATAAGAACAGCAACGACCAGCACTTGCGTTATCCATCGGTACTTTGATGGTCGCCGATTCTGACCTGCGGACGGGATGGTTGATGCAAATTCCAAGTTCGACCCGCAGACAGAACAAAACTTCGATCCATCGACTGCCAACGTACCACACGTTAAACACGTCCTTGCCGTCATACGTTCACTACTCCCCATTCGAATTGAGTGAAATCAGAAACTGTTTCGCCGATGCATTGTTCTATTGCGTTCACGCCCTCGAGCAAGCTCTCGATGGATTTCCGAACGACCGATACGTGGCCCATTTTTCTGTTCGGTTCGATGCGCATTTTGCCATACAGGTGAAGGCGAGTTCCGTCGATTCTACAGAGAGCAGCTTGATCGAGTCGTTCGACGTGCTTCCCCAGAAGGTTGACTATCGCAGTCGGCTGAAGAACCTCCGGCGCCCTCATCGGAAGTCCTGTGATGGTCCTGACCAAGGCTTCAAATTGCGACATCGAGCAGCCGTCGAGAGACCAATGGCCAGAATTATGAGGCCTCGGAGCGAGTTCATTCACAAGAAGCTCACCTCCCGTCGTAAGAAAGAGCTCAACGCACAGAAGCCCGACCACGCCAAGGCGTTCACAAACCGATTTCCCGATTTCGTGAGCGCGACGAAGTAAATCGTCGGCCACAGGGGCTGGAGCAATTGATGTATGCAGAATATTATTCCGATGAGCATTCAGCGCTATCGGAAATACCCAGCTTCTGCCATTCTGCTCGCGAGCAACGATGACAGAGAGTTCCGCCTCAAGCTCCAGAAACTTCTCTACCACAGTTTCCGAAGGAACGAAGGACTCAACAAATCGCCGTAGTTCAGATTCGGAACGAAGAATCGACTGCCCCTTGCCATCGTAGCCGGTTAGCGTTGTTTTCACGACCACAGGAAGGCCAACCTCTTGGGCAATCGAACGGAGACTTTGGCCATCGTGTGCAATTCCGAAATCTGCCGTAGGGAATCCGTGTCGCTGAAGCCATGCCTTTTCAGTTTGACGATTTTGCGCTGTTCGTAGGACGCTACTCTTTGGAAAAACATTTTTTTTGTCCGCGATCAGCTCAACGGCACCTGCATCGATATGCTCAAACTCGTACGTGATCACATCGCAACTTCGTGCAAGTTGTTCAGCCGCCTTGACGTCGTCAAATCGCGAGGCGATAATCTCATCGGCAACGCGCGAGGCTGAACAGTTAATGTCGGGGTCTAATACAACTGAACGGAATCCCATACGATGCGCTTCGCGCGCGGTCATCATCCCCAGCTGCCCGCCGCCGATAATGCCGATTGTTCCCCATGGTCTTCCCACGCTCAGACCTTTGCCTTCAGAACTTCAGAATGAAGTTCTTCGGAGTAGGATTTTAACTGGTCGGAGACCCTCGGCATTTGCGTGGCGAGAATTCGGAGGGCGAGCAATGCGGCGTTCGCGGCCCCGTCGATTGCGACGGCGGCAACAGGAATTCCTTTGGGCATTTGCACGATGGAAAGTAGCGAGTCCAGTCCGTGCAAGGATTTCGATTTGACGGGAACGCCGATCACCGGCAGAATTGTCTTCGAAGCAACCATCCCTGGCAAATGAGCCGCGCCCCCTGCGCCTGCAATGATCACCTTGATTCCTCGCCGCTCGGCCTGCGCCGCGTAGGAAAACATGTAGTCAGGGGTGCGGTGGGCGGAGACGACTTTGAATTCAAAAGGCACGCCGAATTTTTCCAACATTTCTTTTGCTGCATTCATCACGTTCGCATCCGATTTGCTACCCATGATTATTCCCACGAGCGGTCTTTGTTCGCCTGTTCGAAGTGCAAACTTTATCTTCTTAGAAAACTGTTGGGCGCGGTAGGGCATGTGGCGGTCGAGCTATTATTCTACGCGAATCAAGAATGCTGCAAGGGTTTTCTTGGGTCTGGAATGATGAGCAGCTTGAAAATTTTATCGATTTGCAACACACAAATATAAGGGAAAATCATCTACAGAATACCAGCATTTTCTTCTAGACCGCAGAAGCTTTTCGCAACCGGTCCATGATCGCAACACCGATCCCCTCCTCTTCGAATTCCTCGACAAAAACATAGCGTATTCCCCTTGCATCAATCAAGCGAAAAACTTTGAACAAATCACGCGCAAACTCCTCGGGCTCACTTACGTGCAGAACAAACTGCGCTCGCCCAACTGTTGTCGCAATTTGGGATGATGAAATAATTGCCGCAAACGATTCACCTGATTTGAGCCCGTCGATTTCAAGCAGCAGCTGGTCGAGGTTGCCGCGTTGAAAAAGCACAACCTTCGCGTGGGGGGCGTAGTGGCGGTACCGCGTCCCGGGCGAGCGCCTCAGCAATTCCACATCGGCCGGAGAACCCACAACGCCGATGAGTGATTCGATTGCTTCACGCGTCAATCCACCGTGACGCAAGATTGTTGGCGGTTGACTGGTGACATCAATAACGGTCGATTCGACTCCAATTCTTGTTTGTCCGGCATCCAGAACCAACTCGACCCTGCCATCCAAATCGTCCAGAACGTGCTGCGCCGTTGTTGGACTTGGCCTGCCTGAGAGATTCGCACTCGGTGCAACTACTCCGCCGCCGAACGCATTGAGAATGCCAAGAGCGACCGGATGGTTTGGGATGCGAATCGCTACGCTCGGAAGGTTTGCACGCACGATCATTGGAACCTGTACTGATGAGCGTAGCACCAAAGTCATCGGTCCTGGCCAAAAGTTTTCAGCAAGCTTCAGTCCGATCGGCGGAATTGAACGAGCAAATAACCTGACCGTTTCATGGTTCGCCACATGCACAATAAGAGGGTTGTCGCTGGGCCTGCCTTTGGATAAAAAAATCTTCTCAACTGCCGCAGGATTCATCGCATCTGCGCCGAGTCCGTAAACCGTTTCCGTCGGAAAGGCTACAAGCCCGCCGCGCTGCAAAACCTCTGCGGCTTCAGAAAGGATGGTAGGGTCGGGGTTGGTTGGAGAAACCTGAACGAGTCGTGTCTTCACAGCGAACACAGATTAGGACATCTGAAGAATGGTTTCACGCAGAGCCGCAAAGGCGTGGAGTTTTTCATGTACTGTGCTCTGCGACTTGGCGTCATTCTGCGAGGTGTGGTTCTTGGAGCTTTCAGAAGCCAGATTACAAATGCTTGAATCGTTCGAACGACTCTTTGCAATTGTTGCAGAAAAATATCTGTCTGCAGAGCGCACTGCCGAATGGACTATCGAGGCGCGTGTCTGTGGAGGCACAGCGCGGACAGGCCACATTGAGTGTCACTTGGACACCCTTCGAAGGGGGAGCAATACCGAATGATCTGAGTTTTTCTCGCGCCCCGTCGCTCAACAAATCTGTAGACCAAGATTTCGTCAGGTTCTTTGTCACCACTACGTCAGAAAAGCCGAGGAGCCGAAGACGGTCGGCGATCTCCGTTTGAATCATGTCCATCGCGGGGCATCCGCTGAATGTCGGCGTGATTTCCACTTGAACACTTTCGCCGTTTACCACTACCTTAGTTACGATATTCATATCGACGACAGATAGAACCGGAATCTCCGGATCCTTGACATCTTGTAGCACCTGCCATACGGCGCGTTCACTGAGGACGAGTATGTCGTTTACCACTTTGACTCCGGGGCAATTTGATAGACCGATTGCATATCAGCCACCAGCGATTGCAGATGCGGTGTGTGCTGCTTACTTCTTCCACCATACTCCGGAGCGCAGACTGCAATAAATTTCCCGTTCGACTTTTTTGTCGGAAGTAAAAGCGTCGCCGATTCAAGGATTGGTACGACGTACCCGAGCCATTCCTCCTGAAGCTCCGAGCTCGGTTTCATCCCGCTTCCTTTCACCAAATCGCCTTCGTGCACAAGCGGTTCAAACAATCCGAGCGATTGAGGAAACGCTGCATCGACCGCTTCTTGCATCCGGCGATGACTTTCTTCGGTGGCGCCGCCTAGTCGTTCCACCAAACCTTGCGAGTGCAAGAGGTGATAGTGTTCTTCGCGCAGAATTTTCTTTGCAGCTTCTTTGATCGGCTGGAAAGAAGACTGCTTCAACGATTGCAGCCGAATCCTCTCGGCCGCATCGAACAGAAACTGACGCACCACAGTGTAGGCGTAATCGTGTTTTGGATACTGCACAAAGTGAGAACACGTAAAGTCATTCCACTTCCGTTCGAACCCCATCCAGTCGGGGCTTTTGCCACCGATGCTCTCGTTGATGGACAGCCAGACGAGGGCGTGGCCGATTTCATCCTGCGCAAGGTTCGAGAAGGCGATGTCTTCTTCAAGAATCGGCGAATGCCCTGTCCATTCTGAATCGCGATGGCCGAGGATGAGTTCGTCATCGGCAAGCGCAACGAGCAGCTCGCTAAGAGCTTCAGAAGAACTGTTGAGGTGAGCTGAGGAATTCATTTGTGGAGTTTATCCGGTGCTTCAAACGCTTTGGGATCGCGGTAGCTTTTGTCGGTCGTTCGCGCAAAAAAATCTCCATCTTGATAGTCGGTCATTGTTACATCCTTCGAACGAACAACCCATATGCTCACGCAATTCAGACGCCGTGCAAACTGATCGCGCGCCATGTGCAAAGCCATTTGCGGATCGGGAGCGTGCACTGCGCCAACATGCTCGTGAGGCTCGCCTCGTTTACTTTGATGGAACACTTCATATGTCTCCCACTGTGTATCCATTATGCAGCCTGCGACTTGCTCGCGTGTGCAGCAAGGGCTTCGCGCACCCACTGACCATCTGCGTGAGCTTTTCGTCGCACGTCGAGCCGTTCTTTGTTGCACGGTCCATCGCCGTTGACGACACGCCGGAGTTCTTCCCAATCCGGTTGCGTGTAACGATAATGACCCGTTGACCTATCAAGCTGGCAAACTTTATCGGGGATCTCCATACCGAGCGCACGAATTTGGGGGACGATAAGGTCGACGAATTCTTGCCGCACCTGCTCATTCGTTTTCGTTTTGATTTTCCAACGCATTGAGAGATTCGTGTGCGTAGAAAGCGTGTCGGGCGGACCAGACATCATCAATGTCGGATACCACCAACGGTTGATCGAATCCTGCACCATTGCCCGTTGCGCAGGAGTGCCTTTCACAAGGGCTACAACTGAGTCGTATCCCTGTTTGATGTGAAACGATTCCTCATAGCAAATGCGCTTCATGGCTCTGCCGTATGGACCGTATGAAGTCTGTGCTAGCATCGTTTGATTGATCACAGCGGCCGTATCAACCAGCCAGCCTATGACCCCAACATCCGCCCACGTGGGCGTGGGATAGTTAAAGACGTTTGCATATTTCGCCTTGCCCGCGAGCAGTTCCTCCAGCATCAGTTCTCGCGATTTGCCCAATGTTTCCGCCGCGCGATACAAGAGCTGACCGTGCCCCGCCTCGTCCTGTACTTTTGCGATGAGCGTCAGCTTGCGCCGAAACCCAGGCGCAAAGGGGATCCACTTCCCCTCCGGCAATTGCCCGACGATTTCGCTATGCGCGTGCTGGCCAATCATCCGGATGAGAGTTTTGCGATAGTCCTCCGGCATCCAATCCCCAGGCTCGATTTTCTCTCCGCGCTCGATGCGGGCTTCGAATGCGCCCAGAAGTGCTTCTTGGTCTTTTTCGTTCATTGGTTCCAATGGAATGGTTTGAAATGTTGAATGAATATACAAGATTTTCGACAGAGAAAGAAAAAGGCTGAGAGTTCGTCTCAGCCTTTTCAAATCACAACTCCAGCGTTATTCTATCCAGGAGAAGATCTACGCCTGGCGGCGATCCGAGTGTTCGAGGGGGATCGTTTTCGGGTAACGGGTTTGCGTGAGCGTGCTCTTCGTTTCTTTTCAGTTACAGTGGCAACAGCTGGTGCAGAGGGAGTAACTTCTTTCTTCTCCCCTTGCTCGTCGGGAATGGTGGGAACGAAGACCTCAGACTCAGCAATTTTTATTTCCGCCTCAACACCCAATACAATTTGCGCCAATGCCAAAACGCTTCCTTGGTTCCAAATCCGCATCCATAATCGCAGTCCGATAAACACTTGCTGAACCACCACCATTACTGCTATGGTTCCAAGACCTGTCATCCCAATTCTTTCATCAAGAATCAAATAGGCGAGGATCAAAGAAACAATCGCTACGAGCGTCACCAATTGAATCATCCAGGCCGAAAAGAAATTTCGGAAGATTGTTGTCATTCCTCGCCAATAGGCCCGGATTATTTTTCGTTCATCGTTTGCAACCACAAGCACACGTGCATAATCCGCAACCATCATCGATAAGAGGAGGGGAAGTGCCAAGAGGAGAGTTCCACCACCGATGGTTAATGCGATGGACTTTTCCGACTCTGCGGTCGCGTCGAGGCCAACAAAGAGAATTCCTAATACCGCAGTGGATACGAATAGGATTCCACCCGTAACAATCCCTGAAATAATGAGCAGGCGAACCATGCGCCAAAAGTAGGACGCGGATAATTCCAAAAAGCGAGTGAAGGAAATCCGCAGCTCAGAATTGAGCGCCGAGATAATCCCTCCGCCAAAAAAAGTGCTCAAAGCAAGAGCCGCCGCAACGCCCCAACCGAACTGCGCAAACACTGCTTTTACCCCCTCGCCGTGAAGCCGGAGAAAGTCTGCGTAGGTCGTGTAGTCGAAGTCCTTCAGCAGCCTGTCGAATGCCATCGAGTTGCCGATGCCGAGCAGCAGCGCCTGTGAAAATGCGCTTGCGATAAGTCCGGCAATGAACAGCTGCAACAGATAGACCCAAGCAACAATCCGAAGCGAGTGTATTGATGCAGTGAATCCTTTTCCGAGAGCGCGTAATCCGTTCATGACATTCTCCGATTAAAACGCAGATGCGGTTGCCAACACATTTTGAACCCAGAACAAAAACTTCAGCGTGTATTTCCAAACAGGAGTTCGGTCTGCGTCGAACGAGCGCGAATTGTTCAGTCTGTTCACGTCCATAACGATTTTGAATTCGGGGTCGACTTTTGCCCAGACGGCTTTTGAGTTCTTGGTGAACTTCAGAATCTTGTATCGATCTTTGCCATCCCAGTCTGATCGTTCCTCGGAGCCATCGTCGAACTTGACGAGGATATCAACAGGCAATTGCACTTCGCCGAGTCTGCTGATGGTGATGCGGGATTCTTGTTCTTGCGGCTTCGATGCTCTCGGCTCTGCGGCGCTTTCCACCTTCTTGCCTTCTCTATCAAATACACCCTTCGGAGATCGCACGGGCACTACTGCGATGGATGAGATTTCGTAATCGCAAGTGTTCGTTCCGTACAACACCTGTTCGAAGTACCAATTCATATCTGAGCCGAATTTTTCTCCGTGCCGAGCGATGACAACCTCGTTGACGATGGCGATAAAATCCTTCGCGCACGGATGTTTGAACTTCCATCGCTCAAAATATGTGCGCATGATTTCATCCATCGTTGGCCGACCGATGATGCGTTCGAGTGTGGTCATCCACACGGCTGTTTTGGTGTACGTAAAGTTTCCGTATCCTCCCGCCTTATACTCCCACGCTTTGTTGAAGGAGGGCGCGAGCTTAGGATTCTTCATTCCAACATAACCATCTCGAGAAAATTCGAGATCGCCAACCTTGAACCCAAGCAGATCGAGTGTGGCGGTCTTTGCGCCGTAGAGGCTATCCATGATTCTTCCCTCGGCGTATTGATTAAACCCCTCATCCATCCACGCCTCTTCGAATTCATTGCTTGCTAGCATGCCGTAGAAATACTGATGCCCGAATTCGTGTTCTGTAACCCCTTCAGTGGCTCGAAATCCCTCTGGAAGATTCCAAAGCGAACCGCCGGTGATGAGTGTTGGATATTCCATCCCTCCAGACCCGAACCCCCCATACTGCGGGTCAACAATCGTAACGTTCGGATAGGGATACTTCCCCATCCAATGGTCGAAATATTCCAACGTTCCCTTTACTGATTTGATATATCGATGGGCTTGTGACTGAACACGATCTGGCTGGATCAACAACCGAATCTTCACGTGCCGCCATTGGTCCTCAACGACTTTATAGTTTGGCGATGCGGTCCAGCAGAAATCGTGGACATCCTCTGCGTAGTAGAGGTGGGTGGCAGTGCCATTGGCATGCTCCACTCGCGATTGCAATGTACCCGTTGCACCAAGAACGAAATTCTTCGGAACAGTCATTCGCACATCGTACACGCCGAAGTCTGCATAGAACTCCGTTGTGGAGTGAAATTGGTGTGTGTTCCATTGACCTGTTGTTGCGTAGCGTGTTCCGGCGGGTTCGTACACGCCGACTTTCGGAAACCACTGGCCTACCAGAAAATAGTTGCCTGCAAACCCCGTTCGAGCAAAAATTTTCGGAAGCTTTGCATCAAATGCGATATCGAGCGTGATGGTTTGTCCGGGCGGAACCGGCTTCGATAGCGGCACGCGAAAGACCGTTTGATCATTTGCGTTATCGTCGTCGGGGTGGATGAACTCCATCTTGGAGGATAAATCCTCCCCATCGCGAACGTATATCGACGTGACATCAATCCACCCCCATCCACCGTCTGCCGCCGAGACACCGCGCGATTCACCACCCGATTCCTTCATAAAGGTCGATTGCGAGTTCTTAAAGGCGTTGAGGTAGAGATGAAACTGGAGTTCACTGACCTTGTCGGTCGAAGTGTTCTTCCAAACAAGTGTCTCAGTTCCCTTCAATGTTTTCTTAACCGCATCCAGTGCGACGTCGATCGTGTAGTTTGCGATGCGTGGACTGAGCGGCTCGGGAAAGATAACAGTCTGCGAGGAGCAAAGTCCGGCTGAAACGAGGAGGGACAGAGTGGTAATGCGTAGTCTCATACAATTCTCCGGAATAATTGCGCCGAGAACTTAGCGAAGGAACAACGGAAATGCAAGGAAAGGGTTGGACTACAAGAGTTGCGCGATGCTTACTGAAAACACAAACTGCTGCGGCTGCGCAAAACGATAGGTGAAATTCAATCGCAATAATGCGAAGATGCGGCTCACGCCAATGCCAGCTTCCGCGTACACTCCATCTGTTGTATTGGTGAAGGGTAGGTAGGAGTTGTTCGTCATCCACGAGCGTGCCAGCGTTCCGAATGCTAGCAGCTCTATACTGTTTTTGTAGAGGAAGGGAATGTCGAGCGCAAGCCAAGGGATATTCCGAAAGTT
>Ga0315281_10001031_pt1 | contig 40579 bp, 34 predicted proteins | sample YL17G07_0_MG_FD_204540 | JGI IMG/M metagenome (GOLD analysis project Ga0315281, IMG submission 204540) | Sediment microbial communities from Yellowstone Lake, YNP, Wyoming, USA - YL17G07_0 | ecosystem: Environmental > Aquatic > Freshwater > Lake > Sediment | place: USA: Wyoming | collected...
GAGCCTCGCGGCGATGCCGGAGATGCTCGGACCGGCCGAAGAGATCGCCGCACTCAGGCCGCCCGACGCCGAGGTCAAGCGCGTGATGCGCGAGTTGGAGGCAGCGGCACGACGCGCGAATGGTCCCAGGGTCGAGCCGCCTGTGCCGCTCGCGGCCGACCTCGCGCCCGAACCCGGGGTCGAGCCGACTATCGAGCCGGCGCCGGACCTTCACGAGGCGCCGCCCACGTCCGATCCCGGGGCCGGCCCGGCTGAGGCGCCGCGCGCCTGACCGCCGCCGCGCCTGCCCGCCGCCGCGCCTGACCGCCGCCGCGCCTGACCGCCGCCGCGCCTGACCGCCGCCGCGCCTGACCGCCGCCGCGCCTGAAGCCTGGTCGGCGCGGGCAGATCCGGCGCTTTTCACATGACGTGAACAGGATCGCCACCGATAAGGCACTCACCGGCCCCCGGCGGCTCGCGGCGGAAGGCACGGCGGGCATCGACGCCCGCCCCACGCGTGGCCGCCTCGTGGCGTGCCTCCGGCACGGCCTGCTCAGCGCGACCGACGACCGCTTCGAACCACGGGATGGCGCCGCTTGTTCACTTCATGTTGAAAGGCCGGCACCGGTGGTGCCCTGGCCATCGACGGTGCCGCCGCGGTCGAGCCGGCGCCGGAGCCGCCCCCCGGCAGAGCCCTAGACTGGACCGCACCATGGTGGTGCGCTTGCCCGTCCCCGGCGTCTCGTTCCTGCGCGAACGGACCATCCGCCTGCACGCCGGGCCAGCCGACCCTGGCGAGCCGGTGAGCATGGGCATGGGCCGGCCCAGCCAGACCGATGACGGCTGGTGGATGACGCATGCCTGGCTCTTCGACGCCGACGGCATCATCGACACCAGCCGCATCGCGCCACGCGCCGGTCCGCCGCCGGCGCCGCCTTTGCTGATCATGGGCCCCGTCTTCGCAGGCGCGTTGTCGGGCCTGATCGCCCAGGATGGCGGGCGGCAGCTGGTGCGGCTGAAGCTCCACCCGGCGTCGGACGCGGCGCGGCCCTGGGAGCGGCCGCTCATCGTGCAGATCGCCATCTCCTGGGATCCGTTGACCACCGCCACGATGCGCCCCAACGCGCTGGCGGCCGAGGCGCTCGAGGCCCTCGCACGGGCCGTCGAGGCGGCGGGGCGTTCCCGATGAGCGCAACGGCGCGCATCGCGCCAGTGCTCACGGCCGTGCTCGGGGATCCCGGCGCCTGGTTGCTCGGCGCCGCCGGCTTCATGGTGCGCGGTGGGATCGTCCTCCTTGTCCTGCCCATCTGGACGGCACCGAGCCCGGTGGGCATCGCTCTCGTCATCGGCCCCCGCATCGTCAACACGGAGCGGTTGGACGGGCCGGCCTTGAGCGCCGCGCTGCTCGGACTGGCCGCCATCGCCCTGCTGGCCGCGGGCGCCCTGCTGGCCGCGGCGTGGCTCGAAGCCATGGCCTATGAGCGCCTCGTGCGGGACCCCGAGGCGGAAGCGCTGAGCAGCCGCCAGCCCGGGTCGGTCCGGCGCCCGCGACGCCTCGTCCGATTGTTCGTGGTCCAGCTGGTGGCCCTGGTGCCGGTGCTGTTGGCGGTGCTCAACGGTGCAGGTCCCATCGCCGCTTCGGTGCGTAACGAGATCCTGCTGCCCAGCGACCTTGCCCGGCCCCTTGTGCTGCGCGCGGCGCAGGGCGCGATCGAGCCGCTGCTGCTGCTCGCCCTTTCGATCGTGGCAGCCGAGGGCATCAACGGGCTGCTCTCCCGCCGCGTGCTGATGCCCGCGGGGCGCGCGGACCGCCGGACTACGCCGGCCCACCTGCTGCGCGGCATGGGCGGTGCGATCGCCGCCTCCGCGCTGGGCTGGCTCGTGACCGCTGTGGTGCTGTCACCGGCCATCGGCGCGGTGGTCGTGGCCTGGGGCCACGTGCGTGTTGCCTGGCTGTCGGGTGCGCCGTCCGTCGCGGAGGCGGCGGGTACCGAGCTCGCTGCCATCGGTGCGATGCTGCTCTTCGTGGTCGTCTGGGTCGGGGCCCTCCTGCTGGGTGGCGTCGTTTCGGCTGTCCGGGGAGCGCTCTGGACGGCGCGGCTGCTGCCTGAGGATGGGGGCTGGACGACGGGTGGAGACTAGGCGGATGCAAGAGAACCACCGTACCTGCCGCGATTGCGGCGCGGTCGTGGACGACGAGCGGACGGACTGTCAGGAATGCGGGGCCGTCCTGCCCGACCCGGGCGCTGACCCGGCTCCCGATCCCTCGGCGGAGGCGGAAGCGCTTCCGACCGCCCCGGCGGTCCATCTCGCGGCGCGCGACATCGAGCGCAAGCCGATCCCGAAGTCCGAGCTGGGGCCCAACAGGTGGTACACCACGCAATCCCGCGCCCTGCCGGCTGCGGGTCGCGCGGGCCTCTTCAGCGACCTGCCCGTGGAGCTGCCGGGCACCCGCGGCGGGCGCCTCGCCGTCTTCGGGCTTCTGGTGAGCGCCCTCTCGTTGCTGCTGCCCTGGGCCCCCGTGGCGAACTTCGTCAGCTACTTCGATGCGTGGGGCCTCGCGCGCCCGAGCACCATGGTCGTCTTCGTGCTGGCCCTCGTGCTGCTCTTCCTTGCCCTCGAGCCGGTACCGCTGTCGGTGCGCCTGCGCACGGGTTGGCTGCCAACCCTGTTCGGCGCCTTCGGGATCGGGCTCGCCTGGTCGCGCGTCGATGGCGGCGTCGCCCTCATCGATGTGGGCGGCTGGCTGTTTGCCTTGGGCTGTTGCCTCGTCGTGGTCGGCGGCCTGTTCGTGCTTGCCGTGGGCGTCGAGGAACTCACGAAGGGCTGATACACTCGCCGCCGACCGCCCACCGACGGACGACCCAGCCGGAGATAGCAGCCGCCCATGCAGCCGATCCTCGACACGATCGCCCAGTTCTTCCAGGGCCTGCTCGGCAATCCGACCGTTCAGCTCGGGTTCCAGCTCATCGGCATCTACGTCATCGTGCTCTGGTTGGCCACCGCCTTCTGGGCCTATCGCGACCTGACGCAGCGCACCTCCAACCCCGTGCTGCCCTACCTGGCCGCCGCGTTGATGATCGTGTTCACGCCGGTCTTCTTCCTCTTCGCCACCATCGCCTACCGCATCGTCCGGCCGCGCGAGACCCTCGCCGAGTCCAACGAGCGAGCGCTGGCCGAGGAGGCCATGTTGGTCGAGGTCGAGGCGCAGGTCCACTGCGCCAGCTGCCACCGCCGCGTCGAGCGCGACTGGATCATCTGCCCGACGTGCCGGAATCGGTTGCGCCGCGTCTGTCCCAACTGCAGCCGTATGGTCGAGCTGGATTGGACACTGTGCGCCTGGTGCGGCAAGGACTTCGAACGCCCCGAGCTGCTGCGCGAGGGCATGGTCAGCCGCGTGATGGCCCGACCACGCTCGGCATCCGCGCCCGAACCGATCGAGGCGGACGATGTCACCAACGTGACCACGACGCCGCGGGCCGCCTCTGGGCCGCGCTGAGCGGACCAAAGACGACGGAGCCCGCACCGACCGAACCGATACCCCCGACCGGCGCGCGGCCGCCTGGCCCGCCGGGTGGTGGCGTGTTCAGCCTTGAGGGGCGGGCGGCGCCCGGGCTCTACCTGATGGCGTGGCTGCTGTGCGGGGCGGGCATCGCGCTGGCCTTCATCGGCATCAGTGCCGTGCCCGGCGCAAGGATCCCCTTCCTGCTCGCGGGCCTGCTGTGCCTGACCAGCGGCCTGGCCAGCGCCGCGGGCTACCAGGTCCTCGCCCGTTCGGGACGAGACTCGGAGGCGTATCGCGGGCCTTCACCGGTGCTCGCCTTTGCGCTGGCAGCGATCATCGGCCTGCTGCTCAACGGCCTGTTGCTCGGCCAGCTGGCGCTGTTCGACCCCGCAGCGCCGGCCGGGCTGCTGGTCGGTCTGCTCGGCGTCGCCTTGGGCTATGTGGCCACCATCGTGCTGTTGGTGGTGCGCACCGGAGCGCTGCGCTGGTCGGAGATGGGCTGGCCGTCCGGCCAGGCTCGCCTGGCGCGTCTCTCCCGCGACGCTCTGTTCGGCGCCGTGGTCACGGTGCCCGCCGTGCTGCCGGTGTTGCTCCTGGCCGGGCTGCTGGCCACGCTGCTCGGCGTGGCCCCGACCGATCGCATCCCGCTGATCGCGACGCGACTCGACGCGCTGCTCGTGGTCGCCGCCTTTGCGGTGGTGGCGCCGGTCGGCGAGGAGCTCTTCTTCCGGGGCTTCGCGCAATCGGCGTGGCAGCGCGACCTCGGCCCGCGCGGCGCGCTGATCCGTGGCGCCTTCTTCTTCGCCATCGTGCACATCCTCAACCAGACCGGCACGACCTTCGCCCAGGCTGCCGGCGGGGCGCTGCTCCAGTTCGCGGTCATCCTGCCGCTGGGTTTCATCCTCGGCTGGGCCTTCCAGCGCCACGGCATCGCGGCCTCGATCGCCGGCCATGTCGCCTACAACGGGACGCTGCTGCTATTGGCGGCCATGGCGCGCTGAAGGCGCCGTGAAGATGCCGTGGAGCGCGCGATGAGTGCCGGCTCGTAGGCTGCGCATGCTCTCGGGTCGAGACGGCGGGGGAATCGGCGGGCTCCGTCGTTCCGGCCCGAGAGCTCCTTCACCGCCCGTTCGCCTGCCCGGAGGTCGTGCGCGATGTTGCCCATCCGCCCACGCAGCATCCGCGAGATGCCCGCCGAGGACCGGCCACGGGAGCGGCTACGGGCGCGTGGTCCCGCCGGCCTCTCCAACGCCGAGCTGATCGCACTCATCTGGGGCAGCGGCGCACCCGGCCGCAGCGCCCTCGACCTGGCCGTCGAGGGACTCTCGATCCATGGCGGCCTCGGTGGCCTGGCGGCTGCGAGCGGGACCGAGCTGGAGGCGATCCCGGGCATCGGGACGGCGCGGGCGGCTCGCCTCACGGCCTCCTTCGAGCTTGGCCGTCGGCTGCTCGCCGACTGGCCCAGCGGCCGATTCGCCATCCGCGGTCCGCGCGACCTCGCCGACCGGCTGGTGCTGCAGATGGGCCGCCTCGAACGCGAAGAGCTGCGCGTCGTGCTGCTCAACACGAAGAACGTCGTGCTCGCCATCGAGACGGTCTACCGCGGCAACGTCTCGACCTCGCTGGTGCGGGTCGGGGAGCTGTTCCGCGACGCCGTACGCCAGCACGCCGCGGGGCTGATCCTCGTCCACAACCACCCCTCCGGCGACCCGACCCCGAGCCCCGATGACCTGCACCTCACCGCCGAGACGGTCGCCGCGGGGCGCCTGCTCGACGTGCCCGTGCTCGACCACCTCGTCATCGGCCACGACGCCTTCGTCTCGATGCGCGACCGGGGCGTGGCCTTCGATCGCCCGGGCGCGCACCAGGTACCGTCGCCAGCGGCGTGAGGCGATCGAGGTGCTACTATGTCGCACATGGATCGCGTGGGAGTTCGCGAGCTGCGCCGTGACGCGAGCGCTATCTTGCGTCGGGTGGCCGCCGGCGAGATAGTCGAGGTCACCGACCGGGGCCGACCGGTGGCCGCCCTGCTGAGGGCCATGCCAAGCGGCCTGGCCCGGCTGGAGCGTGAGGGACTCCTGCGGCGCGGCGAGGGCGATCTCCTGGACCTCCCGCCCGTTCGTCTCCCGGAGGGCGTCAAGCCACCGTCACAAGCCGTTTCCGAGGGGCGCACCGATTGAGCGCCCTCTACCTCGACAGCTCCGCCTTCATCAAGGTGATCATCGAGGAGCCGGGCTCGACCGCGGTGCGCACGTTCCTGGCCAGCCGCGGTGCCCGTCGCGTGTCGTCGTCACTGCTGCGCACGGAGGCCCTGCGGGCGGTCCGCCACCTGGGGCCAGAAGCGCTCGCGACTGTCCGTGGAGGCCTGCGGCGCGTCGACCTCATCGGCATCGACGATCGCATCCTGGACGCGGCCGGCACGCTGGAACCGCAGGTGCTGCGCACGCTCGACGCCATCCACCTTGCCACCGCCCTCGCCGTCGGCGACGATCTCGAGGCCATCGTCAGCTACGACGAGCGGATGGTCGATGCCGCGAGGCTGATGGGGCTGCCGACGGCCACGCCAGGCTGAGCCGACGGGATACCCTGCACCGGCCGTGACATCCGCGTCGCTGTGGCGACACCCCGACTTCGTGAGGCTGTGGTTCGGCCAGACGGTCTCGAGGCTCGGGTCGGTCGTGACCCGGACCGCCATCCCCCTCGTCGCCCTCTTGGTGCTCGGTGCGGGACCGACGGAGATGGCCTTCCTGGTCGTCGCCGCCAGCCTCGCGGTGCTGCTCGTCGGGCTGGTCGCGGGGGCATGGGTGGACCGGCTGCGCCGGCGCCCGCTGCTCATCTGGGCGGATGCGATCCGGGCGCTTCTGCTGCTCTCCATCCCCATCGCCTTCGTGGCTGGTGTCCTGCGCATGGAGCAGCTCTACCTCGTGATGTTCGCACAGGCCTGCATCGGTTCGGTGTTCGACGCGGCATATCCCGCCTACGTCCCGTCGCTCATCGGCGTCGATCGCGTGATCGACGGCAACAGCAAGCTGGCAACCAGTTCTTCGATCGCGGAGATCGGCGGTCCCGGCCTGGCCGGCACGCTCGTCCAGCTGGTGAGTTCGCCCTTCGCGATCCTGGTTGACGCCGTGTCGTTCGTCGTCTCCGCCGTCTCGCTGATCCTGATCCGGACCCCCGAGCCGCCGCCTCCGCCGCGAATGGAGGCGACGGCCATCAGCCAGGAGATCGTCGAGGGGCTACAGCTCGTGCGCCGCCACCGGGTGCTCTTTCCGATCGCGGCGCGCTCGGTGATCGCCCATGTCGCCGGGTCGTTCTACGGCGTGCTCTACACGCTCTACCTGCTCCAGGAGTTGCACCTCAGCCCGTTCCTGCTCGGCGTGGTCGTCTCGGCAGGCGGCGTCGGCGCGCTTGTCGGTTCGTTCTTCGCCGCGCGTGTCATCGCCCGGCTCGGCCTCGGTCCGGCGCTGATCTGGACGGCCATCGGGGCTGCCGCTCTGGGCATCCTGACCCCGCTCGCCCAGGGTCCGGTCCTGGTGGCCACTCTGATGGTGATCATCCCGCAGCTCGTCGGCGATGGCCTGCAGACCATCGAGGGCGTGGCCGAGATCTCGCTCATCCAGGGCTTGGTCCCGGACCGGGCGCTGGGCCGCGTGAATGCCACGTTGGAGGTCTTCTCGCACGGCGTCGCCTATCCGATCGGGGCGCTCCTCGCTGCCGGCGTGGCCGGGCTGATCGGCATTCGGGGCGGGATCGCCATCGGCTGGGCGGGCATGGCCTTCTCGCTGCTGTTGCTCGTGCTGTCACCGCTCCCGCGCGTCCGGCGCCCGTCCGACTACGAGGCTGCCGAGGATTGATCGATGGCCAGGCGGGGTCAGTCCGCCGGCTCTGCGACCAGGGCACGCCGGGGCCCCAGGCTGGAGGCGAGCGACCGACGGCTATACTGGCCCGGCTTCGGACCCCGCTCATGCTGCGCCTCCGGGCCCGCATCGACTCGTGCGCCGGCGACCGGCCTCGCGCCATCCATGACCCGCAAGGGGAACCGCTCATCAGCATCTTCGACGGCATCCTTGGCCTCTTCTCGCGCGATATCGGCATCGACCTCGGCACGGCCAACACGCTCGTCCTCGTGCGCGACCGAGGCATCGTCATCAGCGAGCCGAGCGTGGTGGCCATCGAGGCGCGCACGAGGCGCGTGCTGGCCATCGGCGCCGAGGCCAAGCGCATGGTCGGCCGCACGCCCGCCAATATCATCGCCATCCGCCCGCTGCGCGACGGGGTCATCAGCGACTTCGACGTGACCGAGCAGATGCTCAAGTACTTCGTGCACCGCGTGCACGACCGGGTCGGACTCATCCCCCGACCGCGCATGCTGCTGGGCATCCCCTCGGGTGTGACCGAGGTCGAGAAACGCGCCGTGCGCGACGCCGCCCTCAACGCCGGCGCCCGCTGGGCGCGCTTGATCGAGGAGCCCATGGCGGCCGCCATCGGCGCCGGCCTGCCGGTCGGGGAGCCCTCGGGCAGCCTCATCGTCGACATCGGCGGTGGCACCACCGAGGTGGCCGTGATCAGCCTCGGCGGCATCGTCGTGGCCCGCAGCATCCGCATCGGCGGCGACGAGATGGACCAGGACATCGTCGCCTACGCCCGCCGCGAGTACAACCTGCTGCTCGGCGAGCGCACCGCGGAGGACATCAAGATCGCCGCCGGTTCGGCGTACCCCGGCGAGCACGACCAGCAGCGCGTCACGCTGCGCGGCCGGGACCTGCTCACGGGCCTGCCGCGAGCCGTCGAGATCGGCGCGGACCAGGTGCGCGAGGCGATCGAGGGATCCGTCCAGCAGATCGTCGACACCATCAAGGACACCATCGAAGAGACGCCGCCCGAGCTGGTCGCCGACATCATGGACCAGGGCGTCGTGCTGGCCGGCGGCGGCGCCTTGCTGCTGGGCCTGGACCGCCGCGTCGCTGAGGCAACGCAGATGCCCGTCCATGTCGCCGACGATCCGTTGACCTGCGTCGTGCGCGGCACGGGCAAGGTGCTCGAAGAGCTGGACTCGATGGAGCGTACGCTGGTGGCCGAGACCTACGCGCGTCCGCCTCGCTAAGGGCAGCCGCATCGCCAACGGAGCCACTCGATGTTCGCCACCCGCGCCAGCCGCCGACGAGGCATCGCCTACGTGCTGCTCATCGTCGCCTCGCTCATGCTGCTCACGCTCAGCGGGACCGGCGTGCTCGCCCCGCTGCGGGCCGGCGTCGCCTTCGCGCTGGCGCCCATCCAGACGGCGCTGGCTGATCTGACGCGCAGCGCCACCTCCATCGTGGCCACGGTGGGCGAGATCGACCGCCTCCAGAAGGACAACCGCGATCTCCAGGCGCGCAACCAGGTGCTCGAGGCCGAGAACCGGCGCCTGCTCGGGCTGGCGAGCACGAACCAGACCCTCAGCGAACTGCTCCAGTTGCGTTCCACGCTCGACTACCGCACCGTCGCCGCCGATGTCATCGGCCGCCAGACCAGCCAGCTGGAGCGGGTCATCTCCCTCGGTGCGGGCTCCGACCGCGGCATCAGCGTCGGCGACGTCGTGCTGGCGGGCGGCGCGGCGCTCGTTGGCAGGGTCGTCGAGGTGGGCCCCAACTACAGCCGCGTACTGCTTATCAGCGACACACGCTCGACGGTCATCGGACTGGTGCAGACGAGCCGTGCGACGGGCAACGTCCAGGGCCAGTTGGGGGGCTCGCTGTCGATGAACCAGATCGCGTCCACCGACAAGGTGACCCTCGGCGACGAGGTCGTCACCGCCGGCATCGACCTCGGCAATGGCGTCCGCTCGCCGTTCCCGAAGGGGCTGCTGATCGGGCGCATCGTGGACCTCGAGAGCGATGCGATCGCCGTCGTCCAGACCGCATTCGTGGAGGCGGCGGCACAGCTCGACAAGCTCGAGTACGTGCTCGTGATCGTCGACTACCAGGGCGGCATTCCCATCGTTCCGGTGCCCTCACCGGACGGCGGTGCCGGGCAGCCGTCCCCGCTGCCCGGCACATCGCCCAGCAACGTGCCCATCGAGCTGCCCAGCCCGTCGCACTAGCCGGCGTTCAGCTCGGCCGCCGCCGACGCCCAGGGGGCCCCCGGGACGGCGCAAAGCACCGCCGACCGCAGCACACCGCACCGTACTAGGCCCGCCCCGGACCTTCGGCCGATGTCCTGGGCCGTGATCCGCGGCCTAGGCTGCGGATCACGCGGCGGGATCTTCCCGTCGGCAAGGAGGTGACCGCTTGCGCTCCACCGATCGGGCCGCGCTCGTCATCGTCCTCGCCATGGCCATGGTGCTCCCCGGACCTGCCGCGGCGTTTTCGGCGGCCGTCTCAGCGCCTCAGGCGACCGGACTGCAGCCCACGGTGCACTACGAGGACGCGCTGCGGCACTCGCACGATCGCATCCCCTTCGAGCCGGGGTCGCTGGTCGTGCTGCCCTTCAAGCCCCGCCATGGCGACGACTGGTCGGTCGGTGGCAAGGCGCCCCGGCCGCTTCCGGCCGGCCGGCGCAGCGGCAAGCAGATCGCCAACGGCGAGGCCGGCCAGGGCGCTCCGGCGGCGACGCCCGACCCGCCCGTCCCCACGCCCGCCCTCGATCCGCCGACCCCATCGGCGGCCCCCGATCCGACAGCCCCGAGCGCCGGGAGGGCATCAGCCTCCCTCGCCGCGCCGATCGGCAGCGGCGCCCTGCATCGCGAGGTCTTCGGCTTCCTGCCCTACTGGGAGCTGACCGACTCGACCACCCGCCTCGACTACTCGGTGCTCTCGACCATCGCCTACTTCGGCGTCGGGGCGACCAGCGATGGCCACCTCATCGTCCAACGCTCGGGCATCACCGACGTGGGCTGGGCGGGCTGGACGAGCGGCGCGCTGAGCGACGTCATCAGCGCCGCTCACGCCCACGGCACACGCGTGGTGCTGACGGTCCAGCGCTTCGCGTGGTCATCGACCGGTTGGAGTGATACGACGGCCCTCCTTTCGAGCGTCGCGGCGCGCCAGACGCTCGCGGACGAGATCGCTGCCGCCGTACGCGACCGCGGGGCCGACGGGGTGAACCTCGACTTCGAGCCCCTACCGACCGGGCAGGGCGCCAACTTCGTGGCGTTCGTGCGCCAGCTGCGCGCGTCCCTTGATCTCCAGGCGCTGGGCTACCAGCTGACGTTCGACGCCACCGGCTGGATGGGCAACTACGACATCACCGCACTCACTGCCACCGGTGCGGCCGACGCCGTGCTGATCATGGGCTATGACTACCGGACGGCGGGCGCCACGAACGCCGGCTCCGTGTCGCCGCTCATCGGTGGCGCCTACGACCTGACCGACACGGTGGCGGCCTACCTGGCCAGGACCTCCGCCGAGAAGATCATCCTCGGCGTGCCCTACTACGGACGAGCCTGGTCGACCACGAGCAGTGCGCTGCACGCCGCGACCCGGCCGGGCTCGGCCACGTTCGGCTACTCCTCGAGCGTGGTCTACGGCACGGCCGTCGGGCTGGTGGCCGCAAAGGGCCGCCTGTGGGATGCCACCGAGCGGTCGCCGTGGACGGTCTACGACTGGCAATACTGCACGACCTGCCCGACGACATCGCGCGAGCTGTACTACGACGACGCCGAGAGTCTCGGTCTCAAGTACGACCTGGTCAACGCCAGGGGCCTGCGCGGCGCCGGCATCTGGGCGCTCGGCTACGACGGCACCAGGCCCGAGCTGTATGCGCTCCTCGATGCCAAGTTCGTGGGCGACCAGACGCCGCCTCGGGCCGGTATCGGCGCGCTGCCGTTGGTCAGCCGCGAGCAGATCGTGCCGGTCACCTGGTTCGGGGTGGACGACCTCAGCAGCATCGACCTCTATGACGTGCAGGTCTCCGTGGACGGGGGGCCGTGGGCGGCCTGGCTGACGGCCACGACGACGACCTCCGGCAGGTATGCCGGGCGCGCCGGCCACGGCTACGCCTTCCGCGTCCGCGCCCGGGATACGCACGGCAACTGGAGTGCCTGGAACGTCGACGACACCTGGCGGGCAACGGCGGCGCCGCTGGGGCCGGGTGCCTTCGGGCGCGTCGCCGCCACGGCGCTGACCCTGCGCGCAAGCCCGGACACCGCGGCCCTGAAGGTCGGCAGCCTGGGCCAGGGGCAGCTGGTCAACGTCCTCGTCGGCCCGCTGGACGCCGTCGGCTACCGCTGGTACGAGGTCGTGGCGCCGCTCACGGAGTGGGGCACGGCCGCCTCGGGGGTGATGGCCGGGGTCTGGGTGGCCGGAGGCACCGCCGGCACCGACTATCTCACCGCCATCCCCGCCCCCAACACCACCGCGGTCACGCCGGTCGTGGCGGGCACCGGCCTTGGCGGGACGGACCGGCCGACGCTGACCTCCGCCACGGACGCCGGCCCGCCCTCGAGTGCGCCGGCGGCATTCTCGCCCAACGCCGACGGCCGGAGCGACGCGCTGCGCATCGCCTACCGGCTCGATCGCGTCGTCGACGGCCTGACGCTGCGCATCCTGCGCGCGGCGGATCGGACGCTCGTGGGCAGCCGCGACCTGCCCGGCCTGGCGGCGGGCGCTCATGTCTACGATTGGGACGGGCAGTTCGGTGGCGTCGCGGTGCCGGGCGGCATGTACCTGGTGCAACTCGTCGCCCTGGTCGGCACCGTCTCGTACGGATGGCCGGCGGCCGACCTCGAGGACCCGGACATCCCAACCACCGATCAGCAGGTCACCATCGCTACGGCACCCCCGTCGCTCTCTGCGGTCGCGGCTTCGCCGGCGATCATCTCGCCCAACGGCGACGGCACGCGCGACATGACCGAGCTGACGGCGAGCGCGGACGCGGCGGCGAACTGGTCGCTGCGCGTGACCGATGTCGGAGGCACCACCGTGCGCACCTGGAACGGTGACGGCGCCAGCCTGACGGCGACGTGGAACGGACGGGATGGCGCCGGCGCGGTGGTGCCGGACGGCGCCTATATGGTCACCGCCTCGGCCACCGGCCCCGCCGGCACCGGAGTCGACTCGAGCGCCAGGGTCGATGTCGACACGCACGCGCCGTCGGGCGCGCTGACCGTCGAGGTGGCGACGCGCTTTGCCGGCGCCTCGGCCCGCACCTTTACCCCCAATGGTGACGGCGACCAGGACACAGCGACCCTGCGCTGGTCGCTTGGCGAGCCCGCCGCGGGAAGGCTCTACGTGCGCAGCAGCACGCGCACGATCTGGTCGGCGCCCATCCCGAGCGGCCTGGGCGGCGCGGTCACCTGGGACGGGCGCGACTTCGCCGGCCTGCGCGTCGCCAGCGGAACCTACGCGCTGGTCGCCGTGGTGGCCGATCCGGCCGGAAATCGCTCGACCATCCAGGACACCGTCATCGTCAGCAAGACGGCCGGTTTCCTGCGCTGGGCACGTACCAGCTGGTACCCGCAGGACGGTGACCTACTGGCCGCCTCGAGCCTGCTCAGCTTCCGCCTCACGCGCGCCGCCTACACGTCCCTGCGCATCTACAACCTCAGCGGCGTCGTGGTCCGCCATGTCTGGTCGGGCCGGTTGCTGTATGCCGGTACCAGGAGCTGGACATGGAACGGGCGCGACGACCTCGGTCGCTGGCTGCCGCAGGGCATCTACCGTGCCCTGCTGGTGTCCACCGCGGGCGGCGTGCGCACGTACACGACCCGGACGACGCGCCTCGCCGCCTTCACGATCACGCCCTCGGCCACGCGCCTCTCCGCCGGCGCCGCGCTGACCGTGCTGGTGCGGACGAGCGAGTCGCTCACGAGGGCACCGCGGGTGACATTGACGCAGGCGGGTCTCTCCGCCGTGACGGTCACCGCCGCGGGCCTTCTCGACGGCAGCTACGTGGCGCACTTCACCATCGCGCCCGGACCGGGCGCGGCCGCCATCACGGTCCGCGGTTTCGACACGGGCGGTAGGCTCAACGTGACGTCTACAAGCATCACGGTCGACTGATGCAACGGGTCGATCGCGGCCTGACTTCTGACTGGCCCGGCGGCCGCAACCCGACCCTCGGCTAGACTGTCCAGGATGACCGATCCCGTCGCAAGCGCGGCGCCCGTCACCCCGCCCGGTCTCACGGGCACGTGGGTCGTGCTGCCCACCTACGACGAGGCCGAGAATCTGGAGGCCATCGGCGGCGCGATCCTGGAACGCCTGCCCGACGCCACCCTGCTCGTGGTGGACGACGGCTCACCCGATGGCACCGGCGATATCGCCGATGCCATGGCCGCCGGAGACTCGCGGGTGCGCGTCATCCATCGCCCGGCCAAGGCCGGCCTCGGCCGGGCCTACCTGGCCGGCTTCGCGGTCGCCCTCGCTGGCGGCGCAGAACGCGTCGTTCAGATCGACGCGGACTGGTCCCATGATCCGGGTCACCTGGCGGCGCTGCTGGCCGCATTGGACGAGGCAGACCTCGTCATCGGCTCGCGGTACACGCGCGGCGGCGCCGTCCGCGACTGGGGTTTCATGCGCCGGGCAGTCTCGCGCGGTGGCTCGCTCTTCGCGCGGCTGGTGCTCGGCCTCCAGCCGAGCGATCTGACCGGCGGCTTCAAGGCCTGGCGCGCCGCGACCCTGGCCGCCCTGCCGCGCGAGGCGGTGCACGCGGGCGGCTACGTCTTCCAGATCGAGATGACCTACCTCGCCGATCGGCTCGGCGCCCGCATCGTCGAAGTGCCCATCGTCTTCACTGACCGGCGCGTCGGTCGCAGCAAGATGAGTCGCCGCATCATCGTCGAGGCCCTGTTCGTGGTAGTCGGCCTGCGCTGGGCTGAGCTGCGCGGCCGCGGACCTCGTGGCCGCGTGGCCGCGCGGCCGGCCGCACCCGACGCTTGATGCAGGGGCTGACGAACCTCCCGGGACGGCCGCTGCCCCAGCCGCCGGGTTGTCGAGTGGTCATCGACGTGCGTCCGCTCCAGGAGCCGGAGCGGACGCCGATCACCGCCGCCTACCTCGAGCGCCTGCTCGACGCGTACGCGGCCCGGCCGCTGGCCGGCGAGTCGTTCGTGGTCCTGCTGCGCACGGGGCGCGACGATCCGGCCGACGCTCTCGAGCGGCGCGGACTCGCGGTCGTTGGCCGCCGCCGCCTGCCACCGACGGCCCGCCTGCTGCGCTCCGGTGGCCTGACCGTGGACTCCTTCATGCTTCGGGGAGCCGAGGTCGGCACGGCGCGAGATCTGGATGAGGCCGGCGCTGCCGGCGCCATCTATCACACGGCCGGCGGGGCCGTCCCGCTCGGCTCGCGGCTGCCCGTGGTGGCCACGCTCCTCGATCTGGCGCCATGGGAGCTGCCCGAGGTGTACGCCAGGAGCGCGGCGGCGAGGTTCGGGCATCGCCTGCGCGCCAGGGTGCTGCGCGATGCGGCCCGTCTCATCGTGACCTCCCGCGCCACCGGCGAGTCGGCGCGCCGCCGCATCCACATCCTGCCCGAGCGCATCGTCGTCGTGCCGCTCGCCGCCGACGCCGTCTTCCGGCCGGACGCGGCCGACGCCCAGCGACTGGCGGCGATCCGGGCGCGCTTCGAGCTGCCCGAGCGCTACCTCGTCTTCGCCGGCCGCTACGACGCCCGCAAGGACCTTGGCACGCTGTTCGCGGCGCTGGCAGGCCTGCGCGAGGAAGGCCGGCCGCGCCCATCACGCCGCGCCGCGGCCGCCGGTCAGGGCGGGGATGTCGCGGCCGTGGACCCGTGGCCGCCGCTGGTGGTGCTGGCCGGTGCCGCGGGCGCCGACGAGACGGACGCTGCGGCCCTTGGTCGAGCCGCCGAGCGGCACGGCGTGGCCGACCTGGTGCGTCTCACGCCCCGCCTCAGCAGCGCTGAGTTGGCCGTCCTGCAGGCCGGCGCGCGCGCCTTCGTCTTCCCCTGCATCAGCGAAGGCACCGGTCTGGCCGCGCTCGAGGCGCTCGCCTGCGGGGTCCCGGTGGTGGCCTCGAAGACCGGGCCGCTGCCGGAGATCGTGGGCACGGCCGGGATCATCGTCGAGCCGCGGGACGACGGCCGGCTGGCCCAGGCGCTGCGTGCCGTCTGGTCCGAGGGCCGCATCCATGAGCAGCTCCGACGGGCCGCGCAGGCACGTGCGGGCGGACCGCCAAGGACCTGGCACGACGTCGCTCTTGAGACGCGCGCGGTCTACGCCGAGGCGGCGGTGAGCGCCGCCAAGCCGGGATCCTCAAGCCCCAGGTAGCCCGCGCTGCCCCACGCGCGACGGGCGTCGGCTGGCGCGGTACGCTGCCCGCGGGACGACCGGGAGAACCTCGGCGCCCTCCTCAGGTCCGCTACGAAGGAAGCTCGCGATGCCCGCCAAGATCGGCTCCAAACGCGCCAAGCTGTCGGCCCCCTCCGAGATCCCGCCCAGCGCCGAGCCGCCCAGCGCCGAGCCGCCCAGCGCCGAGCCGCTGCCCGCCGAGCCGGTGCCTGCCGACCTGGTGCGTGCGGACCGTGTCGACCTCCGCCAGAGCGCGGTGCGCAGCGTCGACGCCACGGATGTGACCGTGACCCAGGGTGCCGTCGGCCTCGCGCAGGCCGAGCGGGTGCACGTGGTCCAGGGGGCGGTCGGCGTGGCCGTCGCGGACACGGTCGAACTGCGCCAGGGCGCCGCGCGGCTCGTTCTCGCACGTGGGCCCGTGCGTGTCGAGCAGGGTTTCGCGGGCACGGTCGTGGCCCGGGACGTCGAGATCGGCGCGCAGGGCTTCGTCGGCGTGGTCATCGCCCGCGAGGTGCGCGGGGGCGGGCGCATCCTGCTCGATTGGCGGGGTGGCCTGGCCCTGGGGGCGGTGTTGGCGTTCGCCTGGGCCGTCCTGCGCCGCCGCGGTCGCTGAAGGGCGCGTGCCGGTCAGCGCTCCGTCCCACCTCGGGGCGTCGGGCGCACAGAGGCAACACGGCCGGGGCCGACGAGTCCGAGAGCGGTCGCGACCTCGGGCGTCGCGCCCAGCAGCAGGGCGGTCTCGGCGACCTTTCGCCGCCGTTCCACCTCCGAGCGCTGCTCGTGGATGTGCACGATGTCGGCGGGCTCGCCTTGGGCGATGACCTGACCGTGCTCGATGAGCATGGCGCGATTGCAGAACTCGGTCACCCAGCTCATGTCGTGGGTGACCAGCACGATGGCTCGCGCGGCTCGCGCCAACTCGAGGACCCGAGCCCGGCTCTTGACGCGGAAGACCTCGTCGCCGGTCGCGAGGACCTCGTCGAGGAGCAGGATGTCCGGATCGACCGCGGTCGCGATGGAGAAGCCGAGCCGCGCTCGCATGCCCGCCGAGTAGGTCTTGAGCGGAGCATCGATGAACTGCCCGATATCGGCGAAGTCGATGATGGCCGGTGCGCGTCGATCCATCTCGCGGTCGTCGATGCCCAGAAACGCCCCCGCCAGCATGATGTTGTCGCCGCCCGACAGCTCCTGGTCGAAGCCCGCGCCGAGCTGCAACAGGCCTGATACCTTGCCGCGCACGTCGAGCGACCCTTCGGAGGGCAGGATGATGCCCGCCAGGGTCATCAACAAGGTGCTCTTGCCGGCCCCATTGGGGCCGATGATGGCGAGCGATTCGCCGGGCATCAGCCGGAAGCTGACCTCGCGCAGCGCCCAGAATGACTGTTCCGCGTCGCCTCGTCGGGCGATCGTCGCGAGCGTGTTGCGGAACGTGTTCTTGCGGTTCAGGCGGAGGTTGTAGCGCACCCCCAGCCGGTCCACATCGATGGCGTAGTCCACCGCCGTCGTCGCCGCGCGCACGTCAGAGCACCTTCGCGAAGGAGGGCTCGAGCTGCTTGAAGACGATCGCGCCAAGCGCCAGCAGGGCCACGCTCACCAGCAGCACCACGGCCAGCGCGGCGAAATCGGGCACCGTGCCGAAGTAGATCGCGCTGCGGTATGCCTCCAGGATGGTGAAGAAGGGGTTCAGCTTCATGAGCTGTGCGAGCAGCGGCTGCGTCTGGCCCAGCTCCTGTACGAGGGCGGCGCCGTACAGCGCCGGCGAGAGGTAGAACCACAGGCGCATGGCGTGCCTGGCCAGGTTGACGACGTCGCGGAAGAAGACGTTCAGGGCGGCCAGCACGAGGGCCAGGGCCATCGTGAACACCAGCTGGACCGCGGCGATGAGGGGGATGAGCAGCAGCGTCACGGTGATGCGTTCGGGGTACAGCAGGACGAGCATCCCGGCCAGCGTCAGCAGCCCGAAGCCGAATTGCACGATGCCGCTCACGACCGTGGCGGCGGGCAGGGCGATCTTGGGGAACTTGATCTGCTTGATGAGCCGGTCCTGGCCGCTGACCGAGGTGATCGCCTCGGAGATCGAGCTGGTGAACCATTTCCAGGGCACGATCGCACCGAAGATGAAGAGCGGAAAGTCGGGCTGGGAGCGCCGGAAGATCAGCGTCACCAGCACCACGTAGACGATCATCTGCAGGATCGGGTCGAGGATCCACCAGAGGTTCCCGAAGACGGTGTCAGCGCCGGTCTTCTTGAGATCCGCGCGAGCCAGGTAGCGGATGAGGCGCCGTCGCGACCGAACCTCGTCGAAGGCCTCGCGCACGAGGCCGAACGCACCCGGCCGCACCGCGCTCGCATGGAACGCGGCGGGCGCCTCGTGACTCATGTTCATGCGTTCGGGTAGGGTACGATACCGGCCGCTCAACGACGGCACGGGCCTCGTCGCCATCGGCGGGCCCGCCCACCCCATCCGACAGGACCTCAGACACGCATGACCCTCCGCGCCAGGTCCGGCAGCACTCGCCCGCGTCGCAGCAATGCCGACAACGAAGCTCGCCAGAAGCTGCTCGTCACGCTTGGCTTCATCGGTGTCATCCTCACCGCCGTGGGCATCCTCGGCGCCGCCGTGGCACTCACGTACTACAACGACCACCTGCGTGCCGTGGCGACCGTGGACGGCACGTCGATCACGCACGACCAGTTGGTCAAGCGCGCCGAGATCAAGTTCTTCAACATCGGTGAAGGCGAGAAGCGCGTACGCGAATCGCTGGCTGCCGGGGAGGTCGGCAAGGATGTCGCCGCCGAGCAACTGCAGCTCCTGGGCAAGCAGCGGGACACGGTCGCCCAGGATGCCCTCGACGATCTGGTCCGCCAGGCGCTGCTGGTCGAGTTGACCGCGACCGAGGGCATCGCGTACAGCGACGCCGACCTGGAGGCTGCCTTGAGCAAGGAGGCCTCGAAGGCCGAACTGCGCAAGGTCCTGGCCATCTTCGTTCGTCCCGAGGTGAGCGCGGGAGCTGAATTCCCGGACGACCAGCAGCGCGCCGCGGCGAGGGCGAATGCCGACGCGGCGTTGGCGCGACTCAAGGCGGGCACCGACTTCGGCGCCGTGGCCCGCCAATACAGCAACGACATCAGCAAGGAGCTGGGCGGCGACTACGGCGTCGTGGCGGCCACGAATCCCACCGACCGACCCTGGGTCAAGGCCGTCTTCGCCCTACCCGTGAACGGCACGAGCGACGTGATCGAGGGCCTGGATGGCACCTTCCGGATCGGCCGCGTGACCGAGATCACCGCGGCTCGGGAGGATCCGAGCTTCCGAGCGGCGGTCACCAAAGGACCCGGTCTCGAAGACTACAAGCGATCGCTCATCGGGCAGGTCCTCCAGCAGAAGATCACCGACAAACTGGTGGCCGCCCAGACCAGTGGCCCGGTCGAGCAGGTCCACGCCTTCGAGATCTTCATCGCGGCCCGCAGCGAGGCCGGCGAGGAGGTGCGCGCCTCGCACATCCTCTATTCCCCCAAGCGCGACCCGGGCGGCGCGTCGGCTCTGGCCAGCGACGATCCCGGCTGGGCCGACGCCCAGGCCAAGGCAGATGCCGCGGCCGCTGCGCTGCGACTCCTGGCCGACGTGCCCACCCGCGAGGCCGAGTTCGCGAAACGCGCCACGGCCGAAAGCGACGACTCCAGCAACGCCGCGACAGGCGGCGATCTGGGCTGGTTCGCGCGCGGCGGGATGGTCCAGGAGTTCGGCGATGCGATATTCGTGGGCACGCACCTGAAGGGCGACATCATCGGCCCTGTGCGCACCCAGTTCGGCTGGCATCTCATCCTCTTCGAGAGTCGCCGCCTGCCGCCGAAGGAGCGGGCCGCGGCGCTGATCATCAGCGCTCGGGAGCCGAATGCCGACTTCGCGGCGATCGCCAAAGAGGAGTCGGCCGGGATCGAGGCCAGCAAGGGCGGCGACCTCGGTTGGATCGCGCCCGGTCAGTCGCGCGATGCCAAGATCGAAACGGCGCTCTTCGGCCTGCAGGCGGGCCAGGTCTCGGACGGACTCCAGCTGGTCGACGGCATCTACATCTACAAGGTCACGGAGCGCGCGACGCGCCCTCTGACCGTCGAGCAGATCAACCAGATCGGCCTCTACGCCTTCAACACCTGGTACGAGCCGAAGAGGGCCGCCGCCGCGATCACCTTCGACACGGCTGCGCTCGGGGCGATCGCGACGGCCGGCCCCTAGGATCGTGCTCGAGGACGCCCTCCGCGACCTCGAGCGCCGTTTCGGGGTCCGCCCCGAAGACGGCCTGCAGTTGGTCGGCCCAGCGGCGCTGGCTCGCCGGCCCGTGGATCCCGGCTGGCCGCTGCTGATCATCGGCCCCGCGGCGCCCGCGCCGTCCGACGCACCCGCGCCCGCGACTGCCGGTTTCGAGCCTGTTGTGCTGCCCGGCCGTCATGCCCATGGCTCCGACCCGCTGGCTATCATGCGCGCCCTGTATCCGCTCGATCACCCGGTCATCGGCCTCGCCGGAGGGCGGGACACCACGATGGGTCGGTTCAGCGAGGCGGCAGGGTCCACGCCGGGGGCCTGGTACGTGCCGCCGCTCATCGGGCAGGCCAACCTCGCCAGTCCGCACAGCCTGCCCTGGCTGGCGGCACGGCTGCGGGCGCCCGACGGCTGCCCCTGGGACCGCGAGCAGACGCACCAGAGCCTGCGCCGCCATCTGCTGGAGGAGGCCTACGAGGTCTACGACGCGCTGGAGGCCGGGTCTACCGCCGCCCTCGCCGACGAGCTTGGCGACCTGCTGCTCCAGGTGGTGCTGCATGCCGAGTACGCGGCGGAGGCCGGCGTCTTCGACCTGACCGACGTCTATCGCTCGATCATGACCAAGATCGTGCACCGCCACCCACACGTCTTCGGCGACGTCGAGGCGCGCTCGGTGAGCGAGGTCATGCGCAACTGGGAGACGATCAAAGCCGCTGAACGAGCCGAACGCGCGGCGACAGGCGAGGACAGCGTCGGGGCGGCCGGATCCGGGGCTGGCGCGACGGGGGCCGCGGCCACCGGGATCGGGGGCGGGGCGGGCATGCCAGAGGCGTTCGCGGGTCTGTCGCGCTCGCTGCCTGCGCTCGCCTATGCGCAGGAGATGCAGGAGCGTGCCGCGGCGCTGGGCTATGACTGGCCGGATGTCGAGGGCGTGCTGGACAAGCTCGAGGAGGAGGCCCTGGAACTGCTCGGTGCCGAGAGCCCCGAGGCCCGTCGCGAGGAGTTCGGCGACCTGCTGCTGGTCATCGTCAACCTCGGGCGTAAGCTGGGCATCGACGCCGAAGCGGCGCTTCGTGCGGCGAACGCCAAGTTCGCCGGGCGCTTCGCGCGGGTGGAGCGTCTGGCCGGCGAGCGGCGGCTGGCGGAGCTGACCTTCGAGGATCTGGACCTGCTGTGGCAGGCGGCGAAGCGAGAAGAGGAGACGGCGCGATGACCATCGGTTCGGCACGCTTTCGCGCCGACGGGCGCACACCCGGGCAACTGCGCCCCGCCAAGTTCGAGCTTGGAGTCCAGAAGTGGGCCGAGGGCTCCTGCACCATCCACGTCGGCGAGACTCGGGTGCTCTGCTCGGCGACCATCGAGGAACGCATCCCGCCGCACCTGCGTGGCAAGGGCCTGGGCTGGGTCACCGCCGAGTACGCGATGCTTCCCCGGGCCACGGCGGAACGTTCCCAGCGGGAGTCCGTGAAGGGCCGACAAGGCGGCCGCACCCACGAGATCCAGCGTCTCGTGGGCCGCTCACTGCGTGGTGTCGTGGATACCGCGAAACTCGGCGAACGCACGGTCACCATCGACTGCGACGTGCTCCAGGCCGATGGCGGCACGCGCACCGCCTCGATCACCGGCGGCTACGTCGCCCTCGTGCTGGCGTTGCGCAAGCGTGGGTTGGCGGGGGCGGTGGTGGGACAGATCGCGGCCGTGAGCGTCGGTCTCGTGGACGGCATGGCCCTGCTCGACCTCGACTACTCGGAGGACTCCCGGGCCGACGTGGACTTCAACGTGGTGGGCACGGACGCGGGCACCTACGTGGAGGTGCAGGGCACGGCCGAAGGGAAGGCCTTCGACCGGGCGGCCATGGATCGACTGCTGGCGCTCGCCGACGAGGGTCTGCAGACGCTCTTCGCCCAGCAGCGCGAGGCGCTTGCCCGCCCGGCCGCGTGAACGCCGCACCGTGAGCGCCGACCGCGCCGCCCCGTGAGCGCCCATCGGCGCATCCTGGTGGCCACGCGCTCGCGGCACAAGCTGGGCGAGCTGCGCGACCTGCTGGGGCTGCCGGCGACCGAACTGCTCTCGCTCGACGACCTGGGCGCCCCCGGCGATGCCGACGAGGACGGACCCACCTTCGAGGCCAACGCGCTGATCAAGGCCCGCTGGGGTCTTGCCGCGACCGGGCTGCCGACGCTGGCCGACGACTCCGGCATCGAGGTCGAGGCGCTCGGCTGGGGTCCCGGCGTGCGCACGCGCCGGTATGGCGGCGACCACGCCACCGATGCGCAGAACAACGTCAAGCTGCTGGCGGCGCTGGCGGGGCTGCCGTCCGAGCGGCGCGCCGCGCGCTATGTGTGCGTGCTGGCATTCCTCGCCCGTGCCGACGCCGCGCCGATCGTCTGCCGTGGCACCTTCGTGGGTCGCATCGCATCCGGGCCACGCGGTCGGGGCGGGTTCGGCTACGACCCCATCTTCGAGCCTGCCGCGGAGCCGCCCGGCGGCAGGACCGTGGGCCAGATGAGCGCCGCAGCGAAGAACGCCGTGTCCCACCGGGCGGTCGCGGCGCGGACCATGAGGGAGGCGCTGCGGGCCCTGGGCTACTGAGCGGCGAGTGTGGCGGTGGACGCCTCATCGCGCCCGCCCCGAGACGTCCACCCTCGCACCGTGCGCCCTCGCACCGTGCGCCCTCGCACCGGGCGCCCAACGCAACGTCCTATTCGGTGGCGGCATCGCCCGCGACGCCCCTTCAGGATGCAGACCGGAATGGCGGCGCTCGACGCTGGTTTCGCCACACCGCATGCGGCCATCGCATCAGGCGCGGCAGGATGGTCGCCGCGGAGGCCGCGGCTGCGCATCGCATCCCGCCACTGCATACCGCGTGGCAAGCGGCGCCCGGTCGGCGCCCGACGTCCTCGGCGGGGCACACTGCTCGGGACCGACGCGCTACTCTCCCCACATGCACGAACCACTCCTCTCCGACCTGCCCTTCCCCACCGTCGAGCTGCATCCGGCCGTGCCGGCCGCCCGCGCCCTCATCGTGGCGGCGGCACGCGACCTGATCACGATCCCTGACGCCGCGCTGGAGTACGGTTGGCCGTGGCACGAAGGCGAAGCCGACGTGCGCTACGGCTTCTACCGCGCCTTCGAGACGCTGGACGCCGCGGCTTCGGCCGTCCGCCGAGCCCTCGACGAGACCGCCGCGCGACCGGCTCCTGGCGCCCGCCAGGCCGGCGGGGCCACGGCCGCCCGCTGGGATCTCCATGCTCGCCTCCTGTCACTTGACGAGACGGCGCTGGACGCGCCGGCCGGCGGCGAGGAGTGGACGGTGCGTCAGACGCTCGCCCACACCGTCCACGGGCAGCGCTCCTACGGACGTTACTCCGCCTGGTGGCTCCTCCAGCGGGACGCTCCGATCGTGCCCGACAAGGCACCGGACGATCTCGGGTTCCCGGAGCCCGAAGAGGCGGCCGAGGGTGAGGGCACGCTGACCGACATTCGCGAACGCCTCGACGGGCTGCTCGATGCGGCCATGGCAGCGTTCGGCGGCCTGGACGATGCGGCCCTCGAGGTGCCGGCTCGCTGGGCCGGGTTCCGGGTCGACCTCGGCTTCCGGCTCGGTCGCTGGGCCTCGCACATCCGCGAGCACACGGTCCAGGTCGACAAGACGCTGGCCATGATCGGCTGGGCGCCGCGGGAGGTCGATCGGCTGGCGGGCCTCGTGGTCTCGGCCTGGGGCCGCCTGGAGGGTGAGGTCTTTGGCCTGCCGGCGGCCGCCATGGACCAGGCCGCCACCGGCGGGACCGCCGCCCAGGTCATCGCGGCGGCCGCCCGCGACGTTGCCGCGGACGCTGCTTCAGTGCGGGCCGCCGCGACCCGATAGGCCGGCAGGCGGTGGGTTCGTCGCGCGCGGTGCCCGCCTGCGCAAGGAATCGGATCCCCCGGCCGTATAGGTAGCCATGGAGCAGGAATTGCGGCGCGAGGCCGTCGAGCGGGCGCATCGCGACCACGCCGACGACGTGTACCGCGTCGCCTACGCGATCCTCGGGGACGCCGATGCGGCGGCGGATGCGACCCAGGAGACCTTCGCGCGGGCGTTCGGGCGCTGGCACCAGTACGACCAGGCTCGTCCGCTCATCGGCTGGCTGCACGGGATCGCCAGCCACGCCGCCCTCGATGCGCTGCGCCGGCGCCGGGTGATGCGCCTGACCCATGTCGTCCTCGTTCGCGACATGGAGACACGCGGGGCCGACGCGTACGGTGGCGGGGATCCGGCCGCGGCGTCTGTGGACCGCGAGGTCGTCGAAGCGGAACTGGCACGGCTCCGTCCGCAGGCCAGGGCCGCGCTCGTGCTGCGCCATCTCTACGGCTACGACTATGCCCACATCGCCGAGCTGCTGGGCACCAGTCCAGGCAACGTCGGTGCGCTGTTGTCTCGCTCCCATGCCCTCTTGCGCGAGCGGCTGGCCGACCTTCGGCCTGCCCGGTCCCCCGCGGATCGCGCCGAAGCCGCCCCCTGAACCGAGGTACTCCGATGACCAGTGACCGTTCCAACGACCAGCTGCCCACGGACGATGAGATCGGCCGTCTCGTGCGCGACGTCGCGTCCGAGTGGCACCAGCCGCCGCAACGGCTCGGCCATGCCACGTGGCGCGACCGCGTGGGCCGCCGATCTGGTGGCTTTTCCGGCCAGCCGGCCTGGCTGCCCCGCCTCACCGGCGCCGCCTCTGTGGGCCTCGTGGCGACCGTGGTCGTGGCCATCGGCGTCGCCTGGCTGAACACCGCGAGTGGACCGGGTGCCGGTCAGACGCCCACGCCCACGCGCACGCCCGCACTCAGCGCCGCGACCGGCCCAACGCCCAGCCCGCTTCCGAAGCTCGTCGTGTACGGTGACGCGCCACAGGCCGCCGCGGTCCTCGTGGCCACCGGCCAGGGCCTCGAACGCCTCGATCTGCGCACCGGTGATCTGGCCACGACCGGCGCCTGCAATGGCGTCTTCGAACAGTCCTACCTGCCGCTGCGCGATGGTGGGGTCCTGGCGCTGTGCAAGGCACGCACCCCGAGTCTCGACGGCGATCGGGTCGAGGTGAGCCTGGACGGCGTGATCGGGAGCGGTGGCGTGACCCGGCACACCGTGGTGGGCACGTATCTCGGCAGCAGCGATCCTGGAGCGGCAGCCGAGGCCCGTCCTGCCCCCGTTGTCATCGGCGCAACCGTCAGCCCGGATGGCCGCTGGGTGTATGTCGGCTGGGCCCAGCAGCAGGGCTCTCAGACGTGGCGGCTGGGGATCGACGTCGTGCCATGGCCCCTCGAAAAGCCTCCTGGCGGGAACGCCGTCATCCAGCACTTCGAGCTGCCGCCACAGGAATCGGGCGACGTGACCGCCGGGTTCACGGCGCCGCTGCTGAGCGTGGCTCCCGATGGGCGGCACGCCGTCATCCGCGCGCACGACTTCACCTTCGAGGGCCAGGGCCGCCGCCATCACTGGACGGCCTCGATGACGGCCGACGGGCAACTCTCGTCGCCATCGGCCTGGGACACGACAGCCGTCGGCACGCTCGGTGCCGCGGACTGCAGCAACAGTTTCTCCGACGGCTCCGACGAAGGTTTCGCCTCGGCCACGACGTACTTCGCCGTCTGCGTCGACGCCCGAGCCATGGTGCGGGTCGTCCAGCTCGACGGCACGTCGGTGGGCGACAGTGCGTCGTTCCCCGGCGGCTTCGGCGGGGCCGGCCTGCTGGATGACGCGCAGAACGCCTATCTCTTCTGGGACCCGTTCGGCGGCACCGTCTCGCGCATCGAGCTGTCCACGCTGCAGGTCACCTCCGCGACGCCGGCGGCCGGCGCGACCATCGGCGACCCCGTCGCCACGCTCGCTCGGCGGATCGGCGCGTGGCTGGTCCCGACGGCCAGCGCCAAGGTCTTCCTCTCGCCGGCCATGGTCCTCTCACCGGACGGCACGCGGCTTTACCTCACGGGGGCCACCGCCGCGACCGAGGCCACGGCGTCGGCCTCGACCGGCGTCTGGGTCGTCGACCCGGCCACGCTGGCCGTCCTTGGTCACTGGCCGCCGACCGCGGACTTCAACTCGATCGCCCTCTCTGCGGACGGGTCGGAGCTGTACGCGGCCGCCTCGGCGACGAACGGTGGGGGACCGAACGCGGGGTCGAAGCCGGGGAACGCGCCGGCCTCGGTGACCGTCTTCGACGCCGCGACCGGAACGATCAAGGCCATCGCCGGCCAGCTCGGCCGCGGCGCCGGCGAATACCCGAATCCTCCGGTCACTCTGCGCTTCGTGGCCGAGGGCGGCTCAAGCACCGAGTAGGCGGGCCGACGGTCCTCGAGACGGAGCGACGGTAGAGCTGCGCTACCATCCCGTGGTCGGGGCGTGGCGCAGTTTGGCAGCGCGCGTGCTTTGGGAGCACGAGGCCGTGGGTTCGAGTCCCTCCGCCCCGACCACCTCCCCGCCTTGCGATGGCCGGGCCGCGACCAGCAGGGGCGCCCGGAACCTCAGCGAACGCCGGCGGCCACTTCCTCGGGCAGCCAGAACCAGCGCAGCGCCTCGAAGTCGGCGCTGACGGTGAGCGCCTCGGGCGGGGGGGCCGGAGGAGGCGTGGCCAGGATCGACCGCGCCTCCGCCAGGTAGTCGGCAAGCCGCGACTCCGGTTCGCGGTGGCGGTGGGCGGCATAGCGCATCGCGCCATCGTCATAGCGGATGTCGAGCAGGCTCAGCGGCGGCTCGACCGTGCCGCCGGCGTGCCGCCACATCCCGCTCTCCAACTCGAACCGGTAATGGGGCAGCAGCCGCCAGCCCTCGCGGGCCACCAGCTCGACGGCATCGAGGATGAAGGTGAAGACCGCCTCCGAGATGAAGTAGTTGAAGTTGACGCGCACCCAGCCGGGCTTGATGCCCTCGCAGCCGCGGGCGATCTCGCGCTCGAACTCGTGCGAGGTCTCCAGATCGATGCCCAGCAGCCGGTGGCCATAGGGCCCCGCGCACGAGCAGCCGCCGCGCGACTGGATGCCGAACAGGTCGTTGAGCAGGGCGACCACGAAGTTGTGGTGCAGGTAGCGGCCCTCGTGGCGGACCACGAAGGAGACGATCGAAAGCCGGTCGAGGTCGGGGTTGCCCAGGATCTCCAGCCCCGGTTCCGCCCGCCAGCGCGCGATGGCACGCCGGATGAACGACTCCTCGCGGGCGCGGATGGCCTCGACGCCGACCGCCTCCTTGAGCCCGAAGACGAGGCCCGCGCGGATCGACTCGACGATGGCCGGCGTGCCGCCCTCCTCGCGATGCTCGATGTCGGTCAGGTAGCGGTGCTCGGTGGGGTTGACGTAGGCGACGGTGCCGCCGCCTGGCATCGACGGCACGCGATTGCGGAACAACTCACGGCGCGCGACCAGCACTCCCGGCGTGCCCGGTCCGCCGATGAGCTTGTGAGGCGAAAGGACGATGGCGTCCTTGTAGTCGAGATCCGCTTCGGGCCCCGGGCGATGCGGGGTCATCTCGACCTCCACGTAGGGTGCCGCCGCGGCGAAGTCGTAGAAGGACAGCGCGCCGTGGCGGTGCAGCAGCACGGAGATCGCGCGCGTGTCGGAGATGATGCCGGTGACGTTGCTGGCAGCGGAAAAGGAGCCGATGCGCAGCGGCCGATGAGCATGCGCGACCAGCTCCACCTCGAGGCGCTCCAGGTCGATGCGCCCGTCGTGGTCCTCGGGGATGACGATCACGTCGGCGATCGACTCGCGCCAGGGCAGCTCGTTGGAGTGGTGCTCGTAGGGTCCGATGAAGACGACCGGGCGGTCACCGGGCGGGATGAGCGAGCGCAGGTCGTAGCGGTCGTCGAGCTCGGCCGGCAGACGCAGGTTGAGCACCTCGACCAGCCGGTTCACGGCCGCCGTCGAGCCCGAGCCGCAGAAGATGACGGCATGCTCGGGAGCGCCGCCGACGGCGTCCCGGATGATGCGCCGGGCCTCTTCCCGGAAGCGCGTCGTCTGCAACCCGGTGCCGGATGACTCGGTGTGGGTGTTGGCGTAGAGCGGCAGCACCGCGTCGCGGATGTAGTCCTCGATGAAGCCGAGCGAGCGGCCCGACGCGGTGTAGTCGGCGTAGGTCACGCGGCGCACGCCGAAGGGCCCGGCCACCGCCTCGTCGTCGCCGATCACCCCGGCGCGGATGGCATCGATGAGCTGGTCCGATTCCATGCACGCATCGTAGCCGGTCACGCTGCGTGGTCGATGAGCCGATCGGTGCCTCTGCGCACCGCAGCTGGCCCAGGCAGTGGCGCGAGGCGACGCGGCGGGGTAGGCTCGTGGCGTGCCTACCGCGCTGCTTACCGCGCTCGTCGGCGTCGCCGTCGTCGTCAACCTCGTGCTCCTCCTGGCCGTGATGGTCGGATCGCTCCGCGGCCGCGCTCGACGGCCGGGCTCGGGCGGCGGCGGATCGTCGTCGCCGGAGCCGATCGACATCGCGCTGCGGGCCGCAGCTCGGGCAGACGGCTCGCCGGCGGCCGGCGCCGGTATCAGCGGTGATGTCTACGACCGGGTCGTGCGCATCGTCGGCTATGCGTTCCTGCTGGGGAGCGCCGTCGTGGTGGCCGCAAGTGGCCTGTGGCCAACCACTGCACCGCTGATCTACGCCCTGCTGATCGGGGCTGGCGTCTGGATCTTCGTCGTCCATGATGTGCTGCCGCGTTCGCTGCCGCGGCGGGGCGTGGTCGTTGCCGAGGCCGCCGCCGCCGTCGTCCTCTTCAGCCTGCTGATCGCGCTGACGGGCAGCGTCGACAGTCCCTTCTTCTTCGGCTTCTACCTCATCGCTGCCGGGGCGGCCCTGGTGGTCGGCGGCGTCGCCAACTTCCTCCTGGCGGCCGCCATCTCGGCCGTCTACCTGCTGGTGCTGGCGCTCACGACCCATAGCGCGACGCTCGACTTCGGGCAGGTCGCGCGAGTCGGCGTCAACCTCCTGGCCCTCTTGCTGCTGTCGTACCTCGCGTCGGTGGTGGCCCGCGAACAGCGGCGCACGCGCGACGCGGCGGTGCGCCTTTCGCTCCACGATCCCTTGACGCAGCTCTACAACCGCAACTACCTGTTCGCCCTGTTGGACCGCGAGATCGCGCGGGCCGGGCGCACGACGCGCCGCTTCAGTGTGCTGATGCTCGATCTCGACCTGCTCAAGCCGGTCAACGACCGCCACGGCCACCACTTCGGGGATCGGCTCCTGCGTGAGGTGGCCGACGCCATCCGGGGCGCGATCCGCCTCATCGACTCGGCGGCTCGCTACGGTGGCGACGAGTTCGCCGTGGTGCTGCCCGAAACGGATCCCGAGGGGGCCCTGGTGGTGGCCGAGAAGTTGCGGCGGGGGATCGCCGCCATCCGCATCCCGGCCGGGGCCGAGGCGGTGCGCACCACCGCGTCCATCGGCATCGTGGCCTTCCCGGAGGACGGACGCACGGCGGACGCGCTGATGGCCAACGCCGACCTGGCCATGTACGAGTCGAAACGCCGCGGCAAGGATCGCGTCTTCTGGGCCGGTGGAGACCTTTCCGGTGCGCCGCCGCCGACCCCCGTCGCCGTGGTCGCGTCCGAATCACCGACGCCGACCGCGGTTCGCGTTGGCCCGGGCGATCGGCGGCTCGGCGATCGTCGCGACGCGGACCGGCGCGGGCGCGAACGCCGCATCATCGTCGGCGAGGGCTATCCATCCAGTGCGTCGATCCCGGCGGGCGAGCGCATCGATCGCCGAGCATCGAGAGGGCTGCCAAGAGCCGCTCCGCCTGAGGCGGACGTGCCTGTCGCCGCGCCCCGGCCCGACCGACGTTTCCAATTCGTGCACCATGCCGACCCGACGTTCGACGCCACCATCGACGACTTCATCCGCGATGCTCGACCGGCGGCCGATGTCGAGCCGGACGAGCCCGAAGTCGACCGGCGGCCGGCCTGAGCGAGTCCTCGAGACCTCGCTCAGCCGGTGTACGATGACCCGACCATGAACGACGAACCCGCCGACCGCGCCCGGCGCGGCTTCTCCAGTCGCGCCATCCTCGCTGCCACGCGCGCGCCGGAGATGCGGCAACGACCCACCGCCGTGCCCATCTACCAGAGCGCCACGTTCGCCACCGACGACGCCGAGGAGCTGGCCGAGATCCTTGCCGGCGGCCGCGGCTACACCTACGCGCGCATCGACAACCCGACCGCGGCGGCGATGGCCGCGGCGGTCGCCGAGCTGGAGGGCGCCGAGAGCGGCTTCGCCTTCGGCTCGGGCATGGCCGCCATCCACGCCGCGCTGCTGGCGACCGTCCGTGCCGGCGACCGGATCGTGTCCACGCGCGCCGTCTACGGCAGCACGCGCACGTTCTTCGACCGCATGCTCGCCCGCCTGGGCGTGCAGACCACCTATGTCGACGCCACCGATGTCGAGGCCGTCGGCGCCGCTCTGCCGGGCGCCCGCCTGCTCTATCTCGAGACCATCAGCAATCCGACTCTCGTCGTGGTAGACGTCCCGACGCTGGTCGAGCGCGCGCATCGCGCCGGCGCTCTGGCCGTCGTCGACAACACCTTTGCGTCGCCCTACCTGTGCCGCCCCATCGAGCTGGGCGCCGACCTCGTCATCGAGTCGGCCACGAAGTGGCTGGGCGGCCATTCGGACGTCCTCGCCGGCGTGGTCAGCGGCGGCGAGCCGCTGATGAGCGAAGTGCGCGCCGTGGCGGTGGACACCGGTGGCATCATCGCGCCGTTCTCGGCCTTCCTCGTGCTGCGCGGCATCGAAACGCTGGCCGTGCGCATGGACCGCCATTCTGCGTCCGCGCTGACCCTCGCCCGCCACCTCGAGGGCGTGGACGGTCCACGTCGTGTCACATACCCCGGCCTGGCGAGCCATCCCCAGGCGACCGTCGCCCAGCGGCTGCTGCGCGCCGGCGGGGGCATGCTGGCCATCGACCTGGTCACGCGGGCGGCCGCGCTCGCCTTCATCGACGGCCTGTCCATCCCCGACCGGACCGCATCGCTGGGCAGCGTACGCACCCTCGCCGTCCATTCCGCCACCACCTCGCACCGGCAGTTCGACGCCGCGGCCCTCGCTGCTGCGGGCATCTCGGAGGGGCTCGTGCGCTTCAGCGTCGGGCTGGAGGACGTGGAGGATCTGGTCGCCGATGTCACCGCGGGCCTTGCCGCGGCGCGCTCGGTGGTCCCCGCGTAGGAACGATCGCCACCGCCGCGCCTGGCGTGCGTCCCGCGCCGCGCCCCACCGACCCGGCTTCGCGGCTGGCGACAGCCGTGTGGCGCACGCTCACCGACGTCCGGTTCGCGGTCCTCCAGATCATCGTCCTCGCCGTGGCCGGCCTGATCGGCACGATGATCCGCCAGATCCCCGCCTATGCGTTGCGCAACAACCCGATCGGCTATGCGACCGAGCTGGCCGACCTGCACCGTCGTTACGACCCGATCACCATCCTCGGCGCCAATGTCGGCCCCGGGCTGGTAGGCATCTTCGAGACCCTCGGCTTCCTGCGCATCTTCACGGCGCCATGGTTCTCCTTCCTGCTGACGTTGCTCGTGGTCAGCATCGTCATCTGCACGCTGGACCGCCTGCCGCGTCTGTGGCGTGGCATGCGCGAGGTGCGTCCCATCCAGCCGGCCGCCTTCTTCGACCTGCGCCTGTCACAGCGCGCCGCGTTCGCGGCCGTCGAGGCCACCGACGAGGAGCTTGCCGCCGCCCTGCGTGGGCGTCGCTTCACGGTGCGCCGTGCCGACGAGATGGCCGACGCCGGCGGGGTGGTCGCCGGCCCTGGGCTGGACCCTGGCGCTCCGGACGCTCTCGCCCAGCCGGAGCGCCACCTCTACGGCGACCGCAATCGATACTTCAAGATGGCCACCCTGCTGACGCACCTCGGGCTCATCCTCTTCCTTGCCGGCGGCGGGGTGACCGGCGCATTCGGCTACGAGACGGTGCTCTTCGTGGGCGAGGGGCAGACGGCACCCGTGCAGCCCGTGGGCACGCCCGGCAACCTGCTCGTGAAGAACCTCGGTTTCGACGCGCCTCGGCGAGCGGACGGTTCCTTCGCCGACTTCCGAACCGACCTCGCCGTGTACCGTGATGGGCGCCAGGTCGCGCGCAAGATCATCCGCGTCAACGACCCGCTCGAGGTGGACGGCTTCGTCTTCCACCAGAACACGTTCGGCGCGGCCGAGACGCTCGACGTGCGCGACCCGGCCGGCCGACTCGTCTGGCACGGGCCGGTGCTCATGGACGACCAGGTGCTGGGCAAGCCCCAGGGCTTCCTGACCGTGCCCGGCTCGCGGTATGGCATCTTCGTGGTGCTCGACCGTGATGCCGCCGGAGCGGGTCGCCTGACCCTCCTGGGTACGGACGGCTCGACCGACGCGAGCGGGAGCCTCGTACCCATCTTCGCCGACCAGCTGACCGTCGGCGCGACCAGCGACCCGAGGCTGACCGCCGGCTACACCGTGCGCTGGACCGAAGCGGGCGCCTTCACCGGGATCGTCACCCGGCGCGACCCGGGACAGCCGATCATCTGGGTCGCCTATCTCTCGCTGATCAGCGGCATCGTGCTGAGCTTCTACTTCCCACGCCGCCGCATCTGGCTGCGCCGGACCGGCGACCGCCTCGAGGTGGCCATGCTGGCCGACCGCTATGTCGACGCGGACCGCGAGTTCGGGCAATTGCTCGCGGACCTCTCGCGCGTCACGGCGCGTCACGCGGAGCAGCGCCCCGCCTGATCGCCCGGCTGTTCGCCTCGCCTGCCGCCAGGCAGATCCACGGCCGGGGCTCGGTCGTGGTCGTGGCCGGCTCGGGTACGCTGGCCGCGATGGCCACGCTCGAGGACCTCCGCAGCGCCGTCTTCCCCATGGCCGCCGGTGGTCCCGCGCCCGGCGCGCCGGCAGGGGCACGGCGCGACATCGTATGGGTGCGGGTTCTCAAGGCGCGGGTGCCGGCCTTCGACGCGCTCGATCCGGGCGACCTGGCCATCCTGCCCGAGACGGCACTGCGTACGTTGGTGGCGGGTGGCGTCGAGCCGGGATCGATCATCGATGCGCTGGCTCGATCGCGCGCGGCCGGGGCGCTGCTGGTGGGGGAGGGAGTCGCCGACGACGTGGCCGACGCTGCGCTCAAGCGCGCCCTCGAGATCGGGCTGCCCGCTTGGCGGCTGGCGCCTGCCGACGCCCTCCAGGTCGAGCGTTCGGTCATCGGCTACCTGGTCAATGCGCGCGCGGAGCTGGAGCGACGAGCGGCGGACCTCGAGGGGCAGCTCGGGGCGGTCGCCCTGGGCGGCCACGACCTCCCGGCGCTCGCGGCGGTGATCGCAGACTTCCTGGGTCGTGTCGTGGCCATCGAGGGACCACGCGGTGAGGCCGTCGCCATTCACGCGCCGGCGACCGTGTCGGGAGCCGCCGCCGACGCCGCGCGGTACCTCGCCAACCGCCGCCAGGTCGTGCTGCGCACGCCACTACCCGGTGGCGGTGCCGTTGCCATCATCGGCGACCCGCCACCGACCGAGCTGGAGCGCGTGGCCACCGAGCGCGTCGCGGCGCTGCTTGCCCTCGCGTTGGGGCGGGCAGCGAGCGGCGGACGCGCCCTGGCTGGCGGTGGACGGGAGGACCTGCTGCCTGGCGACGGGCCTCCCTGGATCGTGCTGATGGGTCGTCAGCTGTTGGCCGGCGCGGAGGGTGGGGTGGAGGAGCGCGAGCAGGTCCGTCGGCGGATCGCCCGGCTGGCGCCGGCTCGACGTCTGCGCCTGCGCGGCGACGCCGGCAGCTTCGAGCTGCGTCTCGTCGTGGCGGCGACAGTCGCCGACCCCATGGGATTGGCCATCGCCGGCCAGGTCGCCCAGCTCATCGAGCGCGCCGTCGCCGTTTCGCGGCCCTTCGAGCGCGCCGAGGATCGACCCCTCGCGGAGCAGGAGGCGCGAGCGACGCTCGAGGCGGTCGATGTGCCACCGCCGGGGGCGGCCGCCGGCCGCGTGGTGCGCGCCGATCGCCTGCCCGCATACCGCCTGCTGGGCAACCTGCACAACCTGCCCGACGGCCTGCAACAAGCCCGCGCGCTGCTCGCATCGCTGCTGCCGGGCCGCCCTGCGGCGCAGCGTCAGCGCCTGGCCACGCTGCGCGCCGTGCTGGAGCAGCCCGGGCTGGCCGAGGCCGCGAGCGTGCTGGGCATCCATCGCAACACGCTGGCCTATCGGATCGCGCGTATCGAGGCGCTGGGAGGCTGGCGCCTGGACGACCCCGAACTGCGATTCGTCCTCGTTCTGGCGGTGCGCCTTGTGCAAGAGGCCCAAGAAGAATAGGCCACCTCGGTTTGCTGAGCAGCCGGCCGCCACATGATCGGCGTACGATGTCCTGGTTACGTGCACGGTGCCCAAACAAGCGCGCTTGCACGCATGTCAGCAGGATGAAGGAGACGGACGTTGACGATGGAACTACAGGCGCTGGACCCGGCGGCGAAGATCGAGATGGCCAAAGAGCACAACATCCGCTTCGTGCAGCTTCAGTTCACCGATATCCTGGGCATCGTCAAGAGCGTGACCATCCCACTCCACCAGTTGGCCGGTTCCGTGGCGCACGGCACCTGGTTCGACGGCAGCTCGGTCGAGGGCTTCACGCGCATCGCCGAGAGCGACCAGTGGCTGCGCCCCGATATGGACACCTTCGCCGAGATCCCCTGGCAGCCCGGCCACGGCACGCTGGGTGCCGGGCCGCTCGGCAGCCGCGGCACGGCGCGCGTCATCTGCGACGTGATGATGCCCAGTGGCGAACCCTTCGCGGGCGATCCGCGCTTCGTCCTGAAGCGTCAGGTGGCCCGCGCGGCGAAGCTGGGCTACAGGTGGAACACCGGCCCGGAGCTGGAGTTCTTCCTCTTCCGCCGCGACGAAGACGGAGCCGTGGCGCCGTTGCCCCACGATCAGGCCGGCTACTTCGACTTCTCCACCGACCTGGCGCAGGAAGTCCGCCAGGACATGGTCAATGCGCTGGAGGCCTTCGGCATCCGCGTCGAGGCGGCGCACCATGAGGTGGCCGCCGGCCAGCATGAGATCGATTTCGAGTACGACGACGGGCTGAAGACGGCCGACAACGCGGTGACCTTCAAGTTCACGCTCAAGGCCATCGCCAACCTGCACGGGCTCTACGCGACGTTCATGCCCAAGCCCATCCACGGCATCAACGGCTCGGGCATGCATACCCACCAGAGCCTGTACAGCCTGGCCGAGCAGCGCAACGCCTTCGCCGACGCCGACAACAAGTACGGTCTCTCGGACCTGGCGCGCAGCTACATGGCCGGCATCCTCGCCCATGCCCGGGGCATGATCGCCGTGCTTGCCCCGACGGTGAACTCCTACAAGCGCCTGGTGCCCGGCTACGAGGCTCCCACCTACCTGACCTGGGGCCGCACCAACCGGTCGGCGCTCATCCGAGTGCCCAAGGCGTCGCCGGGGCGGAGCGTCGAGGCGACGCGCATCGAGGTGCGCTGCCCCGATCCGTCCTCGAACCCCTATCTCGCCTTTGCGGTGATGCTGGCCGCCGGCCTCGACGGTGTCGAGAAGGGCATGACGCTCGCCGACCCGGTCGAGGAAAGCCTCTTCGAGATGAGTGCGGCACGCATCGCCGAGCACGGCATCCGCGAGCTGCCCGGCACGCTCGGAGAGGCGCTCGACGAGCTGGAGAAGGACGAGGTCGTCCGCGACGCGCTCGGGGAGCACGTCTTCAACCACTTCATGGCCGCCAAGCACGAGGAATGGGACGAGTACCGCACCCAGGTCACCGACTGGGAGATCGAGCGCTACCTCGACGCGTACTAGCCGACCAGTGCGACGGGCGTGGCGCCCGGGCTACCGCATGAGTGGCACTCATCGAAACGTCTGAAGTCGAGCGTGGCTACCTTGTGACGCCGCGCCGTCGCAAGGTGCTGCCGCACGGATTCGGCGCACTGCATGAGTGGCGCTCATAGACACCTGTGGGACCGGTGAGGCCTCAGCCGAAGCGGCCGCGGTAGGCCGGCGGCAGCAACTCGGCGATACGGCGCATGAGTTCATCGGTGCTCGCCTCGAGGCCCGCGCGTCGGTCTCCCGCGGCCTCCGGCGCGACCGGCCGATAGAGCGGCCCGAAGCGCACCGTCACCGTGCTGCCGAATCCGGGCAGCCGTGCCCCGATCGGCCAGGTTCGTTCGGTGCCGGCCAGGCCGACGGGCAGGATCGGTGCGCCGCTGCGCAGTGCCAGCAGGGCCACGCCCGTCTTGGGCTCGCCGAGCGTGGCGGTGCGTGATCGCGTGCCTTCCGGAGCGAGGCCCAGCCAGTCGCCGGCATCGAGTACGGCGCGAGCTATTCGGTAGGCCTCGCGATCGGGGCGTCCGCGCCGCACGCCGAAGCCGCCGTACGCGCGCAGCACCGGCCCCATGACCGGTGCGTCGAGCGCCTCGGCCTTGGCCATGTAGCGGACGCGCCGCCCCACCAGCCCGGCCACGATCACGCTCAGTAGGGGCGGATCGACCAGCGACAGGTGGTTCGAGGCGATGATCACGCCGGGGGCGTCGGGCACATACTCGAGGCCTTCGATGCGCAGACGGACGAAGACCAGCCGCAATGCCAGGCGGATGCCGAGGTTGCCGAGCCGGAAGGCGAAGGGCAATCGAGGGCGGGCGGCGGCGCCCGATCGGGGAGCCATCACCGGTTGGTTCGAGTCCCGGCGCCAGGCAGTTCGGTCGTCAGGACTCCTTGACGCCGATCTGGCGCGTGCCCATCAGCTCGCCGCCATCGACGCCGATGGTATTGCCGGTCATCCAGCCCAGGCGCGGAGATGCGAGCGCGACGATCGCCTCGGCGACGTCCTCAGGCGTGGTCAGTCGCCCGCCCGGGTTGCGCTCCCGCGCGAACTCGCGCAGCTCCTCGTGGCCGGGGATGCGGCGCAGTGCCGGCGTGTCGGCGACGCCGGCGCGGATGCAGTTCACGGTGATGCCGTGGGGGATCAGCTCGAGTGCGAGCTGTCGGCAGTGCGACTCGAGAGCGGCCTTCGCGGCCGAGACCGGTCCATAGGTGGGCACATTCTTGACGGCGCCCTCGGAGGTCATGGCGAAGAGGCGCGAGCCGTGGCGGATGAGGCCTGCGTGGAACAGGTCGCGCACCCACCAGATCATCGAATGGGCCATCACGTCAGCGGTCATCTCGATCTGCTTCTGGCTGACCTCGCGACGGGCCGGGTCGACGCTCAGGTAGTCGAGCGTGGTGCCGAAGGCGAGCGAATGCAGGAAGACGGAGATGACCGGGTCGGCGCCGCCCGCTCGCCGTTCGGCGAAGCGGGCCCCGATGTCCGCGATGACCGCGCCGCGTCGCTCCTCGTCGGCGGCGTTGACGTTATGGAAGACGACCGGCACGCCCATGGCCGCGATCTCGTCGCGCACCTCGTCGGCGGCCGCCTTCGAGGCGCGCATGTCGAGGTGCACGCCGACGATGCCGCAGCCGTCGCGGGCCAGGGCGCGACTGGCGGCCGCGCCGAAGCCGCTGCTGGCCCCCAGGATGAGCGCCCACCGTTCGGGCGCGGTGTTCGCGGCGTCGGTCATCGCATCCTCCTGCGGGGTGGTACCGGCGAAGTGTAGCCGCGAGCGGTCAGTGTCCGGGCGTCGCTCGTGGCGTCACACGGTCGGGCGGGTGCGCGAGCATGGCGAGGCCGGCCAGCCCGAAGGTCAGCGAGCAGGTCAGCACCGCAACTCGGATGTCGGAGAGTTCCCAGGCTCGAGCGGCACCCATCGCGCCGATGGCGACGCCGAGGTTGGACAGCCCTGTGACGATGCCGAAGACGCGGCCACGCCGCCCTTCATCGGTCGCGCCGGCCAGCAAGGCGTACCAGGACGACTCGAAGGCCGTGAGGCCCCCGCCGGCCACGATGGTCACGGCATAGATCACCGGCCGCGGCATGCCCAGCACCATGACCACGGGCAGGAAGACCACGGGGATGCAGCCCAGGACGGCCATCCGCCGTCGGCCGCCGAGGTCGGCGCGCCGGGCGAGCCAGGGCCCCAGGATGATGCTGCCGAGGCCGAACATCGCGAAGACGATACCGACCTCCGCCGCCGACCAACCCAGGTTTCCCGTCGTGAAGATGGCGTACGTGGTGATGAAGGCGCCGAAGCCGGCCATCGCCGCGAGGTTGGAGAAGAAGAGAGTCACGATCGGCCGCCGATCGGGGGCCTGACCGTCGGGCTCGATGACGACCGCGGGCGATCCGGCCGCGGCCGGGACGAGTTCGGCCCCTTCTGGCACCGACGGGCGCGGCAGGAAGAGCGCGCCCAGCGTGGCCAGGGCACTCGTGGCGCCTACCAGCAGGAAGGGCAGACGCAGGTCGGATACGGCGACCAGAAGGCCACCGATCGCCGGCCCCAATACCGAGCCGGCTGCCCCCGCGGCGGAGAGGAGCCCGTTCGCGAAGGCGCGTCGGGCGCGATCGGTGGCCTCGGTGAGGTAGAGACGCTCGGCGATCCCGTTGACGCCGCCACCGAGGCCCGCAAGGGATCGGAAGGCGATCAGCGGGATGGCCGCAGTCGTGGTCGCGATGAGGATGTTCGCGGCGGCGTAGACGCCGATGCCCGCGGCCACCAGGCGACGAGCGGCGAAGCGTTCGGTGAGGAAGCCACCCGCCAGCTGGCCGACGGCGGCAGCGACGGCATGGCCACTGGTGAGCAGTCCCAGCACGAAGGGCGTGGCGCCGACCTGCGTCGCGTAGAGCGGCAGCAGTGGCAGCATCACCGCGACCCCGATCTGGGTGACGAAAGCCATGCCCGCCAGCAGCGCCAGGGATCGGCTCAGGCCGCGCAGCGCCCCGATCGCCCCACCGCCTCCCGCACCCCCCGAGCTTGCGCCGGCCGTCATCACTGCCCCCTCATCCGGCTCGTCTCGTCCCATCGCGCATTGTGCAGGACTCGAGCCGGCCCCAGGTGGCCGCCTCGTCACGGCACGTTCGGCGAGCCCAGCCTGTACGCTCGCGGTCATGTCCCCTCGCAACACCGCGCGCTCGGCGGCTGCGGTCGTCATCCGCCCGATACGCACCCTCTGGTTGCTCTCCATCGCCCATGCCGTCAACCATGCCCAGGCGGTGTTGCTGCCACTGATCTACCTGGAGATCATCAAGGAGTTCGGTGTCTCGTTGGGCACCGTGGCCATCCTCGCCGGCGTGAGCAGCTTCGCCTCGGGCACGGTGCAACTGAGCTTCGCCTCGCTGACGCGCCACCTGCCGCGGCGCGTCCTGCTCGGGCTCGGGGGCATCGTGTTCGGCGGCGCGCAGGCGCTGCTGGCGCTGGCCCCGAACTTCGGCTCGTTCGCCGCCCTGCTCGTGCTTTCGAGGGTGGGCGCCTCGCCGCAGCACCCCGTCGGCAACGGCCTGCTGGCCGAGCAGTTCCCGCCCCAGCGGCGCGGCTTCGCCATCAGCGCCCACATCGCCGGCGGCAACGTGGGCACGGTCTCGGTGCCCCTGCTCGGGGCATGGCTCATCGCCGGCGTGGGCTGGCGCTGGACGCTCGTCCTCTTCGCGATCCCGGCGCTGCTCATCGCCCTCGCCATCCTGGTGCTCGTGCGCGAGGCCGGCTCGGATCGCGCGGCGGCCCGCGCGCAGGGCAGCGTGCGCGACGCCTTCCGCACCATCCTGCGTGATCGCGATCTGCGGTGGCTCTTCCTCTCATCGGTGCTCGGCGGTGGTGGGCGGGGCCTCGGCGTGGTCAACATCTTCGTGCCCGTCTACCTCGCTCTCGTCATCGGCCTCGACACCGGGACGGTCGCGCTGATGTACTCGGTGCTGGTCGTCTTCAGCGTGCCCGCGCCGATGGTCGCCGGCTGGCTGTCCGATCGTTTCGGGCGCAAGCCCCTCATCGTCGGCGTCTACCTCGCCGGCGCCGGGGCCTTCGCGGTCTTCCTCGCCGCGGGCTCGAACGTGGCCGGGCTGTGGGCAGGCATCGTGCTCCTCGGCCTGTTCAACTTCGCCGAGAGCCCGCAGCTCCAGGCCCTGCTCGCCGACATCGCTCCGGCAGGCATCCGCGATGCCTCCTACGCGGCGTATTTCACGCTGGCCTTCGGCGTCGGATCGCTGTGGGTCGCGGTCTACGGCGCCGTCGTCGAGGTGCTCGGCAAGACGGCCGGCCTGCCGGTCGTCTTCGGGCTGATGGGCGTGACCTTCCTCCTTGCCGCGCTGGCCGTGCTGCCCATCCGGGCCGACGAGCGCGCTGCCGCCAATCACCGGGCGGAGACGGTGGAGACGCCGAGCGCCGACACCTGAGCGGCGCCGCCGGCACCGGGGTTTTGCGGGCCAGTTCGCCGCGAACTCGTACGCATGGCCGAGGCGGGCCTGGGGCGGTGCTCCTGCCCAGGGCATGATCGACCCACGCTCCCGCGGGTGGACTGACCCGCCGAGTGACCGTCGGCGCGCTCTTGGATCGTGGATACCAGTCCCCTGCGCGCTGGGCCGCGAAAACTCCGCGCCCGATCGGGCACGGCGCCTGCCTCGGCTATACTGTCGGCCGCTCGCGGTGCGACGCTGCGGGCTCCTCGGTCGGGGCGTGGCGCAGCTTGGCAGCGCGCATCGTTCGGGACGATGAGGTCGGAGGTTCAAATCCTCTCGCCCCGACCAAACTCAC
>Ga0315281_10001032_pt1 | contig 40575 bp, 40 predicted proteins | sample YL17G07_0_MG_FD_204540 | JGI IMG/M metagenome (GOLD analysis project Ga0315281, IMG submission 204540) | Sediment microbial communities from Yellowstone Lake, YNP, Wyoming, USA - YL17G07_0 | ecosystem: Environmental > Aquatic > Freshwater > Lake > Sediment | place: USA: Wyoming | collected...
CCTTGCTCGGCCTGCCGTGCCAGAATGTCGCGCCCGATCTGCCAGTAAAGCAAAACCAGCTCGCGGTTGACCGCCAGCGTGGCGCGCTGCTGCGCGGTGTGGATGCGACCCTTGAGATCGGCCAGCCAGTCGGCGTAACCTTCTGGCGGCGCAGTCAGGCGCACCGGCTTGTCGCTCATGGCTGTTTCCCTTCCAGTCGCCGTGCGCCCACATCCGCCAACAGCAGCTTCATCTGATGGATGGCGGTCTGGTTCAGCAGTTTCAGCCGTTCGGCCTGCGCCAACCCCTGATGGATGAAATGCGCGTTCAGCGTTTCCAGGTTGGCCAGGCACACCAGTTGCGAGACATTGGCCTCGTCGCGGATGTTGCCCTTGTTGCCGGGGTTTTCATCGCGCCACTGCTTCGCGGTTTTGCCGAACAGCGCCATGTTCAGCAAGTCTGCCTCGCTGGCGTAGATGAGGTTGATCTGCCGCGAGGTGAGTAGCGGCGGAATCAGGTGGGTCTTGATGGCGTCGGTGTGGATGCGGTAGTTGATTTTGGTCAGGTTGCGGCGGATGTCCCAGCCCAGTTGCTGGTATTCCGTCTCTTTCAGGCGCTGGAATTCCTTGATGAGGTAGAGCTTGAATTCGACCGACACCCAGGAGGCGAACTCGAAGGCGATGTCCTTGTGGGCGTAAGTGCCGCCATACCGGCCCGCTCTGGCGTTGATGCCGATGGCGCCGGTCAAATCAGTCCATTTTGAGGGGGTCATCACAAATGCATTGCTGCCAGATTGATTTTTAACCGTATCGAATTCGACACGGTTAAAGTCCGGATTATTCAGCAGCTCCCAAATACCCAGGAATTCGATGGATGAACGCGTACGCATCCAGTTCTGAATGACAAACCTCGGATCATCTGGATTCTTGAACTTGGCGATATCCGTCAGCGAAATATAATCATCCTGATCCATTCTCTGGATGCGGACGGTTTCATTTAACACAACAATCTGGCTGCTCTTGCTCATCAGAAACCCCCGTTTCCAACTGTGGCGAATCCGCCATAATTTAACCACAACCCCTCGTATTCAATGGACATAAAGGGGTCTTGCTGCATCTTTCATTTTGATTTTCGCCATGGTCATTCCCCTTTGCCAGCAGCCAACTCGCTCACCGTCATCGGCGGGTAGGTCTTCGTCGGCATGAATATCTCGTGCTTGCCGAGGTGGGCAAAGAGCGTCCCTTCCTGACTGTAGGCCGATGAATGGGTCAGGGTGTCGAAGCGGAAGTCGCGGCGCTGAAACTTGCCCTTGCCCAAGTAGCCCCATTCGGCAAAAGTAATCGGCTCGCCACTGCTGACGCACATCGTCAAGGCATCACCGTGGACCAGATTCTGCGATAACACATAGAAAGCGGCGCGGCACAGGTCATCCGACTCATCAATGTTCAGATACTCGGCGAGAATATCCAACATGTTTGCACGGCACTCGGCGATATTGTCTGCCAGAAGCTCGATCCCGTAGATGCACATTAGCGCCAGAAGCGCATAGTGCTGCTTTTCAAAATCCGATTTCCCGAACTTGTGCTCGACAGCCGCGAGCTTGCGCTGCAAGACCTTGACAATAAAGTTACCGCTTCCGCATGCCGGTTCCAGAAAACGCGAATCAATGCGCTCCGACTCGTCCTTCACGAGGTCGAGCATGGCATCGACCATCCATGCGGGAGTAAATACCTCTCCGTGGTCAGCGACGCGTTTTCGGGATTTGATCAGACTCATAGGCAAAAGGCTTCAAGCTGCATTCGTAAGTATTATGGCATTGTACCTAATACCATTCTTTCGAGTGGCCCGGTGCAGTTCCGATGCTGGGCGGCAGCTCATTTCAGGATAGAGCAATGGTGTCAAATGGCCGGTCGAAATAGCCGGTATCGCACCTGGCAGCCGTCTGGCAGAGCGGGCAAGCGCAGGCGTCGGATTCGTTTGTCTGGTTACTCATGCCGAGACACCGAATTCGCGCAAGCGCGCCAGATCCGATTCGATTCCGGAAATGTCGTCGCGCCTCGTCGTTGTCGTCCGTGTTTCAAGTTGCATCGCCAGCGGTGCTGCATGGGCGTGGAAACTGTTGCGCAATTCGTCAATGGCGAGCCGCTGCCAAGAGTGCAGGCGGCGGCTGTAGTCGTTGAGAAATCCCTCCAGCGGGACGCGCCATTGTGCCTGCAACCGTGAGCGTGCGCGGTTGAGCAGCAACGGCGCGGGCAGTATCTGTCGCAAGGCTGGCGGTTGAAGATTCATCTGCCGGATGGTCGCCGCAATATCGAACAGCGGCGCCCCGAACGGTTGCGGCAAAAACTCGTCGCCGATGTCGGCAACGATTAAATTTTGCCGACCTTGCCGCAAAACTTCTTCGATCTGTCGTCGCAGCTCCTCCAGTAGGTGCAACACCCTGCCAGAGTGATCGGCGATCATCTTTTGGATGGTCATGGCGCACGCATCTGCAACAAAATCCGGCGTGGTATTTTTTTGCTGCCACAAGACGGCGGTTGCGGCAGAGGCAGTTTCGATCATCGCGTCGGCCAGGTGCGGCAATTCGTCCGCCAGCTTATCGGCGGAGCGCTCGGCGACCATGCACAAACCGTCGGCACTGCGCAGTGCTATGAGGGCGGCTGCGCTGGTTAGGCCGGAGGGCATGGTGGCATCCGGTGACGTGCCGCTCAAACGCACTTCGAGCGACTGGATGACGGCTTCCCGCAACATGCCGACTTTGCGTTTCAATGCGGCAGACGCTTGTTCGCGGTGGCTCTCCAGCAGCGGTTGCAGCGCCTGTTCGAACCACGTATCGCACAGGGCCGCATCCGCACCTACAACGCTGACCGGATAGAGCGGCGGCATCACACTGAGTTGAGCGACGAATTGCTGCTGAACATATTCAAGGAAACGCAGCTTTTCCTCCGGCTTAAGCAAATCGGCCTTGCTTACCAGTACCATGGCCTGTGCGCCGGAGTGCAACAGTGTCTGCACCAGTACGAGGTCTTCCTGGCTCAATGTGGCGCCCGCATCAATCAGCACCAGGCCAAGATCGCAGCGCGGCAGGTAAGCCGCCGTTTCCGCCGCGCCGCTGTTGGCCAGCGAACCCAGTCCCGGCGTATCAACCCAGGTGATGCCTTCGCGCAGCCGCGCCGCAGGCACTTCCACGACGATGCGCGTTACATGTTTGTGATTGGCCGGGTTCTGCTGCTCGGTGGAAAACTCCGCCAGACGGGACAGCTCCACCGCGACAGGCTGGCTCTGCGCAAATTCAATCGTTGCCCGCGAGACTTCTCCAAACTGGATGCGCGTCGGCACCGCAGTCACCGGTGTCACGCCCACCGGCAGCACCGCCGTGCCGAGCAGGCGGTTCAACAACGAAGACTTGCCGCAACTGACCCGACCGAACACGCCGATCTCGAAGCGTCCGTTTTCCATCCGGTCCAGCAACATGGATAGCGTGCCGCGCAAAGCCACCATGCCGTGCGCCGCGATGACACGTTCCAGTTCACGCAGCAGCGGCACTTCATCGCGCGTCTGTTCGAGCTTGTGCAGGCGCGCCGGCAGATCGGTATCCGCACCCTGACGGAGATAGGACATGAGCCGTTCCAGCGCGGCGTACAGCTCGGCCACGATGTTGTCGATTTTCTCCGTGTCCGCATCGGAAAGCGGGCCGTAGCTCATCATGCGTTTCGCTTCCATCTCGTTGACGGCGATCTGGGCAAACATGACATGGGTCTGCGCAGCCCATAATCCGCCGGTTGATGGCAAGGGCCGGGACAGATGCATCTCCGTCATGGTCCGGCTCATCACCTCGCGCACACGCCGGATGTAATCGGCGATCACCTGGCGCTGCACGGGAGAGGCATCCTGAGTGAATTCAGTGAAGAGGGAAGCGGAATCGGCGGCACCCAGAATGAGACTGGCTTTGCCGAGCAGGTCGTCAATCTGGTGGAACGATGCAAGCAGATGGCGTTGATGGTTGTCGTTCATGACATGGGCTATCGTACGACACCGGATGTGACCGCCGCCGCCGGAGTCAAACGCATCCACCCCAGCATCAGCGCCGACACCAGCGCCAGGACACCCGCAGCGGCGAACCCCGCGTTGGGCGAGACAAACGTCCACAACACACCCATGGTGATGCTGGACAGAAAATCCCCCAGCCCATCCACGGCACTCATCAGACCGAAGCCTGTTCCGTGCTGATCGTCCCGCATCAGTGTCGAAGCCAGTGCCGGTTGCGACGATTCGATAATGGCGGTGTAGATACCGGAGAGGGCGAACAGCAGCACCAATATCCACTTCTGCCCGTCGGCGAAAATGAACCCCAGACACAACAATCCGAACAGCGCAAAACCGGCACTCAGGATGAGGCGCTTGCTGGTGCGGTCGGCCAGCACACCGATGGGATAGGCCACCAGCGCATAGACGATGTTGCTGAAGGTATAGAGGCCAATGGCAAAAGCCCCGGCAGTCATGGCTCCCAGCGATGGTGTCAGCAGATCCTGCGCGCGCAGGATGAGCAAAGTCGGCGCAAAATTGGAGATGCCGAACAGGCCGATGGGCAAAAGGAATTTCCGGAAATCCGGAGGTAGTGCTTTCAGGCTGGCCCACGGGTGGCTTTCATTCGTTTGACGAGGCCGCTCCTTTACCAGATAAACAATGGCCAGCACCGCGCACACACCCGGGATCAGCGATACCACGAAAATGGTGCGCAACGACACATGCGCCACCAGCAGCGCGGCGGTGAGCGGCCCGAGAATGGCACCGAGTGTGTCCAGCGTGCGGTGAAACGCAAACGCGCGCCCTATGGTGGCCGGCGTGGTGGATTCGGTCAGCAGCGCGTCGCGCACCGGCGAACGGATGGACCAGCCGATCCAGCCTATCGTTCGTCCGAACAGTACATGCCACCAACTCGTAGCGAGGGCAAACGTGGCTTTGCTGGCAGCAGTGATGGCATAGCCCAGAACCGCCAGTCCCTTGCGTTTGCCGATACGGTCGCTATACCACCCGGACCAAATCTGAAACAGGGTCGAGATACCATCGGCCACGCCCTCGATCACGCCCAGCGCGAACGCGGGTGCGCCCAGCACGGTAGAAAGAAACAGCGGCAGGATGGCGGTCGCCATCTCGTGGTTCCAGTCGCTGAACAGACTCGCCAGCCCCATGCCCAGAATGTTGCGGTTCATCCAGCCTTTGGGTGCGGGGCTCTTTTCATCCTGATTGGTGGACATGTGATTTCCTTTCACAAGAGGTGCATCTATTTCGCAACCGGCAAACCATGTCCGGGAACGGGCGCTCGCTGCATCTGGTTTGAGTCTGGCAGGCAGCGGATAACAATCGCTCTCACCAGCAACACCACGGGGAGCGCGGTCAGCCAACTCGCCAGCACATCGGCAGGAAAATGGGCACCTACGCTGATACGGGAAATCCCTACCCACAGGACGAAAGCGACGAGGACGGGGCGAGCTTTTCCTGCGACCGGCCAGAAGCTTGCTCCCACCAGCATGGCGAACGAAGCATGGCCGCTCGGCAGGCTGTGATGGAATTCCGGCTCGCCGAGTATGTGCAGGCTCCCCGGCACTAGGGCGAGGGGCGGACGTGGAAAATCGAGAAAGGGTTTTATCCACATGAGGAAAGCGCCATCGGCGACATAGCCCAGGCTGAACACCGCAAGCGCTCCCAGCCAGAAAAGCCCAAGCTGCTGACCGGGGAGGCGGTCATGGCGCAAAGCGCGTCCGACGACGATGAGCGCGACAACGAACGCCGCCGCGAGATAGAACGGAAAAAAGACATGGCTGCCGATACGCGTGCCCAGCAGCATAAAGCCGTCGAGGTAATCTCCCCGCACGTTGTTGATGACATGGAATAGCCAAACGTTGGCACCACCCCAGTCGTAAAAAACTTCCTTGAGCATTTGCTTCCTCCGTAAAGTTTACAGCCTTAGCGTGGCAACAAGGCGTTGCGGATTAAGCAGCAATTCCAATGCTGTCAGAATATTGGGTGTCGCCACTTTTGCCGCCAGCAGGGTTTCCACCGCAGCCCCTTCGCCCTGGATCACGGCGATACCGAGAGCTGCCGCCGCGAGCATCAGGCGGTCGTTGCGTCCGTTACCGATGCAGACGCAACGCGATGCATTCAGGTTTTCCACGTAATGCAGCTTGGCGGAAGCCTGTCCGTCAGCCGTTAGAACAACAAGTTCGCAGGGGATTCCGACTAATGCCTTGCGGGCGCAACCGAAGGTGTCCGCCGTCACCACGTGGATCGCGAGTTTTTCAGCCAGACGGCAGAGGGCATCCCGCGCGCCGGGCAACAGTACGCCATCGCAAGCCAGGGTGCCGTTGAAGTCCGCAACCAGGTAATCGAGTTGCAGGGTATCGCTGCCGGGAACGGCGAGTTCAAGCATCGGTTTCTCCTTGTTTTGTTAATGCCGCCAGCGCCCTTGCTGCGCCTTCACGCACCGCATGCGCAGGATACTGTGCTTGCACGATACTCAGGGTAGCCTGGCGTACCATCGCATCCTTCATTTGGTCGAGGCTGTTGACGATTTCCAGTCCCTGCACCACGTCCAAAGGATGACGCAGGGCGCAGGCCACCAGTGTTTCTGCCGTTTCCGGTTCGCCGCGCCAGCCCAAGGCGATGATGGCGCGCATGCGTATGTCTGCCAGGGGATGCAACAGGGCGTGGACGAGTTTTTCCCGGTAGCTGCGTTCGCTGAGTTCCGCCATGCGGGCGCCGCAAACCGGACAGGTATCCGCCTCCTGCGCGAGCGGGATGAAACAGGCCAGACAGAAGCCGGGATGCTCGTTCATGTGGCACCTGTCAATGCGTGAAGCCTGGCTGCGAGCTTGTTCAAGTACTCCATGTTCACCGCAAGGTCACGGGCGCGGACGGTTGCCTGTGCGGTGCTTTCCGCGCCGGTTTTCACGCCTTTTTTCACTGCCGTCTCGATGCCGTCCAGTGTGGCGTTGATGCGTTCCAGCATGGCGACTTTGAAATCGCGCATGCTTTTGTCCAGCCGCTGGGCGAAGTCGTAGCGCACCCGCCCGGACTGCGTGTCGGTGAGTTCGCGGCCATAGCGTTGCGCGGAATTCAGAATCAGTGCGTCGCCGAGAAACTTGGGCAGCGCATGCAGCAGCGAGGTGGATATGATCTTGAGGCTGCCCGGCGTCTCCCAGAATTTGTAATAGAAGCCGGATTTCGCGCTCCAAGCCGATTCCGCGCCGACGGCCTCGAAGGGGACGGAAAACAGTTCTGACGAAAAGCGATATAACTCGTCCACAGTCGCGTCAATTTTTCCGCTGAAGCGCTCGCATATGGATTGAAACAGGGCATCCAGCCTTTCATCCTCGTCATGACGAAAGCCGTCCCAGGCGGTGCGCACCTCGTCCACCACGTAGCGCTGCAAGTCCTCGTGCAATTCGCTGGAAGGCAGGTGTCGCACGGATTCGAAATGGTCTTTTAGTTTCGCCTCGATATCGCGCGTCAGTTTTGCCTTGAATGCTTCCACATCGGCGGTGACATCCTGGCCCGCCAGGCGTTTGACTTCGGCTTCAAGCAGGATGGCGAAATCGTGCTTTTCCTGCGCTATCTCGCCGCGCTTCTTCTCGAAGGCTGCCACCTTGCGGCGCAATTCTTCCACGGGCATGGAGAGGGAGGACAGGGCAAGCTCCGCGTTGAATCGGGCTTGGGAAACGAGGCGCAGCAACCCTTTGGCGAGAGAGACTGCAACAGCGTTGCCCTTGCCTTCCATCAAGAAATACTCAAGTGCTTCGGTAAAAATGGGGAAACAACTCTGCCTCAGCAATTCTTCTGAACCGGTCTTGTTACCTTCCAAGGCCAGCCTTGCAGATATGGGGAACACGGGTACCGGCCCGCCCATGGCTTCTGCCAGAACGCGGGAGGCGAAGGCTATCGATTCATCCAAGTCAACTTCGGAGACCAGGTCGGACTTGTTGAGCAGGAAGAAAATCCGCCCTGCATACTCCCGAACTTCCTTAAGGAAATCATACTCTGCCTGCCCCACCGGCTGATCCACAGACAACAGGAATAGTACCGCGTCGGCCTTGGGGAGAAATCGGTAAGTGACGTCGGTGTTGTGCTGGTACACCGAGCCGATGCCAGGGGTATCAATGAGGCGCACGCCGCTCTTGAGCCAAAAGGAGGGCCATGCGATGCGCACCTCTCGCACTTCCTTTATGTTGGCGGGGTTTCCCTTCTCTGTAACATAGTCCCTCAGTGCATTCAGGGACACCTGTCGCTCTTTGTCATCCTGAAACACCACCTGCACCATCGGCTCATCACCGTATTCCAGGATAGTGGCAACCGAGGTCAGAGGCACCACCCCTACCGGCAAGATGTCCGCTCCGATCAGTGCGTTGAGCACACTGCTTTTCCCTCGTTTGAACTCGCCCACTACCATCAGGTTGAACACGCTTGAATCCGCCCGATCCCGCAACGCGTGCAACTCGGCAGGTGGGATACCTGCCAGCGTCTCGGCGATGGACAAGCACTGCCGCAAGGCGAAGAGGCGCATTGCCCCCTCTCCGCCAGTATGCCAATCAAGTTTCATTGCAATCCAGCGGTCAACGAACCACCGTGACCGCACAGGGTGCATAGGAAATCACCCGTCGCGCCACCGAACCGAGCAACCAGCGCTCGAATAGGCTATGGCCGCGATGCCCAACCACAATATGGTCTATGCCGTGGTCTTCGGCGTAGAGCACGATACTCTCGGCAGGATGCCCGACCATCACCTCGAAGTGCGCCGTCAAACCTGCAACTTGAGCTTTCAGCGGGTGCAACACTTGGTTGTAATGATGGCGCGAGTTTTCGATGATGGCCTCAGTTTCTACCTCTGCTCCGAACTCCGGCGCGCTCGCCACCGCCAGCACATGCAATTCTGCGCTGTATTTTTTCGCTAAGTCCAAGGCAAATTCGAAGGCGACCTTGGATGGATTCGAGCCATCGTAGGCTACGAGTACTTTGTGTATCATCATGCTCTCCTTAGTTGTTGGTGTCTTTTTCATCGGCCTGCTTCAGCAGGTGCCGAGGCAGGAAAAATGCATTTGCAATGAGGGTGGGAACCACCGCGCTGCCGATCACCGTTGCCACCAGAGCCGAATACTGCGCCTGGTCAATCAAATGGTGGGACAGTCCGAACAGCGCGGAGATGGTGCCGAAGGTGAGGCCAGTGGACATCAACAGCGTGGTATACATGCCTTCCTTCTTGGGCGAACCATAAGCCCGCGTTACCGGATAAACTCCCGCCACTTTCGTTGCCATCTTCATCAGTAGCATCGCTACAAACGCTAACGGAGCCGCAACCAATGCAGGCAGGGAAACCAGCGCACCGGCGCGAATGAAGTAGAACGGGGTGAGGAAGCCAAAAGTAAGGGTGCGCAGCCTTCGCACCAGCGCGTGATCCTTGCCCACCGTACCTGCCAGCACCATACCGATGAGGTAAGCTGGCAGCACCGCTTCACTATCGGCCCACGTTGCCAACGCGCCCATGCCGAACAGACAGACCAAAAGAAATTTAGCTTCCAGTTCCGAGGGGCGTCCGCCGTAGCGTTTGAAGAAGCGCGGCACGATCCAAGGCAGAATGAAGAAAGCGACCACGCCGACGCCCACAAAAATCAGCGTCCTGCCCGTGAACGGCGCAAAGATCAGCCCCAGTGCCACCACTGTGGCAAGGTCGGTGATGAAGCAGGCCGCCAGCACCGTCTTGCCGTAGTCGGTGACGTTGAGACCGAACTCCAGCATCACCGCATACACGACCGCCACCGAAGTGGTGGACATGGCGATACCGGCAAGCCAACTGGCATCCGCGCTCCAGCCCAAGCCCCAGCGGGCGAGCGCCGCGCAGCCAAAAAAAGGCGCGGCGAAACTCACCAGACCGATGGCCGTGGCCTGTTTCCATTGCTTGCGAAACACGACCGGATCGAGTTCCGCACCGGCGAGGAAGGTCAGCAGGATGGCTCCGGCACCGGAGAGAAATTTTATCCAGGTGGCATCCCCCGCGAGCAGCGCACTGCCCAGCACTGCACCGATGAAGAGTTGGGCAATGGTGCCGACGACAATCTCCGACAGCGCTGTCGCCATTCTGAACCAGATGGACAGCAGAGAGGCCAGCAGCGCCAGCCCCAGCCACAATGCCGCTTGCGCCCAGATTTCGGTCATGCGTTTTCTCCTCGCGCGCTAACGTGCATCGCCATTGATTACGCCGTATTCGGCGGGCATCCTGACGTAGAACAAGGTCAAGCCCGCGCTTTTGACCATTTCCAAAAGCCGCTCCGCTTCTTCCTCGCTTACCATGAACACCACTTCCACCGGCAGGTCTCCCGCCAGTTCGAAAAAATGGTCTTCATGCAACACGCCGTGGCGTCCGAAACCGGCGATGGCTTTGAACGCCGAGCCGCCGTGTATGCCAAGTTTCTTAGCCTGTTCCAGCAGCCATTCGTAGACCAGCGTATGGTGATGGTTGCGGTTTTCATGCACGTAGAATTTGAGATAGATGCCTTGCATGGTGTTTCCTCCTCTGCTTCGTTTTCAGTAAGACTGCCTGGATGGAATTACTCCGCGTACACCTTCGCGCGGGTTATCCGTATCGCCATGGTAGCGGGGAATGAGGTGCAAATGGACGTGGAAAATCGTCTGGCCCGCAGCCTCGCCTACATTGATGCCGATGTTGTATCCGGCGGGAGCATGTTTGCCGTCGAGGTAATGTTTCGCTTCATTGAGCAGCGACAGCAGTGCGATTTTCTCCGCCTCGGTGGTGAGGAAAAAATCGGCAACATGGCACTTGGGAATAATCAGCAGGTGGCCGGGATTGACTGGGTTGTCGTCCCGAACGACATAAGCCAAGTCGTTTTCGAACAGGATGCCACCAGAGTGACAGAACGGGCAGCTTTGTAAACCATTGTTCATTATGCACTCCCATTTGCTTTTAACAGGCTTACCGTCAGTATACCCAATGCCGTCATAACCAGCGATCCGCCGAGATGAACTGCCGTGTGTGCCAAAGCCCAGGCGTACTCGCTTCGAGAAATAAGCGTCACCGCCTCGGCGGAAAAAGTGGAAAATGTGGTGAGTCCACCCATGAAACCGGTGATGACAAAAAGCCGTGCCTCCGGGGGCAGACCGGCATGTTCGGAAAAGAAAGCGACTGCCACGCCGACCAGATAACCGCCGATCAAGTTTGCAGCCCGCGTACCGAAAGAAAGAGTTGGAAAAACCGGATTGAGCAGAACGCCCAGCCACCAGCGCAACCACGCACCGAAAGCCGCACCGCCACCTACTGCGAAAAAACTGTAGAAGCCCATATCATCTCCGCCCAAATTGATTATTTCGGAAGAGGGGCAGAAAAAATGCCTACCGCCCCGTTGCCGGGTTATCGGTAGGCATCATCAGCCCTTGCGGGCGGTTCGGAGCGGAAACTCCGGGAGGTATGCCATCTCCAAGCCGAAAGATAACAAGTGCCACCGAGAATGTAAAGCCGAAGCCGAGTGGCAAACCCGCCCATCCCGGCTTTCAAAATTGCACTACGCAGCAAGCGCACTGCTATAATCCAGCGCCATGAACAAAGCCCTCTCTGCCGCCCCTCGTGCGCTCGACTTGGCGCGCGAGGTACTCAGCATCGAAGCCGCCGCCGTACTGGCGCTCACGCAACGCATTGACGAAACTTTTCTGCGTGCGCTCAACATCATCCTGTCCTGCGAAGGACGGGTGATCGTCAGCGGCATGGGCAAATCCGGCCACATCGCGCGCAAGATCGCCTCCACCCTGTCCAGCACCGGCACCCCGGCGTATTTCGTGCACCCTGCCGAAGCCAGCCATGGCGACCTCGGTATGATCACCGCAGACGATGTGTTTATCGCGCTGTCGTATTCCGGCGAAAGCGAAGAACTGCTCACCATCGTGCCGGCCATCAAACGCCAGGGAGCGCGGCTGATCAGCCTGACCGGCAATCCGCAATCCAGCCTGGGGTTGGCGGCGGATGCGCATCTCAACGTCGCAGTGGACAAGGAAGCTTGCCCGATGGGGCTGGCGCCCACTGCCAGCACCACGGCTGCGCTGGCCCTGGGTGACGCGCTCGCCGTGGCATTGCTGGATGCCAGGGGATTTGGCGAGGAAGATTTTGCCCGCTCTCACCCCGGCGGCAACCTGGGCCGCCGCCTGCTCACCCATGTGCGCGACATCATGCACACCGGCGCAGGAATCCCCGCAGTCGGGTGCGATGCCCTGCTTTCCGATGCCGTGCTGGAAATGTCGCGCAAGCGGCTGGGCATGACCGCCATCGTGGATAATGCGCAGCGCGTGCTGGGCATTTATACCGATGGCGATTTGCGCCGCACGCTGGAAAAACGGCTCGATTTCACCACCACCCCGGTCAGCACCGTCATGTCGCGCAATCCGCGCACCATAGCCCCGGACGCGCTGGCGGCGGAAGTGGTGCAACTGATGGAGCAATACAACATCAACCAGATGCTGGTGGTGGATGCAGACAACAAGCTGGTCGGCGCGCTGAACGTGCATGATTTGCTGCGCGCGAAAGTAATTTAATGCTGCCAAGCCATGCCCAATCCATCCGCCTCATCGCCTTCGACGTGGACGGCGTCATGACCGATGGCGGGCTTTATTTGTCCGACTCCGGGGAAGAATCCAAGCGCTTCAACTCGCTGGACGGGCAAGGCCTGAAAATGCTCAAGGCATCCGGGGTGGAGCTGGCCTTCATTTCTGGCCGCGCTTCGCGTTGCGTCGAATTGCGCGCGCACAACCTGGGCATCACCCACTTGTATCAGGGCGTAAACGACAAGCTGGATGCCATGCAGAAACTGCTTGCCCAACTCCAGTTGCCGCCTGCTGCCGCCGCCTTCATGGGCGATGATGTGGTGGATCTGCCGGTGATGCGCCATGTTGGCCTGTCCATCAGCGTGCCGGATGCGCCGCAGTTGGTGCGTGACCGCGCCCATTACGTCACCCTGCGCGGCGGGGGGCACGGCGCAGTGCGTGAAGTATGTGAGTTGTTGATGTCGGCGCAGGGCACACTCGCTTCACAATTGGCACCCTATTTAATGGCGTCAGCACCACACCCGATGACAAACGTCGCTGCCACCTTGTCCGTTCCCTCTGATGGAACTACTAGCCATTCCACTAGGTTGTCAAAGAACGACAACCAAGTGGCTGGTTATCTCCAGCTCTCCCCCAGTGGGGGAGAGGGACAATGAATCGCTACGCGATGCTCACGTTAAAATGATGACCGGCCCACTGCAACGGCTGCGCGAGTGGTCACCCCTGTTGCCGCTGCTGTTGCTGCTGGCGGCAACCTATTGGCTGAACCAGCAGGTGCAACCCCTGCCGCCCAGACCCGACAGCAGCAAGCGCCACGATCCGGATTTCATTATCAGCAAACTTTCCGCCACCACGCTGAATGAGCAGGGTGTGCCGCGCTTCCTCATGTCCGCACAGAAAATGGTGCATTATCCGGACGATGACAGCACCCATCTGGACGAGCCGCAACTAACCAGCTTTAATGCAGATCGCCCACCTGTTTATACTTTTGCCAGACAAGGCGAGGTGTCGAGCAAGGGTGACGAGATATTCCTGCGCGACGAGGTGAAACTCGTGCGCGCCGCCAGCGCCACGCAAAGCGAGATGACATTCACCACCACTTACCTGCATGTCATTCCGGATCGCGATCTGGCGGACACCGACCGCCCTGTCACCATAAGTGATGCACATAACATCGTGCATGCGACAGGTATGCAATTCGACAACAAGGCGCGCGTATTGAAACTGCTTGCACACGTCAGAAGCCAACATGACCCCGCAAAAAATTAAAACTATTACACCCTTGTGGTGCGCCATCCTGCTTTGCGCGGCCCTGGCCTGCCACGCACCGGCCAGTTACGCCGAGCGCGCCGACCGCGACAAGACCATGCATCTGGATGCCAACCAGGTCAGCATCGACGATGCCAACCAGGTCAGCACATTCGAAGGCAACGTAATATTTACCCAGGGCACGATGACCATCCACGGCGACAGGATTGTCGTGACGCAAAGCAAGGATGGGTTCACGCACGGCACGGCAACAGGGAAACCTGCCAGCTTTCGCCAGAAGCGCGAAGGCTCCGACGAATATGCGGAAGGCTTCGGTGAGCGCATCGAATATGACACTAAAAATGATACCCTGAATTTATTCGGCCAGGCGCACATGAAACGGGGAGAGGACGAGGTGCATGGCGAGCACATCACCTACAGTTCCAGAACGGAAATTTTCCAGGTGAACGGTGCGCCAGACAAGCAAATGGATGCGTCCGGCAAACCCGTGGATACGCCGGGCAAAGGGCGGGTGCGCGCTATCATCCAGCCCAAAAACAGGAATGCCGCAACCAGCCCGGCTGCGGAACCGCTGTCAATCAAACCGGCAGGCGCGCTGACTCAGCCTGACGATCAAGGCAACTCGCCACCCTAAATGATGAAACAGCGAATCGCCATGATCGTTACCCTCCCCCTCCCCATCCCTCCCCCGCCTGTGTGTGTTGTTGGGGCTTCAGCCCCTTACAACCACGGCGGTGCAAACTCCGTCCAGTCTTCGACTGGAAACGGATTTGCCTACCCTTGTGGTGTACCCCTCGCGGGTGCAGCGGGAGAGGGGGGCAATGGCTCGCTGCGCGAGTCTCACTTTAGATGCTACCAATGAGCGAACTGCGCGCCGCCTCATTGAAGAAACGCTATCGTTCCCGCACCGTGGTGCATGATGTTTCCCTGTCGCTGCAAAGCGGCGAGGTGGTCGGGTTGCTGGGTCCCAACGGCGCAGGCAAAACCACCTGTTTCTACATGATAGTCGGGCTGGTAGCCACAGACGGCGGCGACATTTTCATTGACCAGAAGAATATCACCCACCTGCCGATACACCTCCGCGCGCGCCTGGGTCTGGGCTATTTGCCGCAGGAAGCCTCCATCTTTCGCCGCCTTACCGTGGCACAGAACATCCAGGCCGTGCTGGAACTGCAAGGCTACCCGGAGGATGAAATCGTGGCACGGCAGGATGAATTGCTGGAAGACCTGCACATCAGCCATATCCGCGACAACCCTGCCATCAGCCTGTCCGGGGGCGAACGGCGGCGCGTCGAAATCGCCCGCGCGCTGGCCACCAACCCGCGCTTCATTTTGCTGGACGAGCCATTTGCCGGGGTGGATCCGATCGCCGTACTGGACATCCAGAAGATCATCCGCTTCCTCAAGGAGCGCGACATCGGCGTGCTGATTACCGACCATAATGTGCGCGAAACCCTGGGCATCTGTGACCGCGCCTACATCATCAATGCCGGCTCGGTAATGGCGGAGGGCAAACCTGACGAAATCATTTATAATGAGGGCGTGAGAAAAGTATATCTCGGTGAGCACTTCAAACTTTAGCGCCCCCTCTATAGGGAACCTCTATAAATTCAGAGTTCGCCCAAATGCAAGGCGCAGAAAAAATTTCGCCGCGCCGCATATGTTTGATATGTTAGCAAGAAATTTTTTCCGCAACGCAGCAGTTGGGATGAAATATGGATTTATAGAGGTTCCCTAATAAAAAACGCACACTATGCGCCGCCCGTAAACCGTGCAATGAAACAGGCATTACAACTCAGGCAATCCCAGCAACTGACGCTTACCCCCCAGTTGCAGCAAGCCATTCGCCTGCTGCAATTCTCCACCCTGGAGATGAACCAGGAAGTAGCGCGCCTGCTGGAAGAAAACCCCATGCTCGAACGCGAGGACGACGACGCCGCGCTTCCATACGCGCACGGCGACGCCGCCTCAACCTCCCCTGCAGAAAATACCGCAACGAAAGACGAAGCACCGCAACAGGCCGGGGAAGAATGGCCTAAGAACGAGTGGAACGAACCATCGTTCTCTGCGGGCAGCACGTCTGATGACGAAGAGGATACCCATGCCGAAGTGGTGGCGGACACCCCCAGCCTGCGTGAACATCTCATCTGGCAACTCAACATGAGCCAGCTTGATGAGCGCGACAAAAAAATCATCGGGCTATTGATTGATGCGCTGGACGAGAACGGCTATCTGGCGCAGCCACTGGAAGAAATAGCCGAACTATTGCCGGAACAACTCGACATCACACTGGATGACCTGGAAACTGCGCTGACGCAGTTGCAAAATCTGGGCGAACCCGGCATCGGCGCGCGCACCCTGAGCGAATGCCTGGCCCTGCAACTCAAGGCACTGCCGGAAGACACCCCGTGCCGCGACTTGGCGCTGGCCGTCGTAACACAGCACCTCAACCTGTTGGCGGCTCACGACTTCACCAAGCTCAAGAAAACGCTGCATTGCGACGATTCCGCGCTGCGCACCGCACAATCCCTCATCGTCCATCTCCAGCCCAAACCCGGCGCGGAATTCGAACAGCGCACCGCCGACTATGTGGTGCCGGACGTGGTGGTGGAACGCCATCAGGGAAGCTGGCGTGCGCGGTTGAACATGGATGCCATGCCGCGCCTGCGCGTCAACCAGATGTACGCCGGCATCCTGCAGCAGCGCGGCGAAAAAAATGCACAACAGCTTTCCGGCCAATTGCAGGAAGCGCGCTGGTTCATCAAAAACCTGCAACAGCGTTTCGACACCATCCTGCGCGTTTCGCAGGCCATCGTTGATCGCCAGCGCCATTTCCTTGATTACGGCGAAATTGCCATGCGCCCGCTGGTTCTTCGCGAAATCGCCGACCAGCTCGAACTGCACGAATCCACCATCTCGCGCGTAACCACGCAGAAATTCATGCTCACCCCGCGCGGCATCTTCGAACTCAAATACTTCTTCGGCAGCGGGGTCGCGACCGATGCCGGCGGCATGTGTTCCTCCACCGCGATCCGTGCGCTCATCAAGCAGCTTGTCAACCAGGAAAATGCACAGCGCCCCCTGAGTGACAGCAGCATGTCTGAAATCCTGGCACAGCAGGGCATACTGGTTGCCCGGCGTACCGTGGCAAAATACCGGGAGTTGCTGCATATTCTCCCGGCCAATCTTCGTAAATCACTCTAACCATAAGGAGCAAGCCATGAACCTCAATCTCAGCGGACACCATCTGGAAATCACACCCGCCATCCGCGAGCATGTGCTAAGCAAAATCGGCAAGGTCAAACGCCATTTCGACAACGTGATAGATGTAAACGTCATCCTTTCGGTGGACAAGCTGAAACAGAAAGCCGAGGCCAACGTCCACCTCAGCGGCAAGACGATTTTTGTGGAATGCGATGACGCCAACCTGTATGTCGCCATCGACAACCTGGTTGAAAAACTCGACCGCCAGATACTCAAGCACAAGGAAAAACACGCCGCGCGCCGCCACGATGGTTCCGGCAAGCATCCTGCAGCAGAACAAGAGTGACCGCAGTGCGGCCGCCGCACTCCCTTCTTCAGACTGGCTGAAACCATGAACCTGATCAGCAAAATCCTGCCCGCCGAAAACGTCATACTGGACGCCGATTCCATCAGTAAAAAACGGGTTTTCGAACGGGTCGGCATATTGTTTGAGAATACCCTGCAGATCGCGCGCAGCCAGGTATTCGACAGCCTGTTTGCGCGCGAAAAGCTCGGCTCCACCGGCCTCGGGCAAGGCGTGGCCATCCCGCATGGCCGCATCAAGGGTTTGCGCGATGCCGTCGCCGCCTTTGTCAAAACACGGGCACCGATTCCCTTCGACGCACCGGATGGGCAGCCGGTCAATCTTATTTTCGTGCTGCTGGTGCCGGAACGCGCCACCGACCTGCACCTGCAACTGCTCGGCGAACTGGCGCAAATATTCAGCGACAAATCTTTCCGCGAACAATTGCAAAACAGCGACGATCCGGCGGCCATCCATCAACTGTTTGCCAACTGGAAGGCATGACAGGAAATGGCGCAGATCAACATCCAGCAATTCTTCGACGACAAGCAGGAGCGGCTGGCTTGGGATTGGGTCGCCGGCAAGGGTGGCTCCGCCAGAATTCTCGACAGCGAACTGGTCAATGCGTCAAACAAGGGATTGATCGGCCACCTCAACCTGACCCACCCGAACTGGGTGCAGGTGTTAAGCAACACCGAGCTTGACTATTTGCGCGCACTGTCGCCTTCCGCCTTCAACGAGGCGCTGGTGCAACTTGAACGCAGCGGCACGCTATGCCTGATTGTGGCGGGCACAGAGGAAATCCCGCAAGCGCTGACAGACTACGCCAATCGCACGCACACCCCGCTGTTACGCTCGCCACTGCCCAGCGTGCATCTGATGTGGCTGGTACGCCACTACCTGGTCAAGGCACTGGCGGAATCAACCACGCGCCACGGCATATTTCTCGATGTGCTGGGTGTCGGCGTGCTGATCACCGGGGATAGCGGCATAGGCAAGAGCGAACTGGGGCTGGAGCTCATTTCGCGCGGCAACGGCCTGGTGGCGGACGATATTGTCGAACTGTACCGCATCTCCCCGGAAACACTGGAAGGCCGCTGCCCGGAACTGTTGCGCGACTTCCTCGAAGTGCGCGGCCTGGGCGTGCTCAACATCCGCACCATGTTCGGCGAGACGGCGATGCGGCGCAAGAAAAACCTGAACCTGATCGTGCACCTGCAACGCCCGCCCGGCGGCGACATGTCGCAACTGGAGCGGCTGCCGATCAACGCGAGCTATCAGGAAATTCTCGGCGTGAAGATCAACACGGTCAGCATCCCGGTAATGACCGGGCGCAACCTTGCGGTGCTGACGGAAGCGGCGGCACGCAACTTCGTCATGCAACAGCGCGGCATAGATGGCACGCAGGAATTTATCAGCCGCCAGGAACAGTCCATCCGGGAGCAATAGATTAAGCTGGTAGCCTGTAGCTGGTAGCGGGTAGCCAAAACCGCGCGTAGCGCGACTTGCAAGCTACCGGCTACGAGCTACTAGCTACAGGCTTTGAGAGGTTAAACATGCAACTTTTTCTCATCAGTGGCTTATCCGGCTCCGGCAAAAGCGTCGCGCTCAGGATGCTGGAGGACAGCGGCTACTATTGCGTGGACAACCTGCCCGCCGACCTGCTGTCTTCCCTCATGGATAACCTGCGCCAGTCCGGCAATGCGCGCGTCGCCGTCAGCATAGACGTGCGCAGCGGCGGCAGCGTGCGGCAATTGCCGCTATACATCGAACAGATCAAGCAGCGCGGCGTGGACGTGCACCTGCTGTTCCTCGACGCACAGACCGACACGCTGGTGAAACGCTTTTCCGAAACGCGCCGCCGCCACCCGCTGAGCGACGATAAATTGACTTTGCCGGAATGCATCCAGCGCGAACGCGAGCTGCTCGCCGAGATCGGCAACATCGGCCACCGTATCGACACCAGCGAACTCGGCTCCAATGCGTTGCGCGCCTGGATCAAGGATTTCATCCGCGTTGACCGCGCGCGCCTCACCCTGCTGTTCCAGTCATTCGGCTTCAAGAATGGCATCCCGCTCGACGCCGACTTTGTATTCGACATACGCTGCCTGCCCAACCCGCATTACGACCCGGCGCTACGCCCCTTGAGCGGGCGCGACGCGGCAGTGGCCGAATTTCTCGAACGCACCCCCGACGTGCTGAAAATGTACGACGATATCCGCAACTTCATCGAGAACTGGCTGCCGTGTTTTCTCGCCGACAACCGCAGCTACCTCACCGTCGCCATCGGCTGCACCGGCGGGCAACACCGCTCGGTGTACCTGGCGGAAAAACTGGCGCAATATTTCAAAGCGCAACAGCAAGTACTGCTGCGCCACCGCGAGTTGATTGCCGGATGAACATGCGCCTGCCCATCGAACACATCAAGAGCGGCGACTGGTTTACGTTGCTGCTCGGCACGTTGTTTGCCGCATTTCTTGCCATCACACTATGGCAAGGCGGAGCGGCTGACAAGGCCGTAATCCGTAGCGGCGGGACAATATTCCGCGAAGCGCCCCTGTCGCGCGACCAGATCATCGAAGTGCCCGGCCCGCTCGGCCTCAGCCGCATCGCCATCCATAACCGCCAGGCGCGCATCGCCGCCGACCCCAGCCCGCGCCAGTACTGCGTGCGCCAAGGCTGGCTGAAGCAGGCGGGCGAGATCGCCGTGTGCCTGCCCAATCAGGTGAGCGTCGAGTTGAGCGGAGGCAACAAACGTTATGACAGCCTCAACTACTAGAAATCGTAGAGAAGGGGGAAGAGTGAATGGGGAAGGGGAAAAAGCATCCTCGATCCTGCTTGCTACTACCCAACAAGACCATCACATCGCGCGCATGGCGGCGCTGGCGCTCGGACTGTCGGTGCTGGAAGCCGCCATCCCCTCGCCGTTGCCGGGCGTGAAACCGGGACTGGCCAACATCGTCATCCTCATCGTGCTGGCACGCTACGGCTGGCGCACGGCAGCATGGGTATCGCTGTTGCGCGTGGTGGCGGGCAGCCTGCTGCTGGGCAATTTCCTGGCGCCCGGATTTTTCCTGAGCCTCGGCGGCGCGCTGTGCAGCCTCGCCATACTGGCCGAGAGCCAGCACTTACCGCGCCGCTGGTTCGGCCCCGTCACCCACAGCATCCTCGCCGCCTTCGCCCACATCGCCGGGCAACTGCTGGTGGTTTATTGGTGGCTGATTCCCCATGCCGGCATCGCGTACCTGATACCCATCTTCGCCGCCGCCGCGCTGGTGTTCGGCACGGTGAACGGGCTGATTGCGGCGCATTATCTGAGTGAGCCGCAAATAACCGTAGGGTGGGCTGCGCCCACCATGTCGGGCGCAGCCCGACCTACATTTGATTCCGGCTCATCCGACTTGAAATGAAAACCATCACCCTAGCCCTCACCGGCGCATCCGGTCTGCCTTACGCCATGCGCCTGCTCGAATGCCTGCTCGCCAGCGGGCAGCGCGTGCATCTGGTGTATTCGCAGGCCGCACAAATCGTCGCCAAACAGGAACTGGATTTTGTGCTGCCCAACCGTCCGCAGGACGCGGAACAGATGTTCGCGGAACGCTTCGGAAAACACAGCGGCGAGTTAAAGGTGTTCGGCATCCAGGACTGGTACGCGCCAATGGCCTCCGGCTCCAATCCAGGCGACGCGATGGTGGTCTGCCCCTGCACCATGGGCACGCTTGGCAAGATCGCCAACGGCATCAGCGACGACCTGATCGCCCGCGCGGCGGATGTCATGCTCAAGGAAAAACGCCCGTTGATTTTAGTGCCGCGCGAAACACCATTCTCCGCTATTCATCTGGAGAACATGCTGCGGTTGTCTCATGCCGGGGCGGTCATTCTGCCGCCAAACCCCGGCTTTTACCATCACCCGCAGAGTGTGCATGATATTGTGGATTTTGTGGTGGCGCGGATACTCGATCATCTGAGAGTGGAACATGAGTTGGTGAAGAGATGGGGTGGGGAGTAGGCCTGTAGCAGACCGGCGGGCAAGGCCGTTCGTGTTGAGCCTGCGGAAGGGTTGCCGCGTAGCGGTGGGTATCCCGCCGGCGCACTCCTTGCGGGTGATGTCGAAACATGAATGGCCACAAGCAAGACAACTTCGCCGGGGGCAGCCCGGCAACCGGTTACTTTCTTTTGCTTCGCCAAAATAAGAAAAGGCGACCCCAATCCGCCACCTCTTCGATGCTCCCTGCGTTGTTGGCTTCGACATAACCTAAAGCCACCCCGGAAGCAGACGCTCGTTTTCTGAATCCACCCAATTCACCTGTTGACAACCAGTTCCCATTAGCGGAAACTAGTTGTCAGCATGCACATTTGATGCATGAAACCTTCGGAGAATAATAACTTGGCTTCTCAGCTCACCCTCCAGGCAAATGTATTGACCGACATTATGCTAAGTATTTTTCGCCTTAATGCTCGCCTCTTGGGAAAAGGCGATCAATTGGTTGCACCTCTTAACCTTACCAGTGCGCGCTGGCAAGTAATTGGTGCGATTGCTCTGGCAGGTCAGCCTCTAACTGCACCACAGATCGCAGATGCAATGGGGATCACACGGCAAGGTGTCCAAAAGCAGCTCAATCGAGCTCAGGGAGAGGGATTGATAGAGATGTATGCCAATCCCCGCCACGAAAGATCGCCACTTTATGATTTGAGCAAAACCGGAAGAAAAGCATACAACGAGGCTTCAATTCTCCAAGCAGAGTGGGCAAAGGCACTTGTGCGCGGGGAGTCACTGACCGATTTGAATTCCACGCTCAATCTGCTGATCACTCTGGAAGCGAACCTCGAATCAACCCCATTACCTTCATAAGGAAGACAGCTATGAAACCTGTCGTACATGCAATCGCCGGTACAACTGCCATGTTGTCCATCGCCACGTTTTGGGCATCAACTTTGGTGTCTGAGCTATTCATGGATCAAGCCTCCGTCATTATCGTCAAACATTCGATAGCAGTATATGGCCTTGTCGTTCTCGCGGCATTGATGGCTTCAACAGGCGGGACAGGGCACCGGCTAGCAAGGGATCGGACAGGGCAACTGCTAGTGCAGAAGAAGAAACGCATGCCTATCATTGCGCGCAACGGCTTACTCGTAATGATTCCATCAGCGATTTTTCTCAACCTTAAAGCATCTGCTGGAGAGTTCGACTGGCAGTTCTATACGATTCAGGGAGTTGAATTGATGGTTGGGCTTGTGCAACTAACATTGATGGGTATGAACTTTCGTGACGGGCTCGGATTAGCAGGCCGTCTGAGCAAATAACCGACAGACCGCTCATGGCACACACGGTCCTTGAAACTGCCTTCCTGAAAGCCGTCACTGGAGTTTGTGCAGGTAGTTCGGCTACCCAGTAGTAGCCGTTGGTGCGCCTGACGTGATGTGTCTTAGCTCAAAAGCTGGACCAACGCACCGGGATGGATGCTCCAACCGGCAAGTCCGGCCATTCCCATGATGACGCCAAATCCTGCCGGGATCAGACTCAAGCCAAAAAGCCACCACAATTGGGTCAACGAGGTAACAGCCAGCAAGGAGATGGCAATGGCTATTAGCGCGTCTGACAAATCAAACTGGTCATCACGAAAATTCAGTGCGTCGTAGTTGGCCTGGTCTTTTTCAGCAAGGACTTTCAGCTCGTCTTTCTTTCGTGCCTGCTCTTTTGCAAGCGTTTCATAGGCGCCGATTTGCTCCCGGTAGGCCGCCTGATGCTGGGCTGGTACAGAGAGCGCCTGCAAACGAAGTTGTACCAAGGTTGACTTGGCAACTTCTTCCCGTAGGTTGCGCGCCTGATAAAACGCCCAGTGATCAAGTTTGTCGGCTTGGGCTTGCTGCATGGCCTGCACGATGTTGTCGTCTTTGACTTTGCAAATGCCCATGAAAGTGGCCAGCAGGGCGACCGCAATGGCTACTGCCGGATTCAGGCGGGAACGTTTCGCTGACACCGCCCCGTCGTCGGACACATCTACAATTTCCATTGGGTCTATTTCCACAACGATTCCAGTTTCGTTTCCTTGTAAAGTTTTTCTACTTTCGCATGACTCGTAATAGTATAAGGCCTATGCGATGGTTGTTTGGCGCAGCAACAATTTTACTTCCGAGGGTGTTATTCTTTGCGCGTTAGCATTCTTGTGATCGGGGGACATGTGAAATCTTTTAACCGTATTTTAATTGCCTATGTGGTATCGGGTTGCGTACTACTGCCACTTGTCCACGCTGACACAACAATCGTCATCGTGCGCCATGGCGAAAAACCTGCACAGGGTTTAGGACAATTATCCTGCCAAGGACTTAACCGCTCTTTGGCTCTGGCGCCTGTATTGTTATCTCATTATGGCATACCAGTGGCTATCTATGCTCCAAACCCGGCAGTCAAGAAAATCGACAAAGGCGTATCGTATGCCTATGTCCGTCCGCTTGCTACAATTGAACCTTTAGCCATAAGGGTCGGCCTTCCTGTCAATATCGATTGGGGGATGGCCGACATTCCCCAGCTTGCCGAAGCGCTTCTTGCTCAAACTGAGGGTACGCAGGTTGTTGCATGGGAACATCACCTTGCCGAGAAACTCGCAAAGCATTTACTTATATGCCTCTATACAAAACGCAGCTTGCTTGGCTGTTTCCCCCCTTTGAAAAAGGGGGGCAGGGGGGATTTACACTGGCATCATGTATAGCAGGCAATCAAATCCCCCTCAATCCCCCTTTTTCAAAGGGGGAGGTATCGGTAATAGGCACTCCGGGTCTTGCTGTGCTTTGTTAAGAGGCATATTTACTTATGGTATTGGGTGGCAATCCTGCGGAGGTGCCTGATTGGGGTGATGCGGACTTTGACAGTATTTACGTAGTTCGAGTTACTGGACATGATAAAGGCAGGCATGCAACATTTACGCATGAAAACGAGGGGCTGAATGACCAGTCAGACAATTGTGGTCAATGATGCACTCTACATACAAACTTCCTTGCCCAAGGAGGTTACACGGGAAAATTACTGAACGCTGCCATGTGCATGGCGTTTTGCGACCAACCAGAAATTAAAATAAATTTAGGAGATATTACATGGCAGAAGAAAAAAAGGAAGCATGGTTAAATTATTTGGCGTTGACGACCGTGATATTCGCGGTTTGTGCGACGTTGTCCACGTTCAAGGGAGGTGGATTCTCTACCCGTTCTGTGATGAGCCAGTCACAGGCATCTGACCAGTGGGCTTTTTATCAAGCCAAATCCATCAAGTCCTATATGTATCAAATGCAAAAGGAAACATTTGAATTGAAGCTATTGGATTTGCCCAGATATACACCAGAAGAAGTGACAAATACCTATAAAGAGAAAATAGCCGATTACAAAAAGAAGATTGAAAAATATGAACAAGAAAAATCCGAAATTCAGGAAAAAGCCAAGCAACTGGAAATCGTCCGTGACGAATCTCAAAAGCACTCACAAGCATTTGGTATGGCGATTATTTTTCTGCAAATTGCCATCCTGCTGTCCTCTATCGCGGCGCTGCTGAAAAAGAAGATGGTTTGGTATGGAGGTATGGCGGCTGGCCTGGTCGGACTATTCTACTTCTTGGATGGCTTTTTTTTATTTCTGTAACTAAAAAAGTCGCTGCCTGATTCTCTTAAAGCAGTCGTTATCATGACTCTCGCTGCACTGATTGCAAGGTTGCTTGCTTCATAGCTTGGGCAATTTGCGAATGGCGGCTATTGGCACACTCTGACCTTCCCTCGATATTAACCGCCACAAAGCTGCCATTGGCGCTTGAATTATTCAGCTCGTTGCATAGCAGTCGTTCGCCACGGGCAGTTCCCGACACATTGCCGTCCTTCGATCTACGCTAAAACAGCCTATCAACGTAGAGATACCGCAGCAACTGCAACCCGTTCAGTGACCACGCAAAGCCAATGCCTAACTTATCCAGATACCCTCTACCCGCACCCGCGTTTCATTTCCCCGCTTTGCCAAGGCGCTGATCAGGCCCGAGTGTCTTGACAGCAACACACAGGTGCGCGGCAGAAAATAATAGCGCCTGCCATCTGGAGTTCCTCCCGGCTGTGCCGCACCAGGCCATCGTAGGCGATGATCTGGTAGTAGCCGATTTCACGGCCTTGATCCCTCGCGGCCAGTGGCCCCACCACGCACCAGGTGATGGCGCCGTTGAGATAGTCCGGCTCTTCGACCACTACCCCCACATGGGTGACCGGGCAGCCAACTAATGAGGGGCGCCCGTACAGGATGTCGCCCTTTTTAACCGCAAGCTTTTCGATGTTGGCCGGGTTGAGCGGAACGATGGTTTCGCGCGGACCAGGGTCATCAGGGAATTGCTCCAGGATGAATTCATACTCCCTGCCCAGCACATCGATCCAGGTGATCTCCTCTGTTATGGGCCAGAATTTGGCCGCGTCAGCCAGCGGTTTTTCCAGGTAAATGCATCGCTTCAGCGCGTCCGCGTGCGAGGCGGCAAAAGCCGCCAACTCCGCGCAGGTTTTGAAGCCGCACTGCCCGCAGTTCTTTTCCGGCAACGACTCCAATATATTGCGAATATTGTTTTCCACTATTCGCCCCGGTAGAATAGATCCGTATCCAGCTTGCGCAACACCCCAAAGTGATGCTCCCAGCCGATGTCCTTTTTGCCGACGCAGATGGTGCAGGTTGCCACGGGCGGGCTACCCTTGAGCATGAGCGGCATTTTTACGTCTTCCGCCCGTTCTATCCTGCGCACCAGGCGGTCTATGCCGATGCCGCGCAGGGCGTCTGCCTCCAGCACATCGGGTTGGGCGGCGTCCATGATGTTGGCGCGGAAGACTTCCCGTTCCGCCTGCGATACCAGATCGATCTTGGTTACCACGGCAATGTCCGCGAGCGTGAGCATGGCCCCGATCTTGCGCGGCAGGTTCATGCCGCTGGTGGCCTCCAGCACGACGATGCCGAGTGAACCCTCAATGTAGGGCGCACAGCGCAGGCACAGCCCGGCGGTTTCGACGATCAGATCCGCGCCTTCCTCTTCAGCCCACTTCACCGCGTCCCCCAGCACCAGCACGCTGGCATGATCCGGGCACAGTTCCCCGGAATAAATTTTCCTGGCGGGAATGGAAAATTCGTTGCGGAACAACTCGTCCTCGTCCGCGAACTGGACGTCGATCTTGAGATAAGCGAGGCGGCGCCCCTTCTTCAGGAGCCTGCGCACAACCTGCCGCAGCACGGTGGTCTTGCCGCTGGTGGGTGGGCCTGCGCACATGATGAGTTTCATGATGGACTCCTATGTCAGCCAGGTCATGTCCATGATGGCCCGAAATTCTTTTTCCAGCATGCGTTCCCCTGAGCTGATCCTGTCGCGCAGGCCCACGATGATCTTGTCCATTTCGGTGACCTTCTCGCCGATGCGCTTTTCTTCCGGGCTGGTGGTTATCGCATCCTGCATCGCCCCTCCCTTCATCACGATGCGGTAGTCGGAGGACAGGGTGATTCTCGGGTCGTGGGTGACGAAGACGAAAATCTTTTCATATTTCCGCAGCATCTCCAGCGCACGCGTCAGGTTGATGCCGGCGTTCTCGATTTCATCCAGCAGGATAATCGGGGAATTGCCGATGATCACCGCATCCGCGATCAGCAGTGCGCGGCTCTGCCCGCCCGACAGTTCGGTCATGGCGCTGTCGATGATAATCGGCTCGCCGGTGATCTGGTTGGCAAACTCAAGGATGTCGGCAATCACCGCGTCGCGGTTGCCCCTCTTCCTTATCCTGGCGTGGATATCGAGAAAATTGGCGACCGTTACGTCAGAGAGGAAACCGGTGTGCTGGGTGATCAGTGCGATGGGGTTCTTGGCTGGGTCATCGAGAAATTCTTCTGCCGGCGCGACATTGTTGATGAGGATGCGCCTCATGGAGGGAGTGTCCTCTGCGGCGAACAGACCAATATCATTGATCAGCGCGGTCTTCCCGGAGCCGGTCGGGCCTACGATACTGAGCAGGTCACCCATTTCAAGGTCAACCTGGTCAACCCGCTCTTTCTCCCCGCCTCTTCCAAAGCCGCCAAGAATGGTGATTTTCCTGATTTCCATGTCAAGAAGCCTTTTCGGTTCTGTTTTAAGCGGTGGCGGTAACGTTCAGTTTTGAATGTTGTCCCTTACACACAAAGAGCGCTATTTCTGCTTTTTCTCCCCTTTTGCGCCACTAATGTTGGATGGATTCACGGGGGAAAAGGCGACAACTCGTTGTCTTTGGCAGCACAAAGAAAGTGACCGACATGCGGGGCCGCCCCCCGCGCCCATCGCCGGACTAGCCCAGGCAAAATTGCTTTATCTCATTCAGCGGATAACATCCGCCCCACCTCGTCCGTATTCCGCAGTCATTTCCGCCAATGCCACAGTATGCACCGGCTGTACCTGATCCCATGAAAAACGCCATTCCCAGTTTCCGGTAGGATGCCCTGGAAAATTCATGCGATGTTCGCTGGACAGGCCGAGCACATCCTGCATGGGGAAGATGACTATATTTGCCACTGATTTGGAAAGGGCGCGCATCATGATCCAATTAATCGCCTCCACGTCGTTGTCTATGCCAAGATACTGCCGGGCAAAAGTTTTCTCATGGTCGGACACGGAGTTCCACCAGCCTATGCTGGTGTCGTTGTCGTGGGTTCCCGTATAGGCGACAGTGTTTGTCACGTAATGGTGCGGCAAGAAGTGGTTGGCCGTACCATTGCCAAATGCGAACTGTAGGACACGCATGCCCGGCAGTTTGAATTTGTCGCGCAATTCCAGCACGTCCGGAGTGATCAAACCCAGGTCTTCGGCGATGATGGGCAGGTTCGGAAATGCTTGTTCGAATGCTTCGAACAGTTTTTCACCGGGACCCGGCTCCCACTTTCCGTCGATTGCGTCTGGGGCATCTGCCGGCACTTCCCAGTAAGCGGCAAAGCCCCGGAAATGATCTACTCGCACCAGGTCTGCTTGCTTGAGCGCATGCCGCAAACGCGCTACCCACCACGCATAACCGGTCTCTTTGTGGACATCCCAGCGGTAGAGCGGATTCCCCCACAGTTGCCCGGTCTCGCTGAAGTAATCGGGCGGCACACCGGCAACGAAGGATGGGCGTCCTTTCTTGTCCAGTTCGAACAGTTCCTGGTGCGACCACACGTCGGCGCTTTGATAGGCCACGAATATCGGCATGTCTCCGATAATGCGGATGCCGCGCTCGTTGGCATAACGCTTCAATCTTGACCATTGGCGCGCAAAGCACCATTGGCAGAATTTCCAGAAACCGATTTCGCCCGTGCAGACTTTTCCCAGACGGTGTAGCGCCAGCGGATCCCTATGCGCAAGATCCTTCGGCCAGCGATTCCACTCGCGCCAATTTTCGCGCTCCGAAATCGTCATGAATAAAGCATAGTCATCCAGCCATTCGCTCTCAGCCGCGCAAAACGCATAGTAATCCCTGTGCAGTTTATCCGGGCGGCTGGTAAAAAAGTTTCCGGCGGCGCGATGCAGCCGCTCCATGAAAAACGGGCGCATGAGTGCGAAATCTGCCCGGTCGGCGCGAAATTCAGGATGGGGCGCCAGGTCCTCGTGGATGAGCCAACCCTGATTGACCAATTCGGCGAGATCAATCAGCAGGATGTTGCCGGCAAAAGCTGAACCGCTCATGAACGGGGAGTTGCCAGGGCCTGTTTCGCCCAACGGCAGAACTTGCCAATAGGTCTGGCCGGCGCTTGCCAGCCAGTCGACAAACTTGTAAGCATCCGTGCCAAAGCCGCCCGCACCGAATGCGCCGGGGAGGGATGTCAGGTGCAGCAATATGCCGCTGGCGCGATCCGCTAACATGTAGGCAAATCCATAACTTATATAAATTTTTAAGCTAGTAGCTCGTAGCTTGTAGCGGGTAGCCAACCGGTTTTGCTACTAGCCACAAGCTACTAGCTACAAGCTATTATTTATGAGCCTCTCCGCATCGCCCCGCCTGCTTCCGGCGTGCCACCACCCTGGCTGATCGGGTTGTGCAGCATCGCCGGAACGGGCAATTTCAACAAACGGTAAAGCTGCATCAAATTGTGGCGGTACAGGCGGTCAAAACTTTCCACCGCATGTGAAGGGTTGTAATCGCCAAACCACCAGAACCAGTCGGAGCTTTCGCATGAAGCCAGCTGTCTCTCGGCGGATTTCAGCTCCTCCTCGTTCAGCCTGCCGCTTGCCGTTACCATGTCGTAGTTCTGTTTCGCCACGCACAATAAATCCCAGGCGCGGTTTTTATCTGGAGAGCCGATCCAGGTGGAGAAGGTGCCATACACCCAACTGCCCGCAACCAGGCGCGGCAATACCCCGTCCTTGGCAAATCCCTGCCCGCCTTGCACCTCGCGCCGGCTCAGGTATTCGCTGTATGTTGTGGTGCGGATTTCCGGGTGTGCCTGCAACACGGAATACATATCTTGCAGAAAGTGATAGCCGTTATACGGATAAGATTCCCATGCGTTCTCACCATCGAGGATGACGCTTACCAGCGGTGCTTCGCCCTCGGGCGCCTGCTGCGCAATCGTCTCGATCTGGGCGACAAAGTGCAGTGCGGCATCCTTGCCGAACCATCTGGAATATTCAAAGCCGATCAGGTCGGACAGGTGATCATCGCGGAAAAAACAGTGCATGCCGCTTGCCGCGCCTTGCAACCGGTAGGGGCGATAGAGGTATTTCGCGCACTCTGGCACGGATGGATTGGCGGCACGCAGGCTATTGACCAGCACCCCTTGTCCGCTCGCTGCCCAGCGGCAGTTCTGTTCCGCCAGCACTTCCAGCAGCGCGGTTGAAACCGCGCCCTCCGCCGGCCATATGCCTTGCGGGGTGTTCCCGAAACGGGTGCGGTGGCTTTCCCTGGCGGAAGCCAGATGCGCCTGCACACGGCCCCTTCCGCCGGGATAGCGCTGCGATTGCGGCAGACTGCTCTCCGGCGCGCTTTCCCGCGCGCTGTGCAGGTCGATCAGCAGCGGCGCCAGCGGATGGTAATGCGGCGTGGTGGAAATCTCGATTTGCCCGCTTTCGGCCAGTTTGCGGTAACGCGGAATGATGCCGGTAACAAGCTGGCCGATCAGGTCGAACAGCAGCTTGCGGTCAGCATAGTCGAAACCTTCATCCTTGCTCATCAGGCGGATAACCAGCTCATGTTCGCGGCGCACGGTTTCGCCGCACCACACCAGGTGATACCAGACAATCAGGTCAACAATGTATTGTCCGGACAAATATACAAGCCCCGCGCTGCCGACCGGTTCGAGCGTCTTGAACAATTCGAACAGGCGATGGTAGGTGGGATACGGCTCGATCATCTTGTGGTGGTTGCTGCGGAAGCAGCTGTCAAACACAAGGTCGCGCTCGGCTTCATTCAGGTCATCGAGGTTCTCGCGCACCAGCAAGCGCAGCAATGGGTCGCGCAACTGGCCGGTGGCGAATTGCTGCTCGTAATCTTCCAGCTGATCCAGCAGCACCGGCACGAAATTCACCACCGCCTTCATCTGCGGGTATTGCTCCAGGTGATAGGCCATGTCGGTGTAATCCTTGATGGCGTGCAGGTAGACCCACGGCAACACGAAATCACCGGTGGCATAATCGCGGTAGTCCGGCTGGTGCATATGCCAGAGAAAAACCAGATCAAGTGGTTTAGTCATCGAAAATCCGGTTGAATCGGCGAATATCCTTCAAAACAGAACACTTGTGGCTACGGTCAACGAGTGCCGTGCACATCCTGCCCCAGCATTTCCGGCGTAATGAGCGTAATGCCTTTATCGGTTACAAAAAAACGGCCCGCATCTTCCACGCTATCCACCCCGACGGTCAGTTCATCGGGGATCACGCAGTTCTTGTCCACCACCACCCGCTTGAGCGTGACATTGTTGCCTATCACGACGTTAGGCAGAATCACCGAATCTTCGATGTTGCTGTAGCTGTTTATGCGCACATTGGAAAACAGCAGCGAGCGGCGCACAATTGCGCCGCTGATGATGCAGCCGCCGGATACCAGCGAATCAATCGCCTGGCCGCGGCGTGTGTCGTCGTCAAACACGAATTTTGCCGGGGGCAATTGCTCCTGATGGGTCCATATCGGCCACTCCTGGTCGTACAGATTGAGGTCGGGAGTAACCTTGGTGAGTTCCATGTTCGCCTCCCAGTAGGAATCTATGGTTCCCACATCGCGCCAATACGGCATACCGCTATCCATTTTTACGCAGCTGCTGCTGAAACTCTGGGCAAACACGCGGTAACCCGATGACACCAGATACGGGATGATGTCCTTGCCGAAATCATGGCTGGAATTTGGATCACGCGCATCACGCTCCAGTTGCTCAGATAGAAAATCAGTATTGAATATGTATATGCCCATGCTGGCCAGCGCCAGATCAGGCTTGCCGGGAATCGGTGTGGGATGATCCGGTTTCTCGCTGAAATCCACCACGCTCGACTCTTCGTTTACCGCCATCACGCCGAAACCCTTGGCATCATTGACAGGCACTTCGATGCAGGCAACGGTCATGTCGGCCCGCTTTTCCACATGGAAGGCCAGCATCTTGCCGTAATCCATTTTGTAAACGTGGTCGCCCGCCAGTATCAGCACATAATCGGGTTCTGATTCGCGCAAGATATCCATGTTCTGGAACACCGCATCGGCAGTGCCCTGATACCACGACTCCTGCACCCATTGCTGGGCGGGCAGCACATCTACAAATTCGCCAAACTTGCCGTTCAGGAAGCTCCAGCCATGCTGGATATGTTGGATCAAACTATGCGACTTGTATTGCGTGGCCACGCCGATGCGCCGGATGCCGGAATTGACGCAATTCGACAACACGAAATCGATGATGCGGAATTTCCCGCCAAACGGCACCGCCGGTTTGGCCCGCCAGTCCGTCAGTTGATGCAGACGGCTACCCCGCCCGCCCGCCAGCACCATGGCGTAGGTGTTTTTGGTCATCCAGCTCACCAGACGGATTTGCTCTTGCGGTAACATGATTATGGCACCAGGTTTTGACTGCTTTGCACACTGTATCAGATTACGGCAATTGTCTGCAAAATTGTGGTTATAATCAATTTATCATGAAAAAACCCCACATCAATTCCGACCCGCGCGCCGAATTGCTTCTGCAAGGGCGTTTGCACGACCCCCTTGCCTATCTCGGCCCACACCACGAAAAAGATGATTATGTGGTGCGGGTATTCAATCCCCACGCAAGCGAAATCAGCCTCGAAACCACGTCGGGCAGCGAGCCGCTGAAACGTGTTCATCCCGATGGTTTGTTCGAATGGCATGGCAGCAGTGAACCTCCTCACCCCTACCAGCTACGCATCACTGAAAACAGCCCGGGGCTGGCGAACAGCATCGAGCGCCTGATGCACGATCCCTACGCATTTACCCCGCAAATCTCCAGCTTCGACCTGCACCTGTTCAACGAAGGCAAGCTGCATCAGGGCTATCGCATACTCGGCTCGCATGCAATGCAGATTGACGGCATTCCCGGCGTGCGTTTTTCCGTATGGGCGCCGAATGCCGAGCGGATCAGCGTGGTAGGCGAATTCAACCGCTGGGATGGGCGCATCCACCCGATGGCGGTGCATGGCTCCAGCGGCGTGTGGGAGCTGTTTATTCCGGGTATTGAACAAGGTGCGTTATACAAATTCGAGATTTACAATGTGGCTGGCAAATTACTGACCAAGACCGATCCCTACGCCAACGCTTTCGAGTTGCGCCCCGGCACGGCTGGGCGCGCCGGAGTGGAAATCGGATACACATGGCAGGATGCGGCATGGATGGAGCAACGCAGCACATGGGACTGGCTGCATGCCCCGCTCAATGTCTATGAAATCCATGCCGGCTCATGGAAACGCCACCCGGACGGGCGTCACTATACCTACCGCGAACTGGCCGAGCATCTGATCCCTTACCTTAAGGATTTGGGTTACACACACGTCGAACTGATGCCTGTTTCGGAGCATCCGCTCGACGAATCCTGGGGCTACCAGACTACCGGCTATTTCGCCGCGACCAGCCGCTTCGGCTCTCCCGACGACCTGTGTTATTTCGTGGATAGCTGCCACCAGGCCGGGATCGGCGTGTTGCTGGACTGGGTGCCGGCGCATTTCCCACAGGATGCTTTTGCCCTGGCGCGCTTCGACGGCACCGCGCTGTATGAGCACGAAGACCCGCGCCTGGGCTTCCATCAGGACTGGGGCACGCACATTTTCAACTATGGCCGCAATGAGGTAAAAAGCTTCCTGTTGTCGAGCGCGCATTACTGGCTGGCGCAATTCCATTTCGACGGCCTGCGCGTGGATGCGGTGGCCTCCATGCTGTACCTCGACTATTCGCGCAAGCAAGGCGAATGGCTGCCGAACAAATTCGGCGGACGGGAAAACCTGGAGGCCATCGACTTCCTGCGCGAACTCAACATCATGGTGCACGACGTATTCCCCGGAGCGCTGACACTGGCCGAGGAATCCACTGCCTGGCCTGCGGTATCGCGTCCGACCTATCTCGGCGGGCTGGGCTTTTCCATGAAATGGAACATGGGCTGGATGAACGACACGCTCAGCTTCATGCGGCACGATCCAGTACACCGCCGTTACCACCTCAACCAGCTTACCTTCAGCCAGCTTTACGCCTATACCGAAAACTTCATGCTGCCGTTCTCGCATGATGAGGTGGTGCATGGCAAAGGTTCGCTGCTCAGCAAGATGCCCGGTGATGCCTGGCAGAAATTTGCCAACCTGCGCCTGTTGCTGGCTTACCAGGCGGCCAGTCCGGGCAAGAAGTTCAACTTCATGGGCAACGAATTCGGCCAAGGCAAGGAATGGCAATCAAGCTGGGAGCTCGATTGGTGGCAGCTCGGGCTTGAACCCCACCGCGGCATACAAAACATGATGCGCGACCTGAACCATCTATACCGCAGCCTGCCGGCACTGTACGAACAGGACTTTGAACAATGCGGTTTTTCCTGGATGGACTGCAATGATTCCGATCTTTCGCTGCTTTCCTTCCTGCGCCATGGGCGTAATGGCGAGACAGTCATTTCTGCCTTAAATTTTACCCCGGTACCACGCCACCGCTACCGCATCGGGCTGCCGTTCGATTGTGCCTATCGGGAAATCTTCAACAGCGATTCGCATTATTATGGCGGTAGCAACCTCGGCAACGCGGGTGAAATCCGCACCGAAAAATTGCCCTGGATGGGGCAGCCCTGTTCCGCCGAGATAGAATTGCCGCCGCTGGCGTGTATTATGCTGGCTCCGGCATAATTTGTAGCAGTGCATTACCAACTCTAAAAGGAGATTATGATGGCTACATCACGCACCACAACCGGCAAGAAGACCGCCACCAAGACCACAAGCAGCACACCGGCCAAAAAGCCGCTCGCCAAAAAAACTGTTGCGAAGACACCGGCAAGCAAAGCCACTTCCAAAAAAGCAGCCTCGACCCCAGTCAAAAAAACAGCCTCTACTCCCGTCAAAAAAGTAGCTGCGGCAGCCACAAAAAAAACTGCGGCGACTCCGGGAAAAAAAGCGAGCGCGCCGAAAGCTGCAAAAGCCACCCCAACCGCAAAAAGCGCACCCGGGAAAACTGCGAAAAAGATCACCGTCTCGCCCGAAGAGCGTTACCAGATGATCGCCACCGCCGCCTATTTTCTGGCCGAGCGGCGCGGGTTTTCCGGCTGTTACGAAATGGGGGACTGGATAAAAGCCGAGGCGGAAATTGATGCGAAGCTCGGTGCCTGAATAACGGTGTTGCTTAGCTGTAGGAGCGCAACTTGCTGTAACAAAGCCAGGCAATCTGCTATCGAGCAAGCTCGATGCAGAATTGACACCGCGATAAGCAATCGCCCGGCAAGCCGGGTTCCTACGGCGCAATGATTGGCTTTGCCTCGTTAAATGACAATCCGTGTCAATCCGTGGCTGAAATGTTTTCTGAAGAATAATACTGCATACCATGTCGAACCTGACACATTCAACCGCCTGGCAAGCCCTGTCGGCGCATCAAGCCGTCATCGGCAAGCAAACCATGCGCGGGATGTTTCGCGCTGATCCGGCGCGCTTTGACAAATTTTCGCTGCAACTTGATGGCCTGCTGCTGGACTACTCGAAAAACCTCATCACGGAAGAAACGCTAACGCTGCTGCTGAACCTGACGCGCCAGTCAAGGCTTGACGAATGGGTTGCGCGCATGTTCAACGGCGAGAAAATCAACACCAGCGAACAGCGTGCGGTGCTGCATACCGCATTGCGCGCACCGCGCGGCACTGAAATTTATGTGGGTGGCAAGGATGTCATGCCGGACATGCACCGTGTGCTGGATCATGTGCGCCGCTTCTCCGATGCCGTGCGCGACGGCTCGTTGCGCGGCCATACCGGAAAACCGTTCCGGGATTTAGTAAACATTGGCATTGGCGGTTCCGCCTTGGGGCCGCTGATGGCCTGCGAGGCGCTCAAGCCTTACGGCAGCGCGCAACTGAACGCGCATTTCGTTTCCAATGTAGATGCCACGGATCTGGCCGAAACCCTCAAGCGCCTCGACCCGGAAACCACGCTGTTTATCGTCAGCTCGAAAACCTTCACCACCCAGGAAACCATCACCAATGCCAACTCCGCGCGTGCATGGCTGGTTAAACATTTGGGTGCTGAAGAAGCCGTCGCCAGGCATTTTGTCGCAATCTCGACCAACCTCACCGCAACATCCAGATTCGGCATCAACACGGACAACGTATTTGAATTCTGGGATTGGGTCGGTGGCCGCTATTCGCTATGGTCGGCGATAGGCCTGCCCATCGCGCTTTATATCGGCATGGATAACTTTGAACAGTTGCTCACCGGCGCCCATGCCATGGACAAGCACTTCCGCGAAACACCCTTCGAGCGCAACATGCCGGTAATCATGGGCATGCTCGGCATCTGGTACGGCAATTTCTTCGATGCCGCTTCGTGTGCCGTCCTGCCCTACGACCAATACCTGCAACACTTTCCCGCCTACCTGCAGCAACTGGAAATGGAAAGCAACGGCAAGCGCGTGGATCGTGACGGCCACGAAGTGGATTACGCGACGCAAATGGTGGTATGGGGCGAACCCGGCACCAATGGACAGCATTCGTTTTACCAATTGCTGCACCAGGGCACACGCATGATCCCCGCCGATTTTCTCGCGCCGCTCGCCAGCCACAACCCGATGGGCGAGCACCACGCCATGCTGCTGGCGAACTGCTTCGCGCAAACCGAGGCATTGATGCTGGGCAAAACCGCAGAAGAGGTTCGCGCCGAACTCGCGGCGCAAGGACTCTGTGATGCAGCACTGGAAACCCTGCTGCCGTACAAGGTGTTCCCGGGAAACCGCCCAAGCAACACGCTGCTATTTGACAAACTCGATCCGCACACACTGGGAATGCTGATCGCCCTCTATGAACACAAGGTGTTCGTGCAAGGCATAGTATGGAACATCAATTCGTTCGACCAATGGGGCGTTGAATTCGGCAAACAACTTGCGGGAAAATTGCTGCCGGAACTTCAGGGAAAGCAGCGCGCTTCCTCGCACGATGCATCGACCAATGGGCTGATCAACCGCCACCTCACACGTTAAAACAAACAAAACCAGCCTCAAGGAGAAGAGCAATGTCTATCGCAACCAATGCGCTTTCACCCGATGAGTTGAAGAAGATAAACGCCTACTGGCGCGCCTGCAACTACCTTTCGGCTGGCATGATCTACCTGCGCGACAACCCGCTGCTCAAGGAACCGCTCAAACCAGAACACGTCAAGAACCGCCTGCTGGGCCACTGGGGCGCGAGTCCCGGCCTTGCTTTCACTTACATCCATCTCAACCGCCTGATCGTCAAGTACGACCAGAACGCCATCTTTCTCGCCGGCCCCGGCCACGGCGCGCCCGGTGTGCTGGGACCCGTTTATCTGGAAGGCACTTACAGCGAGGTCTATCCGAACAAGGGTGAGGATGAAGATGGCATGCGCCAGTTCTTCAAGGAATTCTCCTTCCCCGGCGGCATCGGCAGCCACTGCACGCCGGAAACGCCGGGTTCCATCCATGAGGGCGGCGAGTTGGGCTACAGCGTTTCGCACGCCTTTGGCGCAGCCTATGACAACCCCGATCTGCTGGTGGCGGTGATGGTGGGCGATGGCGAATCGGAGACGGCGCCGCTGGCCACCTCCTGGCATTCCAACAAGTTCCTCAACCCGATCCGCGACGGCGCAGTGCTGCCCATCCTGCATCTCAACGGCTACAAGATCAACAACCCCACCATTCTCTCGCGCATCTCGCACGAGGAATTGGAAAACCTGTTCAAGGGCTATGGCTGGACGCCCTATTTCGTGGAGGGCAGCGACCCTGAAATCATGCACCAAACGATGGCTGCCACCATGGAACAATGCGTGCTGGAAATCCGCCGCATCCAGCAGGAAGCGCGCAGCAGCGGCAAGCCGATCCGCCCGCGCTGGCCGATGATTGTGTTGCGCAGCCCCAAGGGCTGGACGGGGCCAAAAGAAGTTGACGGCAAGAAAGTGGAAGGCTTCTGGCGCGCGCATCAAGTGCCGCTTGGTGATGTAAAAAAACCGGAACATTTCGCGCAATTGGAAGCATGGCTCAGGAGCTACAAACCGGAAGAACTGTTCGACGCAAACGGCAAGCTGCTGCCCGAACTCAAGGCACTGGCGCCCAAGGGTATGCGCCGCATGAGCGCCAACCCACACGCCAACGGCGGGCAATTGCGCAAGGCGCTGCACATGCCTGATTACCGCGATTACGCCCTCGCCGTTACCAAACCGGGCACCATCTCAGCCGAAAATACGCGCCCGCTGGGCAAGCTGCTGCGCGACATCATGCGCGACAATATGAGCAATTTCCGCGTGTTTGGCCCCGACGAAAACAGCTCCAACAAACTCGATAATGTGTATGAGGTGAGCAAGAAAACCTGGCTGGCCGATTACCTGCCGGAAGACGCCGATGGCGGCGAGCTGTCGCCGGACGGACGGGTGATGGAGATGCTTTCAGAACACACGCTGGAAGGTTGGCTGGAAACCTACCTGCTCACCGGACGCCACGGATTTTTTTCCACTTACGAAGCCTTCGTCCATGTGATCGACTCGATGTTCAACCAGCACGCCAAATGGCTGTCCATGTCGAAGGCAGTTCCATGGCGCGCACCTGTGTCGTCGCTGAACCTGCTCATCACCTCCACCGTGTGGCGGCAGGATCACAATGGCTTCACCCATCAGGATCCCGGCTTCCTCGACGTGGTGGTGAACAAGAGTCCGGAGGTCACCCGCATCTACCTGCCGCCCGACGTTAACTGCCTGCTGTCGGTAGCCGACCATTGCCTGAAGAGCACCGACTATATCAACGTCATCGTCTGCGACAAGCAGAAGCACCTGCAATATCTGGACATGGATGCGGCAATCAAGCACTGCACCAAGGGTATAGGCATCTGGGACTGGGCAAGCAACGATCAGGGTGTCGAACCGGACCTGGTGATGGCCAGCGCCGGTGACATTCCCACCAAGGAAGCGCTGGCAGCGACCGTTCTGCTGCGGGGAAATTTCCCCAGCCTGAAAATCCGCTTCGTCAACGTGGTGGACCTGTACAAACTGACGCCCTCCCGTGAGCACCCGCACGGCTTGTCGGATAAGGACTTCGACAGCCTGTTCACGCTGGACAAGCCAGTCATTTTCAACTTCCACGGCTATCCCTGGCTGATCCACCGCCTTGCTTACCGCCGCAATAACCACAACAACATGCATGTGCGCGGCTATAAGGAAAAAGGCAGCATCAACACGCCGCTGGAACTCGCCATCCAGAACGAGATTGACCGCTTCAGCCTGGTGATTGACGCAATTGACCGCATCCCCTCACTGCGCGTGGCCGGTGCCCATGTGAAAGAAAAAATGCGCGACATGCAGATCGAGTGCCGCAATTATGCTTACGAGCATGGCATAGATTTGCCTGAAGTGGATGGTTGGACGTGGCCGTATTAAAACTGTGAAGGGTAAAGGGTGAAGGGTTCGCTTCTTCATCGCTCAAGGGTAAAAACAACAGAGGTTTTCCCCTTCTCCCTTTACCCTTCCCCCTTCTCATCAGAATGAAAACCATCCTCACCGTCAACAGCGGTTCATCGACCCTCAAGGCAAGCCTTTTTTCCGCTGACGGTTCCCGGCGCAACTTTCATTATGAGCATGTGCGTGAGCCGCAAGAGGCATTCGACCGGCTCATGCATGATCTGGGCAGCGATACGCCTTGTGTGGTGGGACATCGCTTCGTCCATGGCGGTGAAATCGCCGATGCGGCGAGGCTGGTTGACGCCGCCGAACGGGCGCGTCTGGAACGCCTTATTCATCTTGCGCCGCTACACCTGCCGGGCAATCTGCTTGGCATCGATTTATGCGCGCAACGTTTTCCCGTGCCTCAGGTGGCGTGTTTCGACACGGCGTTTCACACCACCATGCCCGAACTGGCCAAATGCCTTCCCATCCCGAACGAAACAGGCCTGCGCCGCTTCGGCTTTCACGGCCTCAATTACGCCTACATCGCCAGGATGTTGCCTGATATCTTGGGCAAAGCTGCTCACGGAAAGATTGTCGTTGCACACTTGGGCAGCGGCGCCAGCCTTTGCCTGATGGAAGACCTGAAATCAATGGATACCACCATGGGCTACACTCCGGCAGGCGGTATCCCGATGGGCACACGGAGCGGCGACCTCGACCCTGGTGTGATGCTGGAATTGGCGAAGCGTTATGGCCCTGAAAAACTAAATGACATGGTGTTTCACAAGATGGGGCTGATCGCGCTGTCCAATGGCGAGAGCGGCAAAATGTCCGACCTGCTTGCGAGCGGCAGCGAACATGCAAAATTTGCCATCCAGTTTTTCTGCCGTCAGGTGCGCGCCGCCATCGGCGGCCTGGCAGCCAAGGCAGGGGGAATTGATGCCATCGTATTTTCTGGCGGGATCGGCGAGCATTGCCCTGACATACGCGCTGCGATCTGCGATCCTCTGGCATTCATGGACTTCGCGGTGGATAAAGCGGCCAACCAATCCGGCATGCCCTGCATCGGACGCGCCGACTCCAAACCCATACTGGTCATCCCTGCCGATGAGGAAAAAATGATTTACGGGTTATGCCTGGAATACTTAGG
>Ga0315281_10001033_pt1 | contig 40566 bp, 28 predicted proteins | sample YL17G07_0_MG_FD_204540 | JGI IMG/M metagenome (GOLD analysis project Ga0315281, IMG submission 204540) | Sediment microbial communities from Yellowstone Lake, YNP, Wyoming, USA - YL17G07_0 | ecosystem: Environmental > Aquatic > Freshwater > Lake > Sediment | place: USA: Wyoming | collected...
ACCAGGAAAAATTCGGAACTAAAGGAGTTGGATACATTGGAAAGCATATAGTCGGAACTGGAGAAGATACTCATTTAACAACAAAGGTTTATCTTGACTTATTAAGACCGCATGTGATTTTAGTCAGTGGAAAAAGAGGAAGTGGAAAATCTTATAGTGCGTCAGTTATTTTAGAAGAATTTTGTTTGCTTTCAGAGGAATACAAAAAGAATTTAGCATTTGTTGTTGTCGATCCTATGGGTATTTACTGGAGTATGAAATATCCAAATGATGCTCAATTGGAACTTCTGAGAACATGGAATATGGAACCAAAGGGTTTTAAAAATTTTATTAAAATTTTTGTTCCTGAAAAACAGAAAAAAGAATATGCCGAAGCTGGTATTCCAATCGATGGAACAATTCTGATTGCCTTGAGTGAATTTACTGCTGAAGATCTTATTCTCTCATTTGGATTGAAAAGAACAGAGGAAATGGCAATAACGCTTGAAAAGAATTTTAATCTTCTTCTAGGTACACAAAAGTTTGGGTTTGAAGATTTGATTGATGCTATTAAGGATGATAGTGAAGCGAAAAAAGAAGTTAAAGATGCTTTGATGAGCTTGCTGAGTGTGGCTGACCAGTGGGGATTGATATCGAAAGAAGGAATTAAAATTGAGGAATTAGTAGAACCTGGTATTCTCACCATTATTGACCTTTCAAGAATGGCAAGCAGCGAATTGAGGAATTTATTAACCGCCTTGATTACAAGAAAAATCTATTTCAAAAGAGTTTTGGCAAGAAAAGAAGAAGAGCGAATAAAGATAGAAGGAGGGAATGCTATCATAAAATTTCCAGTCACATGGCTGGTTCTAGAAGAAGCTCATAATTTCATTCCTTCTGATAGAGATGTTGCATCTAGCGAGCCAATAAAGAGATTAGCAAAAGAAGGAAGGGAGCCCGGAATAGCTCTGATGGTCATTTCTCAGATGCCTTCAAAAATCCACCAAGATATTCTAAGCCAGACAGATTTAGTAGTTTCTTTTAGACTGACAAGCAAGGATGATTTGAATGCTTTGCATGCAGTTTATCAAACATATATGGCTGAAGATTTAGAAAGGCTGATTAACAAACTTCCAAGATCGCCAGGAGCGGCTATTTTGCTTGATGACAATCTAGAAAAAATATTTACTGTTAATATTCGTCCAAAATTGAGTTGGCATGCAGGAGGAAGTGCGATTGTTGCATAGAAGTATTTAAATTTGTATATTCCAACCACCCTTTAAATTTATCAATTTTATCTTTAATATCTTCCCAATTTTTACCTTTATTTTCTAAGAAAAATTTCATTTTCCAAATTTTTTCTTCATGATGAGACAGATTTAATAGAATTTTTGCTAATTTTATTAAATCTTCTTGATAATTCAAATTTAAACGGTACATATCCTTTTTATATTTACCAAATGTCCTCATGTAGCCTTTTTTATGTGCTAATCTAAGTATTGGTGTAAATTTTAGTTTAAATAATTTATTTTTGATTTGTGTCAAAATAATTTTGTCACCACTTATAATTTGAAATTTAAGTCTAAACTTTTTACAATCTTTTAATTTATAAATATTCCAACAAGCTTCACAGTCTGCATATCCTGCTAGAAATGCATAAAAGTAGTTTATACTATTCAAAATCCATTTAGGGATTTTATTAGGTTTATTTAATAGAAAATAAAAAGAATTATTTAATCGGCAATAAATTCTCCATGCTTTTCTTCCATCGAATTTTATTGTAGTTACATATGTTTTTATCTTAGAATATTTTCCAAATATTTCTGCAAACATTTTTAATTGAGCTTTGTGAGTAGTTGCTGTAATTACTGTTATTTGTTTAGAGGCTTGCGCAGTTGAAATATCTCCAGCTCTTATTCCTAGCATATATGCTTTCTCAACTAAATTACCAGAGAAAGTAATTTTCGGATATTTAATTTTTGCTTCTGACATGGACCTTGCTTTTATTTCATACGTTCTCATCTTGTTCCATACAGTAAAATAACTTGTATTTAAAATTTTAGCAATTTTTGGCATTGATAATTTTTTCTTTACATAAAGATCTTCCAATAAATTTTTTGTAATATCCAATCTTCTTTTACCTATCCTAGATTCCATTTTTTATCGGCATTTAAATATTACATCCAAGTTAGCTATAAAGTTATTCAAGGTTCTGTGCCGGTGAACTGCATGCCGGTGGAACTGCAGTTGTTATTTAGTTCTTTACAAATTAAGGGTAGGGCTGCAGTGGTGAAATTTTTATGTTTTGGTAAGAATGATTTGTCATCAAGAGATAGGAAGACATGATAGAATTTAGATAATCATCATGATCAGGATTTAATCCGTAAATATTTCTTGTTTCATTTGGATCAGATGTCAAGTTATACAACTCTTTGCTGAAATCTGTGCCATTCCAATATTTCACAATCAGCTGTTCGCTTGGATTAATTATAGAGTATGAATCAAGATATTCGCTAAAGACGAAGTCTCTGCTTTGGTTGAACATGTCTATTCCTTCGAATTGAAGCGGGGAATTTATTCCAGCGATTTTCAAAATTGTCTCTGGAACATCAATGAGACCCGAAGAGCTGTTAACTAGCATGTGAGCATTCGAAGGAAAATGAATTATTACCGGAACATGCAGAATGTTTTTGTATAGATAAAGCGTGTGTCCGATTCTACCATGTTGCATGAATTCTTCTCCATGATCGCCTAAAATGATGATTACAGTCTTACGTTCAAGTCCTTCTTTGTCAAGGAAATTCAACAGTTTGCCAACTTCCGAGTCAACATAGCGAATATCACCATCATATTGAGCTATTAGGTGCTGCAAATCATTAGGATTTTTTATGTTTGCTTGAATATCTGATTCGAGCTTGCCATAAGTGTTCAAACTTCCATTGTAACTTGGGTCGAAATAATTCAGATATGGCTGAGGGGATATGTAAGGCGCATGTAGGTTGAAGTAATGCAGAAACAGGAAAAATTTCTTCCCTTTATTTTGAAGGATCCAATCTTCTGCTCGTCCATTAACTTTTTCAATTCCAGAATACTTTGTCTCATTAGGAAATCGTTTGTCTTCAAATGCGCCTTTTTGGTCCCAATAGGCAAACCCTCTTGCGAATCCATATTGTGCACTTACGTGAGCATGATCAACAAAACCTGCTGTTGTGTAGCTGTTGTTTTGAAGTACTTCAGCAAAGGTTGCAAAAGATTTATCGAATGACGGCGATTCTTGGGTGACAAGGCCGTGTTGTGATGGATAAAGTGATGTAAAAATAGTTCCTGCTGATGGTAATGTCCACGTAGCCTGCGAATAGACATTTGAAAATACCACGCTTTTGCTTGCTAAATTGTCGATATTTGGAGTTGTATTTCTGAAATACCCGTAATAACCCACATGATCTGCTCTTAACACAGTTATCTGAATCAAAATTATGTTGCAATTATCACAGTTGAACTCCTCTTTCTGTCCGTTTAAGTAAATGGCTGCAAATGCAAGAAAAACTAAAATTATTGCAAATAATACGTGATATTTGGACACTTTATCAAAGTAAGTTTGCTTTAGAAAAATAAAGCTGTTGCGAAACTTGTTTTGTAAACTTTTATCTGTAAAAAACAAGAAGTTTTTATGCAAAAAGCTATTCCATTCGTTCTTTGTTTTGTGATTTTTGCATTATTTTTTTATCTATTTCTTACTTCGCAATCTACTTCCTACATCTGCAACAACTGCAACGTAATTCTGATTTCTATAGACAGCGTGAGGTATGATCACCTTGGCATCAACGGCTACCAGCGGAATGCCACACCAAATTTGGATAAGTTCGCTCAAAATTCAATTTTCTTTAGAAACTATATTACTCAGGCTTTCTTAACTCCAATCAGTGAAGCTGCAATCCATACATCTCAGTATCCTTCCGTCAACGGTTTTTTAAGTTTCACTTCTTTTCTTAATCCAACAACAACGAAACTTGAGGACGTGCTGCAATACAACAACTACAACAATTATGCTTTCGTTGGATCTGGTAATTTTGTAGGTGACGGAACATTTGGAGATATATTTTCCAAGAGTTATAAAATATACAAATGGCCAACTGGAGACTTTCCACTGAACCCAGATGATTTAAAGAATTTCACACAACAGAAATTTTTCTTATGGCTTTCAATAGGAAATGTGCACTGGCCTTATGGAAAACCATATGTTCCCGAAATATATATCGACTTATTTGTCAACAAGAGCTATTCCGGACCTCTGAAAAATAAAATTTTGGACATAAACCTGATGCCGAACATCTGGTTTGATTATGTTAATTTGAATGGGACTTTATATCATTTGACCCCAGAGGATAGACAATATATAATCGATAATTACGACGCAGGACTGAAATATGTTGACGATTATGTAGGACTTTTACTTGAGAGGGCAAGAGATTCTGGATTAATGAATAATACTGTAATCGTTATCCAATCAGAACACGGTGAATCTTTCGGTGAGAACGCCGCTTATACTCATGGCGATATGTATGAGACTATAACGCACACATTTCTGATAGTTAATAGTCCTTCTTTGAAGAAAAAACAGGAAATTACAGTGCAAGCTCAAGGAATAGATGTCATGCCAACTGTGCTAGATATTCTTGGCATCAAAATACCTCAAAACATCCAAGGTCAGAGTCTAGTCCCAGTGATATTGAGAAAAGTTAATGACTCTTTCAACAAATATGTATTCATAGAACGAACTCCTTTACCTTATATTTATGATCTCGTGAATGCCACTCAGACTAATGCAATTCCTTTCAAAACTTATCGTGAAGTTCTTGCAAAATTCAACAGAGCAGATGTGCTCAAAGATTTTGAAAATATAAGCAATGATACTTATCCAGAAGATTTTGGCGTGAGAACAAACGAATGGAAATTGATTTGGAGGCCTACAATAAAAATTTCGAACGTACTGAGTGATTTGGCAAACCAAAATGGTTTAATAAGTCAAAACGATACGTTTTTCTTACTACAAAATGCTCATATTGTGCCAAAGGCAATAAAAGCAGAATTTGAGTTATACTATTTGCCAAATGATCCTTACGAAAGTAAAAATTTAATTGGCACGAACTTGGCCATTGAAAATGAACTAAAACAAGTTTTGTTCCAATGGAGAAGGACAATAGATTCAGAAAAGCCACAATTCATATTCAACAAAACAATCATACCGAATTACACATTTACATAATCTCAATAAAATATTAGCCATTTACTAAGGATATCCTATCAAAGTCGAATTGATTATCGGCACTCTTGTATATTTGTGCTGCGTCTCATTTTTCCATTTATAAAATTCATTTAGCATGTTTTGTGCAATCTCTTGATTTGAATCAATAACATCATGCTGTTCAAATCTATCATTGTCAAGGTTGAAGAGCTGTGTCTGATTATTCCATATCATTATTTCCCATTTATCTGTTCGGAACGCAGAAACAAATCCTCCGCTAGGCCATTCACTGTACGTGTAGTTATTAACTGGAATGTTGTTGATTATTAAGGGCAGAAGGGTCTTTCCATCTAATTCTTGAGGTCGTGTTATATTCAAAATATCCAATATAGTAGGCATAATATCTACTGTCTCACCTTGAATTGAAATTACTTTTGAAGTGAAACTTGGTAAATGTATCAAGAAAGGAATGTACGTTTGTTCTGCATAAGGAGGTTCGTTCGCATGGCCGAATGTTCCATGTTCGCCAAAGGCTTCTCCATGGTCTGAAGTTATTATTATTATTGTTTTATTATAGAGATTATGTGATTTCAAATACCCTAACAAGTTACCTATATTGTGATCGATATAGCTGACTTGCTTGTCATAAGTACCAATAACAATTTTTGTTAGATTTGCTTTTTCATTATTACTTATCTCTGATATATCGCAAATCGAATGAATACAATGGGTGTCAAAGAAATTTAACAATAAGAAAAATTTTTCATTGCTGTTGTTAGACATCCAATTCTCTGCTAACATTAATGTTTCAGAAGCATTTCTTCTGCCCAGTAAAGAGTTACTTCGAAAATAGTAATTTGTATTAGCAAATGGCGCGTCAAACACATCAAAACCATTTCCATAAATTTCCTTACTGAAAGTATGGAAACTCATGAAAGCAGCTGTAGTGTAGTTGTAAAATTTCAATATTTGAGGTAATGTTAATGTCGAATTACTAATTCTGTCATCCTCTGTATAAACTCCATGATTAAATGGATACAAAGATGTTAATAGAGAAGCTTGACTTGGTACTGTATATGTTATCTGATTGTAAAAATTTTTGAACTGAATATTTTCTTTTGCAAATTCATCAATGTTTGGCGATGTGTTCTGTTGGTATCCATATATTCCTAAATGATCAGCGCGAAAAGTCGTTAGTGTGATAACCACAATACTGCAGTCATTACAAACATAATTTTTCGTTGATTTTGTCCAAAAAACAATATAACTTCCTGCCAAAAAAAGTGCAAAAAGTAATATTACTATTAAAATTTTTTCCATAATATTATTATTTGCAATGTTCATAAAGTATTGAGTTTTTTTAAAAATTTAATGTCCATAATAAGGTTGCATGAAATGTTGTACTGATGTTGTTTTACATTGTTCATTATAAACTGCGGAACATCCTATTATCCATGGGCCATCCACGCTTGTGTTCATATCTTTCATGTGCTGCAAGATTTTCTGCTCCAGCTCATATGCAATTTTTGGTTGGGAATCGATTAAATTATTACTTTCATGCGGGTCTGTATTCAAATTGTACAGCTCTTTTACATACTGCTTGTTCGGAAATTCTGCAAGAGTGAGAATGAATTTCCAACCATCTTGAGTTATAACTGCTCGCTTGTGCGTATACAATCTATAATCTGTTTCTGAATAAACATCACGACTTACATTTTGCCCCTGCAAAACAGGAAGCAAACCAATACCCTTCATCTGTTGTTTCACAGTAGAATTTGCATTAATACCTGCGAGCTGCAGTACAGTTGGCATGATGTCTAGTGTAGTGACATAGCTGTCTATCTTTCTGCCCCCCGGAATTTTTGGATCCCAAATAATGAAAGGAACATGAATCAATTCTTGAAACAAACTGTGTCCATGATCAAATCTGCCATGTTCGTAAAATTCTGTTCCATGATCTGCAGCAATAATAATAATAGTTTTATTTAAAAGACCTAGGTCTTTCAGCTGACTGATGAAAATACCAAATCGTGCATCTGCATTATTAATTTTCTCATCATACAAAGCTCTCCAAAATTTTACGTCATCTGCAGTAACATTTACTTGACCATATGCCAATCCTTCCTCTCTCAAAGCAGCTTGCTCTTGCACAGTGCCTTTGAACGGTCCTGTGTAATTAAAATCAAGAAATTTCTTCGTGAAGTTCTTCAAGTCATATTGTCCATGCGAATCATAACCATGTAAGAACATAAAGAATTTTCTGTCCGAATTGTTTTTGATCCATTGAAGAGCCAGTGGCATGCTGTAGTCGAGTCCATTGAACCCAGCAGGTGTGTCTACGTAAGTGTCAAATCCAATCGAATCTCCCTGAACACCTCTTGCACCAGCATCACCAGTAAATCCAACTGTAGCGTAACCATTCTGCTTCATAACTTCTGCCAAAGTTACTGCATTTGGCGTCAGGTTTCTAAGGTTTGCAATAACCATTACCGGTGGGTTGTAGACTGAATATTTGTTCACGACTTTATGTTCTGATGGGAAAAGTGATGTAAACCAGGAAACATAAGTAGGCACAGTCCATGGAGCCGGACTAATTGCATTTTCGAACAAAAACGCATCCTTGGCAAATGCATCAATATTCGAAGTAGTATTTTTTTGATAGCCATAAGCGCCCACATGATAAGACTGCATGGCATCAAATGCGATTACTATAACATTGCAATCATTGCATGCATAATCAGTAGAAAGATTTTGATACATGATAGCAGCTATTACAACAAGAATGAAAATAGGTATGATTAAAAATTTTAGTTTCATTTATTTACTCTTGTTCATCATTGAATAAATCTTTTTCATTTACTACTTTTGAGAAGTGAAATTTATTAAATTTATTAGTTTGGTTGCCGCTTTACAAAGCGGTGCTCAATAAAAATTAGTGGGCGAATTAAAAGAACCGATATCGTTGAAAGAAGTTCCAATATGTTCGGTCTAAAATCAAGCCCGAGGAAATTGTGAAAGGTTTTATTAATGGCTTTTAAATAAGTTTTATGGAAGTCAGTACTGATTTGGCCACGCCGCGGCGTGGTTTACCAAAGAAAATAATTGCGTTGAGTGTCGTTCTTGTTTTAGTTATTTTGGTGTTGTTCTTTTTCATGTCTTCATCTAACAAAACAATTATTCCTACCGTTGCATATCAGTATAAAATTTTCGTGACTCACAACGGTCAGCCGCTGAATTTTGGATATGCCGGAATTGCATTCAACAATTTCAATTATGGTATGGACTTCTATAAAAATTCTGATGTTTGCCCAGTTGATTACATTGAAACTGGTAGTGTGATTAATTCGCCAAATTACACATTTGACAGAAATACTATTATCGGAAATAAGAAACTGAATGATTATGAAAAATCTGCGTATGCTTTCGACATCTACGTATCAGCTCAACCTTCTGATGAAACTGCTATTTGGAGTGCAGTAATTGAAGCGAAAGATTCTTCCAATTCAAGTATAAATTTCAACACATTACCTAAGTTGCAAAAAGACCTTTCACTTACCCTTGACATACCAATTTTTACTCTTTATGGTAGCAATTACTATGCTCATGTTTCGAACGGCAGCGTTAATATACATGCCGAAATGACTGACTCAGGGAGAAGCAATGATGTTTTCTATTGCAGACTTTTTAGAAATTATGATTCTGCCACAGATGCGAACTTGTCGCAATGTCCTCAAACTATCGGTTTCGAGACTTCTCAACAATGTGTGCAGAATCAAGTCTGCGGTGAGGGGTCACGTGTTACTTACATGTCAATCGCAACAAGAAATGGTAATAATGTTGATTGTACTTTTCCAATTTCAAAGCTGACAGTCGGTAAATCCTACAAAGTCCGGATTTCAACAAAGCACGATTTGGGTCAAGATTTAGTGCAGAATTTTTACACAGATTTTATTGGCAACATTACTGTTCCGAACTCATAAAGATTATTAATAAGTTATTTTTAAGAGAGAGACTAAATAATTAACTTTTTGAAAAACTTCCGATAGTAGAAGGTAAAAATAGTGATCGCAGTTTTCTTCGAACAATTTGTTTCTGGGAATTTATAATGCGAGAATAATTGCATACAAAGAATATACTTCCAACATTTATTTGAATTACGCTTCAATTCTTGTGCAGCTCTTCATTCTAGTTCTTTCCTAGTAATTATTATTTCTTTACTGCTAAACTTATTTTATGAAAATTTTAGTAATAGGTGGAGCAGGATTTTTGGGCAGAAATTTAATAGAAGCTCTTCAGGATTCTCACGATGTACTTTGTCTTGATACTAAAATGCCAGACGAACAGTGGCGAAAAAAGTTTAACGTGAATTGTGAAGTTGCTGACGTCTCAAACAAGATTTCATTCAGAAATTTTTTTAAGGATGTTGATATCGTATATCATCTTGCCGCTTTGCTGGAGAAGCCAAAAATAAAAAAAGAATTTTTCTGGAAAGTTAATTTCGAAGGAGTAAAGAATTCTTTCGAGCTTGCAAAAGAAAACAACGCAAAACAATTTATCTATGCTAGCACCGGAAGCATCGGCGGGCCGCACAAAGGCTTTTTGCCAAACGAAGATAGTCCTTACTTTGCACAAAGCGAATATCAAAAGACAAAGGTGGAGAGCGAAAAATTTTTATCATCGCAGGAGTTCCCAGTAACAATAATCAGACCAGAGCTTGCATATGGCCCAGGAGACATGCATCACCTCGGTTTATATAAAGCAATTAATGGAAACCGTTTTTTCTTCATAGGAACGGGCGAAATAATTATTCAGCCGACTTTTTTTTCAGACATAGTCCAAGGATTTCTTCTCGTGCTCAACAACCAGAAAGCATTCCGGCAGAAGTACATAATTGCAGGCGATGACATGATTCCCATCAGAGATTTTATTGAGGAGATAGCCCTGCAACTGGACAAAAAGATTTCGCCTTTTTTCATTCCTTCATTTGCCGGTAGAGCAGCAGGATACTTCGGTGATTTTGCTGAAAAAATCGGAATAAAATTCCCGCTCCGTTCATCAACAGTGAATTTCTTTTTGGTGGGAAATGCCTATGACAATTCGAAGGCAAAAGAAGAGCTTGGGTTCAAGCCTCAGGTGGGATTCAAGGAAGGCATTGCTAAAACCGTAGAATGGTACAGAGAAAAAAATATTCTTTAGAGCGATATTCTATTTAATAAGATTGCTAGAACAAAAAGTATTTGTGGAAAACAAAGACTTCGCAGTAAGAAAAATATCAATTATACTGCCGACCTTCAACGAACGCAACAACACCCCAATTTTAATCAACAAAATATCCAGCATAATGAAAATTCCGTACGAAATAATTGTCGTCGATGACAACTCTTCTGACGGGACGTGGCAGGTTGTAAGTGATATAAGCAGGAAGAACAGAAACGTGAGGCTTTTGAGAAGAATAGGAAAAAACGGAATCGGATCTGCGATAGCGGACGGAATTAAATACGCCAAAGGAAATGCCATAGTCTGGATGGACGTTAATTTGGTGCATCCTCCTGAGACCATTCCCAAGCTAGTTGCAAAACTGCAGTCTTTCGAGATAGCGAAAGCATCGAGATATATAGAAGGTGGCGGCGACGAAAGAAAGTTCAAGAGAAAATTTGCCGCGAGAAGTCTTAATGTAATATCCAATTTTCTGCTCGGAGGCATCAGAGATTACACAGCAGGCTTCCTTGCTGCAAGAAAGTACGTTTTCAACAAAGTTTCAATAGATCCGAAATCAAGGCACGGCGAATACTGTGTGAAATTTTTGTACGAGGCTCGGAAGAGAGGGATTAGCGTGACGGAAGTCCCGTTTGTCATGAGGCAAAGGGGGAAAAGCGAATCCAAGTCAAAATTCTCAGACTACTATTCCTATTTGAAATTAATACTCAAATTAGGGTTTAATCTGACTTAATTTTATTATGGCAAAATTGGGCAGGAACGAGAAAGAAATAAAAAATAATTTAAAAATTTTCTTTGATAATTACGCCAAAAGGCAGAAATCTTATTTGAAGAATCCTCTGCACCGATATCAAAAAATGAAGCGGTATCTCCATGCGATACAAACGGGAAAAATTTCAAAAAACGACGTTGTTCTGGAGATTGGTTGCGGTGTTGGCTATCAAATACCTACCATTGCTAGTAGATGCAGATTCTATTACGGCATAGATTTTTCAAGCAATGCAGTGAAGTTTGCCAGCAATTTCAAAACAGCAAATGCAAAAACAAAGGTCGCCGATGTCTCTCATTTGCCCTTCAGAAAAAGGTTTTTTGATGTAGTTCTCATCATTGACACTCTAGAAAACATTTATGATAGGGAAAAGGTTCTCAGCGAAGCGTCAAGAGTTCTCAAATTCGGCGGAAGAATCGTAGTTTCCGTTCCGAATGTAAATAGCCTGTACGGTCTAGCGAAGAAATACTTTTTGCACGATTCGAAACTGCTTCCGCCTGTCGATACGTGGTTCAATAGCGAGGCAATAACGAATTTGATCGAAAATCACGGCTTTCGCATTACCGAACTTAGAGGTTCGTTCTACCTACCCCCATTTTTTACAGGGAGGCACTATGTGATTCCCTCCTCGGAACTGTTTGTGAAGATTTATGATTTTGCCGAAAATTTTCTTTCGAAAAATTTAAAGACGCTTGGGTATCACATAATTATTTGTGCTAGGAAGGATTGAGTATGAAAGTGATTCCAAGAATCAGCATAACTCCGGTTAAGAATTTTGCTGAAAATTTGGTTCTTTGTTTGAGAAAGTCGGAAGTTCTGGATGGCGCGTACACAGAAAAATTTGAGAAAGGTTTTGCAGAATATATTGGCGTCAAGCATGCAATCGCAGTGTCGTCAGGCAGGCATGGCATGGAGCTGATACTGGAAAATCTGAGACAAGCTAAAACTGAAATTATTGTTCCATCTTACACATTAATAGAATTAATTCCGATTCTAAATGATATTGGTCTGAAGACTAAATTTGTGGACATAGATGAAAACACGTTCAATATTAATGAAAGTTTGATTGAAAGGGAAATAACAAAAAATACCGGTTTCATACTTGCAACGCATCTTTTCGGACTCCCCTGCGACATGGCAAAGATACTGCGAATTGCAAAAAAATACAACCTGCATGTAGTGGAAGACTGCACGCATGCATTAGGATCCCAATTCAACGACAAAAGGGTCGGATCATTTGGAATTGCCGGCTTTTTCAGCTTTGAAGTAATGAAGCCAATCAATACTTTCGGCGGAGGAATGATTACCACGAATGACGACTATCTTGCGGCAAAAATCAGAAGCGTCGTGAAAAATTACAAATTCTCCCGCATGAATCTTGCGTCACGAATTTGCCGTGCGTATTTGGAGTACGCCATTCTAAATTCTTTTCTTTACAATATTGTTGCCAAATTGCTCCATTCAAAAATTTTTCAAAAAATTATTGTAGGCTTATATCACAAATCCCACGGGGTCAAACCGCAAAATTTCAGATTTACGAATCTACAGGCGAAGATCGGCTTAGATCAGCTGAGAAAAATAGACGAATCGAATGACATACGAATCAAAAAGGCCAAATATCTGGCAAAACTTTTGAGAAACTCTGCGAATGTCTCTTTGCCTTCGGAAATCAGGGGAAGGGAGCATGTTTACTACAATTTTGTTATTCGAGTACAAGATGCGAACAAATTGTCGGAATTCTTGCTGAAAAGGAAAATAGATGCACCAATAGGAAACGACATCATGCAGAGCTGTGTCAGCAACATCGACAAATATCTAGCTACACAAAAAATTTTGTCAACCGCTGTTAAGCTGCCTTTGAACAATGATAGTGGGCGTTCGGAAATCAGATATGTCGCTGCAGCTGTGAGAAAATTTTTCGAAAAGAATCAATCCTGAACATAATCTCTGTCATGTTGCATGCTGTCGAAGGCTTTCTGCAATTCCTTTCCTATATAGGCCGCGTGATCGAGCCGCAATATAAGGTTGTTGTCAATAATTGTTTGATAAACTCTTTAAGTGAAATCTAGAGCGTCGCCCTTTAGTTTAAATGTTTTTTGGAGCAATTGAAATATATGCCAATAGAGGGAATTGTGTACGGCAAAATAGAAAATACACATACAGATGAAAGGACTTTAATTCCTGTTTTTAATCATGATTTAGGAGACTTCCTGCCAAATCAGGTAAAGATACTCAGGGTTCATCAAGATTGTGCTTTAGGAAATCATTTAGATATTAATTAATATGACAAATATTATTTTTAGATATTAATGAATCTTCAGGGAAAAAATGTTCTTGTTACTGGAGGAGCAGGCTACGTCGGTTCATCCTTAGTTAGAAAATTAGTAGAAGAAAAGTCAGAAGTTGTTGTTTTAGATAATTTTTCCTATGGCCATATGGAAAATCTATCTGACATCAAGAATCAAATTCACATTGTTAAAGGCGACATCAGAAACAGTGGATTAATTAAGAATGTTATTAAAAAAAATAACATAGAATTCATTTTCCACTTGGTGGCTGATCCATTCGTTCCAAATTCGTACAAGAATCCTGGATTGGTTTTCGATGTCATAACAAAAGGGACGCAGAACATCATTATGGCGAATCCAGAGCAGATAAAGAAAATTCTTTTTCTTTCAACTGCAGAAATTTACGGTTATTACAAGTATCTTCCTATGGACGAAAATCATCCCTGCAACCCGGTGTCCGTCTATGCCACGGCAAAGTTGGCCGCTGACAGATTATGTTTCATAATGCATAATGACAATGATATACCGGTGAACACTCTCAGGTTGTTCAATACATTCGGTCCTCGAGAAACACATCCGTACATAATCCCGGAGCTCATCTTGCAGTTTTCTAAATCAAGTGTCGCCAAACTAGGAAACTTGAAATCAAGAAGGAGTCTCATCTATGTTGATGATGCTGTCACCGGAATGATGAAGCTCATGAAAAGCAGAATATCAGACGAAGTATTCAATCTGGGCTCGAATAAGAGCTACTCCATCGAGGAACTGGCTAGAATCGTTGCAGACTCCTATGGTCACAATAAGATTCAATTGGTTGTCGAAAAACATCGAAAGAGGGCACTTGATCCTCCAGTGTTCCAATGCGACTTTTCAAAGATAAAAAAAGCCATTGATTGGAAGCCAAAGATAAGTCTTGAGCAGGGAATAGAAAAGACAATGGATTGGTTTGAGCAAAATAACAGAAGTTGGATTTGGGAAAAAACTTATGGTTTCATTTAAAGAATCATTTTTTTCTAAGGAATTTTTCTTGCTGCTGGCAATATTAATTCTTGGTACTTTTTTGAGAGCATACAAGTTGCAGGAATGGCCAATTTCTGTAGCTGAAATCAATCCTATTACTACCGCGCTCGACATGATAAATGGCACATTACCGTTATATACTGGACTCAATAACTATCAAGGTCCCATGAATGCATATGTTATGATACCAGCTGTTTTTTTATTTGGATCGAATATTTTTTCAAGCAGATTTTCTGTCATGATTTTCAGTATATTTTCAATTTTTTTGCTTTATTTTTTTGCAAAGAAATACTATGGAAAAAACGTGGCTTTATTTTCTTGCTTTATTTTGGCAATCTTACCTGCAGATATTTTGACAAGTACTGAAGCTTGGGAAATACCTATAGTTAGTTTCTTTATCATTCTTTTTCTGTATGCTTTTGCGAAATTTTCAGAAACCAAAAATAAATATTATCTATATCTATTGGGATTGATTAGTGGTTTAGCTATGATGACTAGACTCACTTTCGTTTTCTTTCTATCTTCTTTTCTCTTGACATTCAAACTCAATCCTTTCATTTCTTTCTCAGAATTTAAAAAGAATATTACCATAAAAAATATTCTTATTACTATTACTTTCTTTTTGCTGGGATTATCTCCATTTCTATACTGGAATTTAGTTAATAATTTTCTGACTGTGAATTATCTAATTAATCACGTTCCAATCACAGTGAACAATGTGAATTTATTGGACGTCAAAAGCAATTTAATAAACGGATATCATAGTTTTTTCGATTTTCTTGATAATGGACCCGAGTTAAAAAAAATTGAATTTGCCCAAAAATTCGATTCAATAATATTTTTACTTGTGTTTATTTTATTCATAATTCTTACTTTAAGACTGCATCTGAAAAAACGTTATGAACAATCTAGAAAGAATTTCTACATATTATCGAATTTTCTTTTGATTGCAGTTTTCAAGTCACTAATTACGATAACGTCGTTTAGGATTGAAGATTTTTATATGATTCTTCCGTTTTATTCGATGATTGTTAGTTGGTCGTTAATTTACGTAATTAATTTCTTTAAAAGAGGAAAAATAATCTTGATTCTTTTTGTTATTTTCATAGTCTCTTTGAGTGCAATAAATCTATTCAGTCATTATGATCAGCTTATTCAAAGTAAGCAAAACGATCCATGCAATTTTGTCACTGCAAATCTTTTGGAATATTTGAAGAATAATTCGAATTCGACGGTAGTGTTCGATACTAGCATGTACGCTGATTTTTATGAATTTTCAAGTAAGACAAAGAATTCGAATGTTTTAGCAGCACATGACTTGAATTCAACTCATCTTTACGAAAGGTGGAGTAGACAGCGTGATTTAATAAAAAATCAAAACAATGAATATGTTTTTGTATCAAAGTTATGTTTGCCTTTCTGGGCAAAAGATTTGAACATTTATGAAAATTTTGCTAATTTTGTTAGTGCAAATAACAAAACACTTGTGACGGAAAAAATTTTTGATAGAGATAATCAAGAAATAGCACGTGTTGCAAAAGTAGTTTAATAATATTGCTATTAAATTATTAGTGATGAAACCTTTCTTTTCAATAATAATTCCGTCGAGGAATAAAAACGGAAAAATAAAATTTGCAATAGACTCGCTGAAAAAATTGAATTATCCGAAGGACAGGTTTGAGGTGATTATTGTCGATTCTTCTGACGATCGAACAAGACAGACTCTGAAGAAGATAAAGGACAGTAACTTCAGAATTTTTTTCAGGGAGCCCGCCCCAAAACGGGACGCGAATATTCTTAGAAACTTTGGTATAAAAAAGTCAAGATGGGGAAATATTATCTTGCTTGACTCTGACTGCATTGTTGATCGCAATTGGCTGAATGATTACGCAGATTATATCAAGGATGACATTGTTGGAGGCTCTCTCATCGTCCGAGGACAAGATTTTTATTCCAATTATTTCAATTATTCAATTCGCCCATTGAAACTTGCACTATCTGCGGAAAAAGCAATCGACATTGAAAATTTTAATAAGGGTAATTTTCCACTCGGGGGAAATTTTCGGATAAAAAAATCTGTTCTAAGGAAAGTGGGCTATTTCGATGAGGACGCTCCTTCATTCGATGAGATGGAGCTTTTCTACAGAGTCTTGAGCAAAGGTTACAAAATCAAATTGATTCCAGGTGCTAGGGTACGCACGACGCATGTTTCTAAATTCAAGGACATATTGAAAAACTATTTTAGATTTGGCAAAGGGTTTGCTTACTTTTCCTTTAAGCACAAAAGAACTTTTTACATAAAATCAAGGCTTTTGCAGTTTTTTGCAATCGATTCTATTGTTTTATCTTTGATTTATTTGTCCATTCATCTGCTATTTGTCGGTTTGATTTTCTTTTCCTTAATATTTCTTCTGCTTTCATTTTATTACAAAATGTTTGTCTACAGAAAAGGTTTTATGGAAATACCAGTCTTTGTTTTGTTGGATATATTTCTTTTGGGGTTTGTTTATCAATTTTCAAGTTTCCTTTATATTATTAAATCATTCCTAAAAGGTTTGTTTTAAAATTTATTTGTATAATATTTTATTGATGGAAATACCCATTTTTATCAAAAACTATTTGGCCTAAAAATATTGAATGCTAACAGTTATCCTTTTGGCGAAACAGACAAAATTAGAGCTGAAATATTGTCAATATTTAAAAAACTTCAGGCAACTATAAAATTAATTAAAGCCGATTTTCCAACATTTGCGCGTCGGAACGGCTGTGTGATGGAAGCATTTATTTATTTTATCTTGCTTCTAATCTAAATTGCTTGTAAAACTTCTTCATCAGCAAATATTAGATATGAAAGAGAAAATGCTTTTGCAGCTTAAATTTTAGAATTTATGTTCATTTAGCTAAATAGAAATGAGGTGTTTTTTTGACTTTATATTTTCTCAAGCCCAAAGAGATCCAAAAATCATTAATGTTAATTGATATTCAAAAAGATTTTTATCGAAAAAAAGTCAGAAACTTTTTTTCTAGAAAATATAAAAAAGACGCATATCTCTTGGGTTCTGGCTCGGAAGCGCTTTATAGTGTCTTAGTTTCTATAAGAAGCAAAATGAAGACAAAGAAAGTTTTGATTCCAGACAAAATATGCCCAGTCGTAACCAAAGCTGTAATTATGGCTGGATTGAAGCCAGTTTTTGTTAACACTGATGAAAAGTACAGAATGGTTGGCAACGTGCGAAAAATCTCCACTAAAGCAGGCGCATTAATAGTAACCCATAACTATGGATACCCTGATGATGTTGAAAATATGAAAAGATTTTGCGAAAAAAATTCTATTATTCTTATAGAAGACTGCGCACAATCCTTCGGTGCTGAAAACCAAAATAAACCTGTTGGCGTGTTTGGCGATTATTCAATCTTTAGTTTCCGTATATTGAAACATGTATGTGGATTTGTTGGAGGAGTCGTCCTAACTAATGAAAATTTTTATATACGAACTAAAGAATTTAACTCTCAAGAAATTACAAATCAATTGATTTTTTTAAAAAATTTAATTTCATCCTATCGAAAAAGAATTTATAAGACTCGAATTAATAGTTTCCCACAAAAAGTTAGCAACAAAATAAGTTTGTATGCATCAGTTTATTTTCGTTCAGTGCCGATGATAAGAACAATAAGTGAATCAAATGCTTATCTTATTCATTATCAACTACAAATGTGGAAAAAAATTATTAGAGCAAGAAACAATATTGCGAAGAATATTATAGAAGCTGCTGGAGAAAAATCCATTTTTGGCATAGAAGATTTACATGATGCCAAATCATCTATTCTTTCTGTGCCAATAAAATGTCGGCCAAGTACCAAACGGCATCTTACTCAAAATAATATTAATTTTTATGATGAATTGAATCCTTTGAATCAATTTACTATTCATCCAGCGAAGATTTTTAGAAGTTATTATACAAATTTAAAGATTTTGACCTTTTTTACAGATCCAATTTTTTATCAAAAAAATGAAATTGATTCTATTTCTGAAATTTTAAATAAGGTTTAAATAAGAATCAGCAATATTTTTTTGGTTTTAAAAATTGGATAGATTCAGGATAATCTACCATTAGATATTTCGTATTAAAATTTTTATTTATACAAAATACTATTGATGGAAATACAGATTTTGCATGATGTTGACAACGAGAAGTGGAATTCCGCATTGAAGAATTACGGTTTTAATGTCTTTCATTCTTACGAATGGATAAGGCTTAAGAAGAATGTTAAATTTATTGTAGCGCAAGAAAACGATCAGATTAAGGGCGGCTATCCTATTTTTTATCAAAAACTATTTGGTCTAAAAATTTTGAATGCTAACAGTTATCCATTTGGCGAGAATGATGAAATTAGAAAAGAAATACTATCAAAATTCAAAAAACTTCCGGCAACTTTAAAATTTATTAAAGCTGATTTTCCAACAATGCGGAAAGAAGAATTGTTTTCAAAAGCAGGTTTTAAGCTGATTCCTGCTAAGACGCTCGTAATTGATTTAACACAGCCTCTTGAGAAAATTTGGATTAATATTGGTCATGACATCAGACGCAATATAAAAAAGTCCGAACGTTGTGATCTTTCGTTTGGATTGGTAAAAAAAAATGACATGAAAGCAATGAAGGAATTTTGCGAGAAAATAATGAGGGAGCAAAATTTTGACGAATACTATATGAAACAAATTCTAGAACATGCGGAGAAAGGAGTCGGTGAATTTTATTTTGTTAAGCATATAGACAGATTGATTGCATTAGCCCATGTTTTGAATTCCGACCCAATTTTTATACAGGAGGTATGTTTCTTTGATAGACGGTACAAAAGTTTTCAACCATCGAGTTTCCTTAGATGGAATCTAATCAAGATTGCAAAGCAAAATGGGTTTAGGTACCTTATAGTTTGGGCTGGTTTTGAGGGTTCCTTTTCCAAAAATTCTAGATTTTCTAAGGCCAGAGAACACAATGCCCGCTGGGGCAATCTGGAAACTTCAGGCATTCTCACGAATAGAAGTAGTCTGCTTTGGCTAATCAAGATGTTAAAGAACCCAAGACTTTTGACAAAATTCTATTTTAGCTTTGCAAAATAATTTCTTTTCAAAACAATTATGATACCTAAAATAAACAACAAAATAGCGAACGGAAGGGTCTGAAGTATTTTTTCCACTATACCGTTTCGATAAGTTATTTGAACTATATAATTGCCATCTTGTTTCAGTTCAACTCTTAATAAACTATTTAGATTATCTATTTTCAAGCCTTTTGATAGTTCTGCTTTGTTTTGATCTTCAGAAGCCCATGACGGAGTGCCCCAAAAAGGGTAATGCTCGTTATACAATACTCCTACATTTATTAAATCTCCTTTTTTTGCATTCGTGACATTTAATACTATGTTGTAATCTGTCAATTTTTTAACAGTCACGTTAAGTGTACTAATGTTATAATCAACATAGCTATGAGTTGCATTTTGAAATCTGTAGATTTCGAGTAAATTATTTTTAGACATAAAAATATTATCAAAATTAGGATTGCTAGATAAGAATTTCTTGAATTCAGGCGACCAGACTACAAGATATTCAATGTTAGTTAATTGTAATTTTCTCGAAAATTCTTGAAAAGAATAATTTAAAATCGGTTTGTCAAAGAAGATGCCATCATATACACGAAGTGCGCTGACTACTCTTTTACCGATCCAAAAAGGTAGCATTTGTTGATTATTGCCGTTAAATTTTTGTTCTGCCCACGAACCCTCAAACATTATTCGTGAATCAGTCGATAAGTTTTTGATCCATTCTATTGTTTGTTGCAGATCCGCGTTTTCTTTGACGCCGAAAATCTTTGAACTATTTGATAGGCCAAAAATATTTTCAAAGCTTCTTCCATAGAACTCAGAAAATATGGGTGAATGTATATTTGTCCATGACAAAATGATTGCAGAAAAATCTAAAGTAAAATCAGTTATAATCATTGCAAGAACTAATATTAACACGTATTTTTTATAAGAAATTTTGAGTTTATCTTGCAATATATATTGTACAAAAAATATTATTACAAATGTATAGAAAATTTTTGATATAAGCAGCATTTTTTCAGGATGAATTGCGTTAAATATTATGAATGTATTTCTAAGAAAATTTGAGCAAATCAAAATTATAACTACGATCGGTATTATGAATACAAAATATTTCTCCTTTGTTTTGAAAATGGCCAGTGATGCTATCAAGAATAATGGAAAAGTGAATATGTTTTCATTTACAAAAGTTTCGAAAGTGTATTTAAGATTACCGTATGCAGTCTTAGTTAGGATAGCGTTTATTATTTGCCTTGTATCCAAAGGCTGAATAACAAAGAAAGTAAACCAAGATAAAAACAGAATTGGTACATATACATAGAGTGTTTTGTAAAATGAGCGTTTTCTATAAATAATGATTAATAACAGAACAAAAAGTAAAGAGAAAAGTGCCAAAATATGATGAAAATAAAGAGTAGCGGACATGAATAGTGCACTCAAAAAAAGATAATCTGTACGCTTCTTTTCAAGATATTTAATCACAAAATAAAGGAATCCAATAAACAAAGGAATTCCTGCATAAAGATCGATGTTGCCTATTATGAAACGGAAATGATTTTGGGACAACCACATCATTGAAGCTAGTATTGCTAATGAGCCTCTTGTAATTTTCTTAATGAAAATATAGATCGCGATTAGAGGAAGCAAAAATATAATGAAAATAAAAAATCGGAAAAACAATTCAAATGGTATAATGTTGGAAATAGGAAAATATAGTAAATCAATCATTATCTGTAAAAAAGGTCTACTTCCAGCACCAGGAATTCCTAGGCCATAATCATTCGACCAACTTAAAAAGGGTTGAAAATCATCAAAGGTTTTCTGAAACATCAACACATTTGAATAATGAAAACTAAAATCTTGAAGAAAAATAAATCCTCCTTGAAAAAGCCCCGCTCGAATAAACAAAAAAGTGGTCATTGCGATGATTATTATGAAAAAATAATTTGATTTTTTATCAATCATATTAATAATTTTTGGATTGTTTGCAATTTTCGAAAGAATGAAAATTAAGATTATAAAATATGTAACGATAGTTATCTTGAATGAAAGGCAAGAAAAACAATAATTTGTTAGGAGCATAGGGAAAATTCCGACAAGAATTAACAATAGAAGCAAAATCAATGAACGTTTCATAAATATATTATGAACAAAGAATTGAAATATACTGTATTTTTTTGCAAGAATTGATGTGTAAAATTAAATTCTCATTGCGAAAAAGATTAAATTCTGACTTATCAAATAATATTAGATTATTCATGAAGGTATTCCCATCAATGATTATTTTTTTAATTTTTTCTATTGTTGCGATTTTTGTTATTTATTTTGCTGCGTTTTCCAGTGCAGAACCGAAATGTCCTGATTGCAATGTTATTTTAATTTCTATTGACACTTTGCGTGCGGATCATGTCGGGTTTTACGGCTATTTTAGAAACACAACACCAAATTTAGATGGAATTGCAAGAAGCAGTGTTGTCTTTACAAACGTTTATTCCCAGGCAGCTTGGACTCTTCCCTCCCATGCAACTGTTTTCACATCACTTTATGAGAGCGAGCATAATTTGACTACTGAATATTCTTATGAATTAAATGGTTCAATAACGACTCTTGCAGAAATCTTGAAACAAAACAATTATTTGACTGCTGGTTTCGTTGATGTTAATTTGGTTAGCTCATACTATGGCTTGAACAAAGGGTTTGGCTATTTTGATGAAAAAGCTGCTTTTGAAAATAAATTCTACAAAGAAGTGGAAATTTACTCCGGAGTAAAAAGAATAAACGAAAGAGCTGAAAATTGGATTCTTCAAAATGAAAACAGCAAATTTTTCCTTTTCTTGCATTATTACGATGCGCATGCTCCCTATATCGCTCCTGAACCATATTTGAGTTATTTTGATCCCAACTACAAAGGTACCCTGAACACTTCTGGTTTGGATGAAGGCACAATACAAGATACAATTACGAAAGAACCTTCTTCTAACTATACAGCTGATTTGAAACGTGTAGTTGCTCAGTATGATGGTTCTATACTTTATGTTGATTCAGAGATTGGAAATTTTATGACTTTCTTACAAAATCAAGGGCTACGAAAAAATACAATGGTTGTAATTTTTTCTGATCATGGAGAAGAATTTATGGAACACGGAAGAATTGGTCATAGCAGATATCTTTACAAGAACGCTATTCATGTTCCAGTGATATTTTCATTCCCATCTTCATATCATAAGATTATTGACAAAAATCTCGGTTTGATTGATGTGCCTACAACTATTCTTAAAGTACTTGGAATCAACCAACCGTCACAATTCGAAGGATTAGATATGATGACGTCAGGACGAAACTTTGTTTACAGCGATTACCTTTACCTAATGCCCCATTCTTATTCTGCAATTAATGGGAGTTTGGATATAATAATGAAGTGGAATGGTGTCAATTTTTCAAAAGAAGTGTATAATCTCACTAACGATCCCGAGGAAAAAATCAATATTGCAAATTCTTTCAGCGAAGCGTTCTTTGAAAAAACTTTTAGTGAATTTAAAATTGTGAAATCTGTTGTACTTCCCAACGCAGAAGCATTGAGAGCCCTAAGAACAAGCGCGTATGCAAAGTGAATTTTAAAATTTATTTCATTTTTCTGAATCTTTATTTTAGCTATTTTTGATTTGAAAAACGTAGGTTTGTTCTGAGTGGAAAACAGTTTTATAATGCGAGTTATTAATAAAAATTTCAGGCTTGATTATCATTGACTGATTACTAGAATCTAAGTACTTATCAGTTATGAAAATATAATCAATATTGAATTTTTTAATCAAAGAATTAAATTCGGATGTGTCAACTTTATTATCATTAACTAGTCTAATTACATCTAGTCTTTTTTGTATATCTTCCAATGGAATATCCTCTGGAGTAGAAATCGCCGGAAGTAATATGCGCCTGCCCGTTATTGTTGGAATCCATTGTGCGGCATCACCACTTATACCCCCTGCATCGAATTCTGTGACAAAATTTAAAATAGTGGCGTTTTTAGGTGTATTTTGGTTTATCCAAGTAATCGCATCCATTTGATTGTTTGAAATAATTGAGCTTGTAGATTCAGTTCTTATCACATTGATTATATTCCATACGCCCACGATAATCAAAACTAATAATATCAAACTTGAGATGTTTAATTTTCCAAAAAGCATGTATCGTTTTGTTTCAAAGAAAAAATATGAAAAAATGAGTGAAATCGGAAGGAAAATAAATCTTCCAACTCTTTGAGGTCGTACATAATACAACAATGGTAATTTATCTACAATTGGAAAAACTTTTAGTTGAATGAAACTTATGACAGTGCTGAATAAGAGAAAAAGGGCATAAATTAGAAGGATTGTAAAACCGATTTTTATTTTGTTTTTGAAAATAATGAAGATTGAAAAAAAGAATATAAAAATAAACAAAACATCATATGCTGATAAATTATCTATTGAAAAAAATGAAGTCAGCATTCTTCCGTCTAGTGTATAAAGAACAGGTTCAAGGACGAAATTATAAATTGCATTTATAACATTATCTGAATTTTTAACTAGTGATTCAGCATGTTTAACCCAGTCAGCAGAAATTATTCCTTGATTATTTTTTTGTACATAGAACTGAAAGTAATAACTTGATGTAATTAATACAGGCAATAAAATTGCAACGACGAATAGCATAAAATAGCTTTTAAGATTTTTGATTGCTTCTTTAGAGAAAACGTCTTTTAAAAAAAACGGAAATATTATTAGTAGCAAAAAAAATGCGTAAAGAGGGTAAACTAAAAAACTTCCCGCTGAAAATATAAATAAGAAAATCAAATAAGAAACGTTTTTTTGCAATTTTATTTTGGAAAGTATGATTGATAGCGCAATTATTGTTAAAAAATAACTTAAAATTGATGCTTCCCCTCCGATTAAAGAAGCAAAAATAGGGAATGCTGCTATCAAGGAAATAATTGCTGCGGAAACACTTTGAATTTCGTTTTTAAATATCACTAAAGAAAAGGCGTAAACGCTCAATGGTATCAAAGCTTGAATGAAATTTGAAAAAAACAAAATGATAGTCGGGATTGGCAAATTTGAAAATATACTATACCAAGCAATTATTGACGGATACCCGGGTGGATAAGACATTTTTGTTGATATATACGGTTCCCATGAATTCGGAATTCCTTGATTGTCTGTGATAAGGCGCGCAATGGTACCTACTACTATCGAATCATAAGTTAATGGTGCTGCTAGATCTTTTATCAAATAAACCCTTGTAAAAATACTTAAATAGAAAATTATTATCAAAATTAAATCAGTTTTATTAAGCTTTTTTTGAAATGCGAAATTAATTTTTTCTTTTTTTCTAACTATTGTAAATAAATATAAAACAAATAAAATTGCACTGAAGACAATTATTGTTTGGATATTTAATTGAAGCCCTAATAATTTATACAAAAACGTAATGAAAGCAATTAGAATTAATCCTGTCGCAAATGCAAACAGTAGAATTGGCTTGAGCATTGTTTCATTTTTCAAAATCAATTTCAAAAAAACATATCCCAACAATGTGGTCATAAGTATCAATAGGAGAAACATGGGCGGGATGAACATCGAAAATGTCAAAAATGAAAAAATGAATATTATGCTACTATAGGAAAGTTTGAATACCATGTTTATTGATTATATGATGTACTCTTTGAAAATTAAAGTATTTTTAGAATCAATCACGAAACTAAGATAAAAACTCTTTATATAATTATATATATGAACAAAGACTTGAAATATTCTATTTTGATTTTTGTTTTTTATTTCTCGATTCTGCTTTTGCTTCCAGTAACAACCAGCGGATATTTAAAGAATATGATTTTTTCTAATTCTGAAATTCTTCTTTTTGACGACGCTTCAGCTAACAACTTTAACCTTCTTCTGCATATTATCCAAAATCACACAATTGGTTTTGATCAGAATTTTGTCATAAGAAATAGAACAGTACAAGAAAATTTCGACTTTTTTCACGGCGTGGGTGGGAAATATTTCCTTATCAACGATCCTTTCTATCTAATTTTTTTCATACCGCAAAGTTATTTTTTTGCTAATAATGCAATTGCAGTTTTTAAGATTGTTACAGTCTCGAATTTTATTATTGCTTCGCTTGCTTTAGTTGTATTCTATTTGCTACTCCGAAAGCTTGATTTAAAACGTGAAATAGCTGTTTTTGGTTCATTTAGTTTCGGCATGGCAACAGGTTTGCTTATCTTTACTCGATATTTTACTTACACAGTCACTTCAATTTTTTTGCTAGTTCTGTCTTTGTTCCTTTTCTTTAATTTCTGGAAGCATAAAAATCTAAAAAACTTGTTCTTATTGTCAGTTTCATTGTCACTTTTATCCCTGATGAGATTTCCCTCGCTTTTCGGAATTGTTAGCATACCAGTATTTCTTGTAATCCTATCGCCACTTTTACTTTTAGTTAATTTGAAGAAGATTTCAAAAAGCGACTTATTAGTTTTCATAGTTCCTTTGATTTTCATATTCCTTGTTCCAGAGATGTTGTGGTTTAACATGTTCACCGGTGGTTATTTTATAAATCCCCATACTTACGTTCAGCAAAGACAAGCAGTGTCTATTTTCAAAATATTTCCGACTTATGTCAATGCTGAAGATTTTGATATTTATGGCTATTACAACCAGAGTTCAGCATACAAACTTGAAAGACAGTATGCCCTAATTTATTCTTTTGCAAACAATACAACTAATGGCATATTTTTGCATTCATACGGGCTATTTGCATCATTTTTTTCTTCTAGAGGAATTATCTTTAATTCACCGTTCCTTTTTGCTAGCTTTGTTGGCATGATTTATTATTTCAAAGAGAATACTAAGATAGCAAGATCATTCCTCCTAATTTTATTCTTGATGGCTATTGGCTTGGCTTGGCTTGTTCCAATTTGGCATGGTGGATATGGACCGCGTTATGCTAGGACACTGTTACCGGCTGTACCTGTACTTATATTTTTCTCTTTTTATGCGCTCCAACAAAATAAAAACAGATTTTTCTTTTTAATATTTCTTTTGTTATTTTTAGTTTCCGCGCTGAACATAATTTCTTTATCTATACGAACCGATTGGAACTTGGAAAGAACCATAGATGCGGTTTCCTACGATCTTGTTTTGTGGCCATTAAATTTTTGAAGCAAAAAACTCCATGTATGAGCATTAGAAACAAAGCCATCAAAATTTTTCCAAAAGTATTTGTTTTGTATTTTTTCAGAAAAATTTACGTAAAATGGCATGAAGCCAATAACGCTGCTAATTTTTATAATTTTCAGATTGTTTTTTTCAAATTCTTTTTGAATTTCAACAAACTTGTGCAAATGAGTTTTAATTCTAATTTTTTCGTTTTTATCAAATATATTTTCCAAAAAGGTTGAAATGGCAAAAACGATTCGCCAGCTAGTGTCGTAATTCTTAAAATTGTCCAGATAGAGAAATCCTTGTTTCTTTGTTACTCTACTTAGTTCACTTATAACTTTGTCTAGGGAGAAAAAATGGTTCATAGTATTTGTTGATATAACAATATCAAAACTTTCACTTTCAAATGGGAGCGACTGAATATCGCCGACGCAAAGATTACATTTATTTTGGATGTGTAGCTTACGAATTCTTTTTTCTAAAAGCTCGATGGCTATATTCGAAATATCAATGCCCGTTACCTTAAATCCTCTTTTTGCAACGGGCACAACGATCCTACCAAGTGACCCGCAACCTGCATCCAATATTTTAGTTTTTTTGGTTATTTTAAATGTTGAGAGAAGTTTATCTACCGAATTCCACGATTTATTTTCATTTAATTTTTTTTTGAAGGAAAAACGACCATGGATGGCTATTGCTTCATTTTTTCTGTAAGCCATTTCCCATGCTTTCTGTTCATTAATATTCATAATAATTATAACTGTTAAAATAGATTTATTTGAATAATTTTTCCAAGTTAATCTAAGATTATTTCGCAAAATGAGACTATATATTTTGTACTTTTTTGAAAACTAATTTAACTTGTTCCATTTGTAATCTAAGTTTCCTTTTCTTATATCAAAAAAAGCAAGAATATTGCAATAAGTTTCGACCATTACAGCTAAAACTATGTAAAAAATTTTTTGCGGTTCCTTTGTTATTCTTCTTATAACATGTTTGACTATCAAAGGCATTGGTATAACCGCATTGAAACCTAGTTGAGATAATTGCTTGAATCCTTGGGCGATTCGTCGTCTTTTTTTAACATAACCATTAAAATCTAATTTCTCTATTCTTATGCTTTCAGCTTTTTGTTGATATGCAATGTTGTGAGTCAATGATATCTTTGCTGCCAGAAATGCATCATCATTAATAATTTTTTCTGGAACTTCTTTGACTAAATCTTTTTTTATTGCGCAAATCTCTCCATTCAATTTATTGAAAGAAAATGAAATTTCGTGATTCAGAGTCCATATAAAATATTGAAAATATGATACAATGCTGCTATTTGAACGTATAGGCAGAGGTCGTCCGGAGACAGCCCCGATACTCGGATTAGTAAAAGGTTTGATAAGTTCGTTCAAGGAATTTCTCTTTGGAAGAGTATCCGCATCGATCAAAATTATATAATTTCCATGCGACTGTTTTAAAATTTTATTGATAGCAGAAAACTTGCCTTCTCTTGTTTTTTCTACTAATATTCTTATTTTTCTTTCTTTCTTTGACCAACTTTTGACAATTTCAACGCTCTTATCAGTACAACCGCTACAAACAACTAGAATTTCTTTCAATTCAAAATCAAATTTGCTGTTATGGATATAATTTAACAAATTGCCAATATTTTTTTCTTCATTATAAACTGGAATTCCAATGCTGACCGAAAATGACATTAAAAAACTATTCAGGTAGTAAACTTTAATATTTAGACTGAAAAGAGTCAATTTCTGTTATTGTTACCTTTAGTAATTAAAATCAAAAGTCGCGTGAAATATTCTTGGCAAACGTCTTAGAATTTGGCCGAATTTTAAGGAATAGAGTGCATTTTTTTCAGGCAAACATAGTGCGCTTTGGCAATGATAATTGTGGATGTGATTAAGATTGTTGAATGCATTTAAGAAACCAATTTCACTACCATTTTGACCTTCGTTCATAGTCAAAAGGGATGAAGTCACATTCCCATCTGGAGAAAGATAACAATAATATCTGCCTGCCTGACATTCTGTAGCAACTTCCTCTCCGTTTATCGCTTTTTTCCAGATTTCATGAGTTTCATTTGAGAAGAGAATATTATGATATTGCTTGTTGAACTGCTGAACCAAGTCAAGCGCTTGTATCAAATTTTCATTATCAACGAGCAAGATATCCGGATTCTTTGCCGGAAACGAGTACTTGAAAATTGGCTGGAAATTAATCTTACAATCATATTTTAATGCCAAGTCTTTCATGAAATGTAGTCCGGCAAAGTTATTTTTCATATTCTCAGACGAGATAACGGTTGTTATTGTAAAATCAAAGTTCTCCTGTTTGGCAAGCTCAATCGATTTCATGACTATATCAAAAGTACCTTTTCCCCTTACTTTTTCGTGCACTTCTTTCGGTCCATCAAGAGAAAAGTTTAATTGATCAATTCTTTTCAATTCGTTCATTCTTCTTTGGAATGCTATGCCGTTGGTCAAAAGTTTTGTAAATACAATACCGCAATCTTTTGCATAATTTATAAGTTCACCAATGTCTTGTCTCAACAATGGTTCACCACCAGTGAAAATCCAAATCAAAGTTCCTGCATCTGCGAACTCACGAATAGCACTTTTTGCTTGCTCTGTTGGCATTTCTGGCATTTTCATCGGAAAAAAACAATAATCGCATTTTAAATTACATTTTGCAGTTACTCTGTAGACGACTTCAATTGGGAACTTCTTTTTCATTCTTGATTTGATAACCGAACTTGCGACTTTGATGAACATATTGATTTAATATTAGTCATTATGATATAAGAATTTGAGAAAAACATATTTCTTATAATCAAATCCCTTTATTTATATTGATGAAATTCGGAAAAAAAGAAGTGCTTCTTATTTATGTTCTTTCTTTTAGTTTTTTCTTTGCTTCAACCTATTCGCAGATTCAATTCTTACAACAAATTGCATTAACATTATTAGTTTTCCTACTTCCAGGATTCTTCTTTGCGATTTTGCTTGACAAAATCAACTTTTTGAAACTGATGCTTTATTCTGTGGTCTCCAGTATTTCTATCATCATCTTTGCCACAATCATAATCAACATCTTTGCAAAAATCCCTTTTGGTACGAACTTTCTCTATATACTTTTTTTGGTAACCACATTGCCCCAAATTATTTTGCTAATTGTTGATAAAAAAATGCAGCCTCATCTGCCAGACCTCTCGATTAACAAATGGTTGCTAGGGATAATCATGTTTTCAGTTATTGTTGAGACGATTTTGTTTTTGAAAATCGGTTCTCTTATGGGAGCCGATGTAGGCCGTTTCACAATCGTTTCTCACATCTATTTCCTTGAGAAAAACATTGTCACGAATCTTCAGCCGTATGATATGGCTGACAGATATTTCTACTTTCCTGGTGTCACTGTACTGCCGGCCATTTTAGAAATTGCTGGAATTAACGCAATCGACGGATTCACATTTATCGCGTTGGTTATCAATTTGGCAACTATCGTTGCTTTTTATTTTTTTAGCAAGGAATTAATTCCGGAATATGCAGTGCATGCAACATTGTTCTTTGCTTTCCTTTTTAACACCCCACTTTATTTCATACTTTTTGCTTTCCAGCCCTTTGGTATGAGCTATCTGTTTTTGTTTACGGCTTTGTCTATTTTGCTAATGAAATTTTTCAACAGAACTGAAAGAAACTTTCCTGTACTTGTTTTTGCGTTTCTTGGAATCATTTTCTTTCATCCATATGTGGTCTTTCTGTTTTTGACTTTTTTAGCGGCATTGCTGATTTACGATTTTGTCGACAACGGAAAGAAAATACCTGGTTTTATCAGAATTATTAAATTTGGCTTGGCTGCGCTACTGGTTTCTGTGATTTTATTTTCTCCCTATTTGTATTATTTCAAGGATTCGCTCACGATTTCTTTCAACAGACTAAACAAACTCGATATTCTTTCGTACAGGCCAATCTTTCTTTTCGGTTTCTTGCCTTCGCAAGCATTGCGAGATATATTTACGGTTCTGTTTTCAATACCAGTAGGCTTCATTGATCCCATTTATCTTGTCATAGCGTTTGTTATTTTTCTTCTTTCTTTGAAAAAGATTATGCACAACGAGAAAAAAATACTTGCAATTTTTTTCATCTTGACTATTGGAATGAACTACCTGGCATCAGTCAATATTAATCTTTCCAGATTTTTGACGAGCACTTCTATTTTCTATCCCATGGTCATGCCGAATATGCTCAACTACATGCCGTTAAACTTTCTTTTCATTGGTGCCTCTATTTTTTTCAATTCTCCGTCTGTCCTATTTTATCTGAAAAATCTGCAGCCCATGGTTGACACAGGTTTGACTGTGCGAACTGTTGTCTGGCCTGAGTTCAACGACGCGGCAAACTTCATTAAGAAAAACACTCCTGAAAATTCGACTTTCTTGATTGATGGAGGCGGTGCTGGATGTCTCGGATTTTCGTCTTCTTATGGGGAGCGGATTTTTCCGCTGACATCGAGAAAGATATTTTATTTCACAAACTACTGTTGGGCTGATTACAATAGAACAGATTATTCCGCAAGAGTTGATGTCTACAGAAAAATTGCTGAGAACCCTTCTGATCTGCAAGCCGTTCAAATGCTGAAAAACTACGGTGTGACTCATGTTTACGTTGGACCCGATGATTTCGTGCTTAACTCAACGTTATTCCTCAATTCAGCATACTTCAAGGAGATTTTTCATGAAAATTCAACTTACATATTCAAACTCAATTAAAGCTGCTGTTGTCATTGGCTTCGTAGCGGTATTTTATTTACTCATGTTTATTATGTTTAACATTTTTAATGTGCCAGAGAATCTTGTCGTAAATGCGGGCTGCGGGCTTTCTTCAAATGATACATACAAATGTCTTTATACATGCGTGGTAAATGCTAATTGCAAGTACGACTCGCTGACACAAAGAGTAATGGTGTTGCATTCAGGTTCCATAGCTATTTTTGATAAACTTATGAACGTAAGCTGCGGCCAGAATAAAATTTCATTCGATATTCCAATGAGAAATTACTCGTACGACGTGCGCTTCATTTTATTCAATGATAAGTATTATGGTAAGTCCGAAGGATACATAGTTTGTTAGTGATTCAATGAAAATAAAATATGAATACGCGATATTTTCTATAGCCTTAGTAAGCATAATCGCGAGATTGTTCCTTTTACATCCAACCTTCTCGGACGACAACTTTTATTTCAACGCAGCAAAGGTTTTCATTTCTGGCAACCTTCCTTACAAGGATTTCTTTTTTGCACATCCTCCGTTGCAGCTCTTCCTCTTCGGTTCGCTCTTTAAAATTTTCGGCACTAATCTCGTTGTCGCAAAGATAATGCCGCTTATTTCCAGCACTCTATCTTTCGTTCTCATATTTTTTGTCGGAAAAAAAATTTTTGACGAGAAAAGCGCGTTCGTATCCGCCATCACCTTCTTGCTGATGCCAGCATTTCTTTCGTTTTCACTAATAGGCTATGGAATATTCTTTACCATGGCACTTCTGTTGTTGTCAATCCTATTTTACTTAAAAAACAAGAACCTATTATCCGCAATTTTGTTTGTATCATCCGTTTATGTCAGATATTTTGCTGCCCCCCTCATTCTGATTTTTTTGGTCCTTGATAAAGCAAGATTTAAGAAGTTCTTCCTGTTCTCGATCTGTGTGTCTGTCGCGCTGTTCACGGTTTTTTACGGATTTTTCGGATTTGACTATCTTTCCGACACAATCCTGTTCCATCTTTCATCAAAGATAGGAACGCCAAATCCTTTTAATTTTCAATACTGGTCATTCAACTTCCCTCTTGTTTTGCTTTCTCTAGTTGCAATTGGGTTGGGTTTTTTCAAAAAGGAGAAAGTTTTTGTGTTTTTATCTGTTGTTCCTTTATTAGTCGACATAGTTTTGCTGGTGGTCTTAAGAGCGCCGTTCTACCACTATTTCATGCTTTCCCTTCCGTTTTACGCCCTCATTATAGGAAAGCTTTTCACGCTTTCCAAGGACAAAATACTGCAAATATTGATTTTCGGCATTATCTTATTTGCAGTTTACAACAACATTGCGACAATTGACTATTATCTTAACCCTTATCATGCAAACAAATATTTTGAAATGGCAAGTTTCATTTCAAATAATACAAACAGTTCTGATAAGATAATTGGCGATCCAAGCGCCGCAAGCTTTATTGCATTTACAGCAAACATTTCAGTGCCCTTGGAGTATACTGACTCATTCACGCAGCATATCCTTTACGAGGGGCCTTCTGATTTCGTTCGAGTCTTGCAGCAAGAAAAGCCGAAATTCTTTATAGAGAGCTACAACCTCAACAATTCGTACTATTTCAGCATTCCTGAAATCAAGGACTATGTTATGACTCATTACTACAACGTCCTAAACATCACAGGAATACCGACATACTACATATACCAACTCAAAAGTTAGATTTTTAGGATAAAATTAAATATATTAAAGAGGCAAATGGGATTTCCTATATTAGGGGAGAGATTAGGTAACAAAGGAGCAGCCAAATTTGCGATTTATGTCTTAATTTTATCTGCTCTTGCTGTTTACTCAATATTTTTTGCCAAGGAGCTAGTTTATGCAATAAGTTACTATCCAGTTGCTGGAAATCTTTGTAAGTATCAATCAAGCAGCGCAAACGACTGCACGACAAATTCTTCAACATATCTTTGCTCCAGCGGGACATATCGCCCGAGTTTTACATGTCAAGCAACAAACCCGACTTGTACTGCTGAAACCGCATCTGTATCGTGTAACGGTGCCTGCACGGATTGTAATGGTGCTGGTGCTTGCGTGAGCAAAACATGTGTTGCTGGAAATAATTATGGTTGTGCGTCTGGAAGCTACTGCAATGCTACTCCAAGTTGTGTTTCTACTGCGGCAAACGGGCAGTCTTGCTCTTGTAGCGGAAGTCCTTTGAACGGTGCCTGCACTTCTGGTAATTGTGGAAATGGCGGAGCTAGTGTATGTTGTGATGCTGGATATCAATGCTGCAGTGTTGATGGTGACTGCGCTGCAAATACTTTCTGCTCTTCTAATGACTGTAAATTTGCTTACCCACAGTGGTCAACAAATGTCACATCATTGACTTCTCCGTACACCGGACCCTCGTCACTTTCTTCTTTTAACGTGACTTGGACTCAGGCGAACTTCAGTGTTTCAGTAGTATTCTTCGAAAGCAACTACACCGGAACTGCAACGAATTACACAATGACTCAGCTCGCAACAAATATGTACAATTATAACATAACGCTCGGAGCTGGAACTTATTATTGGAAATCTTGGGCAAACAGCTCTAAAAATACTTGGAACAACACTCCACAATTTATTATTACTATCTCGAAAGGAACTTTGAGTGGAACCATTGCAGGCGCCAGCGTCACCTACCCAAACGCAGTGAATGTAGTTCCGACGAGATCTACTGCCGGCGGTGATACTGATGTGACTTATGTTTTCTGGAGGAACACAAGCGTGAATGGCGGAACTCAAGTCAGTTCTGCAGTTGCCGCATCTCCTACCGCAGACACATCTTTACTTGGTGCTGGTACATATTCTTGGATATTAAATTCCACCGGCGGAGCAAATTGGACTTCTTCATCATCGATTGCGATTCAAGCTTACACAGTCAGCAAGGGAACTCTTTCCGGAATATCTATTACAGGCGCCAGCGTCACCTACCCAAACGCAGTTTCAGTTTCAGCGAGTGGAACAAGTTCGAATGAGGATGATATTGATGTCGCTTATAATTTCTATAGAAACTCTTCCGCAACGAATGCAGCTCTTGTCTCAACAGCAACAGATGCTAATCCGTCAAGCGATACAACTTTGTTGGGCGTCGGAACATATTCATGGTTCTGGAACTCAACAGGAGGAGCCAACTGGAGTGCTTCATCCGCTGTAAATAATTTGCAAACTTACTCAGTATCTCAAGGTATTCCAAATGTTCTAACATGGATTAACAACGCTTCCGCTAACTACACGCTAACTTATCCAAACACAATCGAGATAAGAGGCAACTCAACATCTGGAGGAGTACTGCCGACATTTAATTTATATGTCAATAACAGCACCACAGGAAATAATTTCCTTCTCTCAATAGGCATGCCTGCTTTCAACTCTTCAATAGTTTTAGGCAATGGAACCTGGCAAGTCATATTCAATACTTCTGGTAATGGCAATTGGTCTTCCTCACAAAATAACACATTATTTATTTTAGTTAACAAAGCTGCTCTCACAGGAACGCTCTCAACTCCTACTGTCACTTACCCAACTTCTCTTTCAGCAACCTCTACGATATCAAACACTGTTGGAACTGATGTTGCCTATCGAATTTATTGCGGCACTACTTTAGTTGCTTCTGCTACAGGCTCTGCGCCTTCGGGAAGTTTCCAATTTGGATCCAGCTCTCAGAACTGTCTGCTTAATACAACTGCCGGTCCTTTCGGAAATTGGACTGCAAATTCATCAATAGTAACCTCAACGGGGACAATAAACAAAGGAATACTCAACGGAACTATTACTGGAGCAAACGCTCTTTATCCAAACGCAGTAAATGTTGTTCCTTCCGAATCCGCAAATTCTGCAGGAACTGATGTCAACTACACTTTCTGGCGAAACACATCCGTGAATGGCGGGTCTCTAGTCTCTTCTGCCACAAATGCAAATCCATCCTCTGATACCACTCTTCTAGGTGTTGCAACTTATTCATGGATCCTTAATTCCACAGGCGGCGCCAACTGGACCGCGAACTCTTCAATTAACATATCAAGCTTTTCGGTGACTCAAGGTTCCCCATCAGTTCCTTCGATAACTTACAATCCAACATCACCAATTACATATCCGACGTCTGACACTGCAACGGCCTCTGTGAGCAGCCAGAATAATTTATTGTCTTGGACTTTGTATAGAGACAATACAACAACTGTGGGTAGCGGAACTAGTTCTATCTCAGATAGCGCCACTATATGGGGCGCTGGGACTAAGCAGTACTGTGTCAACACAACAGGCAATACAAACTACACTTCTTTCGTCGGTGTCTGTTCGACTTTAACTATCAACAAAGCAGTTCCAACTTTAATCCTTTCAAACAACACCGCTTCTGTGAACACTTCTGGTCTGGTCGGATACTGGAGGTTTGAGGAAGGAAGCGGGACAACTGCAAGTGATTCAAGCGGAAATGGGAATAATGGAACATTAACATCATCCTCGATGTGGACAACAGGCGGTGAATTTGGTAATGGAATAAATTTCACAGGAACTAATCTCCAAAATATTTCAATTGCTTCTACTTCATCATCTCTCAGCAGCAATTCTACAGGCTTAACTGTTGCTACTTGGATTAATGCAGCAAGCTGGCCTCAATCTGCTAGCGCACTTTCAGCAGGAATTGTTAGTGATTGGAATACATTTACTGTTGGTTCTCAAAAAGGTTATCTTTTAAGGGTATTCAATAATACTGGCTGCTTGATTTTCACTTTTAACATAGCCGATGGCATTAATTATAACAGTACAAATTCTCATTGTAGTGACATAAATACTTTTTATTCAACTAACACCTGGATTTTTGTAGTTGGAGTTTATTCAGCTAATAATTATTTGAAAATATATGTTAATGGTGTACAGAGTTCAAGCACCACAAGCAATATAGCAAGTGTAATGATGCCACAGACATCAAAATCATTATACATAGGCTATACTGGAATAAATGCAGGATATTTCAACGGTACAATCGACGAAGTCCAAATCTGGAACAGAAGCCTGACAGCAGATGAAGTAAGAGAATTATATCAATCTTCAGCAATTTATCCAAATTCAACTACATTCACAGGAAGCAACTGCCCAACAACTGGAGCTGCAGATGTTACTTACAATCTCTACAGAAATACAACTTCAGTCTCCAATCCAGACACATCAACATTAGGAGCAGGATTATCTTACTATGTTTACAACACTTCAGGCGGGCAGAATTATACAATTAATACGATGATACTTCCATTAAATGTCACTCAAGGAATTCCAACAGTTACAACTTATCTTAACAATCTTACGTCATCGCAATCCGTGACATATCCGAACACGATGGAGATAAGAGGCAACTCATCCACAACCGATTCAACTGGAACTTTGCCAACATTCAATCTATATTCCAACAGTTCTTCCCAATCAATTCTTTTATCAACCGGGAATCCAGCATTTAATTCGACTCTTGTTCTTGGTGGAGCAACTTGGACAATTGTTTACAACACTTCCGGAAATGCAAACTGGACATCGTCCCAGAACAACACGCTGACGCTGACTGTCAACGCGAATTCTACTAATCCTATTACTGTCACAATACAAGCAAGCAATGGGACTTCTTACAACAATCAAAATGTCTCGCAAAATTACAATCTAACGAACGAAGTCGTGAGCGGTTCCAACGTTATCACTCAATCAGGTTCGGCCAGCGTTTTTGTTGATGGAGCGTTGCAGGCAAATCCATACAACTTCAATTTCAATAATGCGACTCATTCTATTCTCATCAATACCACTGGAAATGCAAATTACTCTGCAAATGCGACGGGTGCGACTTATTATTTCCTGATTTACAAAGCTTGGAATCAGACAAACAACACACTGGCCGGACAGAATTACACTTATGACAAGAATACCTTGGGAATCCCCATTTTCTTGGCTCAGCAACCAAGAGTTCAGGATACGTCTCAGAATTCTAGCGTGGATGGAACAGTATACGCATACATTCCAGTCAATAGTACAAACAACGCTTCAAGTTATGGAGTGGTCCGCACAAATTTCAGTAATGTGGATGTGACATTGTCGTCCTGTCCAGTGGGTTGGACTTGTCCCGTCTCATCGGTGATTGTTCCATGGCTGAACGATTCACAAAGTTATGTATTGAACGCAAGCATGTATCAGAATAATGTGATTACTTCCGTTGCTGGAGGAAATGGCGACTGGACTCAGGATATCACTTCTACAACTGTTGCCGGTGGAACTGCTTACATTAAAGGCAATGTCAAAGCTAGCAATGGTGATACGATTTCCTATGTGAATGTTACATTTGCTGCAAACAATTCAAACGAATACAGATCAGGCTGGACTTGCACCCAAAGTGCTGAAACAATTTCCAGCATCTCAGCCAGCGGAACATACGCTTCTTCGGACTATCCAACTCTTTGCAACAAAAGTAATGTGATTACGAAATCAGAGTCCGGCTGGGTAGCAACGAACGGAACTGAACAGACGCTCAACCAGACATGGGTAAACGAGACTGTGAGCGGCTCGAACACAGATAGTGTTTCTTACAACGGTGTTTCTGCTTCGATAAGTTGCAGAAGCGGTTATGCTTGCAACGAAACTTCTTGGACTTTCAACGTGGCTGGTAGCAACAGCTGGAGCAGGGCAATAAACGCAAGCAATAGCTCCCAGATTTTAATTTCCCAGTGGTCGGATTATCAAAACGGACCCAATTACGTTCAAAATCCGACTTATTATCAAAACATTACAATCGATAACACCGATTCAGTTACTTTCTATAATTTGACTGCGTGGACTGCGAATCTGAATGAAACTAACATGGTAGCTGGAAACGATTATCTCTACTTCTGGAACGGAACTGCCTGGGACAACATAACTTCATCAATCATTCAAACAAACTGCAATACCTTGACTCCGACTTATTCTGCAATCACTTCAGCAAAGAACGGAACATTCTATGTCTGCAAAGGAGATCTGGATAGCAATGGTGTTGTTGACTACATTAAAGTAAAAATTCCGAAAACAACCCCACAAAATCAAAATTTCGTTTTACAAGCGGGAGGTTCTAGAAACGCGACTCTTAATGTACCAGAAAGTAGCATTTCTACTCTGGTTTCTCCTGGTGGAAGTGTTACCTCGAATTTCACTGCTCAGTCAGTTGGAGACACTTCTATAACTAATGTCAACTATTCTGTTAGTGGTGGAAACTTGCCTGCTTCTTGGGTATCTTTCTCTCCTTCACCAAACATAACTTCAATATCAGGCGGTTCATCCCAATCAGTTATGGTCAACATTTCTGTCCCTGCAGGGACCACTAACGGAAACTATTGGACAAACATTTCTGTCACCACTTCAAACGCGAATTCAGAGTGGCTATGGCTAAACGTCAGTGTTGAAGATTGGACAATAAATGTGAGCGGCGGCGGGCCATATGCAAACAGCGGATCAAACCCGACTGTTACAGTGACTGGTAATGTTTCCTTCATCAATGGGACTGCAATATCAACTCCAGTAAATGTAACCATCACTAGCGGTGTTAGCACTCTAAACAGCCAAAACGTAACTTCGAATTCAATAGGCAACTTTTTTGTCAGTTATGCTTCTGGATTTGCGATCGGAACGTATGTTGCAACCGCAAGCGCGTCGGTTTCGGGTACAACTTTATCCTCAACTTCAATATTTGTCATTTATTCCGCCTCTGGCGCTAACTGCCAAAAGCAGACTTTATCTTTGAGTGCAATAGCTTATGATGCAGTGACAGGGAGTGTTATTTCAAGCGGTACTGCAAAATTGATAATTCAAGAAACAGGAGACGAAAAGGATGTAACATTCACAAACGGAGCCTGGTCCGCCAGCTTCAGTACATGTCTTACTACTGGCGGCACTTATCATGTGCTTTCCAAGATTGTCGATTCCAGCGGTAGAAGTTCTTCTTCGGTCCTCATCTTTAGGGCGCCTTAAGTTACTTTTTTACCCAAAAAATAATATTTAGTAGTATGACTTTGCATAGATTTGAAAAAGAGAAAATGACAAAAATATTTTCTTTTATTTTTGTTTTTGTTGTCATTTTGTCTACATTCTATCTTTCTTTGCAGACCGTTCTTGCCGCAATTTCTGCCACTTGCAATGCTGGAGGTCCTTACCTCAAAAATTCAGTCGTTAATGTAATCGGAAACGTGACTTCCGGTGGTGTGGGAACTGCTGCTACTGTAACAGTAAATATAACAAACGGAACAACTGTTTATCTGAGCAACACAACTTCCTCTGGAAGCAATGGTGGGTACTATGTTTCCTACAGCTCTTCGCAAATCAACACTCTGGACACCGGAACTTACGGAGTTAACGTGACCGCTGTTTCAGGAATCAATACTTACCAATGCAATACCACTATGCAGCTTCTGTATTTGCAGAGAATAGACTGCCAATCAAAGACAATTTATGTAGCTGGCAGCGCAGTCTACGCAGATAACGGTATTCCAGTTAGCGGCGGAAGAGTGACCATAGCGGCTGTCGGTTCGGGCATTACAAACGCAACATCTTTTTCAAACGGCCAATTTTCAGTCTACTTGAACGGCTGTTTCTTTCTGGGAAATCTTTACACATTTTCAATTCTTGTTTCTGATAATTCCAACAGAACAAGTTCCACTCAGATTAATTTCATTGTCATTTAGCTCCCAGAAAGCTTTTTGCAAAAACCGGAAAATACCGTATCAGGGCTCTTGTATCCATGGAATAAATATAGTCTTTTTTCGGAAAACAGAAAAGTAACAAAAATCTGTGTGCTTATGTACCAATTTCTCGTATGCGCTCACAAAACCATTTTCCGTGCCGCTAACCCCCTCTTCATATTTTTGCGGTAAAGCAGCAACCAAACCGTTGGATGATATTGCAACAAATCTTTTGCCAGCAAAACATTCGTAATCTATTTTCTCA
>Ga0315281_10001034_pt1 | contig 40554 bp, 41 predicted proteins | sample YL17G07_0_MG_FD_204540 | JGI IMG/M metagenome (GOLD analysis project Ga0315281, IMG submission 204540) | Sediment microbial communities from Yellowstone Lake, YNP, Wyoming, USA - YL17G07_0 | ecosystem: Environmental > Aquatic > Freshwater > Lake > Sediment | place: USA: Wyoming | collected...
AAGCGGGACACCATCTGTAGTGGCAACCTGAGTCAAGTGGATACCCATGTTCCTTCAATCAGAAATCGGCTGTCGCTTCAGGGTGCCGGCGTTGCCTGGATCGGAGAACTGTTCTTGAGGCGCTCCTGCCGGGCGTTGTCGGCGTTTTCGGCGTTCTTGATAACGTTGCCTTCATTGATCTCGATCTGCCCGGACGGCGGCAGGCTGTCGGCCGGCGGCCGCAGCGCCAGCGTCAGCGTGCCATACTGCTGGGCGAAGACGAGGACGTTGGCTTCCAGGGGAGTCGCGGCGACCGTGACGGAGCTGTACGTCCGCGCGCGCATGCCGCCGGCGGCGGAGCCGTAGTCGTCATCGCGGGTACGGTTGTCCGTCGCGATGATCGTGACGTTCTGGAAGAGGAGTATCGTGCGGCTGGCGGCCGCGCCGGAGGCTTTCATCGGAGCCGCCACGCCCGCCTGCGGCGCCGGCGGGAAGGTGCCGATGATGTCCACGTGGCTGCCCGGCGCGAGGTTCGAGGCGACGCCGGTGATCCCGTCCACCCGCAGCGTAATCGCCCGTTCGCCGAGGTGCAACTGCGTGTCGAGCTTCTCGACCGGCTGCCGGAAGTAGCTCACGAGCAGGTCCTCGCCGCGCTCGACGGTGCGATTGATCGTCAGGCCGATCAGCCGGTCCTCATCGCTGACCATGATGTTCTCAGTGGTGACTGCCGTCTCCGGCTTCTCGATGCCCAGGAGGACCTTGCCGTCCTTCGATTCCTCCCTCAGCAGACAGGTCGGGTTCATGACCGTGCCGGCGACGATGCGCTTGCCCGCGGCGGCCACGCGGACGGTCCTGAACTTCTGCTCGTTCTTCTGATTCACTCCCTGCATCCACCGCGTGATGCCGTAAACCGCGATGATGGCCATCACGACCGCCACGACCAGCGCCAGTTTGTTTCGCACCTTATCTCTCCTAATTCACCTTGTGTAAGAAACAAAGTGTCTCACGCAAAGTCGCAAAGGCCTGCCCCCGGAAGCCTTAACCGGGGGACGCCAGGAACAACAAAGGCTTGGAACCGCCGATGAACGCAGATAAGAAGAAAAGCAGGAGTGATCCGTATCGGCGTTCATCTGCGGTTTCAATTTCGCTCTTCATTTTCCTCCGGCAGGCATTATGCGGATAATCGTCACCGCGGTCTCCGCGGCCGGCTGAGTCGAGACCGCAATGATACACGAATCTCCCGCCGCGTTCGAGTACCAGAGCACCGTCAGTCCGTCCTGCGCGTATGTGCCGGCCTGCGGCCTCCGTTCCGTCCAGCCGAGCCGGGGCATCTCGGCGCGATAGAACCGGATGACTTCCTCCGGCGCGGCCCGGCTGGCGTACTCGGCCAGGATGCGCCCCGGCCCGCCTTGCGAGGGCATCGCGAAGGCGGGCTCCGACTGCGGCGGCTTCGGCACATCCGGCGCGTCGCGCCCGGCTGACCGGCCGAACTGAATCGGCCCCGGCGCCTCCGCCTCGGCCCGCTCCCGCAACGCGCGAAAGCCGTAATGGCCGATGGCGAGGACAACGGCTGCAATGAGAACGATCAGGGCTGTACGGACGATTAGCGATCCGCCTTCGCTGAAGCTACGGCGGACAAGTTTCTGATTGGATTCCGTCATCGGCGGAACCTGCCTGGCATCTCCCGCATGTTCAACGCGCTTTCTCCGTCAATCAGAAATCAGTAATCAGATGTCAGAAATCAGAAATCGGCTGTTGCCGTCACCGCGGCGTCCATGCATCCTGTATTGTCATGCCGCTCGAATTCAGTATTTGGGCGTCCATGCTGTTCGACGCCGGGAGCGTTCCGTTTGCGCCGAGCATGGCGCCGACGGCGGAGAGCAACTGAACGGGGTTCTGCGCGCCCTCTTCGGCTCCCTGGCGCACGGAGTCCGGGTTGCGGATGGTGACGTCGCAATCCATCGTCGCGGCAGTCGGCGGCGGATTGGGATTCTGCCAGCCCATAAAATTCCCTATATTAAGATCGCTATTCTGCAGCGGCGTGTTGTCTCGCGTTATCCATGCTAAATAAGGCGGTTGATAGTTCATGGTGGACTCCACGGCGCGCCGTTGGAGCCATTGTCCTCCACTCGGCGGACCGCTGAGCGCTTCTGCCACCCACAATCCCAATGACGAATTCGGCGCGCTGTTGTTCAGATAGGGGCCGGCGTATGAAGTATAGTTCGTATTATTATTTGTAGGTATCTGCTGCTGGATGCCCTGTCCGGGCACCCAGTTGAAGAACTGCGTGGTCACTGACGTGGTCGTGAAGCCCGCGAAGTTATCCAGGCCCGCTGTCACGCGCTCGGAATCGAAGAAATCGCTGCCGCCTCCCGAAATCGTGTACGGTTCGCTCACAGGCTGATAGGGGATGGGCACCGTGTTGTTGATCGTCATGTTGTAGTACTCGTCGCCCTGACGGACCCACTGCCCATTGGCGCTGCCGCCGTAAACGGAGAAGGTCGTGTCGCCGAAGGTAACACTGGAAGCGCCGGCCGCGGCCGGATTAGTCGTCATCGCCCCGTTCCACGACCAGAACGGTCCGGGGCCGACCAGCGAGGCGGCCTGCTGCGGCGCGGACTGCCACGCCGCGTAGGCGGTGGCCTTGTCCTGCCGCTGCCGCCCCAGCGTCGCATACCCGAAATACAACAGACCTAAGAGCAGGATCATATAAAGCGGCAGCACTATCGCCGTTTCAATTAAAGCTGTCCCTCGCTGACGGACACGGCGAGTGTAGAATACTGAATACTGAATACTGAGTGCTGAATTAGCGTTCTTGCGCATCTTGGAGCCGTCCTTTCGCAGTCACCACCGAACTCACGGACATGGCGATTAGCTCATTGGTCTCCTGAAGTATGCTCTCCAGGCGCTTCGCTGGAAGCAGTTTCGCTTCGCGGGTGACGCTCAACCAGTAATCGGTTTCGCGCAACTCCTTCACCACGATTTGCATCTTATGAATAAAGTCGGAGCGGCTTTCGGCCCCGCAGGCTTCGCGATAATTTGCTCCGCCTGAAGTCCCGGATCGGAGTATTTGTTTGGCAACGTGCGCGCCGATCATGTTCTTGGGCAGCGCATGCACGACACCGATAATCCGTACCGCGTACAAGAGCAGTCGCTTGTCCAGTTGTCGCGCCGCATCGGAATTGCCGTTCATTCTGCACTCCTTATTCAGTACTCAGTATTCAGTACTCGCCGTTCGTCAGTGTTCAACGACTTGGTTCAACTGTGCGCTGCCGTAATCAAACGATGCCCCTTGGCGGTTCAGCATGTTGCTCAGGACATTGCCGACCTGCGGATCGGACTGGCCGTTGAACTGGTCTATCCAGCTGCTATTCGGCCCCAGGATCGCGCTCCAAAGGTACGAAAGCCCGGTCTCGTCAATCGCAAACGCGCCGGGCGGAGCGAATTGGAGGATATCCTCATCCAGGTCGAAATCGCTCACCTGGTTCTTCGAAGCGAAGAGCTTCGCATGGACGTTGGCGTAGTAGAGGTTGTAAGGCGAAGACGCACACCAGTTCGACCGGGTGTCCGCGTCGCCGAACTGCCATGCGGTGCCGCCTTGATCGGGAGCGTACAGACCCACGCGGGCGCTGGCGATCGCCACCGTTCCCCAAGCAGGCTCGCGCGAACTGGGGAACAACATTGGCGTGTCGTTGGGATTGATAACGCCGTTATACGCGTGTTTCCAGACGCCGACGTTCACGCCCCACTTGAAGAACTCCTCGGTCGCGACGAGCGGATACATTTGCGGCGGCGGCGGGGCACTGATGTAGTAGCTCGTCTGATTGAAAATGCGCACGTCAAGATAATCATTCTCGTCCGGAAAACTCTGTGGGTTCGGATTCATCAGCCGGATGACCGAATTCGGATTGTTCAAGCTCCCGATAGATATGCAGACGGTGGAGCCACCGCTGGTCGCGGTCTGATAATAAGCGCCGGCCGGCGGTGGCCCCGCCTGTGGAGACGTGGGATCCCATGCAAGCTGGTTCGCATCGTTCCGCGGGCCAGCCTGACCCGGATCCACGTTGAACCAGTGGTTCGCCTCGTACGTCGTGTCCGCCACGTTAGCCGTGTACGCCCAAAACGGCCATGTGCTGCTGTCGGAAGTGTAGCCGTTGCCGCTGCCCATGAACGCGTGTTTCGTGATGGAGCCGCTCACATCCCAGTTCAGCAGCGCGCCAAGCACCTCATAATCGTACTGCCACTGATTCGGATTGCCGTTGACGGTCCCCATGACGACCAGCCGGTTGCGCCACCAGAGTTCATCCCACGGATTGTAGTGGTCGCTCCAGCGGCCGTTGGAATTGCCGGGCGTCAGGCTGAAGCCGCCGACGGAGACGTTGAGCTGATTCGGATTGAACCCGGTGATGAAAATGCCCCCAGGGATGCCCAACGGGCCAAAGCCGGTCGAGATATTCGGCGGATTGGTCAGAACGATATGCGTCCCGCCGATGTTCACCGTGGTCGGCTGTCCGATCTGCGCGCTGGCGCCTCCGGCAAAATTGATCGTATTCGTGACGTTGACCTGCACGTTCACGCCGCCGACGATCGTCTGGCTCGTGGTCATCAACTGGTAGCTATTCGTCGCGCTGTTCCAGGCATAGATGTTGCCGTCGGCGCCGCGCATCAGCACCTGTGAATATCCGCCCTCGCTGACACGCACGCCCTCGTTGAAACCCTCGTTGTCCATGTCCACCGGCGTGAACGTGATCGGCGGAGTCGGGACCGGTGGCCCGCCATTCTGGCCCGGCGCGTTGCCCCAGACCACCCAGCCGAGATTGCCGTCGTTCTCCAGGAACACTTCCTGGGCCGGCGTGCCGGGCGGCTGGAAATACTGGATGTGCCAGCGCGTCGGGCTGTCCTGCGAGATCTTCACCTCCTGCGTTTCGAGGCCGTCCTTGCTCCACTGCATGTCCCATGTATTGCCGTTGAGTATAACGGTGAGCGTTTCGCCGGTGTTGAGGTTGATGATCCGCCATCCGTTGCCGAGGCAACTGATCGAGCATCTTAATGGCGGGCGATCCCCTGAAGGGAACATGCGGAAGCCCGGGTAAACCGACATGCGCTCGCCGCCCGCGCGGCCGGCGACGGCGAACATCTCCTCTTCCATGAGCTGCGGCGTGAGGATGGCGATGGCGTTCTCGAGCTGCGAGAGCTGCACCATCCACTGCTTCGCCTGCGGCAGATTGTTGCTGGCCTGGGTCCAGGCGGTCTGATAGGTCGCATAAGCTTGCCCGCTCTGGTACGTGTCAGGGTTGAGCCTTCGATCCAGTTCCGCCGCCACTGCCGCCACGTTCACGTCCACCGCGTACTTGAGGGCGTTGTAATAGACCTGCGACATGGCGCTGTTGATCCAAGCGATGGCGCTCACCGAGTTGGCCTCGACCATCGCGCCGGAATAGGCGGCGGCATCGGCGGCGATCTGCATCTTCGTCCGCCGGTCCAGCAGCCGCCCGATGTTGAAGACGAATGCGACAAAGCCGACCAGCACCAGCAGCGTCGCCGCAGCGAAGATGATGCCCTGGCCGGATTCGTCGCCGCAGAAGCGGCGGAGTGCAGAGTGCAGAGTGCAGAGTGCAGAGTGCAGAGTGGAACGGGTTGCGCCCGCGCGCGCTTCCTTCTTCCGCCGTTCATTCTGCATTCTGCACTCTGCACTCTGCATTCTGCACTCCTACGGGTTCGGCAACAGGCACGACGCCGTCATGACCAGGGCCGGTTGCGGCGTATTGTTGACGTTGATCGTGGTCAGGTACTGCGAATCCACGCCCAGGAAGACCTGGCCGATCTTGTAGGCGACCATATTCCCGACCGGCACCCGCAACTGGTAATTATGCGTGATGTTACAGTAGACGCCGGGCAGCGCGGGGATCGTCTGTGATTGAAAGTTGACCATCGTGATCGCGGGGTCCGAAGCGGCGCCGTAACCGGAGAGGTATTGAGTTTGGGGCGTGTTATAGTACTGGTTCAACTGCGCCCGCTCCGCGTCGCCGTCAGGTCCGGCTGGGATGCCGGCCTGCAGTTGCTGATAGAGTTGAGCGGACATCGTCCGGCTGCCCCAGCCGGGCAGAATCACACCGTTCGCGTCATTGGCGCTGTTGCCGCAGATGCCGGAGATGGGAATGAAGGCGGCGCGTTGCGCCTCCGCATCCGAGAGGCCCACGAGCTCGGCGCGCGCGCCGCAGAAGGCGGCGTATTCAACGACCTGCTTCGCGACGAAGATTTGCGCAAGCTGGATGATCGCCAGCGTCATCATCAACTGAATCGGAAAGACGATGGCGTACTCGACCAGGGCCTGGCCGCGCGCGCGGCGGGCGCGAGTGCAGAATGCAGAGTGCAGAGTGCAGAGTGCAGAACGAACGGCAAACGCCGAACGGCCACGAGTTCTCATTCTGCATTCTGCAATCTGCATTCTGCACTCTGCCTTCTTCCGGGCAACGCCCGATCCGCTTCCCATTCTGCACTCTGCACTCTGCATTCTGCACTCTGCATTCTAATGAAGCGTCATCTCCAGCCAAGCCCAGATGGCGCCTATGCCGATTGCAACTCCGTAAGGCATCATCGCGCCGGCAGTAACGGCCTCGCGGCGCGCTTTCCGGAAGCTGACCATGGCGCGAAGGCTGTCCTTGAGTCCCTGCCGCAGCCGGCCTCGCCAGATGAGCAGGCCGACGCCGATCAGTGCGCCGACGAGGGCGGTATAGAAAAGCGCCCACAGAATGAAGTCGAAGGTCCCGGCCGAGACGCTCCGCGTGACGGTCGGCGTCCCCAACGCGCCCACGGCCGCCATCATCTTCACATCGCCGGCGTCGAATCCGCCGGCCAGGTAGAGCAGGAACAGCACTCCGCCGCCCAGCGCCGCGCCCAGGGCCGCTCGGACGAGATACGTTCGATGGAAATCGGTATGGGGAGATGCCGCGTCGAGGAAGTACGCCAAGACCAGGCCGACGGTCAGGCCGCCGAGGGTTACGACGTTATACAGCTTTCCGCGCGCGAGGTCGGTGTAGGCGCAGGTTACCGCCAGCGCCAGGAGGCATACGTGTCGCGCGAGAATAACCCCATCGAACACCGTTCCTCCTCGCTACCGGCCGGGCTCAGTCTCGTAATCCTAATCGTAATCGTACTCGCTGTTTTCTTCGAGCCTGCGCTCAGGACGGCAACGACGCGATTACGAGTACGAGTAAGATTACGATTACGAGGACAATTCATCTAGCGTGTATGCATCACCCAACTGATGATGCACTGTCCTTGCACTCGCGCCCGGCCTTCCGCCTGCCAAGGGCCACATCGCTGGGACGCCGGCTTAGAAATTGCCGATCTGGTGAGTGCCCGCTGCGTTCTGGCTGCCTTCGGCGTTGGACGTCACGTTCGTCTGCTGGCCGCTCAACTGGTCTGACTCCGCGCCGATCAGCTTACGGATCTGGTCGCCGAAAATCATGATGACCGCGATGGAGCAGACCGCGACGAGCGCGACGATGATCGCGTACTCGGCCGTCGTCTGCCCGGACCGCGCCTTCCTCTGCAAGTAACGCATGGTGAGCCTCCTCTCCTTAACGCCGCCTCCCGGCGGCTGTCCCTGAACGCCCATCTACGGGATGGGCAAGCAAATCAACGACGCCAAGTCCTGATACGAATCCAGCAACGCCAGTTGCAGCGCCTTGCAGGTCGCCAGGATGATGAGCACAGTCCAGAACGCCAGCAACGCATACTCGGTCACTGCCTGACCGCTGTCGCTCCGGAGCCGCCGGAGCAGTTCTGCAATGCATTTCATCTTCATCGCGCTACCCGCAACCGGCATCTAAGGTGTCATTCCGAGCGAAGCGAGGAATCTCACCCCCACTGCGCCGCAGCAACGCCAGTGGTATGAGACCCTTCGCTACGCTCAGGGTGACAGCACAAACGGGTTTTTTCAACAGCCCCGCCGACCCTTTTATTCTACCACCGGCAGCCGAGGGCCGCAATATAAATGGAGCAAGTGGCGTGCCGCGCGGCATATTATCTAACCTGTTTGCTGTAAAGCAGATACGCAGCCGCAGTCCAGACCGTTCGGCTGGCGGCATGTGGCGAGTTCCCACATGAAAGCCCACAACGACGGAAGTCCCTACATGGGGGAGCTGTACGCCACCAGTTTGGCCGCGTCGCGGAGGCCGGCGAATTCGCCCGAGCCGACCGCCGCGAGCAATGCCGCGCCGAAGGCGGCTTCCTCGGTGCTGACGGTTACACGAAACGGCATCTGGAACACGGTGGAGAGAATCCGGGAGAGCAGCGGGTTCCTGCGGACGCCGTTGCCGGAGCAGATGAGTTGACGCCGGGGCTTCATGCCGCCGCCGAGCATGTCCGAGTAGTGCAGCCGGACCTGTTCCGCGACGCCTTCGAGGATGGCGCGGGCGAAATGGCCGGGAGTGAAGTTCGTCGGGCTCATGCCGTTCCACGAGGCGCGGCGCTGCGGATCGAGGCGCGAGCCGGTGAACAGCGGCTCGCAGCGCAGTCCGTCGGCGCCGGCGGGCGCCGCGGCCGCCAGGCTGTTCATCTTCTCGTAGATGTCCTCGTCCCCGCTCGCGCCGAAAAAGCTCCGGCCGACCGTCAGGAGAAAATCGCGCAGGAACGCGTACGACACCCCGCCGCACAACGGCGCGCCGACGAGCAGGAAGCCGCCGTCCACGTGGGGCCGCGTGTCGAGGTTCTCGGCGCTCGGACAGCCGGACACCCACGCCGAGACCTGCGCGCCGGTCCCGATGTTGACGAGGATGGACTCGGGCGGATCGGCCACGCTGCCGGCGAATCCGGCCTGGTTGTCGCCGCAAGCGACGCAGACCGGGATGCCTTCCTTCAGCCCGAGCGCTTTCGCCGCCTCCGCGGTCAACCCGCCGGCCACCGCGCCGGGCTTAAGAATGGGCGGGAAGATGTCCGTCCTCAGTCCGAGCTTCGAGATCAACACGCTGTTCCACGTGCCGGTGGCCACGTCCAACACCCCGGCGCCGGCGGCATCAGTCGGGTCGGTAACCGGTCCGCGGCCGGTGAGGCGCAGAACGATGTAGTCCGGCAGGAAGCACGCCATAACACGGTCGCGCGTGGCGCCCGCGGCGGATTTCGTCACGCGCGCGTCGCCGTTCTGGGCCAGCCAGAACAGCGTCGAGGCCATGTAGCCGGTCGCCGGTGGGCAGCCGGTTCCCGCAAAACCGCCCACGCCGGCAAGTTGCATCATCCGGTCAATGTAGTTGACGTCGCGTTTGGGGAGCATTTCCTGGCAGCGCCGGTCCTGCCAGCCGATGAGCGGCGACACGGGCGAGCCGTTCGCGAGGAGCACCATGCCGTGCATCTGGCCGGTGACGCCGATCCCTTTGATCTCGCCTCGCGCGCCGGCGACCGCCGCCGCGATGCACTCGAATGTCCGCTTCACCGAGGCCGCCGCGTCCCATTCGCTTCGACCGCGCGCCTTGTCCGCCGCGGAGGTCGTCTCCGTGTCGTTCGGAACCTCCTTCACCACGACCTCGCGGCCCGAGCTCGAATCCACGACCACTGCGGCGATCTTCGTCGTCCCGACGTCGACGCCAAGATAGAATGCCATGGCGATCCTGTTATCCTGTCAGAGCCGTTATCGTTTTTCGTTCGTCAACATCGCATGGATCGCGCGCGCGGCGCGTTTGCCGGCGCCCATGGCTTCGATCACGGTCGCCGCGCCGGTCACGATGTCGCCTCCGGCGAAAACGCGCGGCTTGGAAGTCTGGCCCGTCTCGCGATCCGCCTCGATCGTGCCGTGCGAGCCGATCTTGAGGTCGGGAGTCGTTTTCGGAATGAGCGGGTTCGGCGTGTTCCCGATGGCCACAATGACCGTGTCGAGCTCGAACTCGAACTCGGAGCCGGCGACCGGGATCGGCCGCCGCCGCCCGGACGCGTCCGGTTCGCCGAGCCGCATGCGAATGCAGCGCAGGCCGCGGACGCTGCCCTTCTCGTTCCCGAGCACCTCGATGGGATTCGTGAGCATCTCGAAGCGGATGCCTTCCTCTTCGGCGTGGTGGACTTCCTCGATCCGCGCCGGCATCTCCTCGCGCGAGCGGCGGTAGACAAGGATAACTTCCTCCGCGCCGAGCCGCAGGGCGGTGCGCGCGGAATCCATCGCCACATTCCCGCCGCCGACCACGGCCACGCGCCGGCTGCGGATGATCGGCGTGTCGTACTCCGGGAAGCGGTATGCCTTCATCAGGTTCGACCGCGTGAGGTACTCGTTGGCCGAATAGACGCCGCCGAGGTTTTCGCCGGGGATGCCCATGAAATTCGGCAGTCCCGCGCCGGTGCCGATAAACACCGCGTCGAAGCCTTCCGCGAGCAGGTCATCCACCGTGTCGAGCTTGCCGATGACCGCGTTCAGCTCGATCTCGGCGCCCAGCTTTTTCAGCGCATCAACCTCCGCCTGCACGATCGCCTTCGGCAGCCGGAACTCCGGAATGCCGTAAACCAGCACGCCGCCGGCCTTATGGAAGGCCTCGAAGATCGTCACGCGATAGCCGAGGCGGGCGAGGTCGCCGGCGCAGGTCAGCCCGGCCGGTCCGGCCCCGACGATGGCGACGCGCCGGCCGGCCGGCGGCGCGACCGGCGGCTGCTCCGTGTCCGGATGCTCGAGTCCCCAGTCGGCCGCGAACCGCTCGAGCCGCCCGATGGCGACCGGCTCGCCCTTCTTCGCCAGGACACAGAACTTCTCGCACTGGTCCTCCTGCGGGCAGACGCGGCCGCAGACCGCCGGGAGCGCGTTGTCCGCCTTGATCATCCGCGCGGCGCCGATAAAATCCCCCTCGCGGATGCGCCGGATGAACTCGGGGATTTTGACCTCGACAGGGCAGCCCGCGCGGCAAGGGGCGTTCTTGCATTGCAGGCAGCGCGCGGCCTCGATCTGCGCCGTTTCGGCCGGATAGCCGAGCGGCACCTCGCGGAAATTCTTCACGCGTTCCGCCGGAGCCTGCTCCGGCATCTTCTGCCGCGGGGCGCGTTTCTTTGCGCCGACCTGATCTGCCATTTTTCTCGTCCTGAACAGCGAAAAAGCGATTTCTGATTTGTGATTCCTGATATCTGATTTCTGATTTACGCAATCGCCGGCGCGCGTCGCCGAGGAAATCAGAAATCAGAAATCATAAATCAGCAATCGCAAATCATCCGTTCGTCGTCGCCCGGCAGACATGCGCTTGCAGCGACTCTTTCTCCATGTCCATATAGGTCCGCAGGCGCTTGGTGAGCAGGTCGAAATCCACCTCGTGTCCGTCGAACTCCGGCCCGTCCACGCACACGAACCGGGTCTTGCCGGCCACGCTCACGCGGCAGCCGCCGCACATGCCGGTGCCGTCCACCATGATCGGGTTCAGGCTCACCATCGTCTTGAGGCCGGCCGGTTTCGTGACCTGGCAGATCGCGCGCATCATCGGCACCGGGCCGACGGCCACGACCAGGTCAATCTTCTCCTTCGCGTCAATCATCGCCTGGAGGATTTGCGTCGGGAAGCCCTTGATGCCGTACGAGCCGTCGTCGGTAGCGACCTTCAGCTCGTCGGAGTGGCTTCGCATGTCGTCTTCCAGGATCAGCAGGTCCTTCGAGCGCGCGCTGATGATGCTGGTCACCCGGTTGCCGGCGGCCTTCATGGCGCAGATGATCGGGTAGACCGGCGCGATGCCGACGCCGCCGCCGATACAGACCACGTGGCCGACCTTTTCAACGCGCGTCGGCTGGCCGAGCGGCCCGACCACGTCGAGGATATTCTCGCCCGCTTTGAGCGCGCCGAGGATCGTCGTGCTGCGCCCGGCGACCTGGAAGATGATCGTGATCGTCCCGTCGGCCGGGTCCGAGTCTGCGATCGTCAGCGGAAAGCGCTCGCCGGTTTCGCTGACCCGCAAGATGACGAACTGACCGGCTTTCCGTTTCTGCGCGATCTTCGGCGCGAGCACTTTCATCCGCCAGATGTTCGGAGCGAGTTGTTGTTTCTCTCGAATTGTGAACATCTTGCGACTGGCCTCCGGGGGCTTGGCACGACGGGAATGCCGCGTCTGCAGCCTGTCTATTTTACGACAAACTGGCCCAAGCTCGCAACCTTCATGTCATTATTGACGTTCGCATAAATAAAGGAATGCTCTCGCCAAGCCGCGAAGAGCGCAAAGAACGAAAAACAACCTGATTATGTCGTGCGCCGTACGCGGCGCACTCTTGTTGTTCTTGGCGCTCTTTGCGTCTTTGCGAGAGACCTTTCCTTTTCTTACACGAAGATCAATAGTGTAAGGAAAACGGGTCTCACGCAAAGCCGCAAAAAACGGCACAAGACAGCAAAAAACTTTCGAGCCTTTTTCTTCTTTGCGACTTTGCGCGAGACGCCGTTTTAATCCATGCCGATCGAGAACATACGCTCCAAGTCGAATTTCGAGACGGCGCGGAAAGCGATCAGCGTCTCCGACCGCTCGATCCCCTTGAGCTTGAGCATGTGGCCGGTGACGAGGTCGGCCAGTTCCTCGTTCGTCCGGACGCGGATCACCGCCACGATGTCGAATGGCCCGGCGACGGAGTAAACCTCCGCAACGCCATCCAGCGCGCTCAACGCCTGCGCCGTCTCCGGGATCAAGTCGCGCTTGGCCGAGATCAGCACGAATGCCGTCACCATGGTTCGATCCTCCTCATTGTTATCCGCCCTCACCGGCAGGCCGACATGATACCATAAATTCCTCACGCATCGTACTCGTGCTCATCCTCGCCCTCGCCGCCGGTCGTACTGAACGGCGGTTCAGGACGACGACTCAGTAATGCCTCAGTTACAGGAGGCTCATTTTCAAGATGTCGTGTGTGGCACAGGCGCCCTCGCCTGTGATAACGCCGGCAAGCCGTTCCGCACAGCCGGGGGCGGCTGTGCCACACCTCCTGTAACTGAGGCATTACACGACTCATCACTCTTCACTTGACGCTTTCTTCGGCTGTGGGTAAGATTCTCCAGGTTTCTCCCTCGCACTTCCGGGAGTCTGTATGATCGTCACGCTCACCATCACCAAAGGCAAGGACGCCGGCCGGGTAGTCCGTCTCGAGGAAGGCGAGACGAAAACCTTCGGCCGAGGCTCGCAGGCCGACATCACCCTCAGCGACGGCGTCGTCTCGCGCGTGCACTGCCGCATCCGCATCGAGGGCGGCGCCTGTTACGTGCAGGACATGGGCTCGCGCAACGGCACTTCGGTCAACGGCCGGCCCGTCACGCAAGAGGTGCGGCTGGCCGACGACGACGCGCTGGGCATCGGCGCCGAGCTCGCGGAGGTCCGCATCACGCCCGACACGCGCCCCGCCGAGGAAGCGATTGAGTCGGTCGTTCCCATTGAGATCGAGGAAGCGCCCTCCGCCCGGCCGGAGGCGCAGATCGCGGATATCGGGAACGAACTCAAGTTGCAGGGCGAAGACGAGCGCCTGCTCGGAACGGTCGTCGGCGGCTGCCGCATCGAAGGGCTGATCGGGCGCGACGACATCAGCGGCGTGTACCGCGCCACGCAGATCTCCATGGAGCGCCCGGTTTCCCTGAAGATCCTCGCCCCCGCGACGACCGGCGATCTGCGTTCGAAAGACCGGTTCATCGCCGCCGCGCGCGCCGGCGGCAAACTCAACCACCCGAACATCGTGCGGGTTTACGACGCCGGCGAGGAGAAGGGCTTGACCTTCGTCGCCATGGAATTCGTCGCCGGCAAGTCCGTCCGCCGGCTCCTGGGCGAGCGCGGGCGGAACCGGCCGCTGCCGCTGGCGCAGGCGGTCGAGATCGGCGAGCAGATCGCCGGCGCCCTCGACTACGCGCACTCGGTCGCCGTCGTCCACGGCCACGTCACGGCGGACACGATCCTCGTCACGCCGCACGGCATCGCCAAGCTCGCCGAGCTCGGGTTCGTCCGCACCGCCGCCGCCGGAAGCGCCTCGCTGCCGTCGGACCCGGCGCGGCGCGCGGACGAGCTGCAGTTCACGCCGCCGGAGTACCTCGCCGGCCCGCGCTCGCCGACGCCGCAGCGCGACATCTATTCGCTCTCAGCCGTCCTCTTCCTCATGGTCGCCGGGCAGATGCCGTTCCGGGCCGCAAGCGAGGAGGAACTCCTCGAAAAGATCCGCAAAGGCGCGCACGAGCCGGTCCAGCGGCTCCAGCGCGAAGCGCCCGACAGCCTGGCGCGGGCCATAGATGTCGGCATGGCCGCCCAGACCGCGCAACGTTTCAGCCACGCCTCCGACTTGCTGGCCGCGCTGCAGCAGTCGCGCAAGGCGTTGTCGTAAGCAGGACTCAAAATTTACTCGAAAGGACATCTGCGTGGACATGGTTCATACGGGGTTGCTGGTGCTCATCCTCGCCGCGTCGGTCGTTGCGCCCCTCATCGTGTACTTGCGTCTCCGGGCGCAGCAGCAGGCCGAGACGGAGCGCTTCATCGCGCGCATGGAACAGGCGCTGGGATCCTCCGTCAAGCTCCTCGAAGTACGAACCTACTACGACCAGATGTCGGCCGAGTACAAGAAGATGCTCGACGAGGCATTCCGCGAAGGGAACCGTTTCCGGCAGGACCACATCAGGCGGCTGATCGAGCGGCTCGAACAGCTCAAGGCGCGAACGCTCGACCGGACCGTGCGGATGCTCGACCAGCCGGAGGGCCAGAAGCGGGAATTCCAGCGGCGCCATCATCGCGGCGGACGCCGGCATCGTCCGCCCGCCGGCCAGCCGCCGAACGCGCAACCGGCGCCGCCGGGCTACACGCCGCCGAAGCCGCCCGCCCCGCCGCAACCCAAGCCGCCGGCGCAGGGGTGACCCGGCCGGCGTGAAACCGCGCGGCGCGGCCGTCCAGGAACTCGGGCCGCAGGCCTCTATTGACGTTCGCATAAATAAAGGAATGCTCTTGCCAAGCCGCGAAGAGCGCAAAGAACGAAAAACAACCTGATTATGTCGTGCGCCGTACGCGGCGCACTCTTGTTGTTCTTGGCGTTCTTTGCGTCTTTGCGAGAGACCTTTCCTTTTCTTACACGAAGATCAATAGAATCGAAATCGGAGGCGTCGTTGCAGGTCAAACACGGCCCACTCGCAAGCGTCATCATCGTCAACTGGAACGGGCTGCGCTGGCTGCGGCAATTGCTGCCGAACCTTCGCGATCAGTCTTTCCGCGATTTCGAGATCGTGGTCGTGGACAACGGCTCGTCGGACGGGTCGCTGCAATTCCTGCGCCAGGCGCACCCGGATGTGCGGACGGCGCCGCTGAAAGAGAATGCGGGATTCGCGGCCGGGTCGAACGCCGGCATCCGCGCCAGCCGCGGGAAATACGTCGTGCTCCTCAACAACGACACGCGCCCGGAACGCGACTGGCTCGGCGAACTCGTGCGCTCCGCGGAGGCGGACCCTTCCGTCGGCATGTGCGCGCCGCTGATCCTCGACGCGGACCGCGCGGATCGGCTCGACTCGGCGGGCATCGCCGTCTCGTGGGACGGCTTCTCGCGGCAGATGCGGCACGGCGAGCCGGTCCCGGACGATCTGCCCGCGCAGGAATGCCTGGCGCCGAGCGGCTGCTCCGGCCTCTACCGCCGCGAGATGCTCGACCGGATCGGGCTGCTCGACGAGGATTTTTTCTGCTATTGCGAGGACACGGACCTCGGCCTGCGCGGGCGCTTCGCGGGCTGGAAATGCGTGCTGTCCCCCGGCGCGCGCGTGCATCATTACTATTCGCAGTCCGGCGGCCGGGCGCTGGCGAAGAAAATCTTCTGGGTCGAGCGCAACCACTATTACGTGGCGATCAAAAATTACCCGTGGTTCCTCGTCATGCTGCTGCCGTTGACTTCGCTCGGGCGGCTGGCTGGGCAACTGTTTGCGACGGTCCGCGGCCGGGCGAGCGGCCGAGTCATGCGGGGCGAGCTCTCCATCGCCGGCGCGCTGCGAGCGTTGGGCGCGGCGTACCTGTCGCTGCTCGTGCGGCTCCCGCGCATGTTCCTGAAAAGGCGCCGCGTGCAGTCCACCCGCAAGCTGAGCGCGCGGGAATGCTGCCGGTTGATCCGGACGTACCATGTCAACGTGTCGGACATCGTCTTCAACTGAAGCCGTGCGCGCTCAGCGCCGCATAGGTCTCCCGCGCGGCCTTTTCCCAGGTGAACGCGCCGGCCCGGTGCCGGCCGGCGCGGGAGAGTTCCTCCCGGCGGCCGGCGTCCTCGAGGAGGGCGATGAGGGCGTCGGCGATGGCCTCGGGGGAATTCGGATCGAAGAACGCGGCGGCCTCGGCTGCGACTTCGCGGAAGACGGGGATGTCCGAGCATGCCGCCGGCGCGCCGCCGGCCATCGCCTCGATCAGCGGCAGGCCGAAGCCCTCGTAGAGCGAGGGCAGCGCGAAGACCTCCGCCGATTGATAGAGCGCGACGAGCGCCTCGAACGGGATTCCTCGAAGGCGGACCACGCGTTCGGGGCGCTTGAGCCGGGCGCGCTCGGCGAGCAGCGCTCCCTCGCCCCGCCGGGCCGGTCCCGCAATCACCAGGGCGCATTCGCTGCGGTCCTCGATCAGCCCGAACGCCCGGACGAGCGCGTTGAGGTTCTTGTGCGGATACGAGTTGGAGACCGTGAGGATGAACGGCCCGGGCGGAACGAGCGAAGCGAGCGCGCTCCGGCGCCGCTCCGGCGGAATCGGCTCGAAGAAAATCCGGTTGACTCCGAGGTGAACGGGCGTGATCTTCTCGGGCGCGACGCGGCAGAACCGACGGAGGTCGTCCGCCGCCGCGCGCGAGGGGGTCAGGACGCGCGCCGCCCCGCGGCAACTCATCCGCACCAGGAGGCGCGTCGCGAGGAGGTAGTGCGGCGGGAAGTTCTGCGGAAAGAGCCAGGGCTGCATGTCGTGGACCATGACGACGCTCGGACAGGGCGCGCGGCGCGGCGCGACGCAGCCGGGCGAGAACAGCACGTCCACGCGTTCGCGCGCGACCCGGCCCGGCAGAAGCAGTTGCTCGTAAAGGATTCGAGCCGGGCGGAACGCGGCGCGGACCGGGCAGAGGACCGCGCGCACGTTCCGGGGCAGGCCGGAGAAGCTGGAGAAGTTCTCTCGGTTGCAGAAGACGATGAACTCGTCGTCGTGTCGTGCGCCGTACGCGGCGCACTCGTGGCTTCGGGCGAGTTCCGCGAGGAGTTCGCGGGTGAGAGTCTCGCTGCCGCCGACGACTCCCGGCAGAAGGAAGAGCGCGTTAAAGCCGATTCTCATTCCGTCGCACCTTGTGCTGATTCCATCCGATCACCCGGACGTCATGCGGACGAGGCGCATCGCTCTCGAGAACAGTTCCTTGCGCAGCTCCGAGGCCGCGAGCGCTGCGGCGGCCGCCGCCAGGCAGAGGATCAGCGCCAGCGCGAGCCCCAGCTCCACGCGCGGCAGATGCAGCGGGACCCAGATTCGCGCCGGCAACGCGACGAGCAGCGCGCCGGCCAGCGGCAGGGCGACGTCGCGCCCGTACCAGCGCCACATCTCGCCGCGCAGCAGCCGCCGGTGCATGAGCGGGATCCCGACCGACACGTAGCCGGCGTTCAGGACGATCCACGCGGCCGCGGCGCCCGGCGCGCCGAAACGGATCGCCAGGAAGTAGATCAATGGCGCGAGCACCAGGACGGCCACGATGTTGATCCAGAGTCCCAGGCGCGTCCATCCGTGCGCCAGTTGCAGGGCGTAGGGCAGTTGCATCAGGCCGTTGAGACAGGTCCCGACCGCCAGCAGGCTGAGGATCAGGGCGGTGTGGCCTGCGGCGGCCGCGCTGCCGGTCCAGGCGTACAGCACTTCGGGCGAAAAGAACGCCACGACGGCTAGCGCCGCGAAGGCCAGGGTGGACAGCAACTGGCAACCGCGATGATACAGCAGGCGGATCTCCTCTTCGGACCCGGCGTGCGCCAGTTGCGCCAGCCTCGGGTAGAGCGGCGCCACGACCGAGCCGTACAACCGGTAGAACCCGGCGACCACGAGCCCGGCCAGGGCATAATAGCCGAACATCTCCAGCGAGAGCGTCTTGCTCAGGATGACTTTGTCCAACTGGGTCATGACCATGCCCAGCGCGGTGGTGACCCACACCTCCACGGCGAACCGGCCCACGGACCTGAGCAGAGGCCAGTTGAACGAGGATCGTCCCGATGCCTTCGGCAGGCTCAGCCGGAGACAGGCGCCGAGAACCGCCACGTGCGCCAGGCCGGCCGCCGCCTGCCATGTGAAGAAGACCTGCAAGGTCGGAGCGACGTACTTCAGCGCCGGCAGCACGCCTGCGAACCGGATGGTGTACATCGCCATGTTGACGCCATTGAGCAGCACCTGCCGCTGCAATCCCATCAGGCCGCCGGCATACAGCGACAGCGGCAGTTGGAAGGCGAGCGCCATGCCCATCATCATCAGCCCGCGCTGCACGTCCAGCGGCGAGAGCGCCCTCGGCTTGACCCAGTGGTGGGCGATGATCGGGGCGCCGGAGACGATCACGATGCCCGCCGCGACGGCGAGTCCCCAGTAAATGAACTCGGTGGTGCGGAGCAGGTCGCGCATCTGGCGCCCGCGGCCTTCCTGGACGGACAGACGGGCGAGTTCGCGGTTCAACGTCAGGCTCAGGCCGAAGTCCAGTTGGACCATGATGGCCTGGAGCGCCAGGAAGAGGCCGATCACTCCGAAGGCTTCGATCCCCATCGCCGCGACATAGGCGGGCGTCAGGAGCAGCCAGAGAAACGGCATCCACATGTTCGCGGCGAAATTGGCCGCCAGGTTTCTCTTGACGAGGCTCATGGGTCGGTCCGGGATTCCTGGATCATGGATCGGGCGGCGAGCAGGGCGTGCTGAATGATCGAGCCGATCGTGTACGCGGCGTTCCAGCGAAGGAGGATCACGTAAGTGCCCGGGTCTTTCGGCGCGTGCGGCTCTTTCATCAGCTTTCGTGAAAGAGGCAGCATCGGAAAGATCGTGTTGAGCCGCCCGGCGTTGTACCGCGTTATGACCCGCATCAGGCTGCTGGACTCTCCGCATGTGCCGCGCGTGAATAGGCGCTGCGGGACTTCGTGGTATTTGCCGAACCGGAGTGCGCGCACGATCACGAGCCAGTCGGCTCCGACGTGGGATTCGGCGGTCATGCTGCGCCGGAGGACGTCCGTCCGATACAGCGCGTACATTCGGGAATTGAATCCCGGGTTCCGCAGGAATTTGCGGACGTTCTGCTCCGGATCGGCCATGAGCGGATCAGTGCCGGCGAGGTGCGCGGGGGCTTCGCGGCTTCCGAGCATCAGCCGGACTTTCGAGATGCTCGCGATGACGTCAGGCTGGGTCGCCAGGACGCGGACATTTTGCTCGATGAACGCCGGCGCCCACAGATCGTCGCAGGCCGCCCACATGAAATACCGCCCGCGCGCCTGATCGAGCACGAAGTTGAAATTCCAGACCGCGCCCCGGTTGACCGGCTGCCGGACGTACCGGACGCGGCCGTCGCGCGCGGCGAAGGAACGGCAGATTTCCGCCGTCCCGTCGGTCGAGCCGTTGTCCGAGACGATCAACTCGAAATCGCCGAAGGTCTGTTCGAGCAGCGAGCCGAGCGCCTCGCGCAGGGTGTTTTCGCCGTTGAAGACGGGCAGGCCGATGCTCACGACCGGCGGACTGTTCGCCACGTTCAATTCCCAAGAGTGCGCCGAGTACGGCGCACGACTTGATGCGTTGGGGCGCCTCAGACGGAACGGCTGTTTTCGGAGGCGCGGCGCAACCAGGCGCCGGGCCAGTGCGTCACAGGGCGCGAGAGCGGGCTTTCGTTGAACGGCTGCGCCGGCGGCTCGATGTTGAATTCCGAGTGGCGGCGGGCGAACTCTTCGGCGGCGGCCTTCGGGTTGTCCGAGGCCCACTCGGGGCTGCCGCGGGGCACGTCGGCCAGGTCGCACATCAGCCCGTCCGTGGCCACGATGTAAGAGCCGGGCGTCACGAATTCGTGATAGCTTTCGAGTTCCTTGAGGACGTGCTGCTTCGTGTGGCAGGAGTCGAGGATCACGAGAACGCGGTCGCCGGGGTTCAGCATGGCGCGGGCGCGGGCTACGACATCGGGGGCGGTGGAGTCGCCTTCGATCAGCGTCATGCGCGGGGACAGCGGGTGCGCCTCGATCGCCTTGCGGTTGTGCGGGCGGATTTCGAGATCAATTCCGATAACGCGCCCGCGCTCCATGAGCTGGCAGAGGCTGGCATAGTACACGAGCGATCCGCCGTGGGCCACGCCGGTCTCAATGATGACGTCGGGCCGGAGGCGCCAGATGACTTCCTGGATGCGGATCATGTCTTCGGGCAACTGGATGACCGGCCGGCCGAGCCAGGTGAAGCCGTAGGTGTACTTGAGGCTCCAGCCGACGCGAAGCCATTGGCGCGAGAGCGCCTCGAAGGCTTCGGGCGAGTAGAGCGACAGGGCGCGTTTCTGCGCGCCGTCGAGAATCTCCAGCGTCTTCTGTTCCGTATCAAGGGTGATTTTCATGTTTCGACTCCGAGGGTTCGGCGAGTTGCGGCTCGCGGGCCATCTCCTGTTTCCACCAGGCGATGGATTTGAGCAGGCCGTCCTCCAGGCTGTGGCGCGGCGCCCAGCCGACCTCGCGCGTCAGGCGCTCGACGGAGGCTTCCAGCCGCGCCGGGTCGCCGGGCGGCGCCGGCCGCGCGCCCAGGCGGACCAGTTCCGGCCGGCCCATGAGTTCGGCGATCTTCAGAACGATCTGCCGGATCGCGGCGGGACGGCCCGAGGCGATGTTGACGGCGCCCGTCACGGCGCTGTCGAGGAGGGCGGCGAAGGCGTCGGCGACGTCTTCGACGTAGAGGAAGTCGCGCACCTGGTCCCCCGGCGAACACTCGGCCGGCCGGCCGCTGAGGAGCGACCGGATGACCGAACTGACGAGCCGGTCGGGATGCTCGTGCGGGCCGTAAAGCATGAAGATGCGCCCCCAGGCGGCGCTCAACCCGCGCTGAGCCGCGAGGGACTCCAGCGCCAGGCGCAGCGCATGCTTGCAGACGCCATAAAGCGTGGACGGATGCAAGGGGGTTTCATTCTCCCGAAGCAGGGAACAGTTCCAGTCATATTCCGCGCAGGTGCCGGCGACGACGGCGCGCTGTCCGCCGGCTTCGACGAAGGCTCTGAAAAGCCGCAGGCTGGCGGCGGTCCAGTCGAGGTTGTCGAGCGAAGTCCAGAACTCGCCGTGCCGGACGTTCCAGGCGAAGTGGAGCAAGTGGGTCGGGCGGACGGCGGCCATGAGCGCGGCTGCGGCGGATGAGTCGAGCAAATCGGCGTGGTGCCAGGTCACCTGGGGCGACTCGATGGTCACGTCGGGCGTGACGGCGTGGACCTCGCAGCCGCGGGCCAGAAGCGGCCTGAGACTGTGCCTTCCGATGAAGCCGGCGGCGCCGGTCACGAGGACGCGCTTCATGCCCGAAAATCCCCCCAGGCTTTGTCCCGCGCCGAGATGATCCGCTCGCTCGTCTCGGGCCAGGTGATTCCGAACGCCGGATCGTCCCACCGCGCGCCGCGCGCGCTTTCGGGGTGATAGGACTCGGACATCTGGTACAGGATTTCGACGTTGTCCTGCAACGTCTGGAACCCGTGCGCGAAGCCGGCCGGGATGTAGAACATCCGGCGGTTCTCCGCCGTCAGTTCGGCGGCGATCCAGTGCCGGAACGTGGGCGAATCCGGGCGCAGGTCCACGATGACGTCGTAGATCGCGCCGTCGGCGCAGCGCACGACCTTGTCTTCCGCGTGCGGGGCCGCCTGGAAGTGCATCCCGCGCAAAGTCCCTTTGCGCCGGTTGAAGGAGACGCTGCACTGCGCGATGTCCGGGTTCAGGCCGTGCGCCTCGAACTCCTTGCGGCAGAAGGTCCGCGCGAAGAACCCGCGCTCGTCCTCCAGCCGCTCCGGCTCGATGAGGAACGCGCCTTTCAGCGGTGTCTCGCGAAAAAACATGGCGGGTCAGACCACCTTCAATTCAGGGATGGGAATGATGAACCGTCCGCCGCGGCGGCGGTATTCCGCCTGTTGCGCCAGGATCTCGTCCGCGAAGTTCCACGTGAGCAGCAGCACGTAGTCCGGCTGCGTCTCGAGCAGTTTCTCGGGCGCGTGGATCGGCAGGTGCGTGCCGGAGGTGAACCGGCCCTGCTTGACCGTGCTGCGGTCCACGACGTAGTCGAGCGTCTCGCGGCCGACGCCGAAGTAATTGAGCAGCGTGCTGCCTTTGGCGGAGGCGCCGTAGACGGCGATATGTTTTCCCTGCGACTTGCCCGCCAGGAGGAACGCGCGAAGGTCGGCCTGGAGCCGGTCCACGCGACGGCCGAAGCCGCGGTAGAATTCGAAACGATCCACGCCCCATTGCTTCTCTTCTTCGAGGAGCGCCGCCACCGCCCGGTCCGGCGCCGAAGCCGATTCGGCCCGCGCCAGGAAGAGCCGCAGCGAGCCGCCATGGATCCGGATGCGCCGGACGTCCGCCATCGCCAGCCCGTGCCGCTGGAAAAGCGCGGCGAGAGCGGTCAGCGAGAAGTAGCAGAGATGCTCGTGATAGATCGTATCGAACTCGCAGCGGTCCATCATGTCCTTGACGTAGGGGACTTCGATCAGCGCGAGCCCGTCGGGTTTCAGGAGGGTCCGGATGCCCTCGGCGAAACCGTTCAGGTCGGCCACGTGCGCGAGGACGTTGTTGGCGTGGACGATATCCGCCCGCGTTCCGGCCTCGGCGAGCCGGCGGGCCGCGTCGGCGCCGAAGAACTCGCAGCGGGTCGGGATCCCGCGCTCCTGCGCAACCCTCGCGATGTTCGCGGCGGGCTCGATGCCCAGCGCCGGAATGCCGGCCTTCACGTAGTATTGCAGAAGGTAGCCGTCGTTGCTGGCGATCTCGACGACCCGGCTTTCCGGGTTCAGCCGCCGCGCGGGGATCAGCGATTCCACCAGTTCGCGCGCGCTCTGCAGCATGGTGTCGGAGAACGAGGAGAAGTACAGGTACTCGCTGAACAACTGCTCGGGCGGCACGATCTCCGTGATCTGGACGAGGGCGCAATGCGCGCAGAAGACCAGGTCCAGCGGGAAGCGCGGCTCGGGCTGCCCGAGCCGGTCGGCGGTCAGAAGCGCGTTGGCCAGAGGCATCCGCCCCAGACTCAGGATCAGGCGCCGACCCGGTTGCCGGCAGGAGTGACAAAGGCCGGGTACGGCCGCCGTCGTGGCTTCTTCCATCGCCTCTTGCCTGCGCCTCACTGTGGTAATGCCTGTTCGTATGCGGCGATATCATCCAGGCAGGACTGCAGCATCGGGGGGCCGCCGGCGGCGAAGCGCCGGTGCCACGCCGCCGTGCGCCGCACGGCTTCGGCGAGCGTCCAGCGCGGGCGCCAGCCGAGTTCCCAGAAGGCCTTCTCGGTGTTCAAGCGCAGGACCGTCGCCTCCGGCGCGGCCTGCGGATCGCTCTGGTCTTTCCACTGGCCGCCGCCCCAGGCTTTGCAGAACTCCTCCACGAGCCGGCGGACGGGCACGCATTCGTCGCGCGCGGGGCCGAAGTTCCACGCGCCGCACCAGCAGGGATCATCCGACTGGAGCATGCGCGCTGCCAGCGTCAGGTAGCCGCACAGCGGCTCCAGGACGTGCTGCCAGGGCCGGACGGCCTGCGGATTGCGGACGCCGAGCGCGACGTTCGCCGTGAAAGCCCGGACGATGTCCGGCACAATGCGATCCTTCGCCCAATCGCCGCCGCCGATGACGTTGCCGGCGCGGACGGAGGCGAGCTTGACGCCGTGCCCGCCCAGCCTTCGCGGGTCGAAGAACGACCGGCGATACGCCGCCACGATCAGTTCCGCGGCGCCCTTGCTGGCGCTGTAGGGATCGTTTCCGCCCATCGGGTCCATCTCGCGATAGCCCCAAAGCTGCTCGCGATTCTCGTAGCACTTGTCGCTGGTCACGACGAGAACGACCATCGGCCGGCCGGCGCGGCGCACAGCTTCCAGAAGCGACGCCGTCCCCATCACGTTGACGTCGAAGGTCTCCAGCGGCGAGGCGAATCCCACGCGCACCAGAGACTGTGCCGCCATGTGGATCACGATGTCCGCTTCCGCCGCCTTGAGGACCGCGCTCAATCGCGGCGTGTCGCGCACGTCGCCGTGATGATGCGCCGCCAGGGTGTCGCGCACGGCGGAGGCGATGAAATTACTCGGTTGCGTGGGCGGATCGAGGGAGTAACCGACGACGCGCGCCTTCAGCCGGCGCAGCCAGATCGCCAGCCACGATCCCTTGAAGCCGGTGTGGCCCGTGAGGAAGACGGTTCGTCCTCGCAAGGACTCGCCCGGGGGCGGGCTCACGACCACACTTTCCATGGGGCGTTACCCTGGCTCCAAAGGCTTTCCAGTTGGCGCTTGTCGCGCAACGTGTCCATGCACTGCCAGAAGCGGTCATGGCGATAGGCGGCGAGTTGGCCGTCGGCCGCCAGCCGTTCGAGCGTCTCGGCCTCGAAGCTGGTCGGGTCTCCCTTCAGGTAGTCGAACACGCCCGGCTCGCAGACCAGGAACCCGCCGTTGATCCAGCCTTCGCCGATCGTCGGCTTCTCGGTGAAGCGCGACACGATGTCGCCGTCGAACACGATGCCGCCGAATCGGGCGGGCGGGCGCACGGCCGTCGTGGTGACGAGCCGCCCGGATTTCTTGTGGAACCGCACCAGGGCGTCCAGGTCCACGTCGGAAACGCCGTCGCCGTAAGTGACGAGGAACGCGCCCTTCTTCAGCCACCGCGCCAGCCGGAGGATGCGGCCTCCGGTGTTCGTGTCGGCGCCCGTGTCCACCATGTGTACGCGCCAGTCCTCGGACTTGCGCTCGTGGACTTCAACCCGGCCGGTGCGCAGGTCCACCGTCATGCTGTTGTTCAGGCGATAGTAGTTCAGGAAGAAATTCTTGATGAATTCGCCCTTGTACCCCAGCGCGAGATAGAACTCCTTGTGGCCGTAATGCGCGTAGTGCTTCATGATGTGCCAGAGGATGGGCATTCCGCCGATCTGGACCATGGGCTTCGGGACGACCTCGGTCTCTTCGGCCAGGCGCGTGCCGAGGCCGCCGGCGAGAATCACCGTTTTCATGGTCAACTCCCCACGGCGAAACGATCGCGATCCGGGGCCACAATATAGCGCATCATCCGCCCGACAGCAAGCTTGCGTCCTCAGGGGCGTTCCGCGGAGGCGGCGCGCCTGCTGCCATCGGAGATTATATTCCTATGCGCGCGAAATTCAATCCTGCCGTCGCCGGGAGCAGGCTTTACTGGCGCCGCGAGAGGAAGTATGCTGTTGGTGAAACCGGCCAGGGGAATGGAGTCCGGCGTGAACGACGCGACTGCCGCGAGGCGCGTGATCATCATTATCCCCGCCATGAACGAGGCGGCTTCGGTGGGGCAGGTTGTCCGTGGAGTGCTGCGCGTGCTGCCGGATGCGGCAGTGCTCGTGGTGGACGACGGCTCCACGGATCGCACGGCGGCCGAAGGCGAAGCGGCCGGAGCGCTCGTCGTGCGGCTTCCGTATAATCTCGGCATCGGCGGCGCCGTCCAGACCGGGTTCCGCTACGCGCTGGCGGAAGGCTTCGACGTCGCGATCCAGGTGGATGGCGACGGCCAGCATCTGCCCGAAGAGATCCCGAAGCTCCTAAGGACGATAGAGGGCGAAAACGCCGACCTCGTCGTGGGATCGCGTTTCATGGAGGAGAGCGGTTATCGCCCGTCCTTCGCGCGGCGCATCGGCATCCGGCTGTTCGCCGCGCTGCTGGGCTGCATCTGCCGCCGGCGCCTGACGGACACCACCTCCGGTTTCCGCGCCGCGGGGCGGCTGGCGATCGCTCACCTTTCGGAGATGTACGCGTGCGATTACCCCGAAGTGGAATCGCTCGTGACGCTCCACCGTTCCGGCTTCAAAATCGTCGAAGCCCCGGTTCACATGGCTGCCCGGGCCGAAGGCGCGAGCTCCATCGGCGCGGTCCGGGGATTTTACTACATGCTGAAGGTGATCCTGGCCGTCCTGGTGGACGTGGCGGCGAAGCCGATCTTCACGCGCCGGGAAATCGAGAAGACGCTCAGCGCCGCGCGCCAATGAGAGGGAATGCCGATGAACCTGCATATCGCCGTCGTGATCTGCGCCGTCGGAGGATTTTTTGCGCTCCTCACGTTTGAACTGGTCCGCCGCAAGCACCTGCGGCCGGAATACGCGCTCTTGTGGGCCGCGCTGGCGGCGCTGACGCTCATTGTGGCGCTCGTTCCGGGCGTGGTGGAACTGTTGATCGCGCTTACGGGCATGACTTATCAGTCCAGCGTCATCGTCCTCCTGTTCGTTTTCACCGCCGTCATGCTCATGAACTACTCCGTGATCGCGAGTCGCCACGGCGGGCGGATCATCCGCCTGACGCAGGAAGTCGCGCTGCTGCGGCTGGAGATCGAGCGGCTGAGGAGAACGAAGAAGTGCGAGTGATGAGTGATGAAGTACTTCTTCATTCATCATTCGGTCTTCTGAGTTCCATCTGAGCGCCGTGAGTCGCGGATGAGCCGGCTGAGGAAGTCCGGCTGCACGCGCCCGCCCAGTTTCCGAACCATGGCCACGTCCTCCCACGCTTGATCGAAGTCCTTCAACTGGTAATGGACAATCGCGCGGCTGCTGTAGGCGTTGGCGAAGTCCGGCTTCAGGGCGATCGCCCGGTCGAGAGAGCGTAGCGCGAGCTCGTACTGGTCCAGATGTTCGTAAACGACCCCTTGGTTGTTAAAGAAGTCGGCGTTGGCCGGCTCCAGAGCGATCGCCCGCTCGCAGTCGCGGAGCGCCTGCTCAAATTGCCCGATCCGGACGTACGCCGTGGCGCGGTTGTTGAAGGCGGCGGCGAAATCGGGGTTCAGCCTGACGGCCTCGTCAAAGTCCAGGATCGCGTCGGCGAATTGACCTTGACTGACCCGCAGATAGCCCAGGTTATTGTAAGCATCGGCGTAGTGCGGCATCAGCTCAAGGGCCTTCTCGTAGTCCTTCAGCGCGTCGCCAACCTTCCCGGCATGGAACAGGACATTGCCGCGGCCGTTGTACGCCGAGGCGTAATCCGGCATCAGTCTAATCGCCTCGCTATAGTCGCGGACGGCCTCTTCCGGCTTTCCGGACAGCGCGTTCATGCGCCCCAGATTGTGCCATGCCACGGCGTACTTGGGGTTCAGCGCGATGCTTTGCTTGACGCAGTTCAAGGCTTCGTCCTGCTTCCCCGCACGGAAGCAGACGTCGCCGAGGTTATTCCACGCCAGCCATGCTCCGTCCTGCTTGGCGATGTTGTCCCGCCAGAGCCGTTCCTCGTCGGCGTAGAGCCTGGCGCGGTTCCAGGTCAGGACTGTGAGAACCACCGCACATCCCGCGACGGCGAAGGTTCCCGCGCGGCCCGGCAATCCGGCTGAGGCGGCGGCCCGCGCCAGCGCCGCCGCGGCGAAGGCGATGACGCCGATCAGGGCGGCGTACTGGAAATGGTCCGCCACGAATGAAAACTTCATGAACGACATTTTTACGACGCCGAGAACCGGCAGCAGCGTGATGACGAAGTATCCCATCGCGAACAACGGCGCCCGGCCCCAACTCTTGCGGCGCGTCCAGAGGACGGCGAAGCCGGCGGCGATCAGCGCCAGCGGCAGGTACGCGACAGGGCTCGCGGCGCCGACGTCCCAGCGCGGATAGACGGCGCAGAGCCCCGCGGGAACGAGGGCCTTGAACAGGTAAAACCAGACGATCCATCCCATCGCGGCCACGCGCGAAGCCCATCCCTCGGGCCGGACGGCTTCGTGCCGGATGACGTTGTGCTGTTGGAACCAGACCGTCGCCAGCCCCAGCGCCAGCGCCAGGGCGAAGAACGGCAGGCTGCGGAGGACGTCCCTTCGCGCGATCTTTCCCCGCCGCCACCAGGCGCACAGCAGCAGCACAACCGGCAGCATGACGACCGAGGTCTTCGCCAGCAGCGCGAGCAGGAACAGGCCCAGCGAGAGGACGTAGTACGGCGTGCAGAACGCAGAGTGCAGAGTGCAGAGTGCAGAATGGAAAGCGGATCGGGCTTCGCCCGAATGATGCGGCCCGTTGGTTCTGCGCTCTGCATTCTGCGCTCTGCACTCTGCACTCTGCCAGGCCAGGAGCGACAGGAGATAGAACACCATCGGCAGCGTGTTCTTCCGTTCCGTGATCCACGCCGCCGACGCCGCCGCGACCGGGTGAACCGCGAAGAGAACTCCCGCCAGCCACGCTCCGGGAACGGCGAGCCGGCGCAGCGCCCGCCACACCAGCACCGCCGCGGCCGCGTGGAGCAGCACGTTCGTCGCGTGATACCCCGCCGCATGATCGCCCCATAGCCGCCGCTCGGCCCAGAGCGTGCTGGAGGTGAGCGGGAAATAGTCCTCCGCCTGCGTGGTGAACCAGAACCGCTGAAGGCCGTCCGGCGCCTGGATCAGCCAGTTGTCTTTGAGGAAGCTGTAGTCGTCCCACAGAAAGCCGCCCTGCATCGCCGGGATGTACGCGAGGACTGCGATGGCCGCGATGGCGGCCGCGAGAAAGATTTGCCGCCGGGGGGATACGAAGCCGTCAGGAACCGTGAGCGATCGTTGGCTCATGAAGGAACGTGGTCAGTGCCGCCCGCGAAAAGACAGGAAGGCATTCTATGCCGTTGCCGGCCCGCCTTCAAGACAGGGGATCCGCCGCCCTATTTTCGGATGATGCAGCGGCGGCGATTGCCCTTGGCCTTGAAGAACTTCCGGCAAAACTCGGCGGCGTCAGCGGGATCGAACTCTTTGCAGGAGAAGACGTTCAGGTAGACCTTGTTCGTCCCCTCGCTGAAATGCGCGACGATCGAACTCGTCTCGATGAGCTGCACGAGGCTGTAGCCGGACGTCATCGGATCCTTGTGCCCGAAGTGGGCCAGGATCGGCTCGCCGTAGCGTTTCATCTTGATCCGGCGGCAGAGCTGACGGGCGAAGGCCACCAGCTTGGCCTTGCTGCGGATCAGCTTGGGATCGCAGCCGTGGAGATCCAGAATGAGTTCCGCCCCGAAATTCCTGTGCGCTGCGCTCATTTCACCAGCTCCTTTGCGAAGTTTGGGAGAGCGAAACAAGCACGGTAGACCTCCGCGTTGTAGTATTTCGCCGCGAGGCGCCGCGTGCGGACGCGCCGCTCGAGGCGATTCCCCGAGACCCGGAGAGCCCCGGCTGAACTGCACCCGTGAACAAACTGGAAAATCTTCCTGCTTGCACAGACACAACGGTCTGATCCATCCGGGTTTTGGGAACGCCCGAGGCAGGATACGGACAGGCAAGCCTCTTCAACGCCGGTGCCTTTCAGTTCAGAAAGCCATACATCCCGGTGCGCGATGACCGGCATTCCCATTCCAACAAGAACCCAACCACCACACAGGGTGACCCAGGGAGAGCACACGCAGCAACTCTTCAGTTGCTCCCGCCAAAAGTCCGTCGGCTGTCCAAACTCACCGACGAGAAAGAACCACTCCTTTCGGTCCGGCCCTAATAGCTGTCGTCAGTCAGGACTTATACCACTAATGGTGTTTTATGTAAAGGGCAAAAAGCCGTTTTTTACGGATTTTTTCAGAAATTTTTTCGCGCCCTGCAAGTCGGCCTCAGGAAGCTTCACGGCGCCGGACAGCAGGCGGAGCAACTCCTGGCCGCTCAAAACCACTCTATTTTCTCACAGACACGCCGGCGATGTCAAGCGACGCAAGTCGGCCGCTGGGACGGCAGAGGCGCAGGAGCGAAGCGAGGCGGCGACCAGATTGCTCGTTCGGAAAATGAACAAGGTTGCATGGCATTTACGGCTGGAGTTCCCGGCACGGTTACGGCTGAGGCGGTGGACATTCTTCCTTCACAGGATGGACTCCTTCGTGCGGTGTTGTGATAAGGTAAACCGAATCAACCACCGGGAATCGCATCCGATGGAGTGCGTCCGCTAGAGCTTTGATCCGGGCATCGCGTTCGCCCTCAAAAAGTGAGGAACAACTTGTGTCGCACACTACGAGAAGAGCGGAGCCGCCTGGCGACCGGTAGTCTTTGACAGATTTTCTTCGCGATGCCTCAAGGACGCGATTGAGAATATCGCTATTGTAACGCATGAAATCATCATGACCGCGAAAACTGAGTCCTTGCTCGTTCATGGCTCTTGCCACTTCCCGATGGTCTTCTCCATCTTGCGGCCACGTGACCTCGATTAATTGCACACGATCTGGTTCGCCTATGACCGAAATAGTTGCGTCATATCCCTGACTGCCGATCTTTGGCTGGCACAGAACCCGGTCATCGTGGAAACGCCACGACGCGTACAGCATGAGCGGGTATACTTCCTGGACGAAGTTCCTGTAGAGGCCTTCGTGAAGTCTAGCCTTTTTGCTTTCCTCAGGACACGAGCATATCTGCTCATATTTCTCGCGCCACCATTTCGCCAGGGACGAAGGCGTTCTCGGCTCTTCCATATCAGACTTTGTCAGGAGAACGCTCAACTTCTGTACTCCGTCAGAACCTCGTTGACCCAATCGGATTCGCTTCGTTCTTCCCTTGAAGCGCCTGACAATGCCTGGGCTGACACATACTCCTCCGACGGGGAAAACAAATTATTCCTCTCGCCAAGACGCCAAGAGCGCCAAGAACGGCAAGAAATCATTCTGGTTCTTCAAGGCCGTTGACGAAGCGGGTGATTCCATCCTTCATCACGGCCTCGGCGAAGTTCAGCAGAAAACCGAGTTTCATGCCGGTCAGTTTCAGGTACGTCAGCAGCTGTTTCCTGTGCGCATTATTCACGGACGCGACCGACTTGATTTCCAGGATCACCTTCTTCTCGACGATGATATCCGCGCGGAAACCTTCCTCGAAGCGAACGCCCTCGTATTCGATGGGAACTGCAACCTGTCGTTCGACGGCCAGACCACGTTCGGAAAGTTTGCGCGCCAGGAGAACTTCGTACACAGTCTCCAGCAGGCCCGGACCGAGTTCGCGATGAAGAGCAACTGCTGCATCCACCACGATTCTGCCGATCTCATTCTCCGTCATCTGCCGCTTCCTTTGCTCGTTGGCGATGGACGCCGTTCGTTCGTCGCCGTTCTTTGCGCTCTTTGCGTCTTGGCGAGAGACGCCGTTCGTTCGCCGTCAGTCCTGACGCCCTTTGCGCTTGGGTGCCGGACGCCTGCGCGGCGGGTGGATCGCGATCATCGGATTGGCCGCGGAAATCGTGACCGTGGCCGTCGCCCCGGCGATCTCCTTCTTGATGTCCTTCACCGTGCCGTCGAACGACAGGCGGCTGCCGGGCTTGATCTCCAGAGTCTCCGTCGGGAGGCCGATGTGGTCGAGGAGGGCGATGAACGGTTCGGGGTCGAGCTCCTCGACGTTGACCATCGTCCCCGGGTCCCAGATGCCCTGGGCCAGGAGCATGGCGGCGGCGACGGGCGGAACGCCGGCGGTGTAGCTGATCGCCTGTGCCTCGACTTCGTCGTAACACGCCTTGTGGTCCGACACCTGGTAGATGAAGATCTCCCGCTTCTTGCCGTCCTTCCAGCCCTTGATGAAATTGCCGATGCAGGTCTTGCCGGTGTACGCCGGCGCGAGCGTCTTCGGGTCCGGCAGGAGCGCCTTGACGAGTTTGAGAGGGACGACTTCCTGCCCGGTCGTGATCCGGACCGGCAGGTGAGAGAGCAGGCCGAGCGTGCGGAGCGTGGTGAAGACATTGATGTAGTGGTCGCCGAATCCCATCCAGAAACGGATGCTGTTCGCGTCAATGTTCTGGGAAAGCGAGTGCAACTCGTCATGGCCGTTCAGGTAGATCGGCCGCTCGCCGACGACGGGGAAGTCGTAAATGCGCTTGACCGCGTGCGTGGGATACTCCTTCCACTGGCGGTCAATCCAGGTCCAGACCTTGATGAACTCTCGGAAGTTGATCTCGGGATCGAAGTTCGTGGCGAAATATTTGCCGTGGCTTCCGGCGTTCACGTCCATGATGTCAATCGTGTCAATCTTGTCGAAGTGGCGCTTGACGGCCAGCGCGCAGTAGGCGTTGACGACGCCCGGATCGAATCCGGCGCCCAGGATGGCGCACAGGCCCGCTTTCCGGCAACGGTCCTTGCACTTCCATTCGTAGTTCGCATACCACGGCGGGTCCTCGCAGACCTTCTCCGGCTCCTCGTGGATGGCCGTGTCCACGTAGGCCGCGCCGGTCGCCAGGCATGCCTCGAGGACGGACATGTTGACGAACGCGCTGCCGAGGTTCAGGACGATGCCGGAATGGGTCTCCTCGATGAGCCTGGAAGTGGCGGGAATATCCAGCGCGTTGATCTGCCGGGAATAGACCCTGCGGCTCTCCTCCTTGACGTTCTTCTTGCGCTTGACGCTGGCGACGACCTCGTCGCACTTGGACAGCGTGCGCGCCGCGATGCAGATGTCGCCCAGCACGTCGTTGTTCATCGCCGCCTTGTGCGCCGCGACATGAGCGACCCCGCCGGCGCCGATGATCAGAACGTTCTTCTTCATGACAGCCGCGTCCTCCTCATGACAGGCTCGCGAGATAATCCTGATAGTCGAATCTGCGGACGACCTCGACCGATCCGTTCAGCCGCCGGACGACGATCGCCGGCATCGGCAGGCCGTTGAACCAGTTCTTCTTCACCATCGTGTAGCCGGCCGCGTCGGACATTCGCACGATGCTCCCGACTCGGAGCTTCTTATTGAACCGACAGGTCCCGAAGACGTCGCCCGCCAGGCACGACCGGCCCGCGATCATGTAGCGATGCCGTCCGCGTCCGGCGCCTGCGATCTTCGCGCTCTGGCGGTAGATGAGCAGGTCGAGCATGTGCGCCTCGGTCGAGGCATCCACGACGGCGATGGCGATCTCGTTGCGCACGATGTCCAGCACCGTGGTCACCAGTTCGGCGGAGCGCGTGACGGCCGCTTCGCCCGGCTCAAGGTAAACCTGGACCTGGAATCGCTCGGCGAATGCCCGCAGCTTCCGGCAGAACGCGTCGAGCGGATACCCTTCCTTCGTGAAATACAGACCGCCGCCGAGGCTGACCCATTCGAGCTTCCGGAGCAGCGGCCCGTAGTCGCGGGCGATCCGGTCGAGCGTCGAGGAGAAATGCCCGAAGTCGTCGTTTTCGCAGTTGTAATGGAACAGGACTCCGTCGAGCCGCGGCGCGATCTTCAGCAGGGCGCTGCGGTCGGTCACGCCGAGGCGCGAGTATTTCCGCGCCGGATCGGCGAGGTCGAAACGGGAATAGCTGACTCCCGGATTCACGCGCAGGCCGACGTTCAGCCCTCGGACTTCTTTCTCGAACATCGCCAGTTGCGAGATCGAGTTGAAGATGACCTTGTCTGCGAATTTCCGGACCTGCTTCACCTCGGCGCGGGACCAGCCGACGCTGTAGGCGTGGACTTCCTTCCCGAATTTCTCGCGTCCCAGGCGCGCTTCGAGGAGCGAGCTGCTCGTCGTTCCGGCGATGTACTTCCGCATCAGGCCGAAGACGCACCAGGTCGAGAAGCATTTCAGCGCGAGCACGGACTTCGCGCCGGAATGCCGGCGGACGTACTCGATGGTCTTCAGGTTCCTGAGGAGTTTCCGCTCGTCAATCAGGTAATAAGGTGTCGCGAGGCGCATGTCCGATCCGAACTTCTCCGAGGGATGAAAAAGTCGGCAGCCTGAGAGTATACGGGCTCGCGGACGGCCCGTCAACGCCGCCTGATCTTGACTTGGCGCGTCCGACGCTGATAGGATGCCCCATCGCCCCCGGCGGACCTCGAAAAACAGGGAGATGAGCGGCATGGTCCCAGAGCAGTTGCGGTACACGCCGACGCACGAGTGGTGCCGGATGGACGGCCAGATAATTGTCGTCGGCGTGACCGAGCACGGCGTGGGGCCGGTCGGCAACGTCATCTACGTCGAGCTCCCGGAAGCGGGCGACGACGTGCTGCGCGAGGTGCCGTTCGGCGAGATCGAAGGCGCGCGCGGCGTGAAGGACCTGGTCTGCCCGTTCGACGGCGTGATCGAGGCCGTGAACGCCGCCGTCGTGCTGAAGCCCGACATGCTGATGAAAGACCCTTACGAAACAGGCTGGCTGATCCGGCTCAAGCCGGATTCTCCCGTCTCGTTTGAGAATCTGCTCTCCGCCGCCGACTACGGGGAACGACTGCGCAAGAGAAGGAGCCGGTAGAAGCTGTTTCACAACTGACTGCAACGGGGTACACGAATGACGCGAAGGAACGAATTTCACGAAAACGGCAGTATTCCCGGCTTCTTCGTGTCATTCGTCTGTTCGTGCAATTCGTGTACCTTCCGTTTCTGAGGTTATGAAACCAGTTTTAAGCGCGGGACTATGGCCAAGCCGAAGATCGCGATCATCGGCCCAGGCGTCGTCGGCCGGTCCATCGGACGGCTGCTGCACGAGCGGCGGTTCCCGATCGCCGCCGTCGCGGGCCCGTCGCCGGGCCACGTGCGCGCCGCGCTCGACTTCATCGGCGCGGGGCATGCGGCGCGTTCGCCGGCGGTCGCGGCGCATTCGGGCGACGTGGTCTTTCTGACCGTGCCGGACCGGATGATCCGGCCGGTCTGCGAGGAGATCGCCGCGGCGAAAGGCTTCAAGCGGGGCGCGGTGGTCATTCACTGCGCCGGCGTGCACGACGCGTCGGTCCTCGCGGCGGCGCGCGAGCGGAAAGCCCGGATCGCCGCGCTTCATCCGCTCCAGAGCTTCGCCTCGCCCGAGGGCGCGGTGAAGGCGATGAAGGGGACCTGCTTCACGTTCGACGGCGATGAAGCGGCCGCGCCGGTCGCGGAAAAAATCGTGGAGGCGCTCGGCGGCCGAATGGTCCGCGTCCGCCCCGAAGGCAGGGCGCTTTACCATGCCGCCTCGTGCGTGCTCTCGAATTATCTCGTTTCGGTGGCGGACCTGGGAATAATCATGCTGGTCCTGTCGGGAATGGACAAGGCCGAGGCCGCGCGCGCGGCTCGGCCGCTCCTGGCCGGAACGGTCGAGAACATCGGAAGAGTCGGCGCGCCGGCCGCGCTGACCGGCCCGATCTCGCGCGGCGACGTGGAAACGGTCGCGCGGCACCTCGATGCGCTGAGCCGATTGCCGCGTGAAATCCGGCGGCTCTACTGCTCGCTCGGACTGTACACCGTCCGCGTCGCGCAGCGGAAGGGCGCGCTCAATCAGGCCGACGCCCGGCGCCTCGTCCGGCTCCTGACGGAAGGTTCTTAGCGGAATGTCCAAGCTCTAATTTCCAATATCCAAATTAGAGCCGGAGGCTCCGCACTTGGATATTGGAAATTAGGATTTGGAAATTTTCCGGCAAGGTTCATTCATTCGGGAGGCTTGGAATGTATTCATCGCACATCGCGCGCGTCGAGTCGCTCGTCCGGGAACAGGAAGACTGGCGCAGCCAGTGCGTCAATCTCATCGCCAGCGAACAGGTCATGAGCCGCCGCGCGCGCAGCGTGATGGGCTCCGACTTCTGCCATCGCTACGCTGAAGGGCATCCCGGCGAACGCTATTATCAGGGCACCGACAAAATTGACACCATCGAGAGCGACGTGAAGCGTTACCTGAAGACGCTTTTCGGGTGCCTCCACACCGAAGTCCGCCCGATCTCCGGCACGAACGCCAACGAGGCCGTCTTCAGCCGATACATCAAGCCCGGCGACATCGTCATGGTCAACTCGACTCCCGGCGGCGGCCACATCAGCCACCAGCGCGCCGGAACCGTCGGCAAGTACACCAAGAACGTCATCTCCTTCCCGCGCACCAAGGACGGCTACCACACCGACGTTGACCGGACGCGCAGCCTCATCCGCGCGGTGAAGCCGAGCCTGGTGATCTTCGGCAAGAGCCTGTTCCTGTTCCCCGAGCCGGTGCAGGACTTGTTCGAGGTCTGCGGCAAGGTCGGCGCGAGGGTGGTCTACGACGGCGCGCACGTGCTGGGCCTGATCGCGGGCAAGCAGTTCCAGAATCCGCTGCGCGAAGGGGCCGACCTGATCTGCGCGAGCACGCACAAGACTTTCCCCGGGCCGCAGCGCGGGCTGGTGCTGAGCAACATGGACTGGGAAGAGTGGCGGCGGATTGATAAGGGCGCCTTCCCCGGATCGAGCAGCAACCACCACCTCGACACGCTGCCGCCGCTGCTCATCGCCACGTTCGAGATGCTGGCCTTCGGCGAGGCGTACGCGGCGCAGGTGATCGCGAACGCGAAGGCGCTCGGCGGGTTTCTCGACGCCAAGGGCCTCGCAGTGCAGGCGAAGGAGTTCGGGTTCACGCAGAGCCACCAGATCGCGCTCGACGTCTCGCGCTATGGCGGCGGCGGCTCGGTCAGCTCGCTCCTGAAGGAGAACTACATCATCCTGAACATGAACCTGCTGCCGTTCGAGACGCTGGCGCATCACGACAACCCGGCGGGCATCCGGATCGGGACGCAGGAGATGACGCGCGCCGGCATGAAGGAGCCGGAGATGGAGCAGATCGCCCAGCTCATGTGCGACTGCCTGTTGCAGGGCAAGAAAGTCGGCGACGAAGTCCGCAAGCTCCGCAGCAGGTTCCAGAAGGTGTGCTACAGCTTCGACGACGCGGCGTCCGGCTGAACGGCCGGCGAGAGTTGGCGATGGCCGGCCATTGAAACGAGTCGCTCGATCTGCTAAGCTGAGACTATGACGACGAAACAAATGCTGATTCAGACTGTCAAGAAGCTGCCTGATAATGCTTCGATCGAAGACGCCATGGAGAGGTTTCTCTTCCTGGCGAAAATCGAGAAAGGCATCGGACAGGCGGATGCCGGCAAGACCCTCTCTCACCAGCGGGTCAAGGCAAAAACGTGCGGGCGGCAGGGATAAGGCGGGAGTTCACGCAAGATGAAATCTCTCAAAATCGTAGTGGAAAGACATCCTGATACGTATGTGGCCTATCCGCTCGGAGTCAAGGGAGTGGTGATCGGCGAAGGGGACACATACGAAGCTGCGGTGGCAGACCTGAAGTCGGCCCTGAAGTTTCACGTCGAGACCTTTGGCGCTGACACGCTGGAGGTTGATCCGCCCATCCTTGAAGCGTTCATTGCCGAGGCGGGAGTGCCAGCCTGATGCCCAAGTCCCCGGTTGATGCGCCATGCAGGAAGGTGGTTAAGGCTTTGCAGGCGCTCGGTTTCAGACTGGTCCGGGAAGGCAACCATATTGCTATGGCGCGCACCAATGCGGACGGGACCTCCGCGCCTCTGACGATGCCCAACCACGCCGTCATCAAGAGTTCGACCCTCAGAACCATACTGACCCAGGCGCGCATATCCAGAGATGATTTTCTCAAGGCGTACTACGAAACTGAAAGGATCGGGAGTTCATGCTTCAATGGGCCGTTTGCCTTGGGGACGGGCGGACGATCAGATCTGCATGAACTTCTATTGACCTTCGTATAAATAATGGAAAGCTGTATCTTTCATAGTCTCAGTTTGGCTGTTCTAACAGCGGGCATGTCAAGAAAACTTGCGGCAGCAACGTAATGCCTCAGTTACAGGAGGTGTGGCACAGCCGCCCCCGGCTGTGCGGAACGGCTTGCCGGCGTTATCACAGGCGAGGGCGCCTGTGCCACACACGACATCTTGAAAATGAGCCTCCTGTAACTGAGGCATTACGCAGCAACGTGGGCCGACACTGTAGAACGTGCAGCAGAGGCCGTCCGGCGCGCGACGAAAAATTCTTGACTTTGCGGGCGGGCGCGGCGGATAGTTGCCGCAAGGATCAGGCAACCGGGGTTCAGAGGAAAGGTGGCGGGCGATGAGCTTGACGAAGCTGATTGTGATCGTCGCGGTTGTCGCGGCCGCGGCATTCTTTGTCTGGCACATGGGATGGATCGGGGAAGCGTCGCATCTGAACTGCGGGTTATAAAACAAGCTCTACGGCGCCTTCGGCGCGGACGGGCGGTCGAGCAGGTCGCCGTATTTCTCCATCAGGACGAGCTTCGAAAAGTCCGGGTCCTTCAGCAACGCCACCACGTTCAGCCCGTGGTGCTCCTTGATCGTGCGAAGATCGGCGGCGGCGCCGTCGAGATCTCCTTCGTGGATTCTGAGCTTGGCGCGCTCCTCGAGGGCGTGGCGGCTGAAGGGGCTGATCTTGAGGGCGCGCTCGAGCGTCGCCTTCGCTTCGGCGGTCTTGCCGGCCAGCCTCTGCGCGTCGGCGATCTGCGCCAGGATCCAGTCATCTTCGCCCAGGCCGTCCAGCACGGCCTGGAGGTGCGCGATGGCCTCGTCGTAGCGCTCCTCGGCAATGGCCAGTGAGGCCAGTTCGCCGTGCGCAAACAGGACGGCCTGGCCGCGCGCAAACATGTCGCGATACAGCTCCTTCGCATCATCGTACTTCTTCATCGAGACCAGCGCGTCGGCCAGGGCCAGCCGAAAGCCCATGTCGTCGGGCGATTCCTTCAAGGCCTCGCGCGCGGCCTTCTCCGCGTCGAGGTGCGACCCGCGCAACATCGCGAGGAGCACGGCCTGCTTCCGGCGCAGCTTCTCCTTGTCCTCCGGCAACTGCGGCCAGTGCGGCGGCATCAAGGACACCGTCGCGGAGACGAGGTCCTGCCCGGCCAGCGGCGTCTCGATGTTGACGAGCCGCAGGCCTTCCGGAGAGGTCCGATAACGGAAGAGCTGGAAGACGGTGAATCGCGCCTTCTGCTCGTTCGGGGAATCGAAGCGCACGGGCACGACGAGCGAGCCTTTCTCATCGCGCGGCGACGGCATGAAGCGCTCGGCCTCCGCGGCGGAGGCCCAGACCTTGGGGATAGCCGTCTCGATCGTTCCCATGAAGCCCGCGGCAATCTTCTCCCGCTCCTCCGGATTCGACGGGTAGCCTTCGGGCATGCGCTGGATGAGTTGGCTTCGGATGTCGCCGTTGCGGATCAACTCCAGGAGCGGCTTGAAATCCTTGCGCGCCACGGCCTCGCAGACCTCGCGGGTGAGTTTCTTCGCGGCATCGAGGTCCGCCGGATCGCCGAGAGCGCGCATCGGCGGCGTCGCCGCAACCAGCGCAATCAGAATAAACAGACGCTGGAGGCGCATGTTTTTTCTTGCCGCGTTACTTGGCGAACTCGACCTCATACCGGAGCGCCTTGAACTCGGATCCGATGACGATCTTCGCCTTGGCTGCGGCGGCCTGGACCGGGCGCCGCGCAGAGGTGGACGGGCCGGAGACGCCGCACCACGAAGCACCTTCCTTCCTTGCCCGCCGGCCGTGAGGCGGGCTTGCCGGCGGAGGGCGCCGAATGCGTCCGGACCGGGATTACTTCGGAGCGGCTTCCGCGGGCTCTTGCACGTCGGTCACGCGCGAGAGGCTGGTCTGCACGCCGCCGACGTCAATGGTCATCTCATCTCCGGTGGGGTCCGGTCTTCCCTTCATGGTGTAGCTGACATTCGAGGACTGCGTCAGCTCGAGCGCCGGCATGGACGCAGCGACCGGCAGCTTCTCCGAAAATCCGATTTTCAAGATCCCTTTTTCGGCCTTCATGCCGCGCGGAACGTCGGGAACATACCTGCTGCAGTCCATGGAGCCGCTGATCTGCAGGCACTCCGTTTTGCCGACTTTGACGACTTTCTCAAAGGTGACGGTCCCGCTGAGGTCCTCCTTCCTCGCCGTCGCCCCGAGGCGCAGTATGTCCTTCGCCATCTCGGTGTTGGCGTCCCAATGATCGCCCGGCTTCTTCCGTTCATTCGTGCCGAAAAGCTCGTCGGCCGTCGGCCCATTGGGGGGATACAGCGGAAGGATCACCGTGATCGCCTCCTGAGTCGGCTGAGACAGGAGGTGGCCATCCGTCTCGGAAACCTCGGCGCCGTCTTTCATCGAAACCGTAACGACGCTGCCCTTGCTCACTAATTCCTTGGAACCCGCATCGTCCGTCCGGCTCAGTTTCTCGATCTCCAGGGAGAGCTTGGACGGTTTTCCTCTGTCATCCACCGCGAGCACGGTCACGGCGCCCTCGAATTCCACCGCGAACTTCGCGGAGTCGTTCCGGAGGATTTTATCGCCGGACTTGACGACCTGCGTCCGGGCGCTCCGGCCGGTGGCCGACAGGCGGTATTTCTGCCCGACGACCTGGGGGCGGTGGAGGCGGATTTCATAGTCCTGCGCAAGAAGCGACGCGCACGGCCACAGCGCGAGGATAAGAACCGCCCATTCGAGTTTCCTCAGGGCGGCCATGAGCCTGTCGAATGGCGTGGTCGAATGGGCCGCCGCCGACAACGTCATCTCACCGCGAGAGCATCTCATCTCGTCAACCTCCTTCCGCTCTGGACCGATGTCCTGCCGCTTCAAGGCCGAGACCCGCGACCGCAATCAACCAGTCATTCTACCATTCCCCGGCGGCTTTTCAATCCTCGATAACGCGCGACCGCCGGGGAAACCCAACCGAGTTCCGCACCGGCCCGCTCGTCCGACCGAGTTGGTAATGCCTCAGTTACAGGAGGCTCATTTTCAAGATGTCGTGTGTGGCACAGGCGCCCTCGCCTGTGATAACGCCGGCAAGCCTTTCCGCACAGCCGGGGGCGGCTGTGCCACACCTCCTGTAACTGAGGCATTAC
>Ga0315281_10001035_pt1 | contig 40528 bp, 44 predicted proteins | sample YL17G07_0_MG_FD_204540 | JGI IMG/M metagenome (GOLD analysis project Ga0315281, IMG submission 204540) | Sediment microbial communities from Yellowstone Lake, YNP, Wyoming, USA - YL17G07_0 | ecosystem: Environmental > Aquatic > Freshwater > Lake > Sediment | place: USA: Wyoming | collected...
TTGAATATTAAAAATCTAGTGTCAAAATTTTGACACTAGAAAATAATTATTCATTACGAAAATATTATTTTTTCATCTTCTGTATCCCTTGCTATAACTCAGTATTTTTTCTCACCGAGAATTGCTGGGGATTAACTTGCATTAGCGTCTCAGTGGCAAAAGATTTTTTAGTTTTTTATTTGATAAATAATATTTATCTATTGAGACGTTCATATAGGGTTTTTAGACTTTTGACCAAATTATAAAAAAACCGTGTAAAAAGTAGGGGTAATTCATGAATTGCCCCTACAATTATTATATGTATTCCAATAAAATGTCGATTAAAAAACAAGCCGCGGTTTAAATTAGTACTTACCGCCAATACCTTTAGGATAGCCTTTTAGCATTTCTGATATACGGTCAGGTAAGACACCCTGCCTGACTAAGATTACATAAATAAAACAACTTACCGTTGTTTTGTTTTGTTTTGCATGCTCTTTTACTATGTCATATTCTTCTTTAGTCACGCGGATACTTATATGTTTAGTGCGGTCTATTAATCTTAATAATTTATCATTAATTCCTGTAGATTGCTGCTTATTTTTAGTTTTACGTTTGGGGTCATCCAATGTCTTTGAATAATCTAAGGGTAAGATGCCTTGTTTCATTAAGATTGACCTGATGAATCTACTTACACTTACCGAACTACCAGTATTTTTTGTCTGAATTTTAAGAATATCATATTCACTTTCAGACACTAAAACATGAATCGTATAAGATCTGCCTTTCAATATTAAATTATCATTCATCATTATACCTTTAAACCTTTCCGCCTCTGTGGTTATTTAATTGCTCAACCGCAAATTGCGCTTACATATATTTATATTATAACACCATTTAATATAAAAAAGTGAAAAAAAAGAATTCAGCGCTGAGACACTGAAGACGCAGAGTAACGCTGAGAAAAACTAAAATGAAAATTCCTATACATTTAATACCAATTTGCATTCAAAAAAGTAAAAATTTCAGCACAGAGCCACAGAGAGCGCAGAGGTACACAGAGAACAGATTAAAATCTTAAGTAAATATATAAATTAATTATTTTATAATTTCTCTTTTATTTTCCTTTGTGTGCCTCTGTGAACTCTGTGTCTCTGTGGTGAATTCTTTTTATAATTTTACTACTATGAATGCAACTTAGTATAAATCTACTTATCCAATTTCAAGCTATTCATATAATCTTCCCATTCATATGTCATTTGATGGTTTTTTTTATTATTACATTCCTTACAGGAAGTGACTATATTATTTTTTAGGGATTGTCCTCCCTTAGATACTGGTATGATGTGATCCATTGTAAGTTCATTAGGAGGGAGACTCTTTTCACAATAATAACATATGCCTCGTGAGCATTTATTTTTCCACCAAGCCGTCTTTCTTAGCAGGCGCGCCTTTTGTTTTTCCCTTGAAATAATTTCGTCGTATATCATATGAGTGAAAAGTGAAAAGTGAAAAGTGAAAAGTGAAAGTGAAAGTGAAAGTGAAAGTGAAAGTGAAAGTAAAAGTAAAAAGTGAAACCCACTTTAAAAAATTTTTATTTAAATGCTTTCAACTTTTCACTTTTCACTTTTCACTTTTCACTTTTCACTAGTTTTTACAGTAAACCTTTTTTCTTCTCTTCTTCTTCAGTATATTTCTTATATAAAACGTCCCATTCTTGCGTGCCTTCTACGACATTCCTGCTTAGTGAGTGAATCTTCTTTTTAACTAAGGACTCTATTTCAAAACCGCCCTTTTGATGATCGTTTATTATCTTTTTGATCTCCTTACGGATTTGAGCCTCATTGACCGCTGTCTTGATCAGTTTCTCTTCAATCAATCGTCTTAGGATTATATGTGATAAATGGGATATTTTATCGTCTGAAAGCATTATATTATTATATTTCTCTCTTTTATTATCTTGCGTTTTGTCATCTCAAAGAGACTATTATAGTCCATATGCCTATTCTCAATTTCGCCGCTAAAAGACTTTAATCTCTCTGTGACCTCAGCATTTAGCCTGTCCTCAACTGTCAATTCCTCTTTAATTATCTCAATGGTTCGGGTGGTTAGTTCCGTTTGCGAGATATTGATGATTATCCAATCCTGAGATATCAGACTTTCAATAATCTTATCTGCTAATATTGGAACCCAAGCATCAGGGATTCTCATAATAATCTTCTCCTTAATGCCTTGAGGGGCCCGTAAATATATAGGACGCAGTTCCCATTATCTTTCCGTAAACGATAGTAGGGCAATGTTTCTTGCCCTCTGTATGGCATTTGCAAGTGACCTTTGATGTTTGGCGCATGTTCCTGACATCCTGCTTGGGAGAATCTTGCCCCTTTGTGTCAGAAATGCCCTTAATGTCTGAACATCCTTATAATCAATAAAATCACTCTTATCTGCGCAGAATTTACAAAATTTTCTCTTTGAAAACCTCTTAAATCTCGATTTTACAGGCGCTTGTGTCTTCATAAATTTAGTTGTCCTTTTTTCTTATATTATTCTATTATTTTTAAAATGGCTCAATATCCGTCATCTCATCAGGAGGAGGATTATATGAACCCTTAGATTTTGTGTATTTTTCTGGTGTCTGTTTATCATAAGAATTTCTTTCATTCTTTTCATTCCGTTCAAATTGGCCTTTTTCAGATGGACTTTTCTTTGGAAGAAATTTAACGGTCTGAGCAACTACCTGCATCTTACTCTTTTGCTGTCCGTCAGCCTCCCATTTATGTTCCTGAAGCCTGCCTTCAACAAGCACTCCGCTTCCCTTGCTGAGATATTCTCCACAGGTTTCTGCCATTTTTCCAAATGCTGAGATATTTATAAAAAGCACCTCTTCTTTCAATTCTTCACCCTGCTTGAACTTAGTGCTTACAGCTAGTCCAAACGAAGTAACAGGCAATCCTTGAGGAGTATATCTCATCTCTGGGTCGCGGGTTAGATTTCCCATAAAAATTACCTTGTTAAACATAACTACTCACCTTCTTCTTGCTCTGATTTATTTATCTGCGCCTCTGGCTTAATCGCATTCTCTCCTTCCTGCTTTTTATTCTGAATAGAATTCAAAAGCGCAAGGATCTCTTTTTTGCCAAGTTTTATTATCATATACTTAAATACCACATCAAGCACCTTGTAGAGATTATCAAGCGGTTTGATGGTTGTTCCTGGAGCCTTAAAGACATAGAATATGTAATATCCGTTTTCATGCTTATTGATAATATATGAAAGCCGTCTCCTGCCCCATCTTTCAATTTTAATTATCTCTCCGCCAGACTTTTCTATTGTCTCGACAGTTCGTTTCTCTGCTGCGCTTATTCCATCTTCTTCAAGCGATGAGTCTACTATTACAATGTGCTCATAATAATTCATTCACAATCCTCCTTATGGATATATTTAATATAGCCCTCTGCCTGATGATACTGCAAAGAGCAAGAAGCTGTATATTTGTAACATAAAAATATATTAAAAATCAAATATTTATTTTATATTCACTGATTTTAGTCCTCAAGGTATTACGATTGATTCCGAGCAGCTTTGAAGCCTTCAATTGATTGCCTTTTGTCTCTTTCATTATTATATTGATCAACGCCTTTTCAACCTCTGATATAATACTTTCATAAAGATTGCCATTTTCTAATTTTGAGAGTTGATGAAGAAATTTACTTAATTTGTCCTCTAAGAAATCCTGCATTGAATATATGGATGGATCGCTTACCATCAGGTCTTTTTTATCAATAATACTGCCGTCTGAAAGTATTAATGCGCGTTTTAGTGTATTTTCAAGTTCCCTTACATTTCCAGGCCATGAGTATGACAGTAAAAACGTCTTTGCATCCTCTGAAAGCTCTTTATAAGCAGTATCGTATTTCTTGGATGAGGTAGTTATTATATGCTCGCAAAGAGGTAAAATATCCTCGCTTCTGTCTTTAAGGGGAGGAAGTTTTATCTCTACCACATTAAATCTATAGTATAAATCCTCTCTAAATTGTTCTTTTTTACAAGCAATCTTGAGATTTTTATTAGTTGCCCCAATTATCCTTATGTCTGCCTTTATGGCAACATTGCTGCCAAGCGGAGTATATTCCATATCCTGCATAAATCGCAGCAGCTTTGCCTGCAGATTTAGATCTAATTCGCCTATCTCATCAAGAAATAATGTGCCGCCTTCAGCAGCTGCAATACTTCCTTTGCGAGACTCCATTGCGCCTGTAAATGCGCCTTTTTTCCAGCCAAATAACTCTGATTCAATCAAATTGCCAGGTATTGACGCAGAATTTATAGCTATAAATGGTCTGTCCTTTCTGTGGCTGTTGCTATGTATTGCCCTTGACACTAATTCCTTGCCAGTGCCGCTTTGCCCCGTTATTAATACTGTGATGTCTTTATTAGCAACCTTGCCGATTTCCTTAAATACCTTCTGCATCTTTTTACTCCTGCCTACCATCTGCAAGGAATCGGTTTCAGAGTGCATAGCCTTTAATTTCTTCAACTCATTTCTTATTAAAAGGTCTTCATAAGCCTTGTTTACAACTATCTTTAATTCCTCTATATCAAACGGTTTGTCAAGGTAATCATATGCGCCTTGTTTCATTGCCTCAATGGTGCTTTCCATCCTTCCATGGGCTGAGATTACAATCACAGCTACCTCTGGATGATTCGCTCTAATCTTTTTTAAGGCATCAAGTCCATGACCATCTGGCAGGATTAGATCAAGGATTACCACCTTTGATTTTCCATCTAGCCTGTTTAATCCTGATTTAATTGTGGACTCTGTCTCAATCTTATAACCTATTGAGGATAAGGTTTTTTCTATAACCCATGCCACGCTTTCATCATCGTCTATTATTAGTATTTCCTTTGACATTTCTCTCCAGATTTATGATTTAAGATTTATGATTTAAAAAAAGATTTATTTAGATGCTTTTAAATCTTAAATCATAAATCTTAAATCTTAAATCATAAATTCCCTAGTTCGCAAGGGGAATATATACTGAAAATATTGTTCCATATATCTTTGAACTTTTAACCTTTATCATTCCTTCATGGTCATTTATTATTTTTTTGGATATAGCAAGTCCTAAACCAGTTCCATGTTTTTTATTTGTATAGTATGGCGTGAATATATCCTTTAGATTCTCATTTTCTATGCCTATTCCATTATCTTTTATATCAATGATTGCCCATCTCACTGTCCTGCCTTCCTTGCGCATGAAGTCAGTTGATAATCTGGTTGCAAGTTCAATAGTACCGCCAATAGGCGCTGCATCAATAGCGTTTCTGATTATATTAATAAATACCTGCATTAACTTCCCTTCATCTCCCCTTATCTCAGGGAGGGATGGATCGTAATTTCTCTCTAATGTGATATTATTTTTGTCTAAATCTCTATCAAATAACTTTATGGTTACATCAAGTATCTCAAGGATATTAATATGACCAAATGTAGGTTTTTTGCTTGCATTTAGATAATCATTCAGCAGGTTATTTAATCGATCAGTCTCTTTGATTATTCGATCAATATATTCAGAAGAGTCCTGAGATGAAAGCAGGGAAAGCAGTTGAGCAGATGCCTTGATTGCAGTTAATGGATTTTTTATCTCATGGGCTATAGTTGCCAGCATAAAAAAAAGCGGATCAAGCGAGGCGTCCTGCTTGATTTGGTCAAGGGTAGACTCCCAAGCATCATGCTTTTTAAGCAGCGTCAGCACAGATCCAATAGTTTGTCCAGATTCAATGTATGGTGAAAGATAAAAGTCCAATTTTAACTCCGCGCCTCTTTCAAGAGTGTTATGACTTCCATGTATAACTCTATTTTCAAAAATCGCCTGATCTATTAGATTATCAATATTCAGGTCATATGGTAAAAGTTGTTGAATCTGACGCCCAATAGCTGTGCTTCTGCCAAGTATTTCTTCTACAGTATCATTTAAATAGACGATTCTTTTCTCTTTGTCTATAAGAATTATTCCGTGTATTAGACTGTTTAATAGTGATTGAAATTGCATATCTCGCTATATTTATGATTTAAGATTTAAGATTTATGATTTAAAAGCATCTAAATAAATATTCTTTTTATTTTCAAATCATAAATCATAAATCTTAAATGCCTTTCCTAGTGGCACATTATATTCCAGCTATGGAGTTTATCTCTTTCTTCAAACCATCTATCGCCAATATCTTTTCTATAATACATATTTGGAATCAAGATATTGCTTATCCTTGAATATACCTGTTTTTGCGCCTCTCTCATTGTTAGTCCAGCGCCTACTACAATCAGAGCTACTCCGGCAGACCCTGTTACAATCCATTCTCCCTTATGTAACTTAATATCTTCAATATGTATTCCTTCAAAATTATTTGTAGGCTTTGTGAATACAACGGTTGCGCCCTTTGAATATGAATTGAATGTCTTTTTATCTCGATATGGATAAGGAGGCACTATAATTCTAACCCCAACCTGAAATCCCTTCTTAGCCTTTATCTTATAGTCCTCGCCACTTGCTAAGGCAAGTAAAAACTCGCCCATTGGATTTAGCATTCCATCTTTTTGGATGCTGATCGTTGGATAACCAAACCTAGCTGTAAATTCTAATGGATATATCCCTTGTCCATTAACTATGCAATTAATATCAATATATCCAACATATTGCTCATCAATCAAGGTCTGCTCCAATTTCTTTAAGGTATCATTAAATAATCTATTAGGCTCACTCCAAAACATGCTAGTACCCATCTCGCCTGTTGCAGGGCCTAGATTGCCAGGGAACAGTTTTTTATATTCAAAGTTTATGTTGATTGGCGTTAGAAATTTTTTGCCATTAAAAAATGCGCCAACTGCAATCTCAACACCCTTAACCCTTTTTTGTAACTGAAAAACCTTGATATCATTACTCCAGACCTTTTTATAAGAGGATAAAACCCTGATAACGTCATTACCGTCTTTTTCCATGCCTACAAATAGAAGCTGCTTGATATTTTGAGCCTCTCCGCTTGGTTTTATAACATACTCGTCTGGGTGTTTTTTTATTAGAGAAATAGCCTTGTCAAAATCCGTGAATTCCCAAAATGGAATGATATTGACACCATGTCTTTTGAGTTCATACTGTCCAAAGGAGCGGTCATCTTCAAGTTGATCTGTAAAAGGAGTGCCCCCTATGACTTTTTTCCCGCTTTTGCGAAGATCTTGGGCGATAGTTCCCTGTCCTAATACGTCATCAAATATAATAACATCTGCCCAATCAACATCAGCATGCCAGTTTTTGGTCTTTGGCACAAAACCATCCGCTATATCATCTTCAGATTTATTTTCAATATAATATTTAACAGACTGGCCTTCCTTAACCACCTGCCAAGCGATATCGCTTATAAGGGCATCTTTTGATATAAATAGAAATTTATTTGGCATTATTATTTCCTCGCTTTAAAAACTAGTGAAAAATGAAAAGTTAAAAACTAAAAGTGGAAAGCATTTAAATAAAAAAATCTTATTCTCTGTTTCTAATTTTTCACTTTTCACTGTTCACTTTCCTTTTAGTAATAACTATTTCCTCTCTTTCATCCATTGTGATCTTTATGGAATCATTGGGCTGCAAGATTTCAGTCCATAAATCATGCCACTGGGATTGATTGAGAAATTGAACCCTATAAGGGTCGTAATCATCGCTTGAGGGAGATGGTTTATCATAGACATCTTCAAATACTATCTGTTTTTTACACACCCTGTATGCCTCTCTCATTGCCTTTAAAACATCATCCTTTGTAGGTAAATAACCAAATGTCCCTAAGATATATACAACGTCAAATGTAGAATCCTCAAACCTTAACTGCCTGCAATCAGCAGTGCAGACATTTGAAACATTGGCAGTTGAAACAGCAAATTCACTAAAATCAACGCCTTGTATTAGACATTTTTTATTCTTCATCTCTAACTGTCTCATCAACTCTTTTACAAGATTACCGCATCCGCAGCCAATATCCAGAAATGACTCAAAGGAATAACGTCTTATCAAACCCTTAGCTAATTTCTCAAAGTCCATGAATGAGTCATAGTCTTCATAAATATCGCCGTAGTAATAATTTTTATCAAACGCAATCTGTGGTTTAGCCACACTCTGCGCGCAATTTGCAGTTGAGCGTTTAGCTTTATTCTCAGTCATTTAATCAAGTCACCCATGTTATATCTAATTAAATCATACTCCGTAATCAAGAAAAAGTAAAGATAAATTTAAGATAAATTCATATTATTTTTTGGACTTGTTATAGCGTGTTGTTATGTTGATAACAATTAGAAATCATTCTATTACATCATGTTTTTTACTGTGGGGAAATTAATTGGGGACAGGGAAATTGGAAATTAATTGGGGACAGACCCTATTTGTCTACAGGTAATTAATGTATGAAGAAAATCTTAAATGCGATAGAGACATTTAAAGCAAGAATAAATCCTAACATCCAACGCAGGAGCATTATCTGCCCAGAGAGTTCGGTTTTAACTTGTAATATTTCAGCCTTTAATTCGGCTTTAACAGAATTGACATCTGCCTTTACAGCTTGGATGTCTGCCTTTACAGCTTGAACATCAACTTTAGTTGCCAAAACATCGGACCTTGATTGCTCTGATTGCTTGATCGTATCAAACGTTGACTGCTTTACCTGTTTGATGGTATCAGATGTTGACTGCTCTACTTGTTTGATGATATCTGACATTACTACAGCCTGCGGTTCAGGCATACCAGCTTCTTTCAGCTTTGTTATAAATGCGTATGTATCAAGTATTGTTTCCATATATTTAGTATATATGAATAAAAGAGAAAAAAACAAGAACCAATTCTCATTTTTTCCTCTGCGAACCTCTGTGATCTCTGCGCCTCTGCGGTGAATAGTCTTTATTTTTATAAATCATTCACATGAAATCTTGACTAATTCGGACATCCATTGATTAAATATCAATATTGCCTTTTTACCTCTAAAATCTTTGATTGATATAAGTTCATTATTTGTATGAATCATTCCATCCTTAAAAATACCGATATATCCGAAAAGCGTGCGTTTCTTAAAAAGTGAATAAAGGCAGTATGTTCGGTCATGAAGCGTAATGTTTCTTCGGACTAGAATGAATGCAATCTCCTTGATTTTATTAATATCTCCGTCAATCTCTACATCAGGGTTTACAATCTCTGATATCTCAGAATCAAATGTGTCATTAAACTCCTTGATTTGCTGTCTGAGACCTGAGAGAAATCTTATGAATCCACTCTTTTCCTCCCAAATTATTGGGATAATTTTCTTGTTTGGCTCTAAACTGTCTTCAATCTCATTAAGATTATCCAATTTCTAATATCCTTTCTTTTTATTGGGGTATGTCCATCTACGGGACACCTCAAGACCTCAAAAAATATTATTCTCAACCACTATAACACACATTTCTCAATTTTATCAACAATTTTCACTTTTTTTTTAAATTAATAATTTAACTATTGGCAACTGTATAAAATGCTTGTGAGAAGTGAAAAAACTAAAAACTATTTCTTATTTTTTTCACTTTTAACTTTTCACTAATTTAGAGTATAATTAACAAGACTTTTTAATCCATTGGAGGTTATAATGAATATATTGATAACAGGCTCGCTAGCCTTTGATAGAATTATGAATTTTCCGGGTAAGTTTGAAGAAAATATCCTGCCTGAGAGTATTCATAGGCTTAATGTAAGTTTCACAGTTGGCAGCATGAATGAAAATTTTGGAGGCACTGCTGGAAACATAGCTTATGCCCTGTCATTACTTGGCAGTCCGCCAAAGATTATTGCCTCTGCTGGCAGGGATTTTGGGACTTATAGTAACTGGCTCATAAAACACAACATACCTATTGACAACATAAAGATAATTGATGATGAGACTACTGCATGCGCTTATATCACAACCGATAGCGTATCAAATCAGATAACTGTATTTAATCTTGGAGCTATGAAATATTCGGCGCAGTTTAATCTTGAAGGTCTCATCTCTAAAGACACTGTTGCAATCATTGCCCCAGGCAATCTTGACGATATGCTTCATTATTCAAGAGCCTATAAACAAAATGGTGTAGATTATATATTTGACCCTGGACAGACTCTTCCGATTCTCTCCTCAGAGCAATTAATAGAGATGATAACTGGCTCAAGGATTTTTATCTCAAATGATTACGAACTTGAATTGACCTTAGATAAGACATCGCTAACCTTAATGCAAATGACCAAAAAAACTGGTATTATTATCACAACTAAGGCAGAACATGGATGCGCTGTCATTCAAAAAGAAGGAAAAACTATAAATGTCCCAAGCGTAAAGGTAAAGGCAGTTGTTGAACCAACTGGCGCAGGAGACGCCTTTAGGGCAGGATTGATTAAGGGGCTGATTATTGATAAAAATAACATTGAGCACGCTGCAAAACTTGGCGCAACATCCGCAGCTTATTGTGTGGAGACCTCTGGTACGCAGCATTATACCTTTAGTTTAAATGAATATAAAGCGCGATTTAAAGAGGCATTTGGAGTTATTCCTTTTTAATTCGCATTAAATAAAAAGAATTCACCACAGAGGCGCAGAGTACACAGAGAAAAAATTTGTTAATAATTGCATAGATTTTATATTTAATTCATTTATCTTCCTCTGTGTACTCTGTGCCTCTGTGGTAAATGTTCTTTTAGTTTTTTACAAACCCACGGAGGTAATTATTATGAAAGTGATTGCAATTAATGGAAGCGCAAGAAAGAATGGTAATACTGCTGATTTGATTAATATTGTATTTGAAGAATTAAACAAACACGGGATTGAGACTGAACTTTTTCAACTTGCAGGCATGGATATCAAAGGCTGCAAGGCTTGTATGGGATGTTTTAAAAACAAAGATAATAAATGCGTCCAAAATAAAGATGCCTTAAATCAATGTGTTGCAAAGATGATTGAGGCTGACGGTATAATTTTAGGTTCACCATCTTATTTTGGAAATGTTAGTTCTGAATTAAAGGCATTGATTGACAGGGCTGGAATGGTTTCTTTGGCAAACGGAAATATCTTAAAACGAAAGGTCGGAACTGGAGTTGCAGCAGTGCGAAGGGCAGGAAGCGTTAATGTATTAAATGCAATTAATAACTTTTTCTTTTTATCAGAGATGATTATACCTTGCTCAGGTTATTGGAATATTGGATTCGGAAGGGAAAAAGGTCAGGCGCTAAGCGATGAAGAAGGCGTTAGGACTATGCGCAATCTTGGTGAGAATATGGCTTGGTTGATGGGGAAATTAAATACTGTCTAAGTTTTTTTGCATATGATTTTATAAATTTCATCAATTGATTATTATTGGCTCTCTCAAGAGACAGTCTTTAAGATGCTATAAATGTAAGTACTTATAATCTATTAAATATGACTCAATGCAAGATCAGTATGAGGGGGTAAATATATGGGATTTTTTAATGAACTTTGGATGTTTCTAAAGGTTAGAAAAAAAATTTGGCTTCTACCAATTGTTATAATGCTGCTATTACTTGGTACATTGCTATTTTTGACTGAGGGTTCGGTAGTAGCTCCTTTTATTTATACTATTTTTTAGTACCTTTATGCTCATTTTTGATGTTGTAACTTTTTTCCTTAGTGTTTAGCGCAACTTTTAAAAAAAGTTGTATAATAAGTACATTAAATTTAAATGAATTATTAAATGGAAAATGTTATTATAATATACATCTTGAAAAAGCAGGGACTATAATATGGGGGGAATAATTAACGATGTCCTCAAAAGATTGTTAGGAAGGTGAAAATTTATGGGTGAAATAAAGGTTCAAATTAAATTGGAAAATTTTGGAGATAGATATTCATTTTTAGATATATAAAATGAAAGTACTAATTACAGGGACAAGCGGATTTATTGCAGAGCATCTCATTAATACTTTGCTGCTTAATGATGATATTATTATCAATGCCCTTATCCATATACACGATAAGGTTTTTCCTTCAGTAGTCAAAAAATTCACCGGTGATTTAAATGACCCATCAACCCTTAAAAAGCATCAGATGGAGTTGACAAAATATAATATCCCAATAAGTGCAGCAAGGGGACTTGCATATATGGGTGATATTGGAGGCAGAATTATTCGTAGACCATTGCCATTCAATTCAGAGGTTATGGGCAAGGTTACTGGTTCTCTAACATTTTCTTCAAAGAAAATAACACAAGATACTGGATTTATACCAAAATATAATCTCTATAACACAATAAACGAGACAATTATATGGTATAAAGGACTAATAAGGTGACTAATTGCAAATATTGTTATCAACTCAAGCTCTAATAATATTAATAGTATCTATGGGAGCAGTCTTAATATATAAATATGGCGAAATGCTTAGATTGATAGATGTCCCTCACTCAAGAAGCTCGCATTCAAAAATAACGCCTAGGGCTGGAGGCATTGGGATATGGCTTTCATTTATTTTAATAACTATATTGTTAGCCAATAATTATAAAATGGCAGTCTTAGGTGGAATTGCAGGATTATGCGGTCTCAGTGATGATATATTTAACATATCTGCGAAGGCAAGGTTATTGATATATTTATTTATATCAGGCGTATCTGTTTTCCTGTATGGCGGGAATTATAATTTATTGATCGCTATCCTATGGATGCTATTTATAACAGGCACATTAAATGTCTATAATTTTATGGATGGTATTAATGGAATGGCTGGATTAACTGGAGTAATATGCTTTGGACTGACAGCGTATTTTTCATATTTCATTCACAAGGATTCAGAAGTATCAAATATATCCATCTGTTTAATAACTGGCTGTTTAAGTTTTCTGCCGTTTAATTTCCCAAAGGCAAGGGTATTTATGGGAGATGTAGGAAGTATATTTCTTGGATTAATGTTTGCCTTGTTTGTGTTAAGATTGTCTAACGGCATTGCAGAATTTCTTTGCGTATCAATGTTTTTATATACATTTCATTCGGATGCCACGTTAACGATATTATATAGATTAAGAGATGGAGAGGACTTGACAACCCCTCATAGAAGGCATTTATATCAATATTTATGCAATGAACTGCGCGTTCCACATTGGAAGGTATCTCTATCATATGCTATAATACAGCTTATATTTGGGATAATATCAATTATTGCTTACTCTAAAGGAATAATTTGGCAGTTGGTATTTTTTGCGATTTCAATAATGATTTTTGTGAGCAGTTATAAAATGATTAAAGAAATACCTCAGGAAATAAATGAAGAACCCATACGATAAAGGTCTTTTAAAGGTAACAAGCTCAAAACGCTTCCTATTTTTCTTTATAATGGATAGTGTTATAATCACTTTGTCCCTCTTTTTCTCCTTCCTGCTAAGATTTGATTTTAAGTTTGAATTTTATGCTCGATACAACGCAATAATATTAAATACCCTCCCGCTTTTTCTCTTTGTAAAGCTATCTTTTTTAACCTCCCTTAGAACCTATCAGATCAGTTGGAGCTATGTTGGCATAGGGGATTTATATAAAATCTTAAAGGCGCTTTTATTTTCTCAATTATTTTTGCTTATAGTTATCTATTACTTAATAATACCAGGGACATTTCATCTGCCATTGGTGATGTATGATACGGACGGATTTCCAAGGAGTATACTATTTATTGATGGAATAATAACATTATTTGGTATAGGAGGGCTGCGAATTTGTAAAAGACTCTATCTTGAGATATTAATCAAACACACAGGGCTGGCTAATACTATTATAATAGGCGCTGGCAATACTGGCGATATGATAGCTCGACATATATTTAAACAAAAAGCCTCTGAATTTATAGTTGCTGGATTTTTAGATGATAACAAGGCATTACATAGAGTAGTAATACACGGGGTAAAGGTGTTGGGAGGTATTGATAAACTAAAGGAATCTATATATAAATATTCTATCAAAAACATTATAATAGCTATCCCCTCAATGAACAAGACAAACCTGCGAGCCATCTATGAAGCCGCAAAAAAAAGCGGAGTTGAAAATATAAAAATAGCCCCTATAATATCTGATCTTAGCGGAGCTAAAAAAACTGTAACCTCAATTGAAGATATCAAGATAGAAGACCTGATAGGCAGGCAGATAATAAATAGAAATTATAAAGATATAGAAAACTTCTTATTTAATGAGATTATTTTGATAACAGGCGCAGCTGGTTCTATTGGCTCTGAGATAACGACCCAGTGCTGCGCATTTAATCCCAAGATGTTAATTTTATTCGATATGGATGAGACTGCCTTACATACAATAGAATTAAGATTAAAAAAGGCTTATCCATATTTAAGGGACAAGATGGCGTTTATAATAGGGGATACCAGAGATAAAATCCGCCTTAGAGAAATATTCAACCTGTATAAACCAGACAAGGTATTTCATGCAGCAGCATATAAGCATGTGCCTATGATGGAAGCAAACCCATCTGAAGCGATAAAGGTTAATATGATAGGGACATATAATGTAAGCGAGGTGGCAATAGAGTTTGGAGTAAAGAAATTTATCATGATCTCAACAGATAAGGCAGTGAGACCAACCAGCGTAATGGGAGCAACAAAACGCATGGCAGAGAATATATGCAGGGCTTTTAATAATGATCACGATACGAAATTTATATCTGTGCGATTTGGCAATGTGCTTGGAAGCAGAGGGAGTGTACTGCCATTATTTTTAGAGCAATTAAAAGATGGCGGGCCATTAACCGTAACCCATAGAGATATTAAGAGATATTTTATGACCATACCAGAGGCAGTATCATTGGTGCTTCAGGCAAGCGTAATAGGAAATGGCGGGGATATAATGGTATTAGATATGGGAGAGCCTATAAAGATAGTAACACTTGCTGAAGAGTTGATTAAGATACATGGACTTGAACCCTACATAGATATTGATATAGAATTTATTGGCTTAAGACCAGGCGAGAAATTATTTGAAGAGATATTCACACATGACGAGGAGTCTGAAGTTAGTCAGCATCAGAGGATATTAAAGGCAAAACAAGACGAAAAATATTCATTAGATGAGATCAAAGAGATACTTGAGAAATTCAGTTCCGTCATTAATTTACCAAGCAATACATCAGACGATAAGGTAAAGATATTGTTAAAACAATATGTTAAATGGTATGACCAATGATGCAAGAGATAACAAAATTTCTGATTCATCCATTACTCTATGTCTTATTAGGATTGATAGTTATACTTTTATCAAAAAAACATACCAAAAAATTAACTGCTTCATTGGTTATTTACATGTATATCATCAGTATTCCATTTCCTTCAGTGATAATTTCATATAACTGGGGAATGGCAGATACATTCAGGAGTGATATAAAATATGACGCAGTAGTGGTACTTGCAGGAGTCTGTAATTTAGCTGATTATTTTTGTAGACAGAATAAGCCAGAGATGTGGCAGGATTATTTTCGAGCCTCAGAAAGTGTAGACCGTCTAATCGCTGGGATATATTTTATCAAGAATAAAAACGCTGATGTGCTGCTTTTTGGCAACGCTGTATATAATTCTGTTAGTGAAGCTGAGCAAGTAAAAAAATATGCCTTGGCTTGCGGATTACATGAAAGACAATTCAAAATATATGGAAAAGTACAGAGGACTTCAGATGAAGCAAAGGGTGTAAGGTCTTATGCTGAGAGAAATTCTATCAAGAAGATTTTGCTTGTTACCTCAGAAAACCATATGATAAGAGCCTATGCATTATTTAAAAAACAAGGGCTGACAGTTGATACCTTTTCTGTTCAAAAACATTATTTGAAAATTGGAATAAGATCATTCATCCCAAGTTTTGATGGGGTCCAAAATTTAACTCGCTGTCTATATGAGCTATTCGGATATGTTGGATATTATATTAAAGGGGATTTATGATCAGATAGTAAAAACACAATAAAATAAATGATTTTATTTTAACTCAAGAATTTGTTATAATTATCAATGAATAAAAGAAGGGTCGTAATAACAGGACTTGGAGCAGTCTCTTCCATTGGTATTGGCAAGGTAGAATTTTGGAAGTCTTCTATTGCCGGGATGTCTGGGGTTAAGGAAATAGATTTTTTTGATGTCTCACTGCTTTCCTCTAAGATTTGCTCCAATATCATAGGCTTTGATCCCCTTGATTATATTGATAAACAGGTTGCTAAAAGAACGGATAGGTTTGTACACCTTGGACTTGCGGCAACAACTCTAGCATTTGATGACGCACAACTAAAGCTGGATAATATTGATAGGAGCAGAGTTGGCGCTATAATAGGTTCTGGAGCAGGCGGGATTATATTTCATGAAGAACAGATACTTGCTGGATATGAAAAGGGCATTCATAGGTTAAACCCATTTGCCATCCCAAGGATTACGCCAAACGCTGTGTCAGGTCATATTGCTATAAAATTTAATATACAAGGGCCAAACATGGTTATATCAACTGCCTGTTCAGCAGGGAATATTGCTATAGGCGAGGGATTTCGTAAGATTCAACATGGCGAGATAGACATATGTATAACTGGAGGTGTTGAGGCGCCTCTTACTCCTTTTACATTTGGCGCATATGATGCAATGCGTGTGCTTTCAAAGAGAAATAGCGCCCCAAAAGAGGCGTCAAGGCCATTTGATAAAGACAGAGACGGTTTTGTACTAGGTGAAGGCGGAGCTATTTTAATACTTGAAGAGCTTAGTCTTGCTTTAAAACGAGGGGCAAGGATATACGCTGAACTAGGTGGATACAGCCTAAATTCAGGGGCTTATAATATGGTGATACCAAAACCAGAGGCTGATGATATCGCCAAAGTGATGATAGATTCCATAAAAGATGCCTCCCTTGATACTGGAGATATAGATTATATAAATGCCCACGGCACTTCCACCTTGCAAAATGATAAGGCTGAATCAAAGGCTATCAGGGATGTTTTTAAAGACAGGGCTAAGGATATAAATATATCATCAACAAAATCAATGATTGGTCATACATTAGGCGCTTCAGGCGGGCTTGAGACAATAATTTGCTGCCTTGTTATAGAGAATAATATTATACCTCCTACCATAAATTATCATACGCCTGACCCAGAATGCGATCTAAATTACACACCTAATACAGCGGTTAAAAAACAGGTTAATAACTGCATCACAAACTCATTTGGTTTTGGTTCAAATAACTCGTGCCTCATATTAAAGAGGTTAATAAATTATTAAAAGGGTTAAAATGGATAAAGCAGAAATACAAAAAAAGGTAATTGATATAATAGCAGAACATCGGGATATGGACAAAACTATCATAACCCTTGAGTCTTCGCTTAGAGATGATCTTGGCATGGATTCCTTTGAAGCTATGGAGTTTATCTTTTATCTTGAAGAGACCTATAATATCAAGATACCTGACAGCGATCTTGTTAAACTAAAAGTTATTAAAGATATTGTTGATTATCTTGAAATACGTTTTAAAGAAAATCAATAATAGAATATAATACAGTAGCCGTTTGATTCTAAAAGGAATCTTTTCTCATAAAATAATGACGTTTGATAATAATAATCATGTTAGCAGAAGGGCATTTATACGAAATATAATCTTGCTTGGAACTGGTCTAATACCTGGATTTTCTTTTATTGAAGGACGGAGAGAACTTGATAAAACTGAGCTAACTTATCATAACATCAAGACTGACAAACTAAGGAAAAATATAAAAATAGTTCATCTAAGCGACTTGCATCTGGAAAAAGGCAGTACGAGAGAAAATACGATTGCAATGGTAAATAATCTAAAGCCAGACCTGATTTTGATGACTGGAGATTATACAAATTCAAACTATGGACACATTGTCAATCTAACAGTACTCAAAGATTATGTTAATAATCTAAGGGCTGAGCATGGAATTTACGCAACCTTTGGCAATTGGGACATAGGTCATGAAACCAAGCTTTTTGTCGGAACGGATGTTAGACCAATCAGAGACAGCCATCTTGAAATATCATTAGGACAAGACATAATAAACCTGATTGGTTTGGATTATTATAAAGGTGACACTTTTACAAGATATAAGACTGACAAAATATTTAGAGGGATAAACTCTGATAACTACAATATATTTTTGTATCATACACCAGACTTAATAGAAGAGATATCGCCAAGCGGCAATATTGACCTGTATCTCAGTGGTCATACGCATGGCGGACAGATAAGAATACCTTTTTTGCGTTATTTTACAAATGGCTTAGAGGGCGAATTTCCTTACTCAGGGGCAATTATAACATTTTCAACATTCGGTACAAAATACCAATCAGGGATATTTACTGTTGGGCAGACAAAACTCTTTGTAAGCAGGGGCATAGGGGTCGGGCCAATATTGCCAATAAGGATATTTTGTAAGCCAGAGATTGGTGTCTTTACTATAGGCCCAGATGTGGTTTGACCTTTTTCGTCTATTTGAAGAATGATATATTCATTAATAACTCAAAACCGTTTACGAACTATCGAATTATCTCAGTCCCAACTCCCTCGTCTGTAAAAATCTCTCTTGCAAGCGCATGCGAGAATGTTCCGTTTATTATATGAACCTTGTTTACATTATGCTCAAGGGCTTGCAGGCATGATTTAATCTTTGGCACCATACCTTGTGATATAACCCCGCTTTGAAGCATTTTAAAAGCCATATCCAGATTCATTGATGGTATCAATTTCCCTGTTTCATCCAAAACCCCGTCCAAATTTGTCATATTAATATATTTCTCAGCCTTTAATTCAATTGCAATACCAACAGCATGTGTATCTGCGTTTACATTGAGTATTTGATGGTTCTCCGTCTGGCTTAACGAAGATATTACTGGTATATATTCACTTCTTAAGGCATTTAGATATTCTATGTTTACCTTAACAATCCTGCCTACATACTGATATTTCTCCTTATTAAGATATTCGGAAATGGTTATTGGAATCTCACTGCCATTAAGACCTATTGCCTTAATCTCTCCCTTACCCTTATTGTTAATTTCATTGACTATCATGTCATTTACATATTTAAATACCTTTATTGCATGGTCTAAAACCTCTTTTGTAGTTACTCTGATTCCGTCTATTATCTCATTAAATATATTATTATCCTTTAAAACCTGATTCAAATGCTTTGACCCGCCATGAATTAATATCACGTTAATCTGCTGCTGCTTGAGAAATATTAGATCATCAATTAAGGATGAAATCTTGTCTTGCGACTCAAGGGCGCTTCCGCCATATTTAACTACAATCGTCTTTCCCTTAAATCTCTTTATATATTTAGTAAATTCAAGCTCTCTTGCCCTTGAGCTTATTATCTGCTTTAAAACGTCAAATCCAATATTATTGTCTTCCATTTATTCCTCTCATTTATATAGATAATTTCAAGTAAAGGCAAAAAAGAATTTACCACAGAGACACAGAGTACGCAGAGGAAGACAAAGGAATTAAATAAAAAATTTATAAAATTATTATTAAATCTTTTCTCTGCGTACCTCTGCGCTCTCTGTGGTGAATTCTTTTTTTTATTAAGGTAAAGACAGCATCCTGTCAAGCGCCATCTTTGCCTTTACCCTAATATCTTCTGGCACCTTGATAATATTTCTCATCTCCAATAATGCAGATAATACATTTTCAAGATTGGTTTTTTTCATATTAGGACATACCATATCCTTTCTCAGAGGAAAAAATATTTTATCGGGGTTTTCTTTTTTCAGCCTGCGCATAAGTCCAATCTCAGTGCCTACTATAAACTCCTTTTTATCAGATTCTGATGCGAATTTTAACATTCCTGATGTGCTTGTTACCTTATCTGCCATCTCCAAAACCTCATACCTGCACTCTGGATGAGCCATAAATTGGGCATATGGATGCTCCTGCCTTGCCCTTTCAACATCTATTGCAGTGATTCTATCATGGACATGACAAAAACCATCCCATGAAATAATCTGTTTGTTTGAATTTTTAGCTGCCCACATTGATAGATTCTTATCTGGGATACATATTATCTGCTGATTTGGCAGAGACTCTATGACCTTTACCACATTTGCGGATGTGCAGCAAATATCACTATATGCCTTGACCTTAGCAGATGTATTAACATATGCCACAACCGCTGCATCTGGATATAATGCCTTTAAATCCATCAAGGTATGGTCATGCGGAAACTTAAACATTGGAGGCTCTCTATAACCTGAAAAAGATTTCCAAACATTTCTACTGGTATCAATAGTAACCATATCAGCCATTGGACAACCAGCGCTAATATCTGGCATTAAAACGATTTTATGAGGCGATAAGATGGATGCGCTTTCTGCCATAAATTCTACTCCGCAAAAAACTATGACATCAAAATCAGTATTAGCGGCTATGCGGGACAATTCAAGAGAATCCCCAGTGTAATCAGCAATATCTTGCACCTCGTCTCTTTGATAATTATGGGCAAGTATTACCGCATTTCGCTGTTCCTTAAGTTTTAGTATTTCCTCTATTATAGTCAAAATATTTTTACCTTAATGTCTTGATGGGTAAGATTTCTATCTATAGGGATGAAAAGCTGCCCCCCAATGGTCATTTCTTCACTCTAATCTGGGATAACAAATCTGATAGTTCCATCTGGCATATATAATTTTTTGAGTTTCACAAATTCCGCTTTTTTATTTGACTTAGTCCGTATGTTTCTAGTATAAACCTTTGAATTCTCATAAATAACCTTTGTTTGAACTACTTTTGATGTTTGGGAGTTAATGCCTTGATTAGCAGGCGTTTTAATTGAATATGCGTATAAAACCTTATCGACATAATCAATTGTTTCTTTATAAGGAGGAATTCCCTGATACCTGTCTACAGCATTAGGCCCTGCATTATAAGCTGCAAGAGCCAGCCTTTTATCTCCAGAATATTTGTTCATTAAAAACTTAAGATACCTCACTCCGCCATCAATATTTTCTCTTGGATCGTATGGGTTGACAACGCCAAGGTACCTAGCAGTACTAGGCATAAGCTGCATAAGCCCCATTGCGCCCTTTGAGGACATTACATTAGGCTTCCAATTAGATTCAACTGAAATCACAGCATGAACCAAATCTGGATCTACAGAAAGAAGATTACATTTATCAGAGGCTATTGTTTTATAATTATTATTCGCTTGATAAAGCACAACATCATCTCTATTTGAATAACTATGAGTTGTATATGATGAGATCATTATTGATTTATTATTTATTGGGGAATATGAAAATACTACCTCGCCATTTGCATCAATAGTTTTATATATAGCTGCCTCTGCCTCAAATATTGCTATTATGAGAAATATTAAAACATTTAACACAAATGTTAGTGTTTTTGTATAACCCATTATCATCCTATCGTTCGTATTGGCTTTCCAATTAGTTTTACATCTCATATAGAATATAAAAGCCTGCCAATAATTCCTATTTACGGGCTTACTGACAGGCTTCTATGTTTAATTATTAGCTTTTCTTAATAAAAAATGAAATAGTGCCGCCGCTTTCCTTAGTGTCAAGCAATTGATGCCCAAGCCTGCTGAGAAGGGCTGGAATGTCGGATTTTGAACCAGGGTCAGTTGAGATTACCTCTAAAATCTTTCCAGAATCAATTGCATCTAACGCCTTTTTTGTCTTTAAAACAGGCATTGGACAATTCATGCCTTTGGTGTCAAGCACCTGATCTGCTTTTACATCTGCCATATTGAAATCCTCCTTTAATTTGAAATTTTTTATAAAAAACTCTTTAATTGACAAACTATACCTTAGTCAATTATAAGCAATCAAATAAAAACTTGTCAACTTGTTTTCAAATTTAAAAATAAAGATTGCATTATTTTAAATGAAATTATTATAATTAACAATGCGAAACTTTGAGAGGTCTACAATTGGAAGCTAAAATGGAAGCTAAAATTAAATGCAGGTCTTGCAGTGGCACTCTAAAAGTTTCTTTTGGCTGAAAGGCTGTAATGCTACGCTGCATGGAATGCGGCAAGTCTTATGATATTGCAGATTACATTGAAGAGATTGACAATGATACCTGGAATCAGATTTCAGGAAGGTCTTGTGACAGAGTATAACTAAGATTGAAAAAGATATAACGTCTTCTGCAGGAGTGTGTGGGCTGCAAGCCCTCGCAGATTAAATTGTTTTTCATAATATATAGCGCAGCTATATTATTATTAGGAGGAAGTTTTAAGATGGCTCAAAAGAAACTAACAAGAAGCATTTCAGGACTTAAAAGAGTAAGGCAGAGTAAAAAACATAACCTTGCAAATACCGCGGCCAAAAGTGAGATCAAAACCTTAGTCAAGAAACTTACTGCTGCTATTTCATCTGGCGTAAAAGTTGATATACAGACATCACTATTAAAGGCAACAAGGGCGCTTTCTAAGGCTTCTTCAAGCGGAGTGCTGCATCGCAACACGTCCTCAAGAAAGATTTCACGTATATCTAAGAGCGCTCATATTGCGCTTACTAAGGTTTAACAAATACGCTTAATTACATTAATGTTTAAGATATAAATAGTAATGACAGGTAAATCGTAAAACTATCTGCGCTTATATTTAGCCCATTAGCACAATTGTCTTATAGAATTATGTATGGATGACTTGGTGCCAGCAGATAAAAAACGCTTATACATTATTTAATTAAATTTATCTTAATGTCTGAATCAATTTCAGTACAGTCCAATCTAATGGCAGTTCTGGATTACTGCCTTTAAGACGCATCTCAGTATCTATTAATATCTCAAAACATTTAGTTATCCTTGTATCGTGGATAGTTGATATCTTCCAGTTTAAGGCTCCTATCAGCATTAAAGGGTCAGTCTTAGAGATAACCATATTTAGAGAGTTCAGAGCCTTGACAGTATCCAATTTAGCTATAGCATCTGTTAGTTGAAAGGTATTGCCTTCTTTTTCACCATAAAATATCTCATGCACTTGTTCAATTGTCAGTTTCTTCTTTCCTAATAGCGACAGCTTTTCTATCTCATTGTTCAACATACCAAGATTATCGCCATAAATTTCATTCATAAATGTAACTGCCTCTCTTGTAATGCTTATACCCAAAGCCTCAGCCTTGCCCATTATCCAAGCAGAAACGTCTTTCATTGCAATATCAAGGTCAATAATAGGTATATCAAAGGTTAATTCTTTTGGATTACCTTTAAGATTTTTTTTGGAAGGTGAGATCAAGGAATCTATAACTGCTGAATTTTTGGATTTGTTGGATTTATCTTTAATCTTCTTATGGAATATAAATAACACTGAATTATTTGAGGGATTGGTTAGATATTTTATGATTGACTCAATCTTATCCTTTCCAGCCTTCTGAAAATTTCGTATAACCACAATCTGTCTTTGTGAAAAAAGCGAGACTGTATTTAATAAATCTATCACAGAATTCATTGACACCTGTCTTGATGAGTCCGTTAGGTCAAAGGTATCAACAATCTGTCCATCACTACCCCCTCTTATAATATTCATCGCCTCTGTATAATGGTAATCATCTGTGCAGGTAATAATATACGCAGGCGAAATATATCCACTGTCGCGTTCCTTTATTAGCAGTTTGATACTCATACTATAAGATTCTCTAATTCCTTTGGCGTAAGATACGCCCATTCACCAGGTCTTAGATCTCCGATTTTAACGCCGTTGATAGAAACTCGTTTCAAATGAATCACTACATGTCCAACCCTTTGAAGCATACGTCTTATCTGTCTTTTCTTACCCTCAAATATAGTCATCTCAATCCAAGAATTATTTGTGGTTTTTTTTATGGGTGTCGTCCCACGACTAGAGTTTCTCAAAAATCTGACAAGACAAGGCGCAGTCTTTCCATCCTCAAGCGTCAAGCCATTTCTTAAATTCTCTAGTACTTGCTCATCAGGTATTCCCTTTACCTTGACATGATATGTCTTAGAAATCTTATGAGATGGATGCAGGATTCTATTTGTAAACTCGCCGTCATTAGTGACAAATAACAATCCTTCAGAATGATAATCCAATCTCCCAACTGGATATACCCTCTGCTTTATCCCTCTAAAAAACTCCTCAACCGTTAGCCGCCCCTCTGAATCAGTCATTGAGGATACTACCTCTACAGGTTTATAGAATTTAATATAGATATTTGGGACTTTAACTGTGTGATTAATCAGCTTTCTATCAATCTTTATATGATCAGCATAAATATCCGCCTTCATCCCAATTATAGCAGGCTGTCCGTTAACAGTAACCCTGCCTTCTTCAATCATCTCCTCTGCCTTACGGCGTGAGGTTATGCCAAGATATGATATGATCTTTTGTAGTCTTTGTTGTGTCATAAATTACCTCATGAAGGTTTTTAAAACGGGTCTGAGACCCTGCCCTCAAACTCCCGCAAGGGAGCTTGCTCCCTTGACCCTTTTATTTGCTAAATCTATATATTCTTGTTTAACATCATACCCTATATATTTTCGTTTATCCTTCAATGCAGCAATACAAGTAGTTCCGCTTCCGCAAAACGGATCAAGGATAATATCTCCCTCAAAGGAATATAATTGAATCAATCTATGCGGTAATTCCTCTGGGAAAGGAGCTGGATGACCTATGCTCTTTGCGGAGACTGCTGGAAATGTCCATACACTTTTCGTCCATTCAAGAAAATCTTCCTTAGTTATAGTATTTATATAATCCTTACGCTTTCTGGAATAAGATCCCTTTGAAAAAATAAGTATATATTCATGGACATCCCTAAGGACAGGATTAGACGCCGACATCCAACTGCCCCATGCAGTTGAAGGACTTGCGCTTGATGCCTTGTTCCAAATAATCTCGCCTCTCATTAGAAAACCAATATCAGACATATCCTCAATAATATAACTATGCAAAGGGATATATGGTTTTCGTCCAAGATTAGCAACATTTATACATGCCCTGCCTCCAGTTACTAATTTTTTATATGTCTCAGTAAATACATTTTTTAATTGTGTCCTATATTCTACTAATGTCAAATCTTGATCATAGTCTTTTTTCACATTATAAGGGGGCGAGGTAATCATTAGATGAATACTATTATCAGGAATATCCTCCATATTTTCACTTGATTTACAATAAATTTTATCAAGATTTTCATCAGGAATTTCATTTTCTATAAAATTAACGTCTTTAATAGTTATATGATCTGCATACATCTTACTGTTATAAAATTCTGTCGAATCATGATTTATCCTTCCTGGGGTACCAAACGAACTTGTCTTTGTACCGCTGCGTTTATATTTTAGATTAGTCAAATTTATCACCTTTAAGCATCTTCAAAAATGCCTCAGCCCTTGATTCATCTGTTTTTTCTTGATTAGCTAATCTAATAATCCTGCCAAGCTCACTCTTAGTTTTCATGCTGGAGAAAAAATTCAATTTTGAACTTAACAAATCATCAATATAACCACTTAATTCATCAAGACCATCCATTCTAAGAAAACCTGAACTTGTAGTTGATTTAATATTATCATTATTGTTATCCAAAGGAGCAGGATTTATTGAGCAAAAACCTTGAATAATACCACTTTTTTTGAGATGATCTACCTTTGGATAATAACTCTTGGTTATAGGTGTATTGCCCATAATAATTATCGGAATATTAGAAGCCTTTTCACTTGAAACCCTTATATTAATAGCCTTACCGATTGCCTTAAGCATTGAATCTGACCTTAGCAGTCCAGGATAACCCTGATGAGTTGCATAATCTCCAATGCAGATTAATCCGCCATTAAAATATTCCCAATTCCAAACAATTGACATTTTCACTTCAATTATTGCAAGAATATCCTCAGAAATCTGATTAATCTCTTTTTTCTTAGAGATAACAACATCTGCAGGCGATAGATTTGTTAATGCTATCTCATTACATATCGCGCCTGAAACAGCGTATAAACCTTTGTTTGATACAATTTTTTGTATTAAATCAGTTGTCCATTTTTCGGTAAAACTACCAATAAGTGAATTTCTGCTTTGAAATGTACTTTTCTTACCAGCATAACCTTTAGGCCAATATGCCAAATATTTATTTGACTCTGTAACATAAAAAAGCTGCTCTATAGTTGCAAAGTCTAAAGATTCAAGAAAAAATTTCTTTTCAACATCTTTTGTCCATAGGTTATTCATTTAAATTCCTAAAGTAAATTTTATACCTAAATATGAAATGATTTTTTGTAGTCTTTGTTGTGTCATAAATTACCTCATGAGGGCTCTGCCCTCAAACTCCCGCAAGGGAGCTTGCTCCATTGACCCTTAAAAATTTAATATCTTAGTTTTTTGAATACTTCATCAATTTCTTGTAGCCCTTCAAATATGGGTTTAATTTTAGTCTCAGTTCTTGAAGGCGAATCAATAGGTGTCTTATCCTCTTCAGTATGATGGGTATGAGCATATTTACCTCGTACTTTCTTGAGTTCTCCTAATGTTGATTTTAATTTTAAAAATTTAGCTAAATCAAAGCTATCTTCCAGGTTTTCAATATCTTTCAATCCCGTAATCTGTATAAGCATAGGTCTAAAACATTTTTTATAATCAAACCCATGTGTTTTTTGGATGATAACTTCAATTTCGTTATGATAGTTATTTCCAAGAATTCGAATATAACATTCTCTTATGATGTCGTCCATTGATTGTTCAATCCAACCACAAAGTTCAAGGACAGCCAATTTAGAAAAAAGATTCTGTGCCAATGATGATGAGGCATTAATATATGATTCATCAAGGATATAAATATTTTCACATATATCAAAAGTAGACAACATTATATTTCATCTGAGAATATTTTTTCAGCAGCTTTAAGTCGTTCTTGTACTTTATCTTTATCAGTAATCCATGAAGATAAGTTTTCAAGTGAAAAAACCTCATGTTCACGAAATAATAAATATTTTTTATATAAATCATCAGGAGTCATTTTCTCTAAAAAATCTATATTTTTTACAACACCGTGTAATAACGCTTCCAGTAATGTTTTACTAAGTTTCTTTTCAGATTTATCTTTAAATATTTTTTTATAAACTATATCTATAGTGTTAGTAAATAATATCTTCTTCTGCTCTAAAAAATTATCATCTGGATTTTTATGTTCTCCCATATATGTATTTAAAAAATTAGTCAATCTACCATTATAATTATCTAAATTGTCATAAAATACAAAAAAACGAAGTATCATTTCTTGAGTTATAAATCTATTCGTTTTGTCTTGCTTTATTTCATTAAGCTCCATCCAATTATTGTTTTTATCTAATTCTCTTAATAAATTATTTAATTTTCCAGAATAAATACAATTACGTATTTCCTGATTATTCAGTTTTTTACCACCTGTATTAAGGCGATGAAATATTTTGAAAAGATATTTCTGATGACTTGGCTTACTATAATCACATCTTAACACAGTTATTGGTAGAGTTGTATTTTCAACTCGCTTATAATACTTGATTAAATCACTAGAGGTTTTAATATCTTTAACATAATGACCTGACAAATCTTTATTAATATCTTTTAAATTTGAAAGCTTCCATTCGTCATCAGTTAGAAATTTGATAATAGTTGAAATTCTTTGTAGTCCATCAATCACCTGCCATTTTTCAGTTATATAATCGTAACTAAAGCATAAACTTGGTATTGGTAACTGTTTAATTAAAGAATCAATAAATCTTGTTTGGTCTGAAAGATCCCATATAAAATCTCTCTGAAATTCTGGTTGAATATCAAGATCTTTATTACTATGCAATCTTAAAATTTCAGAACCTGAACGTGATTCATTATAAGCTACAATGTCGTTTGGAGGCAATTGTTCAAAATCGTCTTCATTAAAAGTATTATCTTCAATTTTTTCAAGTATAGGTTTTTCTAATTCAGAAGTTTTCACATATTCTCCTTAAAAATATAAAAATTACTTTTAATTCATTGATATCATCAACTAAACAAAAATGAAAATGTTATATTTATCATAAAAAATTCAGGCTGGCTCATGAAATAATCTGAACCAGCCATATATATTATATTACGACTTTATCTTAAAATTAATCTACACATACTTACTAGAATAAATCTTAAAATCAATATCCTCAAATATAGAATTCTTATATTCAAGCCACTCCAGAAACTTCTCATCAATTCCGACAGATAAAAAGTCGCCTAATAGACGATTGAAATTAGAGATATGCTCCTTTGTGCGTTTTGTCGAATACTCTACCGCAGTCTCCTGTGTCACCAAAAACGCCCAGTCACTGCTTTGGGCAAGCAATAACTCCCTTGCAAGTTGATTCAATGCCCTTCTTTTTATGCTGTTGGCAACGGAATCCTCGTCAAGTAAATGTTTATACTCATTTGCCAGCTTTTCAAGAGTATCCGCCATATAATGCAGATGCCTGTATATCCAATCATTGCCCTCATTTAACCATACGCTATAATATCCATCCTCGCCCCATGAAGAAGGGCTTGGGGCTATTACCTGATTAGTTGGATGCACCCCCAAATATTCCAACGGAGTTACTGCCTTTATTGTATCATTTTGTGAGGTCTCTCTAAATATATTGTACAAAAATTCAGGACCCTCAAACCACCAATGCCCAAATAACTCTGCGTCATATGGCGATACTACCAGAGGGGGTCTATCCATTGCCCCTGATAACATATCTATCTGCTTTATCCTCTCTGTATAAAAATGCCACGCATGACTCTTTGTCTTTGCGTGCGCTACCTCTGGATCGTATATCAACTTAGCCTCTGACTCTTCTCCAGTTATCTTATAATATTTTAATCCTGTATAAACACGCTTTCCATCTGGGCTTATATATGGTTTGATATATTCAAAATCAAGGTCAAAACCAATATCTCTATAGAAATCCCTATATACTGGATCACCTGGATACCCTGCCTTTGAACTCCATACCTGTTTTGATGATTCTGGGTCTCTTGCAAATGCCGCTACCCCATTTATTGTATAAATTGGAGCATATACGCCGTGCTTTGGAGACGGTACTCCATCCATTAGACCATGCGAATCTAAGAAAAAATATTTTATGCCATTGGCTTTTAGTATTTCATCTATCCCTTCATAATATGCGCACTCTGGAAGCCATATGCCCTCTGGATCTTTATTAAAATATTTCTTATGAGTCTCTTTTGCTAGTTCAATCTGTACCTCTACTGCCCTTTTATTTACCCGCAGCACAGGCAGAAATCCATGCGTAGCCCCGCAAGTGATAATATCAATCAAGCCCTGCTCATAAAAAAATCTATATCCATTTAAGACATTGCTATTTAAAAATCCTTCAAAAAAAGTCTTAATAGTTTCAAATCTATTTAAATAAAACTCCGCTACCTTAAGGGTTTCTTTATCGCCGCTTAGACGTAAGACCTCCTTCTTGGAAAGCTCTATTAATCTATTAACATATTTTTTAAATTGATCTATTAGATATGGGTCTGATAACATCTCGGCTAGAGGAGGCGTTACAGAAAGCGTTAATCTGAATTCTATCTTTTCATCCACCATCCTGTTCATCGCCATTAGCAGAGGTATATATGTCTCAGATATCGCCTCAAATAACCAATGCTCTTCAAGAAAATAATCATATTCAGGATGTTTTACAAATGGTAAATGCGAGTGTAATACAGGCATCCAATAACCTTTTATCATAATTTCACCTGCTCTTCCTTAAATAAATTTTCACTTGACCCAGCCCCTGCCTCTGTAATCTCTTTTAAATATTTGGCAATATCAATAGGTTTGCCGTCCATCAATAATAAATACGAGATTAACTCTAGCAGCAGCCGTAAAAGCTCCATATCTTTAAACCTTACATCTACAAAATGACGCAGTATCTCTACCACCTTTGCATGATCTTGAGAATTCTTCCGTAATTCCTCTACAATCTGCACAAATGTATCCATTATATTTGTATCTTTTACGCGTACAGAGAGGAACTGCCTCAATATATCAAGCTCCCTTTTGACATCTGGAGTCTTATTAGGCTCAATCTTTTCAGGCTTTTCTTCCTTAGCCTTTTCAGCCTTTTTAAAGAGAGTGCCAGATGGAAGGTCTTTTAATCTCTCCATCCACAGGTCTTCTCTAGGGCCCAAAACCTCAAAAGACGGCACTGCAATGGACTTAGACTTTATCAACTCTACAAACTTATTATTTTCCATTACGCCCATCTTTGCAATCAACGGCTTTAAGGCAGCTGGATATTTAATATAACTGCTTCCAACCATATCCTTTACTTCAAAAGAATAAACCTCTTGTTCCCTGCGGGCTTTAGGCTCGCCCATCTTTATAGCATATATCTTTACAGTAAATTCCATGCCTGTTGGGTCATTAAACTTGCTATTAAGAAGGGTATTTGTTATCTCCCAATAAACATATAGACTATCGTTATTTGATGGATGTATAAAAAGCGTGTCTATACCGTAACTATCAGGTATCTCATATTCATCATCCACAGGGACAACATTCCCTTGTGTTACAAAGTGTTCTATTGCGCGGTCAGTTGGATTTTGCTTCTGTTTTTCATCAAGTTCATTTTTCATGAGCGTTATTTGCCCCCCTAAAAATCTATATTCTATTTATAATCTTAGGATTCCATGGCGGTTCTATAAAGTTTAATATAACTTTCAGACGGATAATTCCATGAATAATCACACTGCATCGCATTTATCATAATAGCCTTAAATGCCTCAGGATTTTTATACCATAAGCCCGTTGCCCTCACCAATGCCTCTTCTATCCCAGCATAGGTAAAATCATTAAACATAAAGCCATTTTGTCTCTTACCTTCTTTGGAGTTTGCGTCAAAAACCGTATCACTTAACCCGCCAGTCTTTCTAACTATTGGGACAGTGCCGTATTTCATTGATATCAACTGCGTAAGTCCGCATGGCTCAAAGAGAGACGGCACTACTATCATATCAGCTCCAGCATAAATCAAATGCGCAAGGGCATCGTCATAACCTATCTCTAAATGACAATTAGGATTATCATTAAGATAATACTTTAAATGCCAGAAATATTCGCTTATCTCCTTATCAGGACTTGAGCCTAACAAGACAAACTGACAATTATTCTCAAGGGCATAAAACAAGGTATGCTTGATCAAATGCACGCCTTTTTGAGGGTCAAGCCTTCCAACTGCGGCAATAATAGGCTTATTATCCTGAGATATCATTAGTTTTTCTCTTAGGGCTTGTTTATTATGCTCTTTATCGGAGATTGTGTTAATACCATATTTTTTGCTTATGAAGGTATCCTTTTCAGGATTCCATGTATCATAGTCAATGCCGTTTAGAATGCCCTGATATTTAAAATCCTTATCATTTAATATCTTCTCTAAACCATAGCCTTCATCCGTGTTTTTTATCTCCCATGCGTACTGCGGAGATACCGTATTCGTTGAGTCGGAATATATGATCCCGCCCTTCATAAGATTTATATAATCTGGTTTGGAATCATCCATAAGACGATCCTTCCTCATATATTCCTTAGGATTTAGTCCAATCATCTCAAGCGCCTTTGGAGCTGCTGTGCCTTGATGTTTGATATTATGCAGCGTATAACAAACTCTGATGTTTTGCATCCCTAATTTTGAATATACATCTGCTAATAATACAGGAATAAGCCCAGTCTGCCAGTCATGACAATGTATTACGTCTGGCTTTAAATCAGCTTTAAATATAAACTCAAGCACTGCCCTATTAAAAAATGCAAACCTCTCAGCATCGTCCTTCTGACCATAAAATACACCCCTGCTAAAAAATTTTTGATCGCTCTGGGGGTCAACAAAATAACATGTTAGATCATGCACAATCCCTTTATGGATTGTACAGCGTATCGGTTGGGTGTAACAAGGCACCCAAAGATCGGGCATCTCAACCTCTAATCCAATTATCTCGGCTGCCTCCATACAGTCGTATTTTGGAAGTATTACAGAAACTGTGTGACCTCTGTTTTGAAGTTCACGACCTAGACCATCAACTACATCCGCTAACCCGCCTACCTTTGAGACTGGAGCGCATTCTGATGAGACCATTATAATATTCATAACTAAAAGGACTCCTTTGAATGAATTTAATTAATACAAGATTTTTGCTGATATTTTTTAAATAGAATAAATGTTAATTTTATGAACGGTTTTGTTCGACACCTCAAATCCTATAAAAAGCTATAAACTATTAACCACAGAGGCATAGAGAGCATAGATAAAAGATTTATCAATAATTCCGTTAATTTTTCAGTTAATTTATTTATTTTCCTCTGCGTACCTCTGCGCTCTCTGTGCCTCAGTGGTTAATTTTTTTTTATCTACAAAGGGATACAATTTTAAATCTATAGATAATGTAAAATATTATTTACAAATTAGTCAATTAATTATTATTTTTTGTTATTATTTTTTGTTTTATTGTTAAAACTGTTATTATAAATCAATGAACGCAGAATCGCTATTAGTTAAAATTGCAAGCGCAATAAATAAAAGTCGTCTTGAGGCTGTAATGATAGGCAACGCTGGAGCAGCTCTTCATGGGGCGCCAGTTACTACTTTGGACATTGACTTTATGTTCAGGCATACTTCTGCCAATCTTAAAAAACTTAAAGTAATTGCAGATACCTTAAACGCCTATATATTAAAGCCATACTATCCAATGTCTGGGCTTTATAGAATTATAAATGAAGATATTGGATTGCAATTAGATTTTATGTCGGCAGTTCATGGGATTAATTCATTTGAGTCTTTACGCTCAAGGGCTATAAATATTGATTTTAATGGAAATAATATCTTAGTGGCAGACTTAGAGGATATTATTATAAGTAAAAGATCCGCAGCAAGACCCAGAGATATTGCTGTAATTGAGATACTTGAGGCTGCCTTATATGAAAAAAGAACAAAGAGATAAACAACTTGAGGCATTAAAAAAAGAAAATGAACAGGAGATTATTGAACAGATAAGACGACTGTTAAAACTTCCAATGAATAAAAGAACAAACTTTCTAAGAGTGAAACTTCCTGGCGGCGGCTCAAGCCTGTAATATAATCTTCCCCCGATATTGTAGACACATTTCATAATTTGTTTTGTATAATGGAAATGGAGGCGCGCAATGGAAAGAAGACAATATGATCGGGTGATCTTGCCCCAGATTGTAGGACACGTATCTAAGATACCCTAATCCTTCTCTTGGATTATTCAATAAATCTCTTACAATGTCAAAACACTTTAAATAATTATTTTTATCATTTTTCCGAAACCAATCTAAATCTGCATCCGCATTTTTTAATATGTTAATTTAATAAGTCATAAAATGCTTCTTTTATTGTTTTAGCTTTGATAGGATTGTTTTGAAGTCTATCTCTATGTCCTTCAACTAAAGCCTTTAAAGAAGTTTCGTCATTTAGAATAGAAATGGTCTCTTTCATATTCTCCCATTCATATTGATTAATCAAAACTACTGAACCATCATCAGATACGATTACAGTCTCTTCATTATTTTTTATTGTATTATTCACTATTTGGGATAAATTTTTAGATGCCTTCTGTAAGGTTATTGTATTCATAATTTCTCCTTTATCTATCAAAACCTGTTAGTTTTAGATTAAATATCTAAAATCAGCAATCTCAAATTATCCTCATGTTTGGCTCTTACGAAATTTCAATCTCTGCTGGATGCACAATATTTTGCCCAGCTTGCGCCCTCTTAGGAAACTGCGTCTTAGTAACACGCCATCCGCAATGCTGTAAAATCCCCTTATATGGAGGGTTAGAAGGCACGTTCCCTGTTAATCTGATTGAATTAGGGGAATATCCATCACCGTCAATTGTCACCTCTGACCCTTCTATCTTATCAATAACTGACTCAATAACTACATATTCATCCAGTGTTTCCTTACATCCTTTATGGATACTTCGCACAGCAGCCCCAACTTGGTTGTCGCTGTAACCGCTTATGTCTTCTTTAATGAAATCAACCAGCCTGCCGTTTTTTTGTAACATAGCCAATGTCTCTGTAACACTTTGGTCAATCGGTTCTTGAGGGGATTGCACAGTAGATGTTTGAGATTCACATTTTGTTGCGCATCTTTTCATCATAATGGCTGCAATGATTGAAATTAGCAATCCTGTTAGAAAATATACCCCTGTAACAACTAACTGCGAATAACCCATTAGAGGCGTATACAATAATGATAATAATGTGATGAGCATAGTGATTTTAATGATAATTTTAATCATAGTCTATCTTTTCCCTTTCATAAGCGTTAAAGCGGTTTCGAATATACCGTCTTCGTCTAACCCATAGAGCTTTCTCAATATAGCCTGCGAGCCGTGTTCAATAAAAGTATCAGGCAGTCCAATCATCTTAACCCTTATTCCATCTGCGTTTATAGAATTGAGATATTCAAGTATCATAGAGCCAAAACCCCCGGCAATGGAGTTTTCTTCAACTGTTAGAATAACAGATGTCTTTGTTATCAGGTATTTAATATATTCCGTATCAAGTGGTTTTATAAATCTCATATTTACTAAGGTTACTGAAATCCCTTGTTCTTTCAGTCTCTTTGCAGCCCCTAAGCTTGGCTCTACACTATGCCCTACAGCAAGTATCGCCAGATTATCTATTGGGAGTCGACCCTCGACCTTTGCTGAACTTCCATCTTTTATGACCTCAACATTGCCGTAAGTAACAGGCGAGTTATTTATTTCCTCTAATTCTTGTGAGATAGTACCCCTTGGGAATCTAATTGCGCAAGGACTGTTTAGGTTGATAGCAAGCGTTAACATCTCTGAGAGTTCAACGCTATTTTTAGGAGCCATAAACGTCATATTTGGAATATGCCTCAAATAAGAGATATCAAATGCCCCATGATGCGTTGGCCCGTCTTCTCCAACAAGCCCAGAGCGGTCAATTGCAAATATAACAGGGAGATTTTGGAGACATACATCGTGAATTATATGGTCATAAGCCCTCTGTAAAAAGGTGGAATATACGGCAAAGACAGGTCTCAATCCATTTGTCGCAAGCCCTGCCGCAAAGGTTACGGCATGAGACTCAGCTATCCCTACATCATAAAAACGCTCTGGAAATCTCTTTGCAAAATTACTAAGCCCTGTTCCCTCAGTCATTGCCGCAGTTATTGCTAGTACCCTTGGGTCAACTGCAGCAATGTTGCAAAGCGCATCCCCAAAAGCTGAACTGAAATCATGTACCTTCTTGCCAGAAATGACTATTCCAGTATCTGGCTCAAAAGGCCCTATGCCGTGAAAGGCGGTTGGATGGGCTTCAGAAAACTCGTATCCCTTGCCTTTTTTTGTGATTATATGTATAAGCGTTGGACCCTTAGAGTCTTTTGTTAATTCAAAGGTCTCTATTAATTTCTCAATATCATGACCGTCTATAGGCCCTACATAATTAAACCCAAGCTCCTCAAATAATATGCCTGGAACAAAGAAATACTTAAATGTGTCTTCTGTCCTTTGCGCAAGTTTAGATACCTGTTCTCCAATCCTTGGAATTGTCTCAATCAAACTCTTTGTCTCTTTCTTTAATTTCTGATAGAGATTCCCAGTCATCAAGCGTGTAAGATATGATGAAAGGGCTCCAACATTTTTGGATATAGACATCTTATTATCATTTAATACAACTGTCAGGTCTTTATTCATATGACCTGTATTATTAAGCCCCTCAAATGCAATTCCGCCAGTAAGAGCGCCGTCTCCGATTATAGCCACAACCTTAAAATCCTTCCCAACCCTGTCTCTGCCTTCTATTATTCCCAGCGCTGCGGATATTGATGTAGAGCTATGACCTACTCCAAATGCGTCATACGGGGATTCTGACCTCTTAGGGAAGCCTGAAAGACCGCCATGCTGTCTTAGGGTATGAAATCTATCGTATCTGCCTGTAATAATCTTATGGGCATATGCCTGATGTCCAACGTCCCAGACTATCTTATCATCTGGACAATTATAGACATAATGAAGGGCAAGCGTAAGCTCAATCACTCCAAGACTTGAAGCAAGATGCCCGCCATTATTAGATACAATATCTATAATGACCTTCCGCAATTGGTCTGCTACATTAATCAAACATTTTGTGGAAAGTAATTTAATATCTTGCGGAGAATTTATTTCACTTAAAAAGCTCTTATCCATATAGTTGAACGACCTTTCTTAATCATTATGATCCACCCTTTTAAAGATTTAGATACCTATATGTTACACCTATATCTATTAATTGTCAAAGATATATTAAAATAACATTCAACGCAGAGGCGCAAAAAACACAGAGATACGCAGAGGAAAAAATGGAAACGAAAAAAGAATATATTTATATAATTATAATAAATTTATTAATCTTTTCTCTGCGTATCTCTGCGTCTCTGCGGTGAATTCTTTTTCTATTTTTGGAGTATTGTTTCAATATACTAGCCGAAAACCATTATACCTGCTTTTAACCGAAGGATCCACGCCTTTTCTTGTATAATAAAAAAGCTCATCACTTGAACTATTCCAGCAGCCTCCGCGTACAACCTTTAATCTGCCGCTTTCTGGTCCTAAGGGATTTTTATTTAGACTCTGTTTATTATATTGCTTAGAATACCAATCCGATACCCATTCCCAGACATTTCCAGTCATATCATAAATCCCAAGCGAATTAGGATTTAGACCACCAACACCATGTGTCTTTCCGCCAGAATTATCTTTGTTCCAAACGCCTACTCCATTTAAAGCTAAATTATCTGTACCGCCTTTTGCCGCATATTCCCACTGAGCCTCTGTGGGAAGACGATAGTTTAGAAAGCTGTTTTTATTTAATTTGACAATGAATTCCTGTATATCATTGTAACTTACATTTTCAACAGGACATTTTGGGCAATCTTTAAAAAATGACGGATTAATTCCCATAAGCTTTTCCCATTGAGCCTGAGTAACCTCATATTTTCCGATATTGAAATCATCTAAACAAACTTCATGCTTAGGCATTTCAGAGCTGCCCTCATAACCCATCTGAAAACATCCTCCCTTTACTGCAATGAATTCTAATCCAAGAACTATCTCTTTTTTGATAACTGAGCCAGTAGTTACAGTCTCTCCTGTGGCTGCCTTTTTCTCAATGCTGGACTTGATAAGGTCAATTGCAAGGTGTTTACTCACTGAGATCAATTCATCCAGTTCACATTTGCATGTATCTTCAGCAATGCCTTCAATCTTACCATTTTCAACATTAATAAGCGAGATTGAAAGATAATATGTACGGCCAATCTTACTTACAGTACCAGTAATGATCTCTCCAACACCCAAAATCCTGCCCAACTCAACTGCGCATCCAGGCTGCGAACAAACGGACTGTTGAAATCCCTGCTCCTTAAAAATCTTGTCCATATTAGTTCTATCAAAAACCTCATACATCTGATCTGGCAGATTAACTATCTCATAACGAATACTGTCTGTAAGCGGACGAGAGATACTTTTATCAATATTGCCAGTTATCTCTAAATCAAGGACTGCTATATAATTATGAACTGAACGGGCGTCTTTTGCAGGCTTCTGCTCCCCATAAGAATTGATGCCGTAAAACAGACTAATCATAATAATCAAGAAAAATATTGAATTTTGTCTTTTCATCATGGTATTATTATACCATATTTTTTTAAAATATAAAATTAAAATATAATTTTAATAAGGCGGAGGGGAAAATGAAAATAGGTATTATATCAGACACTCACATTGGGGACGATACCTCTACAATAATTGAAAAAGATAAAACTGGCAGATATCAAACCTCTCAAAAATTTGAGGACCTTAAAACAGAAATCTTTAAGCATACACAAGACAAACCCCTTGATTATCTTATCTTAAACGGCGATATACTTGACTTTGCAATCAATTCCTTTTATGGGGCATGCCCAAAGGCAAGGGTATTTTTTCAAGAAATCTATAACGTATCACTAACCAATCATATAATATTTCTACCCGGCAACCATGACAAACATATCTGGGATGGTCTTGAGTGGCAGTGCAGAGTGATGAAGAAAATGGAAAAATATGAAGACCCAGAGAAGTTTATTGGAAAACAAACTGGCATACTTGACCTTGTTGAAGGTAAATTCATCCTTGATAAAATTCATGACACTGATAGGGATGTATTTATCAAGGGGCTTTTTAAAAATAAAAGTGAGAGCATACCTATTAGCATTGTCCATCCAAATCTATATATCAAGACCAAAAAAGAGGTAATACTTGTTACTCATGGTCATATGTTAGACCTTGCATGGACAATTATCTCTGAGATAGTTGCTGGTTTGAAGGTTATTCCTGGCGAGATGGAATTCCCTGAGGCAACAAAGATTAAAGATTACGAGACATATAATATTCCAATTACATCAATGCTCTGCACTGCGTCAGGACAGGCAGGCGATATCACAAAACTTATCAATAAGATAGAACATTATTTATATAATATTAACCCAAAAGACGTTCAATATGAAAAAAACCTCAGGTCACTTAAGCATATAGTAGAGACATTATGGGAAGGGATTAATAAAGTATTCAATATCTCCGGGCTTGTAAGTATCTTTAGTTTCATAGCAAAAAGAAAGATATTAATGATGTGTAAGGATTATAAAAAGACGAGATATAACGAAGATTATTTTAAGGACAAAGAAGTCAAAGAGCGGTTTCTTAAGTTTTATAATGCCTCATGCGTAGAGGCAGAACATCATAAATTATCACCTCCGACAAAGGTATTTTTTGGTCATACACACGATGTCATGGGTACGGATGAAAAAACAGACCCCCCAATGAAGACTCAAAACTTGGAAAGACTCGGGGGTATTCCAGCGCTTTTATATAATACAGGCGGATGGCTTAAAAATGACGATAGATATAATGCTGCTGTGTTTATTATTGATACAGACGGCGGGATTGATGGGCGTGAGATAGAGATATAAATTATTGGGAGGTAATGTAAAAATATGAATAGAATAGACATACACTGTCACATGGTTGGAAACGGGGACGATATTAATAATCTTGATAACGATGTCTTCTTTAATCCTAAGAGCGATAATATCTGGATGACAAAGACAGCCTACGCCATGTTAGAAGATAATCTGAGAAAACAAGGCGCTGATCTAAACGGAGATAAAACTATCTCTACCTTTGAATTCACAGAGCTTTTATACAAATTATTTACAGAGTCCAAAGAACTCAACGGTATTGCGCTGCTTGCAATGGACGCAGTTTACAATGATGATGGGCTGATAGATTTAGAAGAGACATATATAATTGTTTCAAATCGTTACTTGGATAATCTGGTAAAGAAGCTCAATCAGAGATTGAAAAATGACGGGTATAAAGATAAACGTTTTTATCTTGGCGCATCAGTAAATCCTAAGAGGAAGGATTGCTTAGATGAGCTTAAATATGTAATTGAGCAAACCGATGCTGTATTATTAAAGATAATCCCATCTGCTCAGCATATCAAACTTATGGACATCAGACATAAGCCATTTTTTAATATGATGGCAAAGGCGAAACTTCCGCTATTATCTCACGTTGGACCAGAATATATATTTCCAGAAGGGATAAACCGCAAGGAGCTTGATAACTATAAATTTCTCCAAAACCCGCTTTCATGCGGGGTTACAGTAATAGCAGCTCACTGCTGCGCCCCTGTATTTCCTATATATGACAAGGATCACATTAAGGAATTTTCTGAATTTATGAGGACGGTAAATGCTGACGGCAGGATTAGGATATATACAGACACATCGGGGCTTAGTTTTTCCACAAGGATACCATACATCCCTGAGATTATCAGACTTTTAGATCAAAGATGGGTGCTCTTTGGAACGGATTTTCCAGTCCCAATAGATACATGGCAGCACCTGCCGTTCATCACTTATCATATGGATATAACGGAATATGATAAGATAATAAATACAAAAAATCCATTTGACAGAGATGTATTGATCAAAAGGGCGCATGGGTTTGGGGATTCTATATTAGATAATACTGTGAAGGCGCTTAGATTGTAGTAGAGAAAAATGTTTTCACCGCAGAGGCGCAGAGACGCAGAGGAAAGATTTATAGTAATATTATTTGAATGACTAACGTTGGTTCAGACTTGCAGAGGATTGGGGTCAAGTCTTGAATTATAAGTTTTTTTAATAATGAGCTACTTGCAAAAGTATTTACAAAAAATAATTTTGACTTGCAAAAGAAGTGAGTATATTATTATGATATTATATATATTAAGCACGATGGAGTTATATGATATTTCTTGATGTAAAGACAGATTACGCCTTTAAAAAGGTATTTGGCGGCGACAACAGCAAAGGTATACTTATCAGCTTTCTCAATGCCTTAATAGACATTCCCGGCAATGAAAAAATAACCGACTTGACTATAGTTGACCCATATCAGATGCCTAAACTAAAGGGGATGAAAGATACATTCCTTG